>WNFB01001902.1_pt1 | contig 18310 bp, 17 predicted proteins | sample 5400501 | NCBI WGS metagenome assembly WNFB01 (sample SAMN13153341, study PRJNA577476) | soil metagenome | isolation source: 200 cm saprolite under Douglas fir tree site 2 hole 1 | place: USA:California | collected 2015-04-18 | reverse complement strand
TGTCGCTGACGGGGAGGGTGAGGGCGAGGACGGCGGGGAAGGAGTCGGGGAGGTGGAGCCGCCGGGAACCGAGCCCGGCACCGGAAGCGGCCCCAGCCGGCCGCCGGCCTGGGCGACCAGCATGACCGCGATCAGGGCCACCGCCAGGGCGGCCGCGACCACGCCCGCGACCCAGTACAGCCGCGGCTGTTCGGGCGTTTCCCGGAGGCTGGCCCGGACGCGTGCGGCTAGCGCCGGGCTGGGCGGCCCGCTGAGGGCGTCCATGGCCTGGCGAAGCTGCCGCCGGAAGCCGAGATCGGGGCGCAGACGGCGGGCCGCGCGGTAGATCCGGGACTTCGCGCCTGCCGGCGAGACGCCGAGTATGCGGGCGACCTCCTCCAGGGGCAGGTCGAGATAGAAGAAGAGGATCAGGGGCAGCCTCTCCTGGGCGCTCAGCTTGAGCAGCGCGCGCCGGAGATCGGTCCCGCCTTCGGCGCCCCTCCAGGCGGCGCTCGGAGCGGGCGGCGGAGCAGCCAGTCGCACGACCTGCCACCAGCGCCGCCGGCGGATCATCCGGCATTCGTTGGCGACGATGCTGAGGAACCACGAGCGCAGGGAGCCCACGTCGCCGCGCAGCTGCCGCACCTTCCGCCAGGCTTTGAGCGCGGCCTCCTGGACCGCATCCTCGGCCTCGGTCCGGTCCGCTAGCATGACCGCCGCCAGGCGGAACCCAGGATCGAGGAGAGGCTCGATCAGGAGCGCGAACGAGCCGGAGTCCCCGGCCCGGGCTCGCTCCAGGTCCTGTAGCTGCTGATCCATGACGGCGGCCATCATCGGTGCTGCTGATTTGATGCGCCGAGCCGCGATTTGGTTTCGGCCCTAGAGCGGGATGTTGCCGTGCTTGCGCGGCGGCCGCTCGACCGTCTTGCGCAGGCAGAGCCGCAGCCCGCGGACCAGCTCCCGACGGGTCTCCCGGGGCTCGATCACGTCGTCGATGTATCCGCGCTCGGCGGCGACGTAAGGGTTGGCGAAGCGCGCCGTGTACTCGGACACCAGCTGCTGCCGGCGCGCGGCGGGGTCGGGCTGCGCCGCCAGCTCCCGCCGGTAGATGACGTTGACCGCCGCCTCCGGCCCCATCACCGCGATCTCCGCCGTGGGCCAGGCCAGGTTGAGGTCGGCGCCCATCTGCTTGGGCCCCATCACGCAGTAGGCGCCGCCGTAGTCCTTGCGCGTGATGACCGTCAGCTTGGGCACCGTCGCCTCGGCGTAGGCGTAGAGGAGCTTGGCGCCGTGCCGGATGATGCCGCCGTGCTCCTGGTCGCGGCCGGGCAGGTAGCCGGGCACGTCCACGAACGACACGATCGGAATGTTGAAGGCGTCGCAGAAGCGGATGAAGCGCGCGGCTTTGACCGAGGCGTTGATGTCGATCGCGCCCGCCAGCACCTTGGGCTGGTTGCCCACCACGCCGACCGGATGGCCGCCGAGCCGCCCGAAGCCGACCACCATGTTCTGGGCGAAGAAGGGCTGCACCTCCAGGAACTGGCGGTCGTCGAGCACGCGCGACACGAGCTCGCGCATGTCGTAGGGCTTGTTGGGGGCCTCGGGCACGATCGTCTGCAGCTCGGGGTCGGCCCGCTCGAAGTCGTCGGTGGTGGGCAGGAACGGGGGCGGCTCACCGTTGGAGGACGGCAGGTAGGAGAGCAGCCGGCGGACCTGCTCTGAGCAGGCCTCCTCGGTGTCGGGCAGGAAGTGGGCGACCCCCGATCGCATGTTGTGGACGTGCGCGCCGCCCAGCTCGTCGAAGTTCACGTGCTCGCCGGTGACGACGCGGATCACCTCCGGGCCGGTGATGAACATGTAGCCGCCGCCGGCCACGATGAAGATGAAGTCGGTGATCGCCGGCGAGTAGACGGCGCCCCCCGTGCACGGCCCGGCGATGACGCTCAGCTGCGGGATCACGCCCGAGGAGCGGACGTTTCGGAAGAAGATGTCGGCGTACCCGGCCAGCGCCACCACGCCCTCCTGGATCCGGGCGCCGCCGGAGTCGTTGATGCCGATGATGGGCACCCGGTTGCGGAGCGCCAGCTCCTGGACCTTGACGATCTTCTCGGCCGTGACCTCGCCCAGCGAGCCACCGAACACGGTTGCGTCATAGGCGTAGACGGCGACCGGGCGGCCGTCCACGGCTCCGAACCCGGTGACCACGCCGTCGCCGGGGATCCGGCGCTCCTCCATCCCGAACCCGTGCGCGCGGTGGGTCGCGAACACGTCCAGCTCGACGAAGCTGCCCTCGTCGAGCAGCAGGTCGATCCTCTCCCGCGCGGTGGGCTTGTTCTGCGCTCGCCGCCTGGCCAGCGCCTCGCCGCCGACGTGGAGCGCGTCATAGCGGCGCTTGCGGTACTCGTTGATCCTCTTCTCGGAGACCGTCGCCGGCGCCAGCTCGGGCGCGTCCAGCTTCCCAACCACGCGCGGGGTGCGGCGCACCGGTGACAGCCCGCGCGGCTTCTTGGCAGCCATCAGATGGTCAGACCTATGGTAGTTCGCTGCCCAGGCCAAGCCCTCGCGACCGCCCCGCGACGGGGTAGCCTGTTGGCCGCCGTGGCCCGCCCCAAGACCACCGCCCCCCTCTCGGTGATGATGCCCGTCTACAACGAGGCGGGCACCCTGGAGACGATCGTCAGCCACGTGCTGGCGCGGCCCGAGGTAGGTGAGCTGATCGCGGTCGACGACGGCTCCACCGACTCGAGCTGGCAGGTCCTGCAGCAGCTGGGCCAGCGAGACCGGCGGCTGCGCCTCTTCCGGCAGGGGACCAACCAGGGCAAAGGGGCGGCGCTCCGGCGCGCGATCTCCGAGCTCAGGCTGCCCTTCGCGGTGGTCCAGGACGCCGACCTCGAGTACGACCCCGCCGACTACGGCCGGCTGCTGGAGCCGCTCGCCGCCGGCCGCGCCGACGTCGTCTACGGGGTTCGTGGGTTCGCAGGCCAGACCGCCTACAGCTTCTGGTTCGTGGTCGGCAACGGAACCGTCACCCTGGCCTGCAACCTGCTCTTCAACTCGTACATCTCCGACCTGGAGACGGGCTACAAGATGCTGCGCTCGGAGCTCTGGCAGCGCCTGAACCTGAGCGGGAGCCGGTTCGACATCGAACCCGACGTCACCGCCCGCGTCCTGCGGCTGGGCTACCGCATCCACGAGGTGCCCATCCACTACTACGCGCGCAGCCGCCAGGAGGGCAAGAAGCTGACCTGGCGGGACGGGGTGGTTGCGCTGGGCACGCTGCTCCGGCTGCGCCTGCGGGGCCGGCGCGCGCTCTTCGGCGAGCAGGACGAGTATCACCGCCGGCGCCAGCAGCAGCTGGCCCTCTATCACCCGCTGCGAGACAGCCGATCAAGCTTGCCGCCCGGGACCTCCTGACCCGGCCGGCGCTCTACTGGGCGCTGGCGGCCATCTTCGCCTCCCGGACGCTGATCCTGGCCGCGCTGGCCCCGGACCGCCCGGACGCCGGCTCCTTCTGGGCCGCCGGCCACGCACTGCTGACGGACCCCCGCCACCTGTACGAGCCGGCGGCAGCCGCCATTGCCCGGCTGCACATCGTGCCCCCGCCCGGCGACCTGGACGCCTTTCTCTCCCCACCCGCGGTCGCGTTTATGGCCGCCCCCTTCGCGCTCCTGCCCAAGCCGGCCGGGATCGCCGCCTGGACCGTTTTCGATGCGCTCTGCGCCCTGGCCGGCCTCTGGCTGCTGTACCGGCGGCTGAGCCCAGCCCACCCCCTGGCCCGGCCCGCCTTCTGGTTGCTGGCGGCCTGGTTCCCGCCCCTCTTCGCAGACCTGGACGCCGGCCAGCGAGGCGGCGTGGCCCTGCTGCTGGCGGCGGGCTCCATCGTCCTGGAGGCGGCTCGACCTGGGGTTGCCGGGGCCCTGGCCGGGATGGCGGCCGCGGTCAAGTTCTACCCGGCCGCCATGGCCATCGGGCCTGCGCCCGTGCGGCGCCTGGCCTACTGGTCCGGGCTGGCCGGCGCCTTCGGCTCCGCCACCGCCGGCAGCTTCCTTCCCCTGGGGCCGGGCGGGGCGGACTTCTACGTGACGAAAGTCCTGCTGCCGGTCCTGGGCGCCAGCGACCCCGACTGTGCCTACGACTCGGTTCGCAGCCTCTACATGCGCGTACTGGGCGGGGAGGCCTACCTGCTGCCCACCGGCCGCGTCCAGTTGCCGCTGCACTTCCCGGAGCTGGCGCTCGCCCTCAGCTACCTGACCGCCCTGGCCCTGGCCGCGGGCGCCGTCTGGGCGGGCCGGCGCAGCGGCTGGAACCCGACCTACGGACTGGCTCTCGGGTTCGGCCTGGGAGCGCTGATCCCGAACGAGGTCTTCCCCTACCAGTTCCTGCCCCTGCTCCCGCTGGCGCTGCTGCTGGCGGTGCGGGCGGTCGAGGCCGCCCGCTGGGGCGTCCTCGGCGTCCTGGTCGTGCTCCTGCTCGGCTTCCTGAGACAGCCCTGCGATCTGCCGTTTCCCAACCTGTGGACCCTCGCCGGTCTGGGGGTCTTCGTATTGGGCGTATGGGAGAATCAGCTTTTCCGAGTGCCGAGAGGGGGTGCTGCCGATGCCGATCAATGACAAGGTCAGCTTCACCTGGCTGGGACACGGGACCTGGCGCATCCGCAGCGCGAAGGGCAAGGAGATCCTGGTCGATCCCTGGCTGTCGTCGCCGACCATCCCCGAGAACCTGAAGCACGTCGAGCACTGCGACATCCTGGTCCTGACCCACGGCCACTTCGACCACACCGCCGACGCCCTCGAGATCGCCAAACGGCTGAAGCCGGCCATCGTCACCACCTTCGAGATCGCCAACTGGTTCGAGCGCAACGGCGTGGAGGGCGCCATCGGGGGCCTCCAGGGCGGCACCATCGAGGTCGCCGGCATCAGCTTCCTGCTGGTGCACGCGGAGCACAGCTCGAGCTTCGGGGACGGCTCCTACGCCGGCAACCCGGTGGGCTACGTGATCGAGTTCGAGAACGGCTTCAAGATCTACTACTCGGGCGACACCGACGTTTTCGCCGACATGGCCCTGATCCGGGAGCTGGAGCAGCCGGAGGTTGCGTTCCTCTGTATCGGCGACTTCTTCACCATGGGCCCGAAGCGCGCGGCCAAGGCGGTCGAGCTGCTGGGCACAAAGACGGTGGTGCCCATGCACTTCGCGACCTTCCCGCAGCTGGTCGGCCGCCCGAGCCAGCTCCAGGAGCTGGTTCCGAAGGGCGTTAAGGTACTGGATATAAAACCAGGAGACCAGGTCTGAAGGGCCGCTTTCGCTACTCGCGCTGGGATGGGACCCAGCGGCTGGAGGACCTCGACGCCGACCAGGTCCTGGAGGCGATCTCCGACGACCTGATGAACTACGGGGACCTCTCCGCCGCGCTCCAGCGGCTCTTCCGCTGGGGCACCCCCAACCTGCCCGGCCTGGAGCAGCTGCTGAAGCAGCTCCGCGAGCAGCGCGAGCGCGAGCTCGCGCGCTACAACCTGGACTCGGCCGTCGACCGGCTCCGAGAGCAGGTGCAGGACGTCATCGACACCGAGCGCGCCGGCATCGACCGGCGGCTGAAAGAGTCTCCGGAGGGCTCGCCGCGCAAGCTGATGGAGAGGATCGCCAGGCAGCGGCGCGACCAGCTCGACCGCCTGCCGGACGACCTGGGCGGCAGGGTTCGCGGCCTGCGCAACTACGAGTTCGTCGACGACGAGGCGCGCCAGAAGTTCGAGAACCTGCTGCAGCAGCTGCAGCAGCAGATGCTCGACCAGATGTTCCAGGGCATGAAGCAGTCGCTGCAGTCGATGACCGGCCAGGACCTCACGCGGGTGCGCGAGATGGTGCGAGAGCTGAACCGGATGCTCGAGCAGCGGATGGAGGGCAAGACGCCCGACTTCAAGGGCTTCATGCAGCGCTTCGGAGACATGTTCCCGCCCGGGATCAACAGCCTGGACGAGCTGCTGGAGCACCTGCAGCGGCAGATGGCGCAGATGCAGTCTCTGCTGCAGAGCCTCTCGCCGGAGGCGCGCGACGAGCTGCGCCAGATGCTGGACGCGCTGCTCCAGGACGATTCGCTGCGCCTCGAACTGGCCCGGCTGGGCGGCTTCATGCAGGCGATGATGCCGCCCTCCGAGCTGAGCGAGCGCTATCCCTTCTTCGGCGACGACCCGCTCTCGCTCTCTCAGGCCATGGGCCTGATGGACCGGCTGCAGCAGATTGACCGCCTGGAGTCACAGCTCGAGCGGGGCAGCTTCCGGCTGCAGGACGTGGACCGCGGGCTGGCCGAGCAGCTGCTGGGCCCGGAGGCCAAGGACGCCCTCGACCAGCTGAAGCGGCTGACCGAGGTGCTGGAGAAGGCGGGCTACGTGGAGCGCAAGGACCGCCGCCTGGAGCTCACGCCCCGGGGCATGCGCCGGATCGGGCAGAGCGCCCTCAAGGACATCTTCGAGCAGCTGAAGCGCAGCCGGCTGGGCCAGCACCAGCTGAACCGCGCCGGGCTGGGCACCGAGCCGGGCGAGGAGCTCAAGGACTACGAGTTCGGCGATCCCTTCTTGATCGACCTCAAGGAGACCCTCTTCAACTCCCTGCAGAGGGACGGCCGCGGCGTGCCGATCCGGATCGAGCCTGGCGACTTCACGGTGCGCCGCACCGAGCACTCCACCCAGTGCTCGACCGTCCTCATGATCGACATGAGCCGCTCCATGTTCCTGCGCGGCTGCTTCCTGGCCGCCAAGAAGGTGGCCATCGCGCTCGACGCCCTGATCCGCAGCCAGTTCCCTCGCGACAGCCTGTACCTGGTCGGCTTCAGCAACTACGCGGTGGAGCTGAAGCCCGAGCTGCTGCCGCAGATCGCGCTCAACGACTACGTCTACGGGACCAACATGCAGCACGGCTTCCAGCTGGCGCGTTCGCTGCTGGCGAAGCACCGTGGCAACCGCCAGGTGATCATGGTCACCGACGGCGAGCCCACCGCGCACATCGACAACGGGCGCGCGTACTTCGCCTACCCGCCCACCTTCCGCACCATCCAGGAGACGCTGCGAGAGGTGCGCCGCTGCACGCGGGACCGGATCGTCATCAACACCTTCATGCTCGAGCGAGGCCCCTACCTGACCGAGTTCATCAACCAGATGACCCGGATCAACCGGGGGCGCGCGTTCTTCGTCGCCCCCGAGCGGCTGGGCGAGTACATCCTGGTCGACTACGTCGGCGGCCGCCAGCGGCGCCGGGCGCAGTCCCGGCGGAGCGCATAACAGGGTGCCGAAAGAGGGGCATCGGATGATCTGGCGATCCTGGCGAGCCGAAGGGCCAGTCAGCGGGTGGCGGGCTAGCGGGTGCCCGCAGACGCGGAGCGGCTGGGGGCGGTACGCATCAGGAAGATGCGTGACGACGGCCGCCGGGGCCCGCTGGCAGCCATCTCGGCCGCAGCCGGGGGCCCCGCCCGAAGGGAAGGGGTGGCGGGTCCAGAGGGCCGATGCCGCCTCCCAGGCGGGCACCCCTTTTTCGGCGGCCTGTTAACCGTGCAGCTGCAGGAGCGGCCGGTTCTGAAGCATGTGGGGGTCGGGTCCAGCGTGCGCGTCTGGCACAACCTGGCGCCCGCCGAGCTGTACGAACACGCCATCCGGCGCGGCGAGGCGGCGGTGGTGGCCAGCGGCGCGCTCACGGCCCAGACCGGCCCGCAAACCGGGCGTTCGCCGAAGGACAAGTTCTTCGTCCGCGAGCCGACCTCGGAGGAGGCGATCTGGTGGCACGCGGGCAACCGGCCGATCGCCGCCGACAGGTTCGACGGCCTGCTGGAACGGATGGTCGAGTTCTGCGCCCGCAACGAGGTCTACGTCCAGGACGTCTTCGCCTGCGCCGATCCCCGCTTCCGGCTGAAGGTCCGGGTGGTGGCCGAGCTGGCCTGGCACAGCCTCTTCGCGCACAACCTCTTCATCCGCCCGGCGGCCGCGGAACGCGAGGATTTCGTGCCCGACTTCACGGTCATGGCGCTGCCCTCGGTGAAGGCGGACCCCACCCGCGACGGCACCCGCAGCGAGACCTTCATCCTGGTCAACTTCGCCAGGAAGATGGTGATCATCGGTGGCACCCGCTACGCGGGGGAGATCAAGAAGTCCGTCTTCACGGCGCTCAACTACCTGATGCCGGCGGCGGGGGTGCTGCCCATGCACTGCTCGGCCAACGTGGGCACGGACGGCAGCGTGGCGCTCTTCTTCGGGCTCTCGGGGACGGGCAAGACGACTCTCTCGTCCGACCCCACCCGGCGCCTGATCGGCGACGACGAGCATGGCTGGTCGGACGGCGGAGTCTTCAACTTCGAGGGCGGCTGCTACGCCAAGACGATCCGCATCTCGAAGGACGCGGAGCCCGAGATCTACGCCGCCGCCAACCACTTCGGAACCGTTCTCGAGAACGTCGTCTACGACCCCGACAGCCGAGTGCCCGACTACGACTCGCAGGCCCTGACCGAGAACACGCGCGCCGCCTACCCGGTGCACCTGATCCCGGGCGCGGACCTCTCCGGGCAGGGCGGCCACCCGACCAACGTCCTGTTCCTGTCCGCCGACGCCTTCGGGGTGCTTCCGCCGGTGGCGAGGCTGGACGAGGACCAGATCCGGTTCTTCTTCCTCTGCGGCTACACAGCCAAGGTGGCCGGCACCGAGCGCGGCGTGACGGAGCCGGAGCCCACGTTCAGCACCTGCTTCGCCTCCCCCTTCCTGGTGCTGCCGCCGGCCACCTACGCCGAGATGCTGCTGGACCGGGTCCGCCGCCACGGCGCCGAGGTCTGGATGCTGAACACGGGCTGGGTGGGCGGCCCCTACGGGGTCGGCAGCCGCATCTCCATCGCCCATACCCGCTCCATCGTGAGGGCGGTCGTGGAGGGAAGGCTGCGCGGGGTGTCCACGCACGAGGATCCGGTCTTCAAGCTCCAGATCCCGGATCGGGTGCCGGGGATCGCCAAGCGGGTGCTGGACCCGCGCCGGGGCTGGCCGAACCCCCGCGACTACGACCGCCAGGCAGTCCGGCTGCGCGGGATGTTCGAGGGCAACTTCCAGCACCTGGGCGAATCGGCTTCCGAGGCGGGTTAGCTCGACTGGGCTCGTTAACATAGCCCGCCGTGTCTGAGCCCCTCAAGCCGGAGGACATTCACGACTTCCGGCTGCTCTCAGATCCCCAGGTCTCCCCCGACGGCACGCGGGTCGCCTTCGTGCTCACGCACATGGACCGCGACCAGGACCAGCAGAGGTCCAACGTCTGGGTGGTCCCGGCCGACGGCTCGGCGCCCGCCCGCCAGCTCACCTCCGGTCCCCGGCGGGACCTGCGGCCTCGCTGGTCACCCGACGGGCGGTGGCTGGCCTTTCTCTCCAACCGCGAGCGCGAGTGGCGGCAGGACCTGCACCTGGTCGACCTCCGCGGCGGCGAGCCCCGGCGCGTGGCTCAGCTGGCGCGGGGCATCGAGGACTTCGCCTGGGCTCCGGGCTCGGACTGCTTCGCGCTCCTGGGCCGGCCCGACTACCCGGCGGACCCCGAACGCAATCCGCCCGCCGACGACGAGGAGGCGCGGAAGCGCTACCAGGAGCGGGTCCGGCACGTGGGCCGCTTCCGCTTCCGCCTGGACGGCGCCGGGCTCCTGGACGATGAGCCCCGCCGGATCTGGGTTTGCGACCGCGAGGGCCGCGACCTCCTGCCGGTCACCGACGGGCCCTACGAGGTCCAGCGTCCCCGCTGGACCCCCGACGGCCAGGTGGCGTTCCTCTCCAACCGGGGTCCGGACCACGAGCGCAGCGACAGCGTGGACCTCTGGCGGGTGCCACCCGGCGGCGGGGTGCCGGAGCAGGTGAACGCCTACCAGGGCGTGATCGTCGCCTATTCCTGGAGCCGGGCCGGGGTGGGGGCCCTGATCGGCTCCGCCGACCCCGACGCCGCCGGCGGCGGCCGCCACCTGCTGGTGGTGGTGGATGCCCGGGTGAGAACCGCCGAGCTCGACCGCACTGCCGGCGACTCGGTCCTCGCGGACACGGCCCCGGCCGGCGAGGCGATCGATCCCCAGTGGTCGCCGGACGGCGGCCACCTCTACTTCCAGGTCTCCGACCGGGGCGCCGTCCACGTCTACCGCATGCCGGCTGCCGAGGGCGCCCCCCAGGCGGTCGTGCAGGGCAAGCGGGTGGTGACGTCCTTCTCCATCGGCGCCCAGACGCTGGCGTTCGTGACCAGCGCCCCCGACGACCCCGCCTCGCTGCGCGTGGCGGCCCTCGACGGATCCGAGGAGAGGGTCCTCTTCGAGCCCAACCCGTGGGTTCGCGAGCGGGCGTTGGGCACGCTGCGGGAGCTGCCGGTCAGCGTGCAGGGCCGGGCCGTGGACGGCTGGGCGCTGCTGCCGCCGGGCCACGCCGAAGGCCAGAAGGTGCCGACCCTGCTCTACATCCACGGGGGCCCCCACGCGGCCTACGGCCACAGCTTTCCCTTCGCGTTCCAGATCCTGGCCGGCGCCGGCTACGCGGTGGTCTTCTGTAACCCGCCGGGCAGCCAGAGCTACGAGGAGGAGTTCGCGCGCGCCATCCACACCGCCTGGGGCGAGGCCGACTTCGCCTACTTCATGCAGCTGGTCGACGACGCGCTCAGTGCGGGGTTCGCCGACCCTGGACGGCTGGGGGTCGGCGGGGCCAGCTACGGCGGCTTCTCGACCCTCTGGGTGATCACCCACAGCGACCGCTTCAAGGCCGCCGTGGCCGCCCGCCCGGTCTCGCTGCTGCAGGGCTTCTACGGATCCAGCGACATCGGCTGGAACTTCTCCACCCGCCAGATGCGGGCCGAGCCCTGGGAGCAGCCCACCCTGTACGACCGCCTCTCGCCGGCCACCTACCTGGACCGCGTCCAGACGCCCCTCCGGCTGATCGCCTGCCTTTCCGATCACCGCACGCCGCCCGAGCAGGCCGAGCAGGTCTTCATCCGGCTGCGCAAGCTGGGCAAGGAGGTGGACCTGGTGCTCTTCCACGGGGAGTCGCACCTGGTGGTGATGCAGGGCAAGCCCTGGAACCGAGTCCGCCACATGCGAGCGGTGCTGGAGTGGTTCGACCGCCACCTGAAGCCGGCTCCGGGCCAGGCCTAGCCCTGCGGGTCGGCATCGTCGGCAGCCGCCACTTCGCCGACCTCGCGCAGGTCGAGCGCTGCGTCGGGGAGCTGCCGGCCGGCACCCGACTCGTCACCGGCTCCGCCAGCGGCGTGGACGCTACCGCCACCCGGGCCGCCCGCCGCCGAGGCCTGCCCGTGCAGGTGCTGGGCGCCTCCCTGGAGGAGGAGCGGGACCCGGCTCGCGGTGCCGACCGCAACCGGCGGCTGATCGAGCTCTGCGACCGGCTGATCGCCTTCTGGGACGGATCCTCGGCGGGCACCCGGGCGACCATCGACCGGGCCCTCGACGCGGGCAAGGAAGTGCATGTCCACGTTGCCGCGGCTCCTAAGATGGGCGCGTGAAGGTCGCCCTCCGCGTCAGGGCGCGGCTGTTCGCCCGCCTCCGCGAGCAGGCCGGCGCCGGGAGCGTGGACCTGGAGCTGGCCGGCGGCTCCAGCCTGGCCGACGCCTACGCCGCCCTCCGCACCCGCTTCCCCACCCTGGAGCCGGACCGTGGCCTGGTGCGGCCCGCCCGCAACCAGGCTCTCTGCGGCTGGGAGGAGCCGCTGGCGGACGGCGACGAGCTGGCCTTCATCCCGCCCGTCAGTGGCGGAGCCGGCCCGCTGCTCGAGCTGACCCGGCGGCCGCTCGACGCCCGCCGCCTCGAAGCGGCGGTCGCCCACCCCGGAGCAGGGGCGATCTGCACCTTCACCGGGGTGGTTCGCGACCAGTCGAAGGGCCAGGCAGTGACGCACCTGGAGTACGAGGCCTACGCCGGCATGGCTGAGAAGGAGATGCGCGTGATCGCGGAGGAGATCGCTGGGCGCTGGCCGGAGGCGCGGGTGGCGATGGCGCACCGAACCGGGCGCCTGGAGATCGGGGAGGCCTCGGTCGTGGTCTCCGTCTCCTGCCCGCACCGCGCCGAGGCCATCGCGGCCTGCAAGTGGGGAATCGACCGGCTGAAGGAGTCGGTACCGATCTGGAAGAAGGAGTTCCTGCCCGGCGGCGCGGTCTGGATCGAGGGTGAGGAGGCGCGGCATGGCTAGCAGCAAGGTCGAACAGCTCCGGCGAGTCCCCGTCTTCGCCGGCTGCACGCTCGGTGAGCTCAAGTTCCTGGCCACCCAGATGGACGAGGCCGAGCTGCCGGGCAGCAAGACCCTGATCGCCGAGGGCCGGGACAACGACACCTTCTACGTCGTGCTGCAGGGGGAGCTCGAGGTGCTGGTCCACGGCAAGCCACGCCGGCGGCTGGGTCCAGGCGACTTCTTCGGCGAGATCAGCATGACCGACCGCGGCCCTGCCACCGCCACCGTGGTGACGCGCAGCCCGGTGCGGGCGCTGGTGCTGAGCCACTCACAGTTCAGGGCCATCCGGGGCAACGACCTGGTCAAGGCCAAGGTCCTGGAGGCGATGGCTCAGCGGCTGGCCAGCGACCGCCTGGCCGATCCGGGCTAGATCCGAACCCGCGCCACCAGCCGTCTCAGGGTCTCGATCTCGTCCCGGAATGCCCGCCGCCCGCGGCCGGTCGCCCAGACCCAGGTTCGTGGCCGCCTCCCCTCGAAGCCCTTGTCCAGCTTCACCATGCCTGCCTCGGCGAGCACCGTCAGATGGGCCGACAGATTGCCGTCGGTCACCTCCAGCGCGTCGCGCAGGTGCCCGAAGGTGGCGCGGTCGGCCTCGTTCAAGACGCCCAGGACGCCGAGCCGGACGCGCTGATGGGTGATGTCGTCGAGGTCGGCGCTGGGATGTCGCTCGACGCCGGTCACGATCCGGCTTCCTGGAGCCGGTTCCAGATCGCGAGCAGGATGGACCCGGCCCCGAAGGCGGCCATGGCCAGGGCGGCGGCGTGCGGCGGCTGCTGAACCCAGAGGGCGAAGGCGCTGGCGACGATCAGGGCTGCGAAGAGGAGAGCCATCCGGCTCCGTTCGAGGCCCGCGAAGACCGCATAGCCGAGGCCGACCGCCAGCAGCGGGCCGGAATATCCGAGCGGCCGGTCGCGGCCCAGCGCGCCCAGCAGCCCGGCGGCCAGCGCGATGCCGGCGCCGGTGGCGACGTAGGCCCAGGGCGACCTCGAAAGCCCGATCCGGTGGCTGTGCCGCGCGTACCAGAGCGAGGTGGCGACGATGCCAAGAGGCGCGGCGACCATCCAGAACACTCCCATGGCCAGCCCCCCGGCCACCGCCTGGACGGCCGCCGCGGCCAGAGCCAGCCAGCCGAAGACGAGGAGTGGGAACCAGTAACCGCCGAGAAGCCGCTGGGTCCGCCGGCGGTCTTCCTCTACCGTGCGCATCAGCCGGTCGGCTGCGATGGGCTCCATTTTTCTTTCCTCCGAACTCTGCATCTACAAGAACTCTGTAACACAGAGTAGTTGGGGATGTCAAGCGATGTGGCGTTCAGAGAACGGTCGGTCAGGTCCGGACCCGCGCCACCAGCACGCCGTCCCGGATCGGGACCAGCACCGACTCCAGGCCGGGATGGCGGGCGACCAGCTGGTTCCAGCGCCCGATGTTCTTCGCCTGGCGGGAATCGGGCCGGGCGACCGACCCCCGGCCGAGGGCGTTGTCCGCCATCAACAGGCCGCCCGGGCGCAGCCGGGCCAGGCAGAGCTCGAAGGACCGCTCTGTCGCCCGCTCCGAGGGGAGCGAGTTGAGGAGGTCGTGGAAGCAGGCGTCGAAGTCGCCCTCCAACCGCTCCAGCGACTCCAGCGCGTCCTCCTCCCGGACCTGAACCCGGGCGGCCAGGCCGGCGGCTTCGAAGTTCTCGCGCGCCCGAGCCGCCCGGTCGCGGTCGAGCTCGTAGGTGACCAGCTCGCCGCCCTCGGTGCCGCGGAGGAGCCAGATCCCGGAGTAGCCGGTCGCGGTGCCCAGCTCGAGCACCCGCCGGGCGCCGGCGATCCGGACCAGCAGGCCGAGGAGCGCTCCCTCGTGGGGACCAACGATCGGGATGTTCTCCCGTTCGGCCTCCTTCTCCATGCGCGCGAGGACCGCGTCGCGGCGGGGCAGCAGCCCCTCCATGTAGTCCTGCAGCTCGTCCGTGACGGTGATCGGCTTCATCCTCCCACCCGCTGCGGAGTCAGCACCTCCAGGACCCGGTCGACCTCCTCCTCAGTGTTCCAGAAGTGCGGCGACAGCCGCACGAAGTCCTGGTGGATGCGGCCGACCACCTGGGCGGCGTTGAGGTCGCGCATCACCTCCTGCGGGCCGGCGCCGGGCTTCCGGAAGGAGACGATCCCCGACGACTCCGCGCGCTCCCGCGGCCAGGGTTCGACGATCTGGTACCCGCGCTCGGCCAGGCCCTCGGCCAGCCGCGCCGAGAGGTCGAGGACGCGCTCCTCCACGACCGCGGTCCCCACCTCCAGCAGCAGCTCGATGGAAGCGTTCAGCGCGGCCATGTCCAGCAGCGAGAGGCTGGACTCCTCGAAGCGGCGGCCGTTGGCCTGGAAGTCGAGGTCGTACTCGAAGTACTGCTGGAAGCGCTTCACGGAGCCCACCCCCACCACCACCGGGCGCACCCGTTCCAGGAGGTCAGGGGCCGTGTAGCAGAAGCCGATCCCCTGCGGGCCGAGCAGCCACTTGGCGGCGCCGGTGGCGAGGAAGTCGACCGGCATCGTCTCCAGGTCGAGGGCCAGGGCGCCGCAGCTCTGCATGGCGTCGACGCAGAAGACCACCCCCCGCCGCCGGCACTCCTCGCCGATGCTCGCCAGGTCCACCCGGAACCCGTTCCAGAACTCCACGTGGCTGAGCGCGACCACCCGCGTGCGCCCGTCGACCAGCTCCAGGACGCTCTCCGGCAGAACCCGGCCCTGCGCCGGCTCGGCCATCCGGAACTCGACCCCGCGCTCGCGGAGCGCCATCCAGGGGTAGACGTTGGCCGGGTACTCGCCGCGGGCGCCGACGACGTTGTCGCCCTCCTTCCAGTCCAGGCCGCCGGCCAAAAGAGAGATGCCGTGGGCCGTGCTGCGGGTGATCGAAACCTGCTCCGCCGAGCCCCCGATCAGGTGCGCCGCCGACTCCCGCAGGCGGTCCGCCTCCTCGCGCCACCAGCCTTCGGGGTAGGGTTTCTCGGCCAGCGCCTGGGAAACCTGCTCGACCGCCGCCCGGCTGCGCGCGGAGAGCGGCGAGGTGCCGGCGTGGTTGAGGAAGATGCAGTGGCCGGCGAGCGCGAAGAGGTCGCGGGCTTCCAGCGGTTCCATTAGGGCTGTCCCTCCTTCCAGAAGGCGTCGACCAGGGGCTGCAGGTGGACGACGTAGGCCGCCAGGCGCGCGGCCGCCTCCTCCAGGACGCTCTGGTCGAGGGCGGGCGCCGGGAAGGTCTCGTAGAGACGGCTCCAGCCCCGGTCCCAGGGCTCCAGCTCGGCCCGGGGCAGGGCGCTCTTGACCTCCAGGATCCGGCCTCGGAAGAAACCGGTGGCCGCCTGGTTCAACTCGGCGCTGCCCTCGAAGTGCAGCCCGACCTCGAAGCGGCCCAGGCTGCGGTGGTGCCAGCCCTCGAAGTGGGTCTCGGGGTGGCCGCAGTCGAGCTTGAGGAGGCCGTGGCCGCGGCGGGCCCGGAAGCTCCAGGGACCCGCGGGGAGCAGCGCGTGCAGGCGAGCCTGCAGGGCCTCGAAGAACCGCCCGGCAGGGAGCCCGCCTCGGGCGAACCGGGGCCGGGCCGGCGCCTGCACGCGTCCATGGTACGAAGTACGATCGGGCAATGGCTCTGGTCCCGACCGTGGTCGAGAACGAGGGCAACCGCGAGCGGGCCTTCGACATCTTCTCGCGGCTCCTGCGCGACCGCATCATCATCGTCGGCCGTCCCATTGACGACGTGGTCGCCAACCTGGTCGTGGCCCAGCTGATCTTCCTCGCCGCCGAGGACCCGGAGAAGGAGATCCAGATCTACGTCAACTCGCCCGGCGGCTCGGTGGCGGCCGGGTTCGCCGTCTACGACACCATGCAGTACGTGTCCTCGCCCGTCTCTACGGTGGCCGTCGGCCGGGCGGCCAGCTTCGGCACTGTGGTCCTGATGGCCGGCGCCAAAGGCCGGCGCTTCGCGCTGCCGAACACCCGCATCCACCTGCACCAGCCGCTGATCGGCGGCCGGGGGATGCGCGGCCAGGCCAGCGACCTGGAGATCCACGCGCGCGAGATCCTGCGCATCAAGGACGAGCTCAACCGCCTGATCGCCAAGCACACGGGCCAACCGCTGGAGCGGGTCGAGCGGGACACCGACCGCGACTTCTTCCTGTCGCCGGAAGAGGCGATCGACTACGGGCTGATCGACGGCGTCATCCAGGGGCCTCTGCGGGGCCTTCCGGCCGCCGTGGCAGCCGGGGGCTGAGCCCGGCCACCCGCAGGCAGAAGCCGGCCGCCAGCAGGACGCCTGCCAGCGCCGGCAGCGGCGGGGTGAGCAGGGCCGCCGCCGCCGTCCCCAGGGAGAGCAGGAGCCAGTCCAGCCAGCCGGCCCGGCCCCAGATCACGAGCGCCAGGGCGATCAGGGCCAGGTCGGCGGGCAGGGCGTGGGGGGCGGCCAGGACGCCGCCCGCCACCAGCACCGCCGGCTGGCGGCTGTACCAGGCCAGGTAGAGAACGCCCGCCAGCGCCGCCACGGCCAGCCCCGCCACCAGAAAGAGCAAGTAGGGGGGCCCGGCCAGGTAGGGGGCCAGGTCGGCGAGGGCGATCTCCCGGGAGTGCTGCTGCACGGTCCGGGTGGCCGGCCCCAGCCAGCCCAGCACCCAGGCCGGGTCCCGGAGCGCGCTGACGCCGGCCAGCAAGAGGCCGGCGGCGGCCCAGCCGCCCAGCAGGCGCCAGCGCCGGCCGAGGAGGAGGGCGAAGCCGACCGGTAAGACCAGGTGCGGCTTGACCAGGGTCAGGCCGAGGGCGAAGCCGGCCGCCAGCGGGCGCTCGCGCCACCAGCGGTAGGCCGTTCCCAGCCCGAGCACGACCAGCCCGTCCAGCTGCGCGTTCAGCAGGATCAGAGCGGTGGGTACGGCCGCGAAGGCGGGCAGGAACTGCTCGGGGGGGCCGCGCTTGAGCGCCAGCCAGAGCCCGCCGGCCAGCGCCAGCAGGCCGCCCAGGATCCAGGCCCGCCCTCCAGCCGGAACGCCCAGCTGGAGGAAGGGGATGGCCAGCAGCGCCACCCAGGGCGGGCCCAGGAAGGGGAGGATGCCCTGGATCCCGAGCGTCACCAGCTGCCGGCCGCCCGTGATCTCCAGTTCCACGCGCCGCTGGGCATCGAGGTCGTAGAGGTGCGCGGGATTCTCGACCGCCAGCCGGGCACCGGTGGCGAAGGAGGGCCAGTCGGAGTTGATGATCTGCTCGTCGGATTCGACGATCGGGGTCAGCAGGTAGCCGAGGCAGATGGCGGCCAGCGCCATCAGGCCCCGCCGGCGCCAGGCTCTCACGCGCGCTGGTGGTGCACGCGGAGCACCTGGGCGACGGGAACGATGAATCCGCCCTGGAAGAGCAGCGAGAGGACGACCACGCCGTAGGCCACGCTGGAAACCTCCGGTTCTACCCTCGGAAGCCCGACTACGGAGAGGGCCAGCGCCACCGAGAGGGCGCCCCGCAACCCGCCCCAGAAGGTCATGTGCCGCCAGCGCCAGGGGATCCGGGTGCCGCCGGGATCCGCCAGCCCGAGGAGTCCGTAAACCGGCAGGGCGCGGGCGGCGAACATGATCAGGTAGGCGAGCAGCACCGTGCCCGCCACCGGGATCAGCTCCCGCAGCGGCAGCGCCACGCCCACCAGGAGGAAGAGGATGGCGTTGAGAACGAAGGCGAGCAGGCTCCAGAAGCCCAGCAGCTGGGTGCCCTTCAGGCGGCCGCTGCGGTGCGAGTAGCGGGCGACGACGATCCCGGCGGAGACCACCGCCACGATGCCGGAGGCGTGCACCAGGTCGGCCGCCAGGTAGCTGGCGTAGGCGGTGACCAGCGTGATCAGGATCTCCAGCTGAGCCTCGGTCAGCCGGCGCACCGCGGTCACGCCCAGGACGCCGCCGGCGATCCCGATCGCAGCCCCCGCCAGGGTGATGTAGACGAAGCGCACGCCGGCGTCGGCCACGGAGGGCGTTCCGGCCAGCAAGGTCCCCAGCACGGCCGCGAAGACGGCCACCCCGGTGCCGTCGTTGAAGAGGCTCTTACCCTCCAGGATGGCGCTCAGCCCGGCCGGCGCCCGCAGCTGCCGGAGCAGGCTGACCACCGCGATCGGGTCGGTGGCGGCCAGGATCG
>WNFB01001879.1_pt1 | contig 18320 bp, 11 predicted proteins | sample 5400501 | NCBI WGS metagenome assembly WNFB01 (sample SAMN13153341, study PRJNA577476) | soil metagenome | isolation source: 200 cm saprolite under Douglas fir tree site 2 hole 1 | place: USA:California | collected 2015-04-18 | reverse complement strand
CAAGATTTTTTGCAAACAGTACTGCACGTCTGGGTTACCAGGGTCCTGGCGAGGTTTCCGCAACACGCGTCATACGTTTTCACAGCAGATACAACGGATACATGCGATACAAGTGATACAAACGATACAAATGACACAACTGCGAGTATCAAAGCCCGCCAGGATTGCCCTTAACTTCTCTCTCATTTTTGTTCGGCCTCGTGACGGCGCTCTTCTATGATGCCGCCGGCGATGAGTAAGCCGCCCGGGGCCAGAACCTGGGCGAGGTAGGGAGCGATTGAGCCGATGACACGCGCTATGATATTTGCCAGCACGAGGTCAAATTGCCCCGCCATGCGTGCGGCCCCGGCTTCATCGAGCACGCCCAGTACGACGGTAATGCGCTCGCTCAAGTGGTTGACGGCGGCATTGGCGATGGCGCTCTCGACGGCCACGCTGCTGTTATCGATGCAATAGACACTGGCTGCGCCCAGTTTAGCAGCGGCTAAAGCAAGGATACCGGAACCGGTGCCAACATCGAGGACACGCATACCCGGTCGCGTGCGCTGCTCGACCTGTTCGAGGCACATGCGCGTCGTGGGATGCAGGCCGGTGCCAAAGGCCATGCCCGGGTCAAGTTCAATCACTACCTCGTCGTCTTTGGGTGTGTAGTCGCGCCACGATGGGCGAATGAGCAGGCGCCGGCCAATGTGGGTTACATGATAGTAATCTTTCCAGGCATTGGCCCAGTCCTCTTCGTTGACAACGCGAGTTTGCAGTTCGCCTACAAATTGCGGTCCCAGGCTGGAGAGATGCCACAGGCCCTCGGCTATACGCTGGCGTACCTCTTCCTCTTTGCCATCAACCGGCAGGTAGGCGCGTACTTTGATGGGCTGCCCAGTCAAGACGCGGTATTCTTGCCCTTCATCTAACAGTTCGATTGGCTCTTCAATTGATACACCACCGGTTGCGTAGCGACGTAATAGTTCGCTGACAGATTCTACTGCCTCGGGATGCGCCTGCACCGCCAGCTCTAACCAATGCATATCTACAATTCTCTCTACGATACGTCACGATGAGATATCAAGCACATAATAGTCATAGGTCGTCTTCACTTCAAACCCGCAGGAGCGATATAGCCCAATCGCGTTGGTGTTGCCGGTCTCTACATCCAGCATGACGCGTTTCTGTGTCTCAGCACGGATGGTTCGTATAGCTTCCTCCAGCATCTGTCTTCCGTAGCCAAGCCCCCTGTAACCCACGCGTATTTCAAAGGCATACATGCCTACCTGGTCTCCCATATCATCTAATCTAAGACATCCAACCGGTTTTCCATGAAGCGTTGCCAGGTAGAAGCGGCGGCTCGGATCGTCAAACAACTTCCCTACCCACTGCTTCTCTGCCTCCACATTGCCCGAATCGGCAGCCAGGATAGAGGCTATGGCGTCCAGGTCACCACTATTTGCCTGGCGCATCTGCAAGCCTTCATGAAAAATGCGCCTTTCTTTAAAAGTTCCCAGGACCATTTCATGCTCTGCATACCCGCGCTGCGCACCGGTAGTTTTCACGAAAGCTTGTCCTGAAGCTGAGGATTGCTCGCACACCAGGATCAACTTGCGCACACCCAGGCGCCGGTATTCTTCCTTTGCAGCAGCGAACAGCTGGCTAAATATCCCCCTGCGGCGATAGCCAGGGCGAACCATGCCGGTCAGTTCCCTTTCCTTGCCCCAGCCATCTATAGCCAGGTAGCCCACAAGAGCGCCATCTTCGTAGTAAAGAAGATCGCGCGCTTCATCGCCCGAACGCTTGCGCAATTCGTCCAAGCTTAGGCGCATGTGCAACCCTTCATAGCCGTCGCAAACAGCGATGAGCCATCCAATTTCCGCGACTTCTGCTTCCGTCAATGTTCGCTTTTTGACGAGGCCCTGTTGGTGTGTACCAGGCATTAGTTCTCCTATTTAAAACACCGCGGGTTCCATGTACTCGCCGAAGACGGAGCGGAAGACATCCATGATCTCGCCCAGGGTTGCGTAGTTCTTGACGGCTTCGATAATGGCGGGCATGGTGTTTTCGGTGCCCTCGGCAGCGCGGCGCAGGCTCTCCAATGCGCGCTTGACGGCGGCGTTATCGCGCTCGCGGCGCACGCGGTCGAGGCGCTCGAGATGGGCACGCTCTGCAACGCGATTGATGTAGAGCGTGGGGACTTTGATATCCTCTTCCGTGACATAGTCGTTCACGCCCACAATAGTGCGCTGGTGCTGGTCGATCTCCTGCTGGTAGCGATAAGCGGACTCGGCAATCTCGCGCTGGAAGAAACCATTCTGGATGCAGGCCAGTACGCCGCCCAGGGCATCGATACGGTTCAGGTAGTCCATCGCTGCCCGCTCGGTCTCATCCGTCAGGGCTTCGATAAAGTAGGAGCCGCCCAGCGGGTCAGCGGTGTTGACGACGCCGCTTTCACTGGCGATGACCTGCTGGGTGCGCAGGGCGATTAGCGCGGCTCTCTCGGTAGGCAGCGCCAGGGCTTCATCCAACGAGTTGGTATGCAGCGAGTTGGTGCCCCCGAGGACGGCAGCCAGGGCTTGAATGGCAGTACGAATGATGTTGTTGTCGGGCTGCTGGGCAGTCAGGGAGACGCCTGCCGTCTGCGCATGGCAGCGCATGAGCCAGGAACGCGGGTCCTTGGCACCATAGCGCTCGCGCATCAGCCTGGCCCAGAGACGCCGGCCAGCACGGAACTTAGCGATTTCTTCGAAGAAGTCGTTATGCACGTCAAAGAAGAATGAGAGACGCGGCGCGAATTCGTCAATCTTCAAACCGCGCTTTAGAGCAGCATCGACGTAGGCAAGCCCATCAGCGATGGTGAAAGCGAGTTCCTGGACAGCGGTTGCGCCTGCCTCGCGAATGTGATAGCCGCTAATGCTGATGGTGTTCCAGCGCGGCATGTAGCGCGTGCCGAATTCGATGGTATCGATTACCAGGCGCATGGACGGCTCAGGTGGGAAGAGAAATTCTTTCTGGGCGCTGTATTCCTTGAGAATATCGTTTTGCAGCGTGCCGCCCAGTTTTTCCCTGGGAAAGCCGCGCTTCTCGGCGTTGACGATATACATAGCCCAGATGACGGCTGCCGGGCTATTGATGGTCATAGAAGTAGTAATCTCGTCGAGGGGCAGGCCGTTGAATAAGGTCTCCATGTCGGCCAGTGAAGAGATGGCGACGCCGCATTTGCCGAACTCACCTGCAGCAAGCGGGTGGTCGGTGTCATAACCGTAGAGCGTGGGCATATCAAAAGCTGTTGAGAGTCCCGTCTGACCCTGCGAGAGCAGGTACTTGAAGCGGGCGTTCGTGTCTTCCGCGGTGCCAAAGCCCGCGAACATGCGCATCGTCCACGGTTTAGCGCGGTACATAGTCGGCTGTACGCCGCGCGTGTAGGGATATTCACCAGGAAGCCCGAGGTCGCGCATATAATCCAGGTTTTCACCATCTTGCGGCGTGTACACACGATTGACGGGAACGCTGGAGGTGGTCACCAGGTTATCACGTTCTGGCATGCGCTCCAGCGACTGGTGCACAGTGGTCTCTTCCCAATGCTGCCGTTCGACCTTCAGGCGCTCCAATTCCTCTTTATCAAACAGGGTGCCTTGCTGGACGGTGGGTTGCTGATATGTTTCTGGTGATTTCTGCTCAAGCATGGTAGATAACTCCTCCTCGTTGAGGCTGCGGGTGAGAAATGAGTGAACTTACTTAACGACATCTTCGTTCATGTTTTACAGGTTATAGGATATTGTATCATATTCAGATTTGGGGATTTTCCGTAAGGAGAACGTAGGGAGAAAGGTCTTCACGTAGCAGATCGAATCCTTTCTGATTGGATTGCTTCCACTCCCGGAATATCTGACGAAGAGCTTTCAATAATTTGCCCAAAGACTCTTCTGTCCGTTCCAGATATTCCAGATTCATAGCGTTAACAAGAGGTCTCGCATATTCCATTGGCTCTAATAGGGGTTTGGAACCGCTTTTCTGCAAAGCCTCAAGCAGGAGGCGTTTATAGAGATCACGCTCACATTTATAAGCTGGGGCTGCACACCCTGTACCTAAGACATTCTTAAAGGCTGTAGAGTCAAGTAGTAGCCATCGTTCAATATGAGGATCAGGTATAGCACAGATAACCGGTCTATGAAACTTTTTCGTTACCTCATCAATTTCTTGCCTTCGTTGTAAATATCCTTTACAATTCCCATCTGTAGCCGCAACTATGAGGTCTGGCATGTCATGCTTACTGCGCTGAAGATCACTGATATATTTCTTCAATTCTTTGATCATTTTGCCATAGCCGCCAACAGCATTAGCTGACCCGATTTCGACCGATATAGTGTATTCACTGGCAAATCTACGAATCAAAGTATCAAGAAAAGTTTCATGTCCAAAATCCTCAACAAAAAGGTTGATCTTATACATCAAAATCACCTCTCTGGATGCGTTCGGATACTGAGAGATCTTCCTCCTCGTCATCCATGGCCTTTTCTAGAAGTTCCCAATCTGAAAACGGTTCAATTACAGTACTACCCTGGGGTTTACGGCATACATACAAGGATTCATGAGGAATAAGGTCCACTAAGAGAGGCGAATGGGTAGTGACAATAACTTGGGTATCGCCACTTGCAAGATTTTTTAACAGTGAGGCAATGAGGCGAAGGCGCCGTTGATGGATACCGTTTTCTGGTTCCTCAAAACCGATCAAACCAGGCGGCTCCTTCACTCCTCCCAAAGCCAATAATCCCAGGATTCGTAGTGTGCCCTCAGATAATACACTGGTAGGAATTTGCGTATTTCCTTCCAGGAGTCTCAATACAACCTCGCCTGAATTATTAACATCAATATCTATACCTGTGATGGATGGAATAATCATGTGTAAAGCATTTTCTACCGCTTTAAATTGGGCTTGATCGAGCGCACGCAGGGTATTTAGAAAAGCAGGCAGCTCCTCCCCCATCATACCAATGTGACGGACTTCTTTGAGAGGGGTAGAGGCGCGCATGCGCTCTCGTGGCTCCAAGTAGTAAAAGAACCAGTTTGCTAGTTCCTGGCGTAAGGCTACTACATATGGAGAAAGATGAGAATAAATGGGCATAGAAAGAATACTCTGCGAAGAATCCGAGGTACTTTGATCAACCGAAACAAGCAACTCGACAAGTTCACTTTGGGCATTTAGAGTGCTGAGTTTTTCGTCTGCCACCCTTAGAATAGCAGTCTTTGGAATGGTTTCGATTTCAATGTGATAACGCAGGTATTTCTCACTAACAAATGGCATTCTTGATCTTAGGTCGACTTTGTTCTTTTCCCTTATTATTTTTGGTCCCCCCGTTTCCGAGATTTGGCGGTTCACCTCATCAACGACAGCTTGGGAAAGGTCGATATCGACTTCAATACTGAATGAGATCCTTTCCTGTGCCAGTAATCCTTGTATTCCATTGGGTCCAAAACTGAAAGACTCTAACGGCGTCCCTCTATAAAGGGGGAAGGCATACCTCAAGTTGTTAGTAGCCGTAATTCTCGATAAGAATTGCAAAGCATCAAGAAAGTTACTTTTCCCAACTCCATTAGAACCGAAAAGCACAGTAAGTGGCTGAAGTTGAACCTCAACATCTACCAGTGACTTATATCCCTGAATTTTAACTCGTTTGAGCATCGGAGTTTCACCTTGGTAATCTCTTACACATGCCGTGCTACCGCGTCAAAAGTAACAGCCTCATGGTATGTAACGTAGAGCATTCTGTCAAGGAGTTTCCGACCCAAATGTGCCAGAAAGAGGTTATGAAATCTGGAATAGACACGCAGACATAGGGCGCAATGCGTGCGCCCTATGTCGCTAAGCTTTACACTTCAATCGACATAGCCACTGCTCCGCCTCCACCCAGGCAAAGCGTCGCGAGACCCCGGCCGCCGCCCCGGCGGCGCAATTCATAGATCAGCGTGGTAAGCACGCGCGAGCCGCTGGAGCCAATGGGATGGCCCAGTGCAATCGCTCCACCGTTCACGTTTACACGCGACCAATCCCAGTCGAGTTCTTTGCCGTTTGCCAGGGTCTGCGCAGCGAAGGCCTCGTTGACCTCGATCAAGTCGAAATCGGCGAGCCTGAGGCCGGTGCGCTCTAACAGGCGGTTGACGGCGCGCGTGGGCGCAGCGAAGATGTAGCGCGGCGTGATAGCAGCCGAGGCATAGCCCGTAACGCGGGCTAATACGGTCAGTCCGTTTGCCTTTGCGAAATCCTGGTCTACGACGACGGTAGCCGAGGCTCCATCGCTCAAGCCGGGAGCATTACCAGCTGTGACCGTGCCGCCTTCTTTAAAGGCAGGTTTAAGCTTTGCAAGCGCAGCCAACGAAGAGTCAGCACGAATAGGTTCGTCGGTGTCCACCACTACGACACCCGACTTCTGTTTGATCTCGATGGGAACAATCTCATCTTTAAAGCGCCCGGCAGCCGTAGCAGCAGCGGCTCGCTGGTGGCTTTGAAGCGAAAACTGGTCTTGCTCCTCGCGCGTGACACCGAACTTCTCGGCAATGATCTCGGCTTCGCCGCCCATGTGTATGTTTTCAAAGGCGCACCAGAGGCCATCACGCACAACAGCGTCAATAAGCTCGCCATCGCCCATGCGGTAACCTGTGCGGGCTTTGGTTAGCAGATAGGGCGCATTGCTCATGCTCTCCATGCCGCCCGCTACGAACGCCTGCGCATCCCCGGCACGAATGGCCTGGGCGGCGAGCATGACGGCCTTGAGACCAGAGCCACATACTTTATTGACGGTAAACGCGGGAAGATCATCGGGGAGGCCGCCATTCATGGCGGCCTGGCGAGCCGGAGCCTGTCCGATGCCAGCAGAGACGACATTGCCCATGATGACTTCATCGATGGAGTTGGGCGCGATACCCGAGCGACGTACAACTTCTTTTATGACGATAGCGCCGAGTTGGGGCGCCGTGAGACCGGCAAGGCTGCCGAGAAATTTGCCGGTCGGTGTGCGTACTGCTCCGGTAATGACGGGTATATGTTCTGACATTGTGAGCTTTCCTTTGGGCCTGGAGACATTGATCCTTACATTCACACCATTGTGGATGTGAGCAAGCAGCGAGACATGCTGGTTTTCATTATATCTCGTACTCAGGAGAAGGGTCAAATTATGGCTTTGTAGGGAGCGTGCCCATCTGAAAACCAGCAGGTATACTCATATCCCACATAGATGCTGCTACGTGGGAGGCAGGCATCAACTCGAGGGTATTATACACTGGTGCTCCAGTGCCCTGGCCAGCTGCACCCTGTAACACATTGACCGGCAAGTAATCCATATCGAGAAGCAGGACAAGTCCGCCCTGATAGCGGATACGATAGACTTCCTGACCTCTAAAGTTATCCTTATTGAGATAGACCGCAGCCTTCGTCTGTAGATCATGTCGCAGTTGTGCCAGGTCAAAGATCGAGTCGTCAACAGCCCATGCATCAGCTCCCCATTGAGCCACGTGATGAATCATGTCCTTGCCGAGCATAGTATGCTGGTCGCCTACTGCAACGACATCCAGTTGCCCACCGGCCATCGTTTCTACATGCATACGATCCGTGCCGAGATCGTGATAACTATCGACCTGGTAAATCATGCCGTTGTCACCGGTCATTGTCTGGGTATGATACAGGACATAGCCGCTCCAGCTCAGGTTTGACGGCAACTGAAAAGTTTGAGGTCCACCGGGTGCCAAACCAATAAAGTGCGTGGCGGTCAGCAGCGCGATTAGGAGAACAGCCGCGACTGCCAGCTGGCCGATGAGCCACGTAAGACGCCGCCGGGGACGCACAGGACGTACGAGTTTACGAGATTGCGCCCCATTCCGGGCAGTTTTTGCAGTCATAGCCATGATCGCGGCATCGACGCGTGCAGAGGGCGTCGTCGTTGGAAGATCTGCGACCAGATGTGTCGCGCTGTTCATGAGCTGGTACTCCGCTGTACAGGCCTGGCAGATGGAGACATGCCGGAACACCTGGTTCACCTGCTCTGGCGACAGGTCATCGAGAATAGCCAGGTACAAGCGTATCGTGGTACACACCTGCGGACCACTTTCTCCCGCCCTGGGTACCGGCGGCAAATCAGTGTTGTTCATAGTTTCCGCTCCTGTTTACTACTCCCAGTCACACTGAGACGCTGATACTCTTCTGCGAAAATGCGCTTCGCACGTGAAATGCGCGTTGCTGCCGCATTTGGCGAAATATCCACGATGGCCGCTATTTCCTGGTAGGGTACGCCCTGCGCAGCGCTCAGCACAAGCACAATGGCGTATTCTAGCGGCATATTCGCCAGGGCAAGCCGGATGTGATCTCGCTCGGCAACATCTGGTATGCCCCCACTATCGGAGGGCAAATAAGGTGCATCCTCTTCGCTTGTATTTTCGAGGTACTCGCCTGAACGGCTGCGGCGCGTAAGCGGCCACCAGGAGATGCGCTTACGCCTGCGCAGGTGATCGACGCATAAATTTGTGGCGATACGGTAGAGCCAGGGGGAAAGATTTTCCCGGTCATACAAGTCATTCCAGGAGACGTAGGCACGCGTAAATACTTCCTGTGTGAGATCATCCGCGTCTTCCTGGCTGCCAAGCAGGCGATAGACGTAGGAGTGTATCGGTTGCCGGAGTTTCTCATAGAGCATAGCGAAATCCAGGGCACGAGCCTCGCCGGAGTATGCTGTTGTATCTATGTTCGAAGCAACTCGCGATTTCTTGGTTGTCATGCTGGCATGCGCTCTTTCCTGGCTTGGGAGCATCCAGTCACTTTGAGAGACCACAGAAGCACCGGCGTTTTCTTGACGCGATGACGTCTCACTTTTTGTATCCTCTATAGCTCCCGGTGATAGTATACCAGGAATGGCAACTGAATAGAACATGCCAACCTCTATAAACAGGACTCACTGCCTACGATAGCAAGAGAAAAAAGACTCCAGGGACAGCTATACATAAGCTAACACGTTGAGTACTCCACTATTTTACAGGGAGACATATCCTACCGCTGTATATGAGATGTTATGAAACAACTTGTTACACGTCGATTTCATAAGGAAGAGGTTTTTACTATCAATAATGTACAGATATCATCTTAAGCAGAATTGATGGATAAACTTTCATCAATTCTGCGTTTTTTCTTTTGAAAACAAGATAAGGATGGAATTTATGCAGATATTTTCCCGGCGATCGCGAGCAGGGAAGGTGCCCCCTGACCACGGTCGATCTCTTCATTTCGCAAGTGTGAGCGCCCTGCTTCTAATTGTGCTTGTTCTTGGCGGTGTGGTATCCTACATAGCCCGCAGCGCTACGCAGGCGGCATCGGCAGAACTTTTGCCTTTTACGGGCACAATTTCTCCGCTGGTCGCTCGCAGTGCTCTACGTGGTCCAGCCGACCCAAACCAGCCCATTTCACTTGCGTTTGGCCTGCGTCCACGTAATGCAGCGGGCCTGGCGCGTTATGCACAGGACATTGCGCGCACGACTTCCGTGAATTACCACCGCTATCTGACACCTGCACAGGTCGCCGGAGCTTTCGGGCCAGATAAGGGGACCTACAATGCAATACTACAGTTTCTGGAAACGTCCGGCTTCACGATTACCCATGAATACAGCCATCACCTACTAATCACCTTCAGTAGTACTATTGGACAGGTTGAACAGGTTTTTCATGTCACGATCAATAACTATACCGCCCCAGATGGCCATATATTTTACGCAAACAATACTGACCCTCTTCTGCCATCCTCACTGCCAGGTGCAATACAGAGCATCAGCGGCCTCAATAATGCGACGCACCTGTATCACCCAATGGCAGCCGGGCATGCCCTTTCTACACCAGCGATCAAACTAAACGCGTTAAGTTGTCCAGGCCCTGGCCCTGGGAACCCGGGCACTCCTGGCAGTTACCTTACACCCAACCAGACCGCGGCGGCATACAACTTGAATGGGCTATATAGCGCAGGCTACCGGGGTGAGGGGCAAACACTCGCCCTTTTCGAATTAGACACCTTCCAGGCGAGTGATCTCACCAACTATGTCTCATGCTTCGGCCACGGTCACACGGCAATCCAGACGGTGGTTACCGGCAAGGGCGCAGTTCCCACGGATGGCGGGGTATTGGAGGTAGAGCTGGATGCTGAACTGGTGTTGAGCGCGGCGCCTCAACTCGGCATCCTGCGGATTTACGAAGCAGCGAATGACGCTGCCGATATCAACGCCGAGTGGGCGCAAATTATCGCCGATGCGCCCCCCATTGTGAGCACCAGTTGGGGAGATTGCGAACAATCCGTGGGTCAACAGGAGGCTCAGCAGGAAAACACGTTCTTTGCCATTGCAGCCACCGAGGGAGAGAGCATCTTTGCCGCTTCTGGCGACAGCGGCAGCGCAGGCTGCGCATTTGATACACCTCCGTTTACGGGGTTAAATGCCGGGGATCCCGCTGCTCAGCCTTTTGTCACCGGTGTCGGCGGTACAAGCCTCTATTTAAACAGCCAGGGAGCATACAACTCCGAAATCGTGTGGAATGACCTGCCTCAAGGCACTAACACCGGAGGCGCCTCTGGAGGCGGTATCAGCCAATTCTGGACAGCCCCGTCCTGGCAAAACGCGCCTGGGGTGATGAATCCGCTCAGCAGCGGAGCTCCGTGTAGCGCACCGGCAAATACGATCTGTCGCGAGAGTCCTGACGTGTCGTTGAATGCCGATCCCAACGACGGCTACCTGGTCTATTGTTCATCGGCTGCGGCTCACTGTAGCAGTACCGGCGGCTGGTATATCGTTGGTGGCACCTCTGCAGCCGCCCCTATGTGGGCAGTGATGATGACACTCACCAATGAGATGTCACTGCGGATGGGCAATTTCAGCCTTGGCTACATAAACCCGCTCCTTTACCAGGCTGCCAGTAACTCGAATACCTACGCTGCCAGCTTCCACGATATCACGTCGGGTAATAATGACTACAATAATCTGAATAAGGGGCTTTATCCAGCCACGACTGACTATGACATGGCGACAGGCCTTGGCAGTTATAACGCCCTGGCGCTGGCAAATAGCCTGGTCGCGCTTGCACAGAGTGCCAGCGGGCCGCGCTCTTCACCCACCAGCACCACCTGGTACTTTGCAGAGGGCAGCGTCGGCGGCGGCTTCGAGGAGTTCATCACCATACAGAACCCCAACGCGAGCCAGGACGCCTCGGTTAATGTGACCTACCTGTTCCAATCCCGATCGGCTGTCACCGTGACCCACAACGTCCCGGCCAGCACACGCGCCACCTTCACTGCGAACCAGGACCTGGGCATCCGGTCCACAGACCCGCAACAGGCTATCTCTGCCATTGTTCATGTCACCAGCGGGCCAGGTATTGTCGTCGAACGCCCCATGTACTTCAACTACCTGGGCATCCAGAGCGGCACCGACGTGGTCGGCGCAACGAACCCTGGAAAGACCTACTTCTTCCCCAAAGCCGACACGCGCCGGTCAGGTCGCACCTATTACACCTATATCACCATGCTCAATCCCAGCACCACGCAGAACGCTACCGTCACTGCTACGTTCTACACCGGTGCCTGTGGGCAAAATGGCCAACCGGCTTGTTCCACCCAGACGGTGACCGTCTTGCCCCTGCATCGCGGCACCATTACCCCGCCGGTGGGCCTCCAGATGGCGGCGTCTGTTAGCTCGAGCTTGCCTATCGTAGTCGAACGTCCGATGTACTTCAGCGATAACATTGCCACAGCTGGTGGGGTGACTACCGGTGCTGCCAGTGTAGTCGGCGCCACCGCGCCTGGCAACGATTGGCTCTTCGCCGAGGGCTACACCGCCACCGGCTTCCAGGAATACTTGATCCTGGCTAACTTTGGTACGACGCCTACCACGGCCACGATTAAGCTGGAATATACTAATGGGCACACCCAGGCCGTCCAGGTGTCCGTACCCGCCCAGGGCCAGACCACCTTCGATGTCAACCAGGCCAATGCCCATCCAACGGGAACCTGCGACGTCAGCCCTTGCCAGACGACCCTCTCGGTGTCGGCTGAGATTACCTCGGCAGGCCCCATTGTGGCCGATCGCTTGATGTACTTCCACTACGGTCCCGCTCATTACTCCGGTGGGACGGAGACCGTCGGAGAGGCCGGGCCAGCCTCCCACAGCGTCTACGCTTTTGCCGAGGGCTACACCACCAACACCTTCCAGGAGTACCTGACCCTGCAAAACCCGACCAATGCCGATGAGACGGTGGCCGTGACGCTGTTTGCCGACACGTATGTGATGCAGCAGCAGGTGATCGTCAAGGCCCATAGCCGCCAGACGACCGGTATCAATAGCCTGGTGGTACCGATTGCCCAGGCCTACGACAACATGGGAGGGAACTCGTACTCGGTTTCCTTATCGGTCCAGGCGTTGGGCGCCAATGCGAAGATCGTGGCTGAACGCCCGATGTACTTCGACTTCGCCGGGTCGGATCAGGGAGGCACAGACGTGTTGGGATATACGGGGTGACCGGGGTGCAATGATGCACATTAACGAAATAACCCGGCCATCTCGTAGGCGCACAATTTATTGGCGCACCGCCGATTTATCGGCCTGGAGAGCGCATCGGCGGGCCATTGGCCGATAAATCGGCGATGTGCACGAAGCATTGATACGCGCTCCGCTCCGCTTCGCTGAGGCACCTACGAAATGGCCGGTTGTGGTCGTTTAGGCAAGGTTCACTTGTGAAGAAGCGTCCTTAACAGGTTGAACCGTCACACCGTGTCACGCCTCCGCGAAGCGAAGGGTCTGTCGCGATCGGCAGCGAGATGCTTCGCTGCGCTCAGGATGACAGATCAAAAACAAGCAGTTTGTGAAGCTCAAGATTGCCCGGAAGCGAGATCCTTCGCTTCGCTCAGAGCTTGCCCTGAGAGAAGCGAAGGGATGACAGGGCTGGACCTTGCTGGTGGTGAGGGACTGTCACGTGCATGTGAACCGTGCCTAAACTTTCATAATTGCGCCCCTACATTTCGTTTCGCCCTATATAGCCAATGGTGAGGGGCAGACTACCAGGCTCTTGTGGTTCAAACTACGTAGCGATACAAGGATGCTCGCCCATTATCCATACCACTAAACCACAGGATAGCGCCGCTATTGGCCTGCGCAGGTGTGACCTGCAGCATGAAACCAGCGGCCGGGGGGCTGGTTACGTCGCTCCAACTGTTGGAGGCAGGGTCGTAGCGCCGGATGATTTGCGAAAGGGCTACCGGTACTCCCGAGGCATGTACGCCAGAGGGCGAGTTTTGTTGTGGGGGAAGTTCTGCATTTTGAGGATTCCGCGTTGGTACAGGTACAGCGGTTACGGCAACAGCGGTACCTGCTACGGCGGTTGATTGGCCATTGAAAGGAATAGTGGGCGAGGCATACACCTGTCCACCTGGACTGACATACCAGTTCTGAATACTCAGCATATCAGATGGGATTGCTACTAATTGCCAGCTTGCTCCGCCATCTTTACTCACCTGCAAGTGAAAGGAAGCTACGGGAATGGGATTGGCAGGTTCTGTCTCACCACGGAGAAGAGGTAGAGGTCCGAACGTGCCGCCCACATAGATGAGCTGTGGATTGCCGTTAGCAAGCTGGACTTGCGACCCAAAGGGGATATTGTTGAGCACCAAGTGCCATGTTGCTCCGCCATCAGTAGTTTTGAAGAGTTCCTGCTTGAAGCCAAAGGCAGGAAGGACATCATTGGGGACAGCGACTTCGATAGGGAGCAATACGCCGCCAAACAGGGCATAGATGGTGTTGGGGTCTGTGGGGTCGACAGCATAACTGCGTACACCGAGCTTTTGAGTGGAGAACTGACCATCAATGACTGTCCAGTTGTGCCCTCCATCGGTACTTGTGACCAGGCGCGGCAAAAGATACGGCACGGCCTTTATAGGCTGGTTGATATAAGCCCGCGGCAGGATCCATTGCAAGCCGAAGAGATGGGTGCCTTCAAGCTGGATCTGCTGGATGAACCATACAGCCGGCGCATGTATACCAGGGACGTGGAGAACTGGCTGGATCGTCTCCCACGTCTGCCCACCATCAGTGCTATGCTTCAATACGGCGGAAGATTGGGAACTGCTGGCCGCACCGACGACATAGATTTCATTACTGTCGGCGGGGTTAACGGCCAGTTCACAGGTGTTGCCGATAGAGGCTTTATTACCGATATCTTGCCAGTGATCGCCAAAGTCAGTGCTGCGCAGCACCGTAGGGGAGCCTGGACTGGACTGGGAAGTAACAGGCGCTTGCATTGCACATGCATAGAGGACGGACGGATTGCTGCGCGCAGCCACGATGGAGGAGATTGTATAGCCTTGCAGTACCTGCTTCCATTGTCCAGAGGGCGGCATGGACGTGGTAGATTGATTCGCCTGGTGCTGCCTCAACTGGGCAAATACGAGCGCGCTTAGGCCCACCACCAGCACGACCACAATAATAGCTCCAACGCCTGCCAACCAGCCTTTGCGTTTTGAACGAGCAGGCGATGGAGGCACTGCCGGTGTACCGGCGGTATCAGTATGCTGAGTTTTCATATGAATGATTACTCCTTCCAGAGCTTGTCTCTGCGTGTTACGTGTAGCATCTCTGCATTGCCCAATACTCTACCAAAGTGATGACGATGGAGAAGACCCGGAAGTTCCCATATCACCTACGTGGTCTATTTCTCATGAGCATTGACACAAAGCTTTACTGGGAATAATATAAGCACGGTATTCAGAAATGTACAGGATATCAATTGCCTGAATCATCCTGTCGCGGGTCAGGGACCCTATCCCCTAATGTGGTTTAACAAATTCATCGGGATATCGGAATAGGCGGCAAAGGCCGATAAATCGGCACCTACGGGTGTGCCGTCTCTGTTTACCATACCCTGGATATTTCGTTAAAGTTCATAAGGGGATGGGCTTGCGTACTGTTCGACGCTTTAGTCGAGGCTGATGATCTCTATTACGAACCATGCAAGGACTTTTCCTACTATGTCGCAGATGCATGCGAACAACGGCAACGATGAGAAAGAGCGCGCGGGAAATGAAACGCGCTCTGCTGAAGGCCCATACGATCCCGACCAGGAAGAACTGGAACGATTACTGCTGGAGGGTGTGGGCGAGAGCAGTGACGAGAGCCGCCCCCAGGGGCAGCGAGTAGTTTTGCCTCAATCGACACATGCAAATACAAGGTTGTATCATAATGAGGACTCGGAAGTTCCCGCAGGCGGCGATCTCCAGGGGGCATTAGGATTATACGCCGAGGCCGCCCAGGATATGGTCACGGCAGGGGTGGAACTGGCCCTTGGAAGACACTTCGCGTGCGCAGATTATTGTAACCAGGCAGCGGAAAAGGCCGCCCAGGCGGTGAGCCTGCTGCGTTTTGGCCGTCAAAGCACGTATAACCACGACTTACGAGCGCTCGGCGCGCTGGTGGGAGCACCGGAGGAGATTCAGGAGGAAATGGCCATCTTGACGCCCTTTCATCCTGAGACGTTCTACGCGGATACACCACCTGAGGAGGCCGACGAGGTGATTAGCGCTGAGCAGGCCAGTAGTTATGTACAAAGTGCTCGCCGCGTATTACGCTGGGCAAGGTCAATAGTATTGAACGCATAACAATCGATCGGTTTTTGGGAGGATTTTTGTGACGCAACAAATTACACGTTCGGGACTTGACGAGGCTGTGAAACAGTCACCACGTAAGTGGGTGTACTTATTTAGTGAGGGCAATGCCAAAATGCGCGATCTACTCGGGGGCAAGGGCGCGGGCGTTGCCGAAATGACAAACGCCGGGCTACCGGTGCCCCCCGGCTTTACGATTACGACCGAGGCGTGCAACGCCTATTACGACGCTGACGAGCAGTTCCCGCAGGGCATGTGGGAGCAGGCACTCGAGGCGTTGAAGATCGTTGAGCAACAGACGGGGAAGGGGTTCGGCAAGAGGGAGAATCCGCTGCTGGTTTCCGTGCGCTCCGGCGCGAAATTTTCGATGCCAGGGATGATGGATACGGTGCTGAACCTGGGCATCAACGATGAGACGGTGCAGGGATTGGTGAAGCTGACCGGCGATGAGCGTTTCGCTTATGATGCCTATCGCCGCTTCATCCAGATGTTCAGCAAGATTGTGCTGGATACCGACCCACGAGATTTTGAGCACGTACTGGATACGTACAAGGAGCGCGCGGGAGTGAAGAGCGATGCTGAAATTCCCGCTGCCGCGCTCAAAGAGATGGTGGTTGAATTTAAGCAGATTGCGGAACGCCAGTCCGGTGAACCATTCCCCACCGATGTGTACACACAATTGCACAAGGCTATCGAGGCCGTTTTCTCATCCTGGAACAATAAACGCGCTATCGATTACCGCAACTTCAACAAGATTCCGCACAATCTGGGGACAGCGGTCAATGTGCAGAGCATGGTCTTCGGCAATATGGGCAACGATAGCGGCACGGGCGTGGCCTTCACACGCGACCCCAGCACAGGCGAGAAGAAACTGTATGGTGAATACCTGCTGAATGCTCAGGGTGAGGACGTGGTAGCGGGCATTCGCACTCCCTCGAAGATAGAGCGCCTGCAACAGGACCTGCCGCGTGTCTATGAGCAGTTCCAGGAGATTGCACGACGCCTGGAGCAGCACTATCACGACATGCAGGACCTGGAATTTACGGTCGAGAAGGGTCGCCTCTATATGCTGCAAACGCGTTCTGCCAAGCGTACCGCCCAGGCGGCGGTCAAAGTGGCCGTAGATATGGTGGCAGAGGGCCTGATTGGCGAACAAGAGGCGATCAAGCGCGTTGACCCACTCCAGGTGTATCAATTGTTATTGCCGCGCTTCGACGAGGCTGAGAAGCAGCAGGCTGCAAAAGAGGGTAGACTGCTAACGAAAGGATTGAATGCTTCGCCAGGGGCAGCTACCGGCATAGCCATTTTTGACGCTGACCGCGCAGAACAACTTGGCAAAGCCGGGACACCGGTGATACTGGTGCGTCCGGAGACCAGCCCCGACGATGTACACGGCATGCTGGTTGCCAAGGGCATTTTGACGGCTCGCGGCGGCGCGACGAGCCATGCAGCCGTGGTCGCACGCGGCCTGGGCTTACCCTGCGTGGCAGGCGCTGAAGGTATTCGCGTCAGTGAGGAGGAGCGACTCTTCCGGGTGGTCGGGTCCGATAGCGTCATTCGCGAGGGAGACGATATCTCGATTGACGGCGCAAGCGGCGAGGTTTTTGCAGGGATTATTAAGACGGTGGACGCCGATTATGAGAAGGAGCCGGATCTGAAGCAACTGCTGGAGTGGGCCGATTCCTTCCGCAGGTTGGGCGTATGGGCGAACGCTGACTATCCACGCGACGCGCGACGCGCGGTCGTCTTCGGCGCTGAAGGCATCGGGCTGTGCCGAACCGAGCATATGTTTATGGAGCAGGAACGCCTGCCGATTGTGCAGAAGATGATCCTGGCGGAGAGTAAGGAAGAGCGGCAGGCTGCGCTTGACCAGTTGTTGCCTTTCCAGCGCAGCGACTTTAAGGGCATCTTCGAGACAATGGTGAATCCCGAGACGGGCGAGGGCTACCCGGTGGTCATCCGCCTGATCGACCCGCCGCTCCACGAATTCCTGCCCTCCTACGAGGAATTGCTGGTCGAGGTGACGCGGCTGGAGGCGACTGGAGAGAATCCCCAGGAGCTGAAAGAGAAACGCAAGATGCTGGAAGCGGTTGGGGCAATGCGCGAGATGAACCCGATGCTGGGGTTGCGCGGCTGCCGGCTGGGGTTGCTCTACCCGGAGATCAATGTGATGCAGACACGCGCCATCCTGGAGGCGGCGATAGAGCTTGCCAGAGAAGGGAAGAAGCTGCAGCCCAAGATCATGATCCCGCTGGTCGGGCATGTGAATGAGTTGAAGGAGGTACGCCGTCAGCTCGAGGCCGTGGCGCAGGAAATTACAGCCAAAGCGGGTTCCGCTGTTGCATATAAATTTGGCACGATGATCGAACTGCCACGCGCTGCGCTGACCGCCGACCAGATTGCCCCGGTGGCCGATTTCTTCAGCTTTGGCACGAATGACCTGACGCAGACGACCTTTGGCATTAGCCGCGACGATGCTGAGGGTAAGTTCTTGCTGAAGTATGTCGATGGCCTGGAGGAGCCGGGCTTGAAGGAAAGGGTCAAGATTCTGCCCGCCAATCCTTTCCAGACGCTCGATCGCGACGGCGTTGGCCAACTGGTGCGCATGGCCGTTGAGAAGGGACTCAAAGCGAACCCGCACCTGGAGGTGGGCATCTGTGGTGAGCA
>WNFB01001833.1_pt1 | contig 18325 bp, 22 predicted proteins | sample 5400501 | NCBI WGS metagenome assembly WNFB01 (sample SAMN13153341, study PRJNA577476) | soil metagenome | isolation source: 200 cm saprolite under Douglas fir tree site 2 hole 1 | place: USA:California | collected 2015-04-18 | reverse complement strand
CAGCGACCCCTGCGCGCGCATCGAAGGAGCAAGCGAACGTGACCTCTGCGGCTGGTTCGCTGCGTCCAGTCGCTCGGTTGTGGCGCAGGTGGGCGCCGTCCGCTGAGTCGGCCGAACCAGTGAGAACCTGCCTATCTCCTCTGGCCCATGTGCCAGGCATCCTTCCCGGCATTTGGGGAGCGATGGTGACGCTGGGCATGGCTGTCGCTCTGGCACTCCAGGCCCTGGTGATTTCCCGTGACCATCTTGCGCTCGGCCCCTGGTGGGCGGTCACACTGGTCGGCATCGCGGTCGGCATTGCCGGTGCGAAGGTGTGGTTCATCGTCCTTAAACGGCGCGAGCACCTCATCAATGGATGGTGCATCCAGGGGTTCATCGCCAGCGCTCCAGTGGCAGCTGTGATCATGCTCGCGGTGCTTCATATATCAATCGGAGTCTTTCTCGACGTGACGGCTCCGGGGCTGCTGGTCGCCATGGCGGTGGGCAGGGTGGGATGCTTCTTCGCCGGCTGCTGCGGAGGGCCACCGACTGCGTCCCGCTGGGGGGTGTGGTCATCCGATCAACGCGTGGGAGCGCGCCGCATCCCCACCCAGCTGCTGGAGTTGGTACTCGCCTTAAGCCTGGGGGTGGGGGTGCTGGTGGCGGTCCTAGGTCACGGGTCGGCGGGCGGAGCATTCTTCGTCGCAGCACTGGCGGCCTACATCCTGGGGCGACAGGGTATTCTGCATCTGCGCGCCGAGCCGCGCAAGACGAGGCTGGGTGGGCTGGTCACCGCGACCCTGGCAGCACTCGCGCTCGTCGCAGCCGTCGTATTGCTCGCTCGGTAACCGAACAGTCACGTCGTAGCGTGCTGCATCTGGCGGCGGCGACCTTCGACGCCGTGCGCGAGCTCGTACGGGAGTTCCGTGGCGAGGTGATGCCGATACGCCTTCCTTTTGCCAAAGGGTATCATTCATTTCCTGGCTTGCTCAGCTGACCATGTCCTCAGTGAACCAGATCCAACCCCTGGCATCGACGAAGACGCCGACACCGATCTTGTGGAGCGTCGTACTGGTCAGGTGAATGCGGTGCCACCCCGTTGGCGGCTCGTTGATCATGCTCTCCTGGACGGCGTAAACGCCGCCCCAGGGTGTTGGATACGGCCCGGCAAGGCCGATGTTCTCGCCACAATCCGTGAAGTCGGCGAAGCCCTCATCGGCAATGCGCTGGTTCTGCGTGCGTCCATCCGGGCAGGTATGGATGAAGCCGCAATGGACCATATTCCAGCTGTGCAGCCGTGCTCCACCTACCAGCGTGTTATTCCAGACAAATGGGTAGAGGCCACGTGCAGCCCGGTCGCTATTGATCAAGGCAAACAGCTACTGGGTCAGTTGCAGCTCTTCCGCAGTCAATGGAGGAGGGGGCCCAAGATGAAGCACGACAACGCTTCTTTCTTGCTCTTCGCTGGCGCGGAGTGCGCCAAACTCCCATATGAGCGTACTGAGTGCAAGGAAAAGCTACAGGTACAGTAGGAAAATCTGGCCGGTAGTATGGTTATGCGAGAACAGGGAATCAGCCCTTGCCATGGCAGGCTCACTATGCTACAATAAGGTATATATAGTTGCATAGTTGTACAGGTATTCACACGAAAGGCGGAGTGGAATGAGTTCCAAGGTCACAAAAGTCTCAACCTCGACGGACTCCTTACAACTCGATGTGTGTCACGAGCGTTGTATTCATCCTGAACATGCCCTGGCAGTCCGACGACACCTTCTTACGACCGATGCTGCTCGTATCACCGCGAACCTCTTTGCCGTCCTAGCCGACCCGACCAGGCTCCAGGTCCTCTACGCCCTGTTGCATGCTCCGACGGGAGAATTGTGTGTGTGTGATCTGGCCGCAGGACTGGGCCGTGATGATACCACCATTTCCCATCAACTGCGGGTCTTGCGCAATCAGCATATTGTCACCATGCGCAAGGTAGGCAGGGTGGTGTACTATCGCCTCGTGGATGAACACATCCGTCAGCTCCTCGCGGTAGGTCTCTCGCATGCCAATGAACCGCTCCCAGTTGCCTTGCAACACGAAACGGAGGCCACCGCATGAGTGCTGGACATGATCATACGCATGGCATGGCCAAGCAGACCTTACGCCTGGCCTTCTTCCTGACCCTCATCATTGTGGTCACCGAGGTGACCGGCGGTCTGCTGGCCCATTCCCTGGCGCTGCTCTCCGATGCGGGTCACGCCCTCACGGACATCTTTGCCCTTGGCCTGGCCTGGTTTGCGACGGCGCAGGCTGAACGGCCCGCCGATGCCCGCAAAACCTTTGGCTACCATCGAGTGGGTATCCTGGCTGCGCTCATCAATGCGATGACGCTCATGCTCGTCACCGTCTGGATTCTCTACGAGGCCGTGCAGCGGTTCCAGCACCCCGAACCGATCCAGCCGCTCTTCATGTTCGCTTCGGCAGGCATTGGCATTGCCGTCAATCTCTACATTGGCTTTGGCCTGCAAAAGGAGAAGGAAAACCTCAATGCGAAAGCGGCTGCCTTGCACGTCTTTGGGGACGTGGGAGCCTCCATTGGCGTCATTGTCGCAGGCCTGGTCATTCTGCTGACCGGTTGGACGCTTGCTGACCCAATCCTCTCGGTCGGCATCGCTGCTCTCATTGCCGTGGGAGCCTGGCGGATTGTGCGTGAAACGACCAATATCCTGCTGGAAGCCGTGCCGCAAGACATCAATATGGGGGCGTTGGTACAGGATATGAAGAGCGTCGCAGGCGTCGAAGATGTCCATGACTTGCACGTCTGGTGTATCACCAGTGGCATGTATGCCCTCTCCTGCCATGCCATCATCACGGATCAGCCGACGAGCGAGAGTACGCCCATCCTGCGTTCCCTGGAAACCATGCTTTCAGAGAAATATCAGATTGGGCACAGCACCATTCAATGTGAATGCCATGCCCACCAGGAGCGCTATTGCTCGGCCGATGGCTTATATTGCCAGATGGAAGCAGTTGGACATGACCACGATCATGACCAGAGCTCTGCGTCAGAAGAAGTTCAACAAACGGTGAACCCGAAGGGAGGACAGTAATGGCACAGCCACTGACACAGGTCAGGGAACAAAACTCCCGTGCAGGACAGGTGCGCCTGGGAGTCTGGATTGAACTGGTGACGATTGTCTGGATGGTGATTGAGGCAGGCGTGGCCCTCTCTGTCGGGATTGCCACGCGCAGCGTCTCGCTGCAAGGCTTTGGCCTGGATAGCATCGTCGAACTCATTGCGGGGGGTATCCTGCTGTGGCGGCTGCTGGTCGAGCAACGCGGTGGTTCCACAGAGCGCATTGAGGTCGCCGAACGTCGCGCCTCCTGGGTCACCGCCATTAGCTTGTTTGCCCTGTCCGTCTACATCGTGGGGGATAGCGGCTTTGCTTTCGTCACGAGAGCGCAACCAGAAGCCTCCTGGTGGGGTGTCGGTCTCGCCATCGCAGCCGCCATCATCATGCCGCTCTTGTGGCAGGGCAAGCTCCGCGTCGCCAAACGGATCGGGAGCGCGGCACTCAAGGCCGATGCCGCCTGCAGCGTGACCTGTGCGTACATGTCTTTGACGCTCCTGGTCGGGCTGCTGCTCAACCGACTCTTCGGCTGGTGGTGGGCTGATCCCCTGGCAGCACTCGTTCTCGTGTATTTCCTGGTGCAGGAGGGACGCGAAGCCCTGCACGAAGCGCGGACAGGAGAAACCTGCAGTTGTGGCGAAGAGGAGTGCTGTGACGACTGATGAGCAGATCTACAGGTGCTGAGTTTCAACCGGAAACTCAACGTTCGAAGGGAAGGGGTAGGCCAATGCTACAGGTCAAGAAGCACCGGCAGGAGCTATGCATGGTTTCCGGGCGAAAACAGGGTGGGTCGCTCTCGAGTTGTCGATATAGGTCAGAGCTCAGGTTCAGGCGCACGTTCCATGACAGGCAAGCGCATGGAGAGTTAGCCTGCCAGATCGTAGGCCTGCTTCAGCCAGGCGACCAATTCTGCATCCACGTCGTTGATGGTGTTCACGCGCACGCGGTGAGTAAATAGCGCGTTGAAGCTTGCAGCGGATTCGAGCCGCTCAGTCGTGGGCACGTCCTTGAGGTTGAGTCCAAGGTCGATGCGCGTCGCCGTGGTCGGCTGGATCATGGCGAACTGTTTCTTGCGCCGCAGGCTCACGTAGCCCTTCTTCGGTGCCAGTTCAATATCATCGCCAAACGTCGTGATCGCCGTCATCAGCGCATCGTGGAGAGGCTTCAGATCGGCCTTCTTACCACTGTACAGATCATCGACTGGATCCCGACCGGAAGCCTCGGCAGCCTTGACAATGCTTGCCGCATCCGCCTCGCGCGCCTTGAGAGTGAGGCGGTGCGCTGAGCCGTGCGACATGCCGTACCGGCTCTTCAACATGGCGACTATATCGGTGTGTTTCGTGAGGCCGCTCTCTCTGACAATGGCAATCCACTCGCCCAGTGGTTTGCCATATCGCTGTTCGATATTGCGGATTTGCGCCTCTAAACCCTCATCGACGGTACTCATAGACCCTCCATTCTTGCTGTCATCTAGCGGTAGTTTGTTGATGAGGGCTTGCAGAAATCTTGAGCCAGATGACAAAATGAAGGCATGCGAGCCCACTCACAAGATTTGAGACAGCGAGTGCTTCGCGCTGTTGACGAAGGGAAATCCCGAGCAGAGATCAGCGAACGGTTGCAGGTGTCGCGAGCGACCATCAAGCGCTATTTGAAACAGAGACGCGAGACAGGAAACGTGCGGCCTCGTCCCATTCCCGGTCGTCCGAAAGTCAAAGGAAGGGCATTACAGGCGGAACTGGGAAAGCAATTGGAAGCTCACCCCGAGGCTCTCCTGGCAGACCACTGCCGGATCTGGGAAACTGCACACGGCATGCGGGTGAGCTCGGCCACCATGAGCCGGGCGATCCGTGCTGTGGGCTGGATACGAAACAAAGCGAGTGGCAGCCATCAGAACGTGCTATAGAGGAAGAGCCCCGGTCCACGCCCAAGCTGTTCAAGCAAGCATTGCAGCAGAGGAGGTGGGGGCAGCTCTGACCACGCTCGCCAATAGCGCCGCAGCATGATCCAGGGCTCCAACCATCCCCGCACTGCTCGCAGGGCCAGCGGCCAGGACACGAGTGGTCGCCCTCTTGTTTCCTCGCTGATTTTTTTCCCCCGTTCCCACTGCATGAGCAGGAACGTGTGTGGGGGGGGGAACTTCTGGTTCAGACAACTCCAACCCCTCTGCCGTCATACTGGAGCAGGGGTGACTGGTGTGATACCAACAAAACGAGAACGCGCAACAGATCAACTGCCAGTGTCGTCGGATGGCCTGATCACTTCTCACCTGATACTGTGACCAGCCCAGTGCGTGTTTGACCTGCTTGTAACTCTGCTCAACCCACATGCGCAGCCCGTACAGTCTGATCACCTCTTCCAGGGACGCCTGGGCGAACGGTTGTTGGGTGACTGGACACGCCGTGGGAGCAGGGAGGTTCGTCACCAAATACCAGGTGGTGAGATCGGGCAAGGTCTGTGGATCGGTCGTGGCCACCACAGCTCGTTCCGTCTTGTCTGGCCCATACGGTCCGGCCACGATCTCCAACTGTTGTGTGCTGCCATCACGGAAGGTTCTGGTGATCGCTACCCATTTACCGGGGTGTTTGGCACTCTCCCACCCAGCCTCGTGCGCAACGTCTTGCAGGGAACCTGCCACGTCCTCTGGATGCCACCAGGCGTGCGAGGGTTTGAGCGCCATCACATACCCGACCTTCAGCTTTTGCAGCCCGCCTCTCAAGCCACGATCCTCTCCATAGAAGGAGTCAGCCACCACCGCACGGAAAGACCATCCTTGCTGGATCGCCTGTTGGACGAGCTGCAAGGCGATTTTGAGCTTGGTGCGAAAGTCGGGATCGTTCCTGCCTTTGGCAAAATAGCTCTCCGGGGTGTACGGCTCGATCTCCAGCGGGTAATACACCTGCTCGTCGGCCCACAGGCTGGTGACGGAAACCACCCCGTTGTCGATTTTGCCGAGATTCCCCAGGTATTGACGCCCGACATGAGCCGTCTTGTGACCATCCTTGCGATCCCCAGTCTCATCGATGACCAACACTCCGCGCGCGTTGGGCGCCGTGGTCGCATCCTCGCGCAGCAGAGTGAGCCGCTCGGCCTGTACCTTGCGCTCATCCCAGTCCGACTCCGAGAGAAACCATTGCAGCTTTTGGGCTCGTGGAACTTGGGCTCCCACAACCCACGGGATGCGCAACGAGCTTATATGGCTTTCCCTTTGTCAGCAGGGAAAAAGATGACGGAAATCGTCCTGTTTTTATGGTAAAGTTGAGAAAATGCTTCCATCCTTTTCGTTGAAAGCGACCAAAAATCAAGAGTAGAGGAATAACCATCATGACAGAACAGCAGCTTTCGCTCTCCCCCTTCTACGCGGGTTGGGATGTCTATCAGCAGCATCTTGTCGCGGCCATCGCGCCACTGACATCAGAGCAGCTTGCCTTGCGCGCCGCGCCACATCAGTGGTCTATCGGGATACTGGCGGCGCATGTTATTGCTGCGCGTGTCGTTCATTTCCACATACGGATGGGTGAAGGCAGCTCAGACCTGGCTCCCATGGCGGCATGGGATGAAGATGGGGAGCCGCTCCGCTCCGCCGCCGAACTCGTTGCCGGGCTTGAGGCTAGCTGGCAGGTGATCCAGGATGCCCTCGCCCGCTGGACCCCCGCCGATCTTGGGCCAGTCTTCCCTCATCCATTTCGGGAAGATTGGCCTGCGTGCTCGCGCCAGTGGATTATCTGGCATGTGCTTGAACACGACATTCATCACGGCGGCGAACTCTCCTCCATCCTCGGCGCGCACGGCCTCGCGGCAGTCGATTTAGAGTAGTTCACACTCATCGAGTTCCCGATGTAAAGCTCGTTGCGTATCCCGTGGGAATTGGGACACGATAGGGCTACACAAACTGTAAATGTTGGAATTCCGTGGGCGGAATCTGTACAATTATGTGAGCGAGGACGAATGCATCCTTTCCGTGAAGAAAAGCCTTGCTTTGGCTTTGTGAGCACTTCAAGAGAAATGTGAAGGGAGAACGAGAGCGAAAAGCGCTCATCCAATTGTACAGATTCCGCTCACGGAATTCCAACATTTACAGCTCGATATTCCGCAAGTTCAACATAGAAGCATTTAGAGCCTGATCCTTCCTCCTCCCATCATCGCTCCGGTGTCTGTCGCCTGAGTAGAGCAACGGCGCTTATTCCGGAACACCGCTCTCGTGATCCCGAAAGAAGGGACGCCAGGGACCACAGCCGAGCATGAAGGGTTGCATCAGCGCTCGTTCGGCTTGAACTGTGTGCATCAAATCGTGAGCTGCCCACGTATGAAGCATCTCTGCCAGGGTGACGGTGCCTAGCTTAGGATGCTGTGCGGTCCGTCCCAGGTCGTCATCCCTCACTTGCTTGAGCAGGACAAGGCTTTCTTGACGATAGCGTGCGAACGCAGCCGCAAGCTGCTCAGGAGTCTGTGAATCAGGGCCTGCGTGAGGCTTTTGTGGATCGAAATCGTCTAAATCCTGTCCTGCCAAAAAAGTGTGGAGTCGGACAGGAAAGAGCAGGCGTTCCGCGTCCAGTAAGTGCTGTAAGCAATTGAGCGCTGACCACTCCGATGCTCCTGGTGGACGTGTCAGCAGATCAATGGGAAGAGTGCTGATCAGCCGCTGCCAGCGTTCTGGGGTGGTGGAGAGGACAGCGTGTACGTGCTCTAACAAGGTATTCAATGAGAACCTCCTTTTGTCTTTTCCAAAGTCCAAAGAGTACGGGAACGGTTATCTGTTCTAAAAATGCTTTCACGCTCAAAGGCGCTTTTCAAACCAGTGATGGGCATAGGATTCGTCGTTGAAGGCTTCTACCTCCTGGTATCCAGAGTGTCGGTACAGCTCGATGGCTTCAATGAGGGTGCAGTTCGTTTCCAGGTGAAGGACCCTGATGCCCGCTTCCCTGGCCTCGTGCTCCAGCGTCAGGAGCATACGCCGTCCCAGCCCAAGACCACGCGCTCGTGGAGCTATCCACATGCGCTTGAGTTCCCCGACAGCGTTCTCGTGAAACTTTAAGGCACCACAGCCCACTGGCTCCTCTCGCAGACGGGCAATGAGCAACAGACCAGCTGGGGGCGTGAGTTCGTGCGCATGCGCCGAAATGCTCAGGGTCGGATCGAAACCAGTCTCAAAGCGCTCGCCCAATTCAGTGAAGTATTGCTCAAAGCACCATCTGGCATCCTGACTGGTTGGATCGGCAACGGTGATCTGGACCATTGATGCGATCAGAAGCCGCTCGACCTGTGCCATGGCTGTCACCAGTTTCGCACGCTGGCTCTCACTGAGTGGCTCCAGCAGGGAACGGGCAAAGGCATCGGCTCGGTGATCAAGCTCTGCTCGCTCACGAAGGCCAGCCGAGGTCAACTGGACCAGGCGAACTCTTCCATCAGCCTCACTCGTCCTCACCACAAGCAAGCCTTGTTTCTCAAGCGAGCGCAGCAGGCGGCTGACGTAGGCAGAATCGAGCGACAGCCGACGTCGCAGTTCCCGAATGCTCGCCCCCTCTTCTCCTATCTCCCACAAGAGCCGTGCTTCGCCAAGAGGATGGTTTCGGCCCAGGAAGTGATCGTTGAGGACACCAACGCGCTCTGTCATGGTCCGATTGAAGCTTCGAACCTGTTCAATCAATGGCATCTCCATGAAACCCTCCAGACGTGCTCAATCAGGAACTTCTCGTTCTCTGATTATAGTCAGAGAATTTGATCGGATGCAAGGGATCTCTGAACCTCATTTATTCAGTGAGTGACAAATCGTACCCAGGGCTTTTTCTTTCTCCTTTGCTTGAGGTTATCTCGTTGCGCATCCCGTGGGTCGTATGCACAAGGAGAGAAGGATGTCAGTCCCAAGCATCTCGAAGCCGCCGCAGAATTGCTCACGCTTCGCCGCGACGTGATTCGTGTCATTGATGCCATCGAGCGGAAAGAGGAAGACAAAGACCGGAATGAGGGGCCAGCAGAGGAACCGAAACCGAAATGAGTTCGAACCTTCACCCCTTCTTTTTCGGGGTGAAGGTTCGACACAGTGGTTCTCAGCCCAGTATTTTCGTCCGAACCTTCATCCTATTTACCAGCATCTTTGCGGAAAAAGCGAAGTGTGTATGCCTGTAAAATCTGTTCTTGCAGCCATCTTTCTGTGGCAACGCGGCAAGGTTATTGGCTCTCGGACCGGTTTGGTGGAGGACGCTTGCTCTCATGCTCAACAGTGAGTCCTGGTGCTCTCCTCCAGCGGCGCTCAGAAACCTTGAGCCATTTTGATTGAACCGTTAGAAGGTTTCTGAAGTATAATACAAGGCGGTAAGTTCGTCTGGACTTGAAGGAACGTTGAGCAGAGAAGGAGACACTGATGACGACAACTGAGGACTCGATGCGCACCGAGTCAACACGACCGATGGCAACACCATCTGCTGCACCGACAGGAAAGCTCCCCACGCTGGGAGGATGGCGTTTTGACTGGATGGCAACGGTTTTATGCGCGCTCTTTATTGGCGGTGTCTACCTCGATGGGTGGGCGCATAATCACGGAAAAGTGGATAACAGCTTCTTCACGCCGTGGCACGCGGTGCTCTATTCCGGCCTCACCCTGGTGGGCCTGTTTCTGGTCGTGAACCTGCTCCTTACCCATCGCAAAGGCTATCCCTGGTTGGAGGCCCTGCCGCCTGGGTATAGTGTTTCGCTGCTCGGTGTCATCGTCTTCGGCCTCGCAGGAGTGCTTGACTTGATCTGGCACCTGTTGTTCGGCATCGAGGTCAGCGTTCAAGCCCTACTCAGTCCCACACACCTGATGCTCGGACTGGGCGCCGTCCTGATGGTAACAGGCGCACTCCGTTCGGCATGGCTCCGCCTTCCTGAACACCAGAACTACGGCTGGGCGCACTTGATGCCAGCCGTCATCTGTCTAGCACTCGTGGTGTCGTTGTTCGCATTCTTCACGCAATACGCCCATCCACAGGTCAGCACCTACTCGAGCAGTGATGCTCGTTCCACGGCTACAAATCTGCCAACCAGCCTCTCTCTCATGAATGCCGATGGCACCCTCCAGACTCGCCTCATCAGTGACGGTTTGTCCCACTATGATCCAGCCTGGTCTCATACGGGCAAGAAGATGGCCTTTGACGCGGGTCCAAATACGGGCACGAACTCCCATTCCCAGATGTATGTTGCTAACCCCGATGGCAGCCACCAGATGCGTCTCACCAACGACACCTTCGACGATTGGAGACCAGCATGGTCGCCCGATGATAGCCAGATCGTCTTCACATCCAATCGCGGCGGTCAATATCACCTGTATATGATGAACGCCGACGGCAGCCATGTCACTCGCTTAACATGCTCCCCCGGATTTGTCGCATCCTGGTCGCCCGATGGCAAACACATTGTCTTTGACTCGTATCGTGATGGCCTCGCCCAGATGTATGTCATAAATGCCGATGGCCGCCATGTCGTCCGCCTGACCCAGACCACCAGCGACGAGTTTGATCCTGCCTGGTCGCCCGACGGCAGCAAGATCGCCTTCGTCTCGAGACGCTCTGGCAATGACCAGGTCTACATCATGAACCCTGATGGCAGCCATCAGCAAGCGCTTACCAGCGGCAAAGCCAACTGGAGACCAGCATGGTCGCCCGACAGCCGCAAGATCGCCTTCGTCTCGGGACGCAATGGTAGCGCCGAAGTGTATGAGATGCATGCTGATGGCAGCCACCAGGTGAACGTGAGTAATAACCCAGGGGCAGAGAATGGCAGCGGAGGTCTGAGCTGGTCGCAGGATGGCAAGCTGCTCTATACAGTGCAGGAGCATGCTCCGGTCAACTCGTTCTTCAGTCAAAGCCTGGGAATTATCAGCATTCTGTTCCAGGCTGCGCTCTTGATGGGCCTGGTGCTGTTGTTGCTGCGGCGCTGGCTGTTGCCTTTCGGCTCCATGACGATGGTCTTCACCCTCAGTAGTGTGGCGATTAGCTTTCTGAACGACCAGTACGCGTTCATTGCTGCCGCGTTTGCCGCAGGGATCATCGCTGATGTGTTGATCTGGCGGCTCAAGCCCGAGCCCTCGCGCCCGCTGGAGTTCCGCATCTTCGCTTTTGCTGCACCTGTCGTGTACTACAGCCTCTACTTCTTGGTTATTCAATGGACTGGCGGGATTGGCTGGACGATCCACCTCTGGATGGGCTCGATCTTCCTGGCCGGTGCCATCAGCGTACTGCTCAGCTATCTGCTGATACCCCCATTGATCGGTGCTACTGAGGGGCAATAGAGGGTGACGCGCATAGACAAAGCAACACGGTTGAACAGGCTTTCTGCCAATCGAGAACTCTTCAAGCGTGTCGTTTGTAAGGATCGGTGAATTTCGCATATGTGAGCCCATGGGGAAAGATCACCAAACGGGCAAAGATAGCATTGCACATCGAACTGTTTGGGAGCAGCGAGGTGTGCGATGGCTCGAAACCGTTGCACGGGGCGAGATACCCTACAATCCAGAACCAGGAGCAAGCTGGGATGACATGGATCGCCTCAACGCTCAAACGCTCGCTCAGAACAAGCATCGTTCTTTGCAAGATGTGCAAGCTGATTCGCAACCAGGGAGATACCGTCTTAATTGTCAAGAGGCAGCAGCCAGACCTGTTGAAGTTCAGCGAAAAAAACCGCGAAGCGTTCAGTGATGTTGTCGCCTTCAATCAGGCAGCGCCGAGTGTACCGCGTCAGTTTCCAGCTGTCAAGCTGTAAATTTTGGAATTCCAATGGCGGAATCTGTCCAATTATCCTGGTGAGCAAGTAAGCTAAGAAACTGTTCATGAGACAATTGAAGCCTCGTAGGAACGCTCCCTGCCTGGGTTCACAGAGCAGTTTCAGAGCTCATCTCTCAACGAAGAAGACATCTTTTGACCAGGATAATTAGACAGATTCCGCCATTGGAATTCCAAAATTTACAACCAGGTACCAGCTATACTGCTGTACCACTTGCTCAGTCAGGCTCTCGTCATAGATCGTGGCATCGAGAACGTGCTGAGCAATTGCGCCGTCGGGATAATAGTTGCAATTGCGCTGACCGGCGGCGATGGATTGGTGGCTGGTGTTGATCCGACGTGCCATAATATTTTTACTCCTTAGAGGTTGAGGGTGAATTTTGTTAGGTTTGTTCTCAATCTCTAAGTAGACTATAAGCTACAGAAGCTTAGTTGACATAAGGAGCGATGACGATGCCACGCAAAACACAACCGCAAGAGGAGTGGATCACCGGCAGAGAGGCAGCTGACATCCTTTCAGCCAAGAGCGGTCATAAAATCGAGCAAAACTATGTACGATTCCTGGCGTACAAAGCGCATAAGATCAGCTATCGCGCACGGGATGGACGCACGAGCGAGTACCTCAAGAGCGATGTAGAAGCAATCAAGGTGAGGGAAAAGGGTCAGAGCAACCAGGAGATGGATAAAGCCGAATCGGTTGCATAGGGCGACGACGGTGTGATTATCGGCTGGTGTAAATGTTGGAATTCCGTGAGCGGAATCTGTACAATTGGATGAGCGCTTTTCGCTCTCGTTCTCCCTTCACATTTCTCTTGAAGCGCTCACAAAGCCAAAGCAAGGCTTTTCTTCACGGAAAGGATGCATTCGTCCTCGCTCACATAATTGTACAGATTCCGCCCACGGAATTCCAACATTTACAGCCATGAGACCTTGGAAGAAAGGACCAAAGAGTTCTGGAGAGCTACGTGCATGGAAATCGTGCATGCGTGGTTCGGGGAGGAGCGGTTGGAAACGTGCCTGAATGGGTAACGCGCTGGCCGCTTACTCTACCTTTCTCGTCAAAACGGCACTTACAGGCCTTTTGCACTTTCTTTTCTCACAGATTCCTGCTAGAATGTGCATTATCTCAGAGTGTGTCGGAATTACGTACTCAAGGAACGGAAAGGAGTCAAGCGAGTCAGAAAGAGCCGGATCGAAGCGATCTGGATGAAGGCTTCACTGCTGGCAGGCAAGCCCTCGTCATCGCGAGCCAACCGCCGGAAGCGGATCAACCAGCCAAAGGTGCGTTCGATCTTCCATCGGTGACGTTGGACCTGAAAGCCGCCTTTGGGTTTGGGCAATTGGACGGGTTTGCCATCGACGAGAACCCATTTCTGGTGCGAGTCGTTCTCGGCTTTGGGCACAATCTCGGTCTCCCAGCCCAGGTGCGCTTTGATCCAGTCGATCACTGGTTCGGTATACCCACTATCGGCGAAGAGATGACACAGGCGTGGAAAACGGCCTGGGAGTTCTTGCAAGAGCATGGGCGCTCCCCGACGATCAACCAGACCTGCCGTATGGACTTTCACCGGAAGCCTCAACCCTTGGGTATCAACCAGGAGATGCCGAGTGCTCCCCCAGATGTTTTTTCCCACCGTCGAAGCCGCGTTGGCTGCCTCGCACGGGACTGGTTTTGATCGATTGGCTCTCGATGAGAGCCGCGCTGGGTTCGGGATCTCGGCCCATCTGGGTTCGCACCTCCCGGCGCAAGCTGCTCATCGCCTTCTCCCAGGTGCCGTCGAGTTTCCAGCGGCGGAAATAATGGTACACCGTTTTTCCGTTGGGCAAATCATGGGGCATCTGTCTCCACGAGCAGCCCGTTCGCAGGAGGTACAAGATCGCATTCACAATTTCTCGTCGCGAGATGGTCTCTCGGGTCGCATCTGGTGATGGCTCTGGGATGAACGGAGCCAGGAGGTCCCACTGGGCATCGGTCAGATCCGATGGATAGGGCTTTCGGGTCACTTGAGCTGGCATTTTCACTGATCCTTTCTGTTCGCTTGACGATCTCCTTTCTCTTTTTTATCGGCTGGTTTCTGCCTTTCCGACACACTCTCAGGAATATCGGGAGATAGACACGACTGCAAGCTCGATGAGGAACGCGCATGCTTGACCTGCCGACAGGTGCCCCCAATAACTTGCCCATCCAACCGACGCCGTTTCTTGGACGTGAGCAAGAAGTGGCGATCATCGGGAACTTGCTGCGCCGCGAGGATGTGCGCCTCGTCACCCTGACGGGTCCTGGCGGGATGGGCAAAACTCGCCTTGGGTTGCAGGTGGCGGCAGAACTGAGTGACCTGTTCGCTGATGGCGTGTTCTTCGTGAATCTGGCTCCTCTCAACGATCCTGCGCTCGTCGTACCAACTATCGCCGGCACACTTGGCATTCGGGAAGAAAGCGGCCAATCGCTCCTGGAGCGTCTTAAGGAGGAACTACGACAGAAGCACCTGTTGCTGCTCCTGGATAACTTCGAGCAGGTCGTAAGCGTGGCAGAGCAGGTGGCGGCTTTGCTTGTGGCCTGCCCACAGCTCAAGGTGCTGGTGACGAGTCGGGAAGTGCTGCATGTGCGCGCCGAGCACGAGTTCGCGGTGTCCCCGCTGGCCGTGCCTGATCCCACCCACCTGCCCGATCTTGCGGTGCTCTCACACTATGCGGCGGTCGCGCTTTTCATGCAGCGGGCCCAGGCGATTAAGCCCGATTTCCAGTTGTCCCCGACGAATGCCCGTGCGGTCGCTGAGATCTGTGTCCGGCTGGATGGGCTGCCGCTGGCCATTGAGTTGGCGGCGGCCCGAATGAAACTGCTCTCGCCACAGGCTTTGCTCGCGCGGCTGGGTCAACGGTTGGCGATCTTGACAAGCGCAGCGCGGGATGTGCCGACTAGGCAGCAGACGCTGCGCAACACCATCGCGTGGAGCTATCACCTGTTAGCTGCCGAGGAGCAGCGACTCTTCCAGCGGCTCTCGGTCTTCGTTGGAGGTTACACTCTGGAGGCGGTCGAGGCCTGCTCCAGCTGGATTAGGGACGGGGGATACTCCGTCTTGGATGGAGTGGCTTCGCTCCTGGACAAGAGTCTGCTGCAACAGCGTGAACAGCTAGCGGGTGAACCCCAGGTGGCAATGCTCGAGACGCTCCGAGAATATGGGCTGGAGGCGCTCGAGGCCTCTGGGGAGATGGAGGTCACCCGCCAAGCCCATGCTGCGTACTATCTGAGGCTGGCCGAGGAAGCAGAACCGGAGCTGGGAGGCGCACAGCAAGCTGTGTGGTTGGAGCGATTAGAGCGGGAGCATGATAACCTGCGGGCGGCGCTGGAGTGGTCTCTAGAGCGAGGAGAGGGAGGGCACAGCGTCGAGATGGCCTTGCGGTTGGCAGGAGCGCTGCAGCAGTTCTGGGAAGTCCGTGGTCACTGGAGTGAGGGGTGGACCTTTTTGGAACGAGCGCTGGCTGTAAGCAAGGGGGTTGCAGCGCCGGTGCAGGTGAAGGTGCTCAAGGCTGCTGCACGTCTGGCTTATAAACAGAGCGATATTGATCGAGCAGAAGCGCTGTACGAGGAGTGCCTGGCGCAGTGCAGGGAACTGGGGGACACGGCAGGGATGGCGCTTTCCCTCCGTCCGCTGGGGTGGATAGCCAAGAGGAGGTACGACTTTAGACTGGCCAGCGCGCACGCAGAAGAGAGCCTGGCACTCTGCAGAGAGGTGAGGGACAAAGAGGGTATCGCCTGGTCGCTTAGCAACTTAGCGGAACTAGTCAGCCTGCAAGGAGAGTACGTCAGAGCCATCGCGCTGCTGGAGGAGAGCCTGGCACTCTTCAGAGAGAGGGGGGATATAGGGGGTATCGCCTGGTCGCTCGCTGGATTAGCCACTCTGCTCATTATCTCCTCAGGTGATCAAGCTACGGGACGCGCTTTGCTCGAGGAGAGTCTTGCACTCTGTAGGGAGGTGGGGCACAAGGAGGGTATTGCCGGGTCATTGGGCCTTTTAGGCCAGGTGGCCCTCCTGCAAGGCGATGTTGTCAAGGCCCACGCGCTGCTGGAGGAGGGCATAGTACTCTCCAGGGAGATAGGAAATCAGAACATCGCCTGGTTGCTCATCGTGTTAGGGAGGGTGGTCGCTTGCCAGGGTAACCACGCGGCAGCAAGGACCCTCTATGAGGAGAGCCGGTCCTTCACCTGGGAGATAGGTATCGAGGGGCTGCTCGCCCCTTACCTGGAAGGATTGGCGGACATGGTGACGACACAGGGAGATCTAGCATGGGCAGCACGGCTCTGGGGGCTAGCAGAGGCCCGGCGAGAAGCTATGGGCGCTCCCCTCTCGCCTATCGAGCGGGCGAGCTATGAGCATGTGGTGACTGCCGCACGCACTCAACTCGGGGAAAAGACTTTTGCCGCGGCGTGGGCCCAGGGGCGGAGAATGACACCGGTGCAAGTTCTTGTTCCGCTAGGACCAGTGACCATCTCTCCATTGGCTTCAGCGGTGTCGTCCCTTCCTCCTCCAGCGACATCTTCCCCGCCTGCATCTGCTGAATTGACACGACGAGAGCTCGAGGTGCTGCGCTTGCTTGCCAGGGGAGTGACTGACGCGCAGATCGCCGAGCAACTGGTGCTGAGTCTGCATACCGTTCATGCGCACCTGCGTAGCATCTACAGCAAGCTGGGTGTCACCTCGCGCAGTGCTGCCACGCGCTATGCGTTTGAGCACCAGCTGGTGTGAAGGCCGTCTCCGTGTGAGGCTCCCAACTTTACCTCTTTTTTCCCGACCGACTAGCTAATTCTAACTAGCTATTGCCCAGAAGCCTCCATTCTTGCTGTTCGTAAATTAGCCGAGAGTGACGATGTGTTTTCGCTTCTTCCAAGGTAGACTCAAAGCAGTGGTTCACGTGGTGAACTGAGAACAATAGAGCATCTACAAGCGGTGCATTGGAAGGAGAAACATGATGGTTCTTGATCGATATACTCAGGAGAAGTTGGCGTTTGCGCATCGTCAGCAGTTGCAACGCGAGGCAGAACGCGAGCAGATGCTAGGAGCGTTGCCGGTGCACCCTTCCCATTCGATGCGGTACATGACTGCACGACTGGGTACGTTCTTGATCGCACTTGGCACCCGACTGAGACAGTTTGAGCAGCCTCGTAAGCAGGTGGCATTTGACTGAGTGCGCCGTGAAGAGCATCCCTGCTGAGCTTGTGTTTTAGCCGGGCCCAGAATGAGCGACGGTGTCATGGAGACCAATGTGTAAATTTCATCTGAAAACCTCCGGCGAATTTCGTCTTTCTCGCCGGAGGTTTTCAGATGAAATTTACACCTACCTCAGTGGGTGTGGTTGACCCGGCACAGGGACGTTTGCGTCTATCAATGGAAGAGTTTGATACGGGCTTCACAGGCGTAATACTTATGTTAGAGCCTGGGGCTCATTTCGAGCAGCAGCGTTCCGTGAGAGGGATGAGCCTGCTCACCTATGCGAAAAGCTATATTCTTCAGGCTCCCATTGCCCTGGTCCAGGTTCTTGGAGCCTCGCTGCTTCTCCAACTCGGCGGATTGGGAACACCTCTGCTGACAGAGGTGGTTGTGGATCAAATTATTCCCTTGCAGTTGAAGAGTGTGCTTACGATAGTAGGGGTAGGAATGCTCATTCTGCTGCTTTCTCAACTGATTATGACCGTGCTGCGTTCGTCACTGCTGATCTATCTCCAGGCACGCGTTGACACCCAGATGATGCTTGGTTTCTTTGAGCATCTGCTGACACTGCCTCTGAGTTTCTTTCAGCAGCGTTCGAGTGGAGATATCCTCGCTCGCTTGAATAGCAATACGGTGATCCGTGACACGTTGAGTAGCCAATTAGTTTCGGTGCTGCTGGATGGCGGTTTTGTCATCAGCTATCTGGGCATTTTGTTCTGGCAATCTCCTCCCTTTTTCGCCGTGGTGCTGGGGGTCGCGTTCCTCCAGATCATGGTGTTGGTTTGTACCAAACGAGCGGTTCAGAAGCTGGCGCGGCAGGAATTGAGATCGCAGGGAGAAGCGCAGGGATATATAGCTGAAGTGTTAACTGGGATTGTGACCGTCAAAGCAGCGGGAGCAGAACACAGAGCGCTGGAGCACTGGTCCAATCTGTTCTTTAAACAATTAAATGCCTCTCTGCGCCGTAATTATCTCTCATCTTGTATCAATGCAGGAATGGGGCTGGTACGGACATTTTCGCCAATGGCCTTGCTCTGGGTAGGCACACTGTTTGTTCTCAATGATCAGATGCGGGTGGGAACGATGCTGGCACTGAACGCCCTGGCGACAGCCTTTCTGACATCGCTCGGTTCTGGGACACATTCAGTGTGCCTGCTTGCTTAAAGGAAGAAATGAGCTTGAGGGCCACGCTCATTTTGAGGAGTTTGTGATCCTTACAGGGGAGCAAATTAGCCCTCTAAGCAAGAGCAGGGTTCTGGGACACATT
>WNFB01001832.1_pt1 | contig 18330 bp, 16 predicted proteins | sample 5400501 | NCBI WGS metagenome assembly WNFB01 (sample SAMN13153341, study PRJNA577476) | soil metagenome | isolation source: 200 cm saprolite under Douglas fir tree site 2 hole 1 | place: USA:California | collected 2015-04-18 | reverse complement strand
TAGTGGTTATTGTCGCTGCGGCGAATGTGGTTGTGTTGGGCCCGAAGACGTTACCAGAAGGGGAGCCTCGTTCCTAAGAATGGGCTACCCCAGAATGGGCTCTGGGTGGGCAGGTGGCGTGAGGACGTGATTCAGCCGGACGGAAGCATCGAACGTCCGTATAAATGGGAGGTCTTGGGCACGGTTCACAGCTGCGTTTGGAGACTTTGCCAAGCGCTGGGATGCGACCGTTCTTTCCCAGCATAAGCGGAGCACGCAAAGCTCAACTCATAGCCAGTTGCGGCGATGGTTGCTGCCACAACTGGGCAGGGTTGCACTTAAGGATTTGGACGGTCAGAGATTGCAGGCATTCGTTTCCCACTGCCGATGCAATCCGAAGACCATCCGCAATCTCGTGGCGACGCTGCGCATGATGTGGAATAGCGCCCGGGCGTGGGGCTACGTGGCCCACGATCCTTTTGACGGGCTGGTACTGCCCAAGCGTGGATTGGTACAAACGGTTACGTTTTCTCTGGATGAGATCAACCGCATTCTTGACTCCGCCAGCGAACCGTTCCGGACTTTCTACGCGATTCTGGCCGAGACCGGAATCAGGGGTGGCGAGATTTGTGCTCTCCGGGTCACTGTGCCTGCAACCATCCGTACGTACCCTCGGTTCCCTTCTCCTTCACAATCCAGCCGAATCATTTGAGACGGGAAACCCCGGGCCAAATGGGTCAATGAAGTGGTTTCGGCGCAGCCAACGCAGCGCACGCTGGCCCGGCCACCGTACATGCCGGCGGTCCCCGTCATCATCTGTTCGAGATGCCGTTCTCGCTTTGCCCAATGGATGAGCGATGAGGGGATGTTGCCAATCTGTTCGGCGAGGGTTCGCAGGTCGCAACACCCGAACCCGGTCCGGACGCGCGCCGGAATGACTAACTCGATGAAAATACGGACCGGATTCCTGCTCTGGTCGCAACAACTATAGGTTGAACACTCACTTCGAACTACTTCACAGCACTCGGAAAGTTTTCCGAGCCAGTGAACTAGACTGCTCGCACATCATGGTTTAGCGTCGCAATTGTTTGAGCGTTACTGCGGCAGTGGCGTGTGATTCGACATGCGGATGTTCGATTATTTGGGTTTCTCGTTGGGCTTCTCGGGCGGCGGGGTCTGGACGGTTCGGTTCCAGTTCGCGCGCACGCTGCGCAGTAGCGACGGGTAAACGATCAGCTTGCGGAACGGATCGATCAGCGCCATGTAGAGCGGCGTCAGCCGGCCGACGTCACGCACGTAGACAGCGAAGTAGAAGCGGTAGCTGTTCGCCGTTTCGACCAGCGCGCTCAGCGCCGCGGCATGGGCGGTGCGGTTGATCACTTCGTCGAGCTGTTCGTTCTCGAACCGGTAGACGACGCGGAAGAGCCCGTCGGTCCCTTCGCGCATCCCCGCGGGTGCGAGCGAGCGCGCGCGGTCCGCGGGCGTCAGCCGATCCGCGAAGGTTGGTGAGGTCCCTTCGGACGGGTTGCGGTCCCAACCAAAGAACCGGCCGACGAACAGCCGCACTCCGAGCAGCGCTCGCACGACCGGAGACGGCGTGAACAGCCGCGCGCTGGCGACGCGGCGGCGAAACTCGTCGAGCGTGATGCCGGCGCGCGGCCGCGGCAGATCGACGGCCCAGACATCGTGCAGCGCAACGTCCGCAAGAAATGCGTGCACACGCAACGGCAGCGCCTCGAATTCTCGCTCCGATATCTGCGGCATGCGACCTCCGCTCTATTCAGTTTAGCTTGAAAGCCTGAAGATCGAGCCTATGCCGGGTGCCCCAGGTCTCGCCGCTTTTGCGAGACCTGGGAATAGTCGGGTTCATTCATCACAGACGTTTCCGTTCCACTTAATTAGGCTCGATCCATGCCGCATGCTTTGCACCGGCGCGGGTGACTTGCATTTCATCACGTTCAGTTGCGTCCCATTCCCAGGTCTCGCAAAAGCGGCGAGACCTGGGGCACCCGGCTTCGGCAGCGTTATCCCTGTTATCGGTGCGCTCACACATGAAAGTGAAGACCGTGCTGACCTCTTTCGGGTCTGGTATCTGCTCCGTCCATTGACTCGGGGTGATGCCGTGCGAGATTACCTGCGCCGTTATCTGCAAGTGTTCTTGTTGGGTCTTTTGTAATACCTCTTGTATTTCCTGTTCTAGCTTTTGTTGGCTCGTGTCCGGCGCTCCCCGGTGTCCAGAGCACGAGCAGGAGAACAGCAAGAGCAACAATAGGCAGGTGAGTTTCATTTGGCACCTCTCAGCGACATTGTAGGGCTGCCGGATCAGCATATCGAGAGATGAGTTGCGAGAGTTCATTTTGCCAGTCGGCGTTCTGTTGCGTTGTTCTGATCTTCTAACTCTCTCGCTGTTTTAGCTTCCAGATTCTTTTTGCCGCTCTCTGATCTTGTCGCAAGCGGCAAATCGGCGCTGGCTAAGACCGCGAGGGTTGTCAGGATACCCGGCAGCAAGACACGGGTCGAGCAGATTTGATGCAGCGACCCCTTGGTCTTTCTCCACTAAGTCCAGTTCCATGCGAATGTTGTCGAGTTCCATTTGTCGCGTCTGCTAAAACAACTACTTTTTAGGCAGCAAGCTATGTTTTTGGGCAGGTGACTGCTACGATCTATTTTCTAGCGGCTACTTCCCAGCAGTTCCCGCAGCGTCCCGAATGGTGCCTGCGTGCGGATACCCAACTTCCCGTGCCAATCTCCAAAATTCTTCTCTGGCTACGCCTCGTTCCAAACCCAGCTTTCTAGTTTCCGCCCTTACAAATTTGCAAAGTTGATCCATCACCATGCCACTCGTCCCAGAATCTTTGATGAGAATTTCTCGGAACCCCTCGATAGTGCTGGCTGGGAGTGCGGGGCCGTCCATAAAATACCGAAGGTACGGCACAAAGTGCGGGTGTTCAAAGATGGCGTCTCCCAGACAGCCATTTTTCACAAAAACATCCTGATGAGATTTCCCATGTCCACCCGGAAACGGCTTGGTGAAGTCATGAACCCTGACCTCAGGGATTACGCCGCGAGTGGACAGTGACTTCAACAGGCGGTGGGCTGCTTTACCCGAATAAGGGCGGTCGCTTGAGAGTTCCGCTTCCATTTGTTGACGGAGGGCGGCTTCTTCGGGCGTTAACTGGATGGGCTTGATTTCGGGAACGTCCATACTTCTATTAATACTTGCAAAAGCGTTTACTTTGTCAAATCCCACGTGAAGCCTTGGTACAGGTCGCCTTCCAGCAGGGTGCCTCATCCTTCCGCGTTGTTTGCGAAAGTGTGGGACCATCGTTAACGCGCAATTCCCGCCAAGGTACCGTCCTCCACTCCCTCAACCTGTGCCGCGAGCCAGCGGTTGGGGGCGTGACGGCCCTTCAGGCGCAGATTCAGATAGTTGTCGGTCAGCGCTTCGGTGGAAACAGCAGGTCCCTCGACTCCGCCCGATTGATTTGCAAGCAAATCAACCGGCTCCGCTCGGGATGACAATGACGAAGAGTGGGAAGAGTGCAGCGTGATGGCTTCCACCGTCTGGCCAATGAAGCTGCGCATGAAGGCCAGCTTCTTCTCCGCCGCAAGGTCGCGCAGAATGCGGTTGCGCTCGCGAGCGATGTGCACCGGGACCTGATTCCTCATCGCTGCGGCCGGCGTCCCGGGACGCGGCGAATAGGTGAACACGTGCAGATAAGTAAACGGAAGCTCTTCCACGATGCACCGCGTTTCCTCGAAATCGGCGTCGGTTTCGCCGGGGAAGCCGGCCATCACATCGGCGCCGATGGCCGCAGCGGGCATGGCGGCGCGGATCTTCTCAATCTTCTCGCGATAATGCCAGGGACGATACTTGCGGTGCATGAGCCGCAGCACCCGGTCGCTGCCCGACTGCATAGGCACGTGGGCGTGCTTGGCGATGCGCGGAGAGTCCGCCACCAGCCGGATCAGCTCGTCGCTCCAGTCCATGGGCTCGACGGAGCTGATGCGCAACTTCTGCAGATTAGTTTGACGCAAAATCTCACGAATTAAGCCTTCGAAGCGGATGGGCTTTGCGCTATTTCCGTTTGCGAGATTCGTGTCAGGGCATGACTTCAGTCGTGCCGAAAGGGGTTCAACGTGAGAGGCGGCTTTGGCCGCTGAGGTCTCGCCTATCGGGAAGCCAAGATCCCGTCCCCAGCGACCGAGGTTGATTCCGGAAATCACCACTTCGCGATAGCCGGCGTCTACCAGCGCATTCACCTCGTGAAGGACTTGATTTAGCGGTAAAGACCGGCTCTGGCCGCGGACGTAGGGAATCACGCAGAACGAGCAGCGGTTGTCGCAGCCGTCCTGAACTTTGAGGTTGGGACGGGTGCGGGCATTTTCTTGGCCCTCGTCGCCAGCCTCGAAAACCGGAGCGGCCAGCAGTTCGGTGTGGGCGAAGATATCGGAGACGAAAATCTGACCTCGGTCGTTGGTCGTTAGTCGTTGGTCGTCGGGCGCGAGCGTCGAAAGGGGCACGAAGGAGATGCCCTGGTCTTTCAAACCGACGATTTCCGCCAACGCGTGCTTATGGGAGTTTCCAATCACTCGACTCACGCCGGGCAGAGCGGCAATTTCTTCGGGGGCGCGCTGGGCATAGCAGCCGGTGACCACGATCTGGCAGCCGGGATTTTCGCGGTGGATGCGGCGAATGGCGGCGCGCGCGTCCTGATCGGCGGCGGCGGTCACGGTGCAGGTGTTGAGCACCACGATCTCTGCCTCTGCCGGGGCGCCGGCCCGCTCCAGTCCGCGCTCCCGGAACTGGCGCTCGATGGCGGCGCCGTCCGCCTGAGTGGCCCGGCAGCCGAAGTTCTCTACGTAGAAAGTTGCCACGGTTCTATAGTAACTGAAGACGAAAAGCACCTGCCGAGCCGGGCGCACGAATCGCTCGGCACACGTGCCTCCGCTCTGAATCGGGAAGGCGGGAGGAAGGTGAGCTAGCCCCGCCGATTCGACCACCGCTTACAGTTCCTAGACGGGCGCGATGCCCGTCCCTCCATCGCGATCAAATCACGCCGTGGCCGCCTGCCGCCGCTGCTGAAAACATTCGCGGCAGAAGACGGGGCGTCCCTGCGTGGGCCTGAATGGCACCGTGGTTTCCTTGCCGCACGCCGAGCAAACGGTGCGGGTTTCGACCCTGGAATAGCCACCCTGTCCTGAAGGCGCTGCCCCCAGCACTGATACCCGTTTTGTCTTGCAGGCCTTGCACCGCTTGGGTTCGTTCTTGAACTGCTTGTCGTGGAAAAACAGCTGTTCCCCAGCCGTGAAAACAAAGTCCGCCCCGCAGTCAATGCACTTCAACGCCTTGTCCTGAAATTCCATTGAGAGAGCTCCCTTCAGCCCAATCCCTGCGCACTCGCGAGACGAATGTTTCGTGGCGCGCGACGGCGCAGGTTTATGCACGCATCCCCCTCAACCTTTGGAACTTTGCCCCTGGGTTCGGCCCGCCATCCCCGAGCGGGGAATGGATTACTGCAAGCGCTTACAAAACTGCGAAGCGCGGAGGAATCGCGATACGCCTTCCCCAAATGGACGATTTGAAAAAGGAATAGGCCACCACCTGGGAGGGGCGGCCCAAAGAGCACTAATCCTGTTCTTTCCGTGCCTTCTTGCGACTGCGCTTGCGCGCCAGGGCTTCCTTTACACGCTTTTTTTCGCCTGGCTTGAGGTAAAAGGAGTGACGCTTAACCTCCTTGATGATGTCTTCCTGTTGTACCTTGCGCTTGAAACGGCGCAGCGCATTCTCGAGGGACTCTCCCTCCTGGAGTCTGACTTCGGCCAAAGGCCCACACCCCCCAACTCGTCCCATTTGGACCGGATAGTTATTGCAAGGTTCCCCCTGCAAGTCAAGAGTTATGTAAGAGTTTTGCACAGGCGAAATGCGGCCGGCAGCACAGTCTGATGCGGTTTTCCCTCAAAAAATCAGTCTCAAGGCGATCTGCACCTGCCGTGGAGCATAGGCGTTGGTGGCCCGAAGGAAGTTCGCCGGCACCCGGTATTGGGCAGGGAAGTAATTGATTCCAAGATGTTTAGTGGTTTTAACAAAGCGCGCGGAGTTACCTTGCAAGCCATCTTCGGTGATCTGTACGCGCGGGTTGTAGCGATTCAGCAGGTTGAACGACTCCCCGACCAACTCCAATTTCAACTGATCGCCCACGTAGAGACGGCGGGTTAGGCGCATGTCGGTAGTTGCATAATCTGGGCCCAGGAATGAATTGCGGCGTGCGCCGGGAAGGCGGTCGTTGGTGCTGTTGCCATCCTGGTTTGCATCTCCGGTGATGGTTGCATTTACCGGCCGGCCGCTGCCCACGGTTGCCACTCCGGAGAGTTTCCAGTCATTGAACATCCTGCCCATCCACTCATGGCCGCGATGAAAGGGCTTGGGCGCGATGACCCAGGAAAATACGAAGCGGTGCCGCTGGTCGGTGACGCTGGCGCCTCGTTCCGCACTAGGAGCGTAGGAATTCTGCACCGTGGCTGGGCGTCCGGCGACCAGCGCGTCCTGGCCGTCGTCAACAGCGTGAGCGAAGGTGTAGGACAGCATGAAGTAGACGCCGCTGGTCATGCGGCGGCGAATGGAGAGAGTGGCGGCGTGGTACACACTGGATGCCGCACTCTCGAAGACGTTGATGGCACCGAGTTGTGGAATCGGCCGTGCCAGCGGATTGATACAGGGCGGAAACGGGCAAGTCAGCGTGCTGGTGAATTGCCAGGTCGAGAACGAATCCACGTTATAGTACGTGCCCAGGAAGTTTGTTCCCGAGGCGTCATACACGGGATAGATCGCATTCACCGGCGGGGGCAGGTTCACGTCGCGTGCCCGAATCAGGTCCACGCCATGCACGTACATATAGGAGACGCCGACCGCGAGACGGTGTGCAACCTCCCGCTCCAGGTTGAGGCTGGCCTGCTGCACTCTGGGGGTCTTGAAATTGTGGGCAAAGGCGGAGACATCGGCTTGCGTAAATTGGGCGAGGCTGACGGGCGGCGTGCAAACCGCGGCGTCGAGCGGGCAGTTTACTAATGGGTTTGGATACTGTGGGAAAACCTGATGATCGTAGAAATTGGTGTTGTTCAGGAAGAGGAAAGTGCCGGCGAGACCATTGTCACTCTGCAACGTAGAGGTGTAGATCTGTGGAATGCGAGTGTAGAAAAGCCCATATCCCGCACGGATGACCAGCGGACGCTCCTTTCCGACGGAATAAGCCAGGCCGGCGCGCGGTCCGAAGTTATTGGTATTAAAAGGCACCTTGCCTGAGTCCGGCCACAGCGGGTTGGACACCAAACCTTTGGTGGTGAAAGTCTGCAGGTCGTAGCGCGCGCCCAGGCTGAGCCCGAGGTGGTCGGTGACGCGGATTGTGTCCTGGGCAAACCCGGCGTACTCGTTGGTATCGGGATGCGTGACCGCTGAACCGAAGTTCTGAACGTAATAATGTGGGACCGCATGCGCGTAAGCCCGCAGGGGCGTGAGTTCCAGGCCAGACTCCATGGGCTGGAAGGTGAACGGGCTCACCTTGATGGGATCAAAAATGTACTCGCCGCCAGACAGGGAAGGAAAGAAGTTGTAGATCCAGGTGAGCAGGGCATCGCCACCGAACTTCCAGGAATGCCTTTTGCTCTCCACACTGATGGTTTCAGCCAGATGCAGGCGGTGCTCGCGGGTTTGGCGCGGCAGAATGGAGGAGCGGCCAAAGCCATCAATGATGCCGGGAATTCGGGTGAGCGGGGCGGATGTGTTGCTGCTCGAGCGCTGGAGATCGCGTGAGAACTGGGCCCGCAGATGGCTGACTACGTGAAAGGAAAGACTGCTGGTCAGCGACGCGGATCCGGTTTCGGTGGCTACGTCTTCCTCGCCGTTTTCACTGATGCCGAAGCTAGTCCGCGGGCTCGCGGTATCGAGAAAGACATTATTGTGGCCGTAGTAGCGGGAAGTGTTCAGCCGCAACGAAAGATTGTTATGCTGCGTGAGCGAGACATCCAGCTTGAAGAAGCCGGCATTTCCCAGCATGGATGAGGGAAAGGTGCCGGCTTGTTGCGAAAGCTGCGCGGCGGTGGCGAAAACCAGCGCCTGGTCCGTGGCTTCATAATCGCCCGGCGTCTCCGGTCCGGCGCCGGCCTGGGGGATCACCACGGAACTTCCATTCACAAATCGCACCACCGCGGGCACGTGAAAAATGTGCTGATCGAATCCGGCGAAGAAAAATGCGTGATTGCGCCGAAGGGGGCCGCCCAGGGTGAAACCGAACTGCTGCTGCTGATCATGGGGCTTGAAGTTGAGGAAGGGATGGGTGGCGCCCAGCGCACTGTCGCGCAGGAAATAGAAGTCCGTGCCGTGAATCTGATTGGAGCCTGACTTGGTGACGACGTTTACGACCGCGCCACCGGCTCGTCCCAACTCCGCGCCGTAGGTATTTGAGGAGACGCGGAACTCCTGCACAACTTCATTGCTGAATTGATAGGGGGCGCGGTAGCGGCCGCGGGCCTGGGCGAAGAAAGCGTTGTTGTTGTCGCCACCATCCACCAGGTAGCTGGATTGGTAGCCGCGAATCCCGCCGAAGGCCAGATCGCCGTTGGAGCCGGAGGTCAGGCCACGCGGATCTTGGGTGACGCCGGGGGTGAGAAGGGCGAGATCGGTGAAGCGGCGCCCGTTCAACGGCAATTCGTTGATGGCTCGTTCATCAATCAGCGACGACACCCCGCTGGGTTGGGTTTCGACCAGTTGGGGCTCACCGGAGACCGTGACCGATTCCCTGGTTCCAGCGACGGCAAGTTTGAAATCCAGTTCGGCGGCTCCGCCCACGTCCACATGCAGACGCGGGGTGGTCTGCGGCGACATTTCTGCCGAATCGGCGCGTGCCGAATAGTCTCCCGGCGGGAGCAGTTCAAAGGCAAAGCGGCCTTCGCTGTCGGTTGTGGTGGAGTAGCGCAGCCCAGTCGCGGAGTTCACCAGAACGACGGTGGCACGTGGGAGGCGGCTGCCACTGGCGTCGGTCACCGTGCCGCGAAGGGCGCCGGTGGAGGCGTCCTGGGCGAGCGCAGCGCTGACGAGAAACAGTAGACAGGGGAGGAAACGAGTGCATGAGCGAGTGAATGAGAAAGAACGGCAGCGAGACATAGGACGTCACCTGAGCGCGAAATGAAGGTGAGTCCAGACAAGACGGGAGACTCGCTTGGTATATCACTGCCGCGGGCGCTGAGTCTGTGCGAGTGAGGATTGTTTTCGGGATTATTCCCGAGTTGGGAAGGCGGCTCGACCAGACGGGCGGGGACGCCCGTCGCTACATCGAGATTTGCCGGGGGTTGGGGTGGACGGGCGAGACGCCCGTCGCTACATCGATCCTTCTAACTATTTTCGATGTAGGCACGGGCGTCCTCGCCCGTGCAAACTAGGGACGGTCGACGGGTTGAGCCAATCTTGGCCACAACCAGCGATACTCCCAGGGCAAGCTGGCCAAACCGGCTCGAACCGGATTGCCAAGAATGTAATCGACTCTCTCACCGACGCTCTCTTCGCGACGGATCACCCGGTCGAACGACTCTTCCTGCCAGACACGCCCTCTGCGACCCAAGGCTTTATTGATGCGATGGGCAGAGGTGCTTTTAATTCCCTGCATGATTTCGGCGAGGCTAAGAGGGCCGTTTTTGTCTGCGAGGGGAGTAAGAACCAGATGAACGTGATCAGGCATGACGACCAGCCCGTGAAGATCGCAACGTTTGCCATCATCGTAGAGGCAGGTGTCGAGAACGATCGTGCGGGCGGGTTCGGGCAGAATCCAGCGGCGGTGGGTAATGAAGGGTACGAAGATAGGTCTGTGGTCGCTTTGGTAGTGGGGGAGCTTGCGGCGGTATTCGTATTTTCGCAGCATGCTGGGATAGCTATCACAGTTTCCGCTTGAGGGACGAGGATGCGCATCACTGCGGCTGTGGTTGAGGTTCCAGAGTGGAACGCGAGATTGGGGTGGACGGGCGGGGACGCCCGTCGCTACATCGAAATTTGCCGGGGCTGGGGTGGACGGGCGGGGACGCGCGTCGCTACATCGAGATTCGCGGGGGCTGAGCCGGACGGGCGGGGACGCCCGTCGCTACATCGAAATTTGCCGGGGCTGAGGTGGACGGGCGGGGACGCCTGTCGCTACATCGAAATTTGCCGGGGCTGGGGTGGACGGGCGGGGACGCGCATCGCTACATCGAAATTTGCCGGGGCTGGACGGGCGGGGACGCCCGTCGCTACATCGAAATTTGCCGGGGCTGAGCTGAACGGGCGGGGACGCCTGTCGCTACATCGAAATTTGCCGGGGGCTGGGGTGGACGGGCGGGGACACCCGTCGCTACATCGAAATTTGCCGGGGCTGAGCTGGACGGGCGGGGACGCGCGTGGCTACATCGAAATTTGCCGGGACTGAGCTGAACGGGCGGGGACACCCGTCGCTACATCGAAATTTGCCGCGGCTGAGCTGGACGGGCGGGGACGCGCGTGGCTACATCGAAATTTTGTGTGTCGGGATGGATTCAATGCCCGAGCTTTCGCTGAACCAGTTCTTCCACCCTATGCAGGACTTCGTCCTCCGACAGGCGGGTGGAGTCGAGAATGAGCGCGTCCGGGGCAGGCACCAGCGGGGATGCGGCACGGGTGCGATCGCGGCGGTCGCGTTCGCGCAGTTCAGCAGCGATCAGGATGGCGGAGGCGCCTCTCACTTTCTGTTGCTCGAGCCGGCGCTGTTCACGCACGACTGGATCGGCATCGAGAAAGACCTTCACGTCGGCATCGGGAAAAACCTTGGTGCCGATATCACGGCCTTCCATCACCACGCCGCCGCCCACGCCCATTTCCTGCTGGCGTGCGACCATCCACGCGCGCACCCTGGGATTGACCGACACGCGCGATGCCGCCTCGGTGACGTCGGTCTCGCGCACGCGCTGGGTCACGTCGCGGCCATCGAGCAGGACGCGGTTGCCGCCCCGGCTGGGCTCGAGCTGAATACGCGAGTCGTGTGCCAGCTTCACCAGCGTCGCTTCGTCGTCGAAAGACACGTCCCACTCGATAGCCTTGAGCGCCAGAGCGCGATACATGGCTCCGCTTTCCAGATTCACATAACCCAGCTTGCGCGCCAGGCGCGAAGCGATGGTGCTCTTGCCCGCGCCGGCAGGACCGTCAATGGCGATGATGAGTTTGCGAGGGGAAGGTTGCGTCATCGTGAGAGGTAATGATTGTACACGGGGGAAGAAAAGCAACGGAGAGGTCCCAACAGGCTACGGAAAGTTTCGCTTCAAGTACCTCAGGGGCTGAAGCCGCTTTTTTAACGAGAGCTTTTATCGCAGCCGCTGAAGCGCTGCGCCACCCCAAATCAAAGTTTTTCCGCAGTCTGCTAGCGTGGCGTCCCGCAATTTCGCAACATAAGTTCCAATGCCAATTGTGACGTGTCGCGGTTTCGCCTCAGCGGCTAAAGCCGCATTTTGGATGGACTCTCGACGGCACGGCTGAAGCCGTGCCCTTTCACAACCGGCCCCAACTTATGCAATGAACTTGCGGGACACAACACCGGCGGTCGCCGGAGAGCAACTCACTGCTTTACGCGTTGCGGACGGCGAGAAGCGGGAGCGGCGGGAGCTCTTGGCGGCGTGATTTGAATCAGCGAGCGGTTTCCCACTCGAATGAAGTCCAGTTCGCGCGCGGTCAGCAGCGCATTGACTGCTTCCTTCACCCGCGAGCGGGGAACAAAGTTGCCAAAGAACGCTTCGATTTCCTGCTGATCGGCGGCGACCACGCAGTCCAAATATTTTGAAAGCAACGCGGAGAGCGCCTCACCGACGGACAGGCCGATGCCTTCGCGCACCGCGTCTGGCGACCAGCGGTAGAGCACGTCCCAGGACGAGCCCTCGGCGGGGTTGTAGTCGACCCGAGTGATACGCAGCCGGGACCACAGTTCGCCGAGCGCGTGGTCGAGGGCCGCCAAAGAGATGCTGCCGCCCAGGTCTTCGCGCATCTTCTGCTTAGAAATGGGCCCAGCACGGCGGATGAGCTCAAAGGCGTCGCAGGCTAACTGCGAGTATTCCGCGCGCGGGCCGGGCTTGGGCGCCTGCTTGGGATTGCGTTCTCCTACCAGCGCATAGAAATAAGGGAAGATGGAAGCGGCGACCAGGAAGGCGTTGTTCTCGTCGAAGAGGTTGGCTTCGTAGGCGGCGCGTTCGCGCAGCAGGCGGACCATGAGATCTGTGGCTTCCTGGGCGCGCGGGTCGGCGAAGGCATGCTGCCAGGTGGGCAGGCGTTCGTCGGAACCGGCCCATGCGCCGATGAAGGTTGGCGCCAGCAGGGGCTGCCGCATGGGATACATCATGCAGAATCCACCCGACTCGATGAACGAGCGAGCATCGTCGAGGGTGCGCATGGGGCGTCCGTTGAGACGCCATTTCTCGCGGCGGAGTTGGGTAAGTTCCTGATCGGTCATAAGAGCAGCTTCTGGCTCCTAGCTTGAGACTCGCTTTGCTAGCAACTAGAAGCTAAATCCTTTTGAACGCCTTCTGAATGTCCTTTAGAGAGTATCGCAGAACCACGGGCCTGCCGTGGGGGCAAGACATTGGGCACTCGGTCTTGGCCAGTTCCGCGAGGAGCCACTCCATTTTGTTCTGTTCCAGCGGCATGTTGACTTTGATGGCGGCGTGGCAGGCGATGGAGGCTGCAATGCGGGCGCGGACCTTCTCCAGGTTCAGGGCTTGCTCTTCGCGGGAGAACTGGTCGAGAAGTTCGTGCAGCATGTGCTCGACCGCGGAAGCGTCCACTCCGGCAGGCGCGATTTTTACCGCGATGCTGCGGGCTCCGAACGGCTCGGCCTCGAAGCCGTTTTTCGTTAGCTCATCGGAAATCTCGGTAAAGACGGCTTGCTGTGCGGGCGTGAGTTCCAGCACCAGCGGCATGAGCAGGCGCTGGCTCTCTACTTTCTGAGCCGCACGCTGCTTGAGGACTCTTTCAAACAATACACGCTCGTGGGCCACGTGCTGGTCGATGATCCACAGGCCTTCGCGATTCACCGCTAGGATGAACGATTCGCGAATCTGGCCCAGCGGTTTGAGGGAGGCCAGGGAGGGAGCGAGATCACTGGGGGGCTCGGGTTCGACGGGACCGGGTGGAGTGCAACCGTCCCCCGGGACGATATCCGGCTGCGGGGCGCGCACCAGGGATAGGGCGGCATTGCCGTCGATGGCGATTCCATCTACGCCGAAGTGAAATCGCTCGTTGATCGGCGGAGGCATCGGCGCTTGTAAGGTGAACTCCTGCGGCGCCGCCGGAGCATAGGGCCCGCGCCCGATGGCGGAGGCTTCCACCGCGGCGGCACGGGCGCCGGGAGTGAGCGAAGGGCTGGCGGTGGGATGCGCGTCAATTTCGGTGGTGAACTGCGGCACGGGGCGGGCCTTCATCAGCGCGGCGCGCACCGAGTCACGCACGAAATCGTGCATCACGCTCTGCTGGCGGAAGCGTACTTCGGTCTTCGAGGGATGGACGTTGACGTCCACCTCCCCGTTGGGCAACTCGAGGAAGAGCAGCACGACGGGAAAGACGGTGGGTGGCAGGATGTTCCGATAGGCCTCGGTGAGCGCGTGCTGAATGAGACAGTCGCGGATCAGGCGCCGGTTCACGAAAACGTAAATTGAGTTGCGGTTGAGTTTCTGAATCTCGGGCTTGGAGACGAAGCCATGCAGGCGGAGTTCACCAAAGGGTGCGCCCGCATCGAGTTCTTGATCTCCGCCGGTTTCGCGGGCAGGAGTGCCCGCGCCACACGAGCTTTCCTCACGGCGCCAGGGAGGGGGCTGCGGTAGGCCGATACGTTCCAGAGGCTGCACGGCCGACAGCGAAATCAGTTGGTCGAGAACTTCCTTGCCGAAGACTTGATACACACGCTCACTGTAGCCCGCCACAGGTGGTGCGACCAGCATGGCATTGGTGGCGGAATGCAGCTCGAAGTGCTTGTCAGGATGAGCCAGCGCATAGTGCGTTACCAGGGAAGCGATGTGGGAGAGCTCGGTCGACTCCGCCTTCAGAAATTTCTTGCGGGCGGGAGTATTAAAGAAAAGGTCGCGGATGGTGAGCGAAGTTCCCACCGGCAGGCCGGCCTCTTCTACTCTGAAGATCTTGCCGCCATTGATTTCGACTATGGTTCCGGCGGCCTCCTCGGGAGCGCGGGTTTCCAGACGCAGGCGCGAAACTGAGGCGATGGAAGGCAGAGCTTCGCCCCGGAATCCCAGAGTGGCCACGCTGAGCAGGTCTTCGGCGTTCTTGATCTTGGAGGTGGCGTGGCGCTCGAAGGCGAGCAGGGCGTCGTCGCGCACCATGCCGCAGCCGTTGTCGGTGATTTGGATGAGTTTCTTGCCCCCGGCTTCGACCTGAATGCGGATGCGGGTGGCAGCAGCGTCGAGTGAGTTTTCCAGGAGTTCCTTGACCACGGAGGCAGGACGCTCCACAACCTCGCCGGCAGCGATCTTGTTGGCAACGTGCTCGGGAAGGACGTGGATTCTACCCATGGTGCGGCTTGTCCTCGCGGAATGGGATCCCTCGCTGCGCTCGGGATTTCGGCTGCGGGCTCCCGCTGCGCTCACGCCCGCAAACCGCCTCAACGTGCTCGGGAAGGACGTGGATTTTACCCATGGCGCGGCTTGCCCTCGCAGAATGGGATCCCTCGCTGCGCTCGGGATTTCGGCTGCGGGCTCCCGCTGCCGCACCCCGTCGCGTGAAAACCGTACGCGCCGGGGACCCCGCTGCGCTCACGCCCGCAAACTGCCTCAACATGCTCGGGAAGGACGTGGATTCTACCCATGGTGCAGTGACCTGTGCTCAGTGGATAGTGGCCAGTTTGGCAGATGACGGGAAACAAAGCAAAGCGGCCGCAGACTTAGGTAATGGTGCATTTTGCTTCTGGTTGCGGTGACGACGCGCGCGAGATCCCTCGCTCCGCCTGAAGAACGGCTACGCTCGGGATGACGCCGACCACAATGCAGGAGGTGTCAGAATCCAAAGTACGCCACTATCGAGACTTGCGCGGATGAACACAGATAAGGCAAAGCCGAGAATCCACGCAGGGACCTCTGGCGATGTGGCGCTCGGAAATGCAGTTACGGCCCGGGACGGAACTCGACGGCGAGCGTGGTCTCCACCTCCACCGGCTTGCCGTTTACGCGATAGGGTTGGAAGCGCCACCACTTCACCGCATCCACGGCGGCGGACGCCAGCACGTCGGGACCGCTGAGCGGATGCAAATCCTCCACGGCGCCATCCGGTCCAATCAGGGCGTCGAGCACCACGATGCCTTGCACGTTCGACTCGCGGGCCGCTTCCGGATACACCGGGTCGACTTTGTGGGTCACGAGCTGCGCCATCACGCCGGTCGGGATCTTAATGGGGACCCCGCCGTGGTGCTGCTCCGACCGCGCGTCTTTCTGGGGAAGCCGTGATTCCAATTCGTCCCATGCCCGATGCCAGCGCCACCAGCCCAGACCTGCAACCAAGACCAACACAGCGAGGGCCAGCCATCGAACTCGAGGCAACACCACAGTCCGCTCCGGCTGAGTGAGGCGCGGGGCTGGTGAGGAGGGCTTCGGATGGCGTGTATCTGCGAACGGAGGGGGAAGTGAGGGCTGGTTGGTTGGCTGTTTTCTCGGGGCGCGCGCCACCCAGTCCCGGATCATCGCCTGCTGCTCAGGCGACAATCCTAGAAACTCGAGGCCACAGCACAACCGCGCCTGGTGGCGCACCACAGCTTTTGCTTGCAGCGCTAAGCCAACCTTAGGCAGCCGAAACTCTAAGCCGACCGAGTCCCCGGGAAGGAGTTCTCCCGCCAGCGCCACAGCCACTCCGCCCTCGCCGATATCCAGCGAACGCCCGGGAATGCTGTCCGGGATGCCTGACCGTAATATGTTCACATCCACGGGAATGGCAACCAGGTAACGCGGGAGACGGCGCCGAACTGCGCCCGTACGTGCTAGCGCCTGCGCTGCTGCGGCAGTCATGGCCGACCTTCCGCGCGCATAGAGAAACCTCCGCCTCGTCTTCGGCTGGAGACGTAACAACATGGCCCGTTGTGGAGGGTTTATGAGTGGAGTATAGCATCCCTTTTTCCGGCAGGTTTAATCAGTAGGGCTGGATTTCAGGCTGGATTCCAGTTTCGGGAAAGTTGCTTTTTCCGGCAGGCGGCAGCGTCGATTGCCCCCTCGGCTGCCCCTTCGGCTTCGCTCAGGGCTTGCGGCTCACCGGGGCTTCGGCTAAATAAGGCAGGCTTCTAACAGAAACTCGGAAACGCAGATTCCACGGCGGCTGAAACCGCCTCGGAATGACAAAATTAAAGCACTTATTGGCACCCTTCGACCTCCCCCTCGACTTCCCTCGGGGCTTCGGCAGAACAGGGCAGGCTGGAACTCGTGCCCTCCCAAAACACGCGCGCCAGCGAGGTTTTCCACAGTCTTCTAGTGTGGCGTCCCGCAATTTCGCGACATAAGTTCCAAAGGCCAATTGTGACGTCCGCGACTTCACCTCAGCGGCTAAAGCCGGGGTTTGGATGGACTTTCGACGGCACGGCTGAAGCCATGCCCTTTCACAACCGGTCCCGACTTATGCAATGAACTTGCGGGACACAACACTAGAGTCGCGCTTTGGCATGCAATTCAAAACCTCTGCAACACAACTTGAACGAAGCATGGCTCCGGGCCGCATCAAACAGTAATCAATATCGGGCGGCCCGCCGAACTAACGGGGGCGTTGGCGGTTCCCGCGCAGACTACGGCCAGCGCTTGGCGGTATCTTCCCAGCCCGCCGCGCGTGCCGCCTGTGGGGCGGCATTGACCGCCGGTTGCGGAATGCGGATGGGCTGCTGCTGCGCAGACGTGCTGGCCAAGGTCGGCTTGTTGGTTTCCGTGCCGGATTCCTTCTCCTCCGACAGCAGGGGCGCGGCCACTCGCAGCGCCTCGACTTCCTTCTCCAGCCTCGCCAGCTCGAGCTCTTTCTGTCTCAGAACCTCGTACACGTTTTTCATAGGTGGGCACCCGCGAAAACGCTTCGAATAGGAGCGATTGACCGAACTTTATCAGGTGTCTTGTTTTTGTCAAGAAGTAAGAGGAGGTTCCGGGATGCTCCAAGCCATCTGGATACCCATGGGTGGTTTCACCTCGGTCTACGGCCAGAGTCGCGCACAAGAGACCTAGGGGCTGCCGAAAAACTCCCTCGAGAGGAGAAGTCAAACCCCAGGGGCTGAAGAGTCTGTGGCGTAACTGCTGTGTCGCCCCTGAAGGGACTCGCCATGTTCTCCGTTACCTACCCCGGGCTCACGCCCGGGGCTGGATTATGCCGCCGCTACGCGGCTAGTGCATGGGTTCGTCCCACTTTTCGCGTGCACCCAGAGTTGCGACACAGACTCTGAAGCCCGGTTGATTCTACGCGGCTTACGCGGCGCTGAAGCGCCGCTCTTCCACGGTACTGCATGCTTTGTGAGTTTTTCAGCAGCCTGCTAAGGTGGCGTCCCGCAATTTCGCGACATAAGTTCCAAGGCCGATTGTGACTTCCGCGACTTCACCTCAGCGGCTAAAGCCGGGGTTTGGATGGACTTTCGACGGCACGGCTGAAGCCGTGCCCTTTCACAACCTGTTCCGACTTATGCAATGAACTTGCGGGACACGACACTAGGGTCGCTTTCCGTGCAGCCTGACCGAAACTACCGCGGAAGCAGCTTCGTACATCCAGTCCTCTGCTCCTCCGCCGCAGCAACTGGAGGCGGGCTTCTGCGCGTCCAGGCCATAGGCACTCAGGATCTTGGTGGAAGGTACGATCTGAGGAACGCTGAGTTCCGCCAAGCCTGCCTCCACCGCCATGCGGACGTAGTCCGTGAGCAAGCTGGCGCCGGCCACGCATCCCACGTAAGCGTTGACGTTGGCGGCGATCTCCGGGGGTAACTCCCGCAGCAGTACCAGGTCGCTGATGGCGAACTGGCCGCCGGGCCTGAGAACGCGCAGGATTTCACGGAAGACGGCAGGCTTGTCGGGGCTGAGGTTGATGACGCAGTTGCTGATGACGAGATCGACGGACGAATCCTCGACCGGCAAGCTTTCAATCCTGCCTTGGCGGAATTCGACGTTTGTGGCTCCCAGATTGGCGGCGTTCTTACGGGCTTGCGCCAGCATGTCACCGGTCATGTCGACGCCGATGACGCGGCCAGTTGGGCCCACGCGGCGCCAGGCTAGAAAGGCATCGAAGCCGGCTCCGCTGCCCAGATCGAGCGCGGTCATGCCCGGCTGAATGGCGGCGAGAGCAAGCGGATTGCCGCAGCCCAG
>WNFB01003110.1_pt1 | contig 18336 bp, 13 predicted proteins | sample 5400501 | NCBI WGS metagenome assembly WNFB01 (sample SAMN13153341, study PRJNA577476) | soil metagenome | isolation source: 200 cm saprolite under Douglas fir tree site 2 hole 1 | place: USA:California | collected 2015-04-18 | reverse complement strand
CAGTGGAATCACGAAGTGCACGCCAGGGTAGAGCGTGCCTGCGAGTGTCCCCTTGGTCTGGCTGACGCGAACACCCGCCATGCCGCTCGGCACCACCACGATGCTTGCCGCCAGCAGCTGCGGCGCCCAGGCGAGCAGAGCCAGAGCCAATGCGGTTCGCCAGCGCATCGGAGTCGGTGGCAATGGAGCTGGTCCAGCCGCGGCCAGTGCTCGCCGATAATGCACTTCCAGATAAACGTCATACGTGAGAATTCCAACGGCCACCAGAATCATCCCGATGCCGCCCGTCATCAGCAAGTACTTCACGAATAACATGGTGGTTCTCCTTCTGCGCCTCAGCGCTTCTGCCCCGATTTGACTCGGACCGCCTGCCGGGCAAAGAATAGGCGGAATACCTCTCCGAAGATGAACTCTTCCACCAAGAGTGCGACCGCGAACGAGAAGACCAGGCCCGCGATGACTACCGTTGCTGTGATTGCGAATTGCATAGCTTGCTCCTGTAAGTGCCGATGCGTATTCAACTTCACTGTCCGCCGCCGCCAACTTGCGCTAAGGTTGCCTGGGGTTGCGTAGCCTCGTTCAGGGTAGTTTCGGCCTGCGCCACAGTGATTGCGGTCGCTTCGGCTTCACCACCGAAAATTTCGGCGATCTGCGCATCCCGCTCGCCGCGGATTTCGACTGTGTCGCCAAGGCTCACCATGCGGAAGAACTGCTCGATGTCCCGATTGCGCATACGAATGCAGCCGTGCGATGCTGCTCTGCCAATCGAGTTTGGCGTATTTGTGCCGTGGATGCCGTAGCCTTTCTTGTTGAGGCCGATCCAGCGCGTGCCCACCGGATTGTCATTGCTAGGTGGAACGACCACTCCGGGGTGGTAGTAGGTGGGGTTGGCGATTCGGTTGACGATCTGAAACTGGCCAGTGGGACTCTGGCTCACAGCCGCACCCACGGCAACGGGGAAAACCTTCAGCACGGTGCCGTTCTCGACTAGTGCCAGCTTGCGGTCGGGAATGCTGACCAGCACATACCGCTTTGGGCGCGCCGGCACCGGCGAGACCGTCGGGGTGTTCTGAGCCAGCACCCGCGCTGCCAGCAACAGCGCCATTGCCAGCATCAATTTCCCCGTCTTCGATTTCTGGTTGCCGTTGGTCGGTTTCATGGTTGCCACCTAGTTCTCTATCTCGCGCCGTACAAGATGGCAGGCTGGCGACCAATCGTAAGTAACTTAAAAATGGAGGTTTACCGTGTGTAAGAGGAGGCGATTTGGTGTCCACTCACAGACACTGTGTCAGGTGTGACACAAGCGGCGAAATCTCGGGAGCTTGCAGGAGTTCGAAGAGCCCGGCCCGCCGCGGGGTGCGGCTCTGTGGGTTTTATAGGATGAGGGCCGGGCGATCCTTAGTTAGACCTTTTCTTCAATGTGGCAAACCGCCAATTCCGCCGCCTGCGGTACTGGATCCGGCCAGGTCTCCTCGTGGCGCAAGGCCCCGAGCAACGCATCCAGAATCGTTACTAGTGAATGAGGATTTTCCCTCAGAACGCGCTTTAGACTCTCGCGGTGCACGGCGAGTTCGCCAATTATCTTTGCAGAAGGGGAGTCGAAAGCGCGGATTTGCCCCATCGATAGAGGGGCTCGTTGTCTCTTCCTTGCTTTCCGCCCGAACGGAAGACGAGCGAAGGGGTACTGGAGGCTGCCAGTAGCCATCCAGTGCGCCACAAGCTCCTGGACATGCGCCGCGCTACAGAGGCAGTGCACTCCTCCCTGGGTCGCTAGCAAATCATCCCAAGCCAAGATTTTCAGGCGATCCATCCATTCATTTTCGGTGAGCAGGAACCAGCCCTCACTGCCAAGGTGTTCCTCTTCGCAGATAGTGCACGCAATGGCATTCGTGTTATTCATGTTTGCGCCTCGCCCAAGTTTTCCTGTGATCAGCCACACGGCATTCTTGCCAGATCCTTGTCCAGGCTTTGGCTGATCAAACTGATGTGACGGCTCTTGCAGTGTTCTTGCTTCCAGCGCCTGGCAGGGGAACCGTAATCATTCCCCGTTCCTGATCGAATGTCAGGGTGACGGAAGCAGAGCAATCGTCACAAAGCCAATAGCGCTCCACGTGTACTGCCCTGGTTTTTCCTGTGAGCCTTGTCTTCTGCTGCCGTGCCTTCCCTAGGGGCTTTGGTTGGAAGTGAAAAAGCTTTCCGTCGCGCAGTCGGCGGAATTCTGTGGAGCACACCGGGTTAGCACACTTATGCAGCACTTTGAACTCCTGAAGGAAATTATCCAAAGGACGCCAGACTAAGCCTCCTAACCCTATTTGGAGACGGGGCAAACTTGTGCACGCAAGTTGCCGATCCTGGGGCAAGTGGTGATCTCAACATTCTGGTATTAGTTGCAGCAGTTAGGATTAGTTTCGCGCAGTGTAGCGTAGTTTTTCGCGCGCTGCCTCTGCCGAGGGGTGGTCAGCACTGCCGATAAGTCGTCATGATTCGTGACCATCCGTTCAAAGTTTTTATCGAGTGGCTACGCTTACGTGTCCCAAATCGACGCACTTTCGGCTCGGACCAGGGCTAGGTCACTTGAGTCGAGACCCGGTATCTAATGGACATTCCGCCGAGGAAGGCGCGCTCTACGAGTTCCAGGTGGAACTCTTCGCTCCTGAGACGCTATGATCAGCAACGACCATGAAAAGTGTGCTGCTGTGTCCTCCGACCTATTTTGATGTTCGCGACGTGAAGAATCCTTACATGCAGGCCGACCCTGTGGATCATGAGAAAGCCCAAGACCAGTGGGAGGCGTTGCGGCGAGCACTCGGGGACTCAGGGTTGAAGGTGGAAACCATTGACCCCGTCGAAGATCTCGAAGACATGGTTTTTGCCGCCAACCAAGTCTTCGTGGGACGCCACGAAAAAATTGGGAAGTTCATTGTCCCTAGCAAGATGCGCTCTGCGTCCCGCCAGCGGGAAGTGCCTTTCTACGTGCAGTGGTTTCGCAGTCAGGGATACAAAGTCATCGAATTGGACTTGACCGGGGAGTACCTCGAAGGCCAGGGCGATCTCATTTGGCACCCAGACCGATCCAAGATCTGGGCGGGCTACGGTTTCCGCTCCACTTGCGGCGCCATAGAGAAGTTCTCCGTCGCAATGGAAGACTTGGGGTTCCACGTCGTGCCCCTGCAATTAGTAGACGAATACTGCTATCACCTGGACACGTGTCTCTGCCCGCTCAATAACGAAGCAGCGCTCATCTGTCCCAGTGCTTACTCACCGGAGTCGTTGCAGAGAATCCGAGAAGGATGGAAGCGGGTTTACGAGCTCAGCCGCGAAGAAGCTGTTCAATTTATGTGCAATGGCATTGTTGTCAATGGCCGCTACATCACCTCCCATCTCACCAGCAATCTAAGAGACACATTGCAGATGGAAGGACTGGAGCCGGTCATCGTTGATACCTCCGAATTCGAGAAGTCCGGCGGCAGCGCCTTCTGCATGAAGTCATTTATCGAGTGAAAATGTCCCCCAGCCCAACTGAACAGATCACGGAGAGATACTCAGATTTTTCTCCGGGCGTTCCGTTTCGCCGCGAATGGAACGTGAATCCGGAAGCGCCCTCTGAGCAAGCTCGGCCTGACTGAGGCAGTTCCGTCAGAAGGTCAAAAGCCTGGCCGCGTGAACCGATCTTCGTTCGTCAGTCACCGTTAAACGTGCCCCGAGCCAGTCCCAAATTGCTACAGTCGAGTCACCGGAGTATGATGCCGCCGGGGGATGGCGAAGTTTCTCGGGAGGCCCGCCTGTGGCGGAGTTGCAGCCCATCCCAGCGAATTCGGTGGAGGCGAAAGAAACCCTCTCCGGAATCATCGCTGGACGCTTCATGATCGTTGGCCGCCTTGGGAAAGGCGGCATGGGTGAGGTGTATCGCGCTGAGGACGCAAAGCTCAGGCGCACGGTCGCCCTCAAGCGGTTAGCGCCCCAGTTACGTGCTGATCCCATCTACCGTCGCCGGTTCCAGGAGGAAGCCGCGCGGGTTTCCCGCTTCAGCGATTCCCAAATCGCCTCCGTTTACGACGTATTTGAAGATCAAGGCGAGATTTTCTTGGTCATGGAATACGTTGAGGGCCAGACCCTGCGAGAGCGGCTGCGCCAGCCGATGAGCCTGGATCAATTTCTCGATATCGCCACTCAATGCACGAAAGCCCTGATCGCGGCCCACGAGCGCAGCATCGTCCACTGCGATATCAAGCCGGAAAACATTATGCTGACCACTTCAGGCCAGGTAAAAATCCTGGACTTTGGCGTCGCCAAACACCTACCGCGCTCCGATCAGAGCTCTACAGTCGACCGAGGAGGTGGTTTCGGTGGCACACCGGCCTATATGTCGCCGGAAGTTCTGCTGGAAAAGGTTCCGGATGGACGCGCTGACATCTTTTCTCTGGGCGTGGTCTTCTATGAAGCTTTGACTTGTCAGCATCCATTTTTGGCCGGGAGTTTTGTAGCCACCTCCGACCGAATCCGCCACGAGACGCCGGCTTCGATACGAATCTTCAACCCAAAGGTGCCGGAACAGCTGGAAGCGTTAGTCAAGAAAGCGATGTCCAAAGAGCGTGGCCAACGCCACGCCAGTGCTCGCGAATTGCTGCAAGATCTGCATGCCGTTCAGACCGGGATAACGCCCAGCGGACTTTCCCGTCTGCTTCCAGCTCGAGATGAGCGGAGATCCAGACGCGCGTTTTTCCCTGCGATTGCTGCGCTCGCAATGGCCGCCGTGTTCTTGTTGGTGTTCTTCACGCGAGTGCAAGTCAAACGCTGGTTCGGGATCGGCACGCCAACTCCCATTCACCTCGCTGTACTACCCTTTACCTCTACCGGGAATGATCCTGGCACAAGAGCTTTAGGCGATGGTTTGAGCGAAACACTGGCCGCCAAACTGACTCAACTCTCCGGCAGTTATCCTTTGCAGGTCGTGCCCATCAGCGAGGTCCGCGCCGAGGGCATTACCAGCGTCGAGCAAGCACGCAAGGGCTTTGGTGTGAATCTTGTACTGGAGGGCACTCTGCAGGAGTCCGGTGACAGAGTGCGAGTGACCTATGGCTTGGTGGACGCGAAAAGCATGCGGCAGCTCTCCGCCGACACCATAACTACGGAGGTAGCCGATGTATTCGGCGTCCAGGACCGTGTAGTCGAGAATGCCGTCACCATGCTCGGACTGCAGCTGCAAGGAAGCGAGCACACAGCGTTGATCGCGCACGGTACACAGGAGCCCGCTGCCTACGACTATTATCTCCGCGGGAGTGGTTATTTGCTCGATTATCACAAGCCTGAAAATATCGACAGCGCAATCTCGGCCTTTAACCGTGCTCTCAGCCTTGATCCCAAATACGCTCAGGCCTACGCCGCGCTGGGACAGGCGTACTGGCAGGGTTATCAGGAAGGACAGCATGGCAGTGAGTGGATGGAGAAAGCGGGTTCTGCCTGCAAGCGGGCCGCTGCGGAAGCACCCGGCTTGGCCGACGGACACACCTGCTTGGGCAGAGTCTACGCCGGAACCGGAGAGTACGAGAAGGCGGTGGCAGAGTTCCAGAAGGCCACGTCTCTTGATCCCACCAGCGATGAGGCGTTCCGTGGTCTGGCCGCCGCTTACCAGAAGCTGAATAAGACGGCCGAAGCGGAAGCCACCTTTCGCAAAGCCATCAGCCTGCGGCCGCAATATTGGAATGGGTACACCTGGCTCGGGTTCTTCTATTGGCAGCAAGGGCGATACGAAGACGCAGCCAAGGCGTTCCAGGAAGTCATCAATTTGGCTCCCGATAACTTCCGGGGCTATTCGAACCTCGGTGGAATCTATGTTCTCCAGGCGCGGTACCAGGAAGCGATCGCCATGCTAGGGAAATCTGCCTCCATTCGTCCGACGGTCGAGGTTTACAACAATCTGGGCACGGCCTACTTTTCCCTGCGGAAGTTCGCCGAGGCAGCACGCAACTTCGAAGAGGGCTTGAAGTTGGACAAAAACAGTTGGTTGGGGTGGGGCAATCTTGGGGACGCATATTATTGGGCACCGGGAAAGCGACAACAGGCCAGCAATGCTTATGGGGAAGCCATCCGTCTTGCCGACGAGAAACTTCGGGTGAATCCGCGAGACGGACGTACCCTCGCCTATCGCGCGACTTATCTAGCCATGGTCGACAAAAAGGAAGACGCTTTAGCTTCTTTGCAGAAGGCAGTATCTTTGTCACCCAAGGATCCCGACGTGCAGTTTCGGGCGGCCTTGGTTTACAACCATCTTGGAAATACGGGCCTTACGTTGGAGTGGCTAGAGAAGGCGCTAGCGTCTGGCGCCCCGGCAGACTGGATTCGCGACACACCGGATTTCGATCATTTGCGCGCCGATCCGCGGTTTCAGGGTATACTACGCCGACACAAAACCTGACGATGTTGTACGACAGATAAGTTTAGACCCTTTGGAACATGGGCCCCTGTTCGAAAGTATCAGGAGGAGACGATATGAAAGAGGAGAGAAGCACGCAGGAACTCAATGGCGCAAAGCTCCCGGTGCACATTCGCCCGGACGGGGACGTAGACAACGGAGTCGTCAATGTAAGAAAATCCGCGAAAGACGAAGTTGTCTGGTATTCGGAAGGAGACGAGTTCGAAGTCCACTTTCCGACGACTCCGTTCGTGGACGACACGTTCCTCGTCCCAGCGGGAGGAAGCCAGAGTTCCGGACCAGCCCTACCGAGCGCGTCGATTGGCCACTATGAGTACTTCATCACTAGCGTCGCTTTGGCCAAGAGTGCGGATCCTGGCGTAGATATTAAGCCCTAGGGCATCGGAAAAATAAAGATAGCGTACTCCGCACCAGCAAAGACACGCGTCTGGGGTCTGGGGCAGAGTGCGCACTTATCCAGGTCGATCCACGCCACCGCCTGCAAGGGAGGCATGGCGCAGCCGTAGTCCTCGCAGTCGGGGAAGGGTGGAGTGTGTCCGGATTCATTGCCTTTTGAATCTCCTGATCGAGGTAGCCGCTTTTGAAGAAGAACCGAACATTTTGCCTGTCAAAGCCAAATAAAAACTTCCGCTTCTTAGCCACTTAGGCCCCTCCGCATTTTGAAGCCCTAGGCTTCAATCTACTGGCCTGAAGAGAACTGACTTCTCACTCCCCCATCACCTTCACGATTACCCGCTTGTCGCGCTGGCCGTCGAACTCAGCATAGAAAATTCGCTGCCAAGTGCCGAGGTCGAGTTTTCCCGCGGTGATCGGCACAGTCACCTCATGGTGGATGAGGAGTGCCTTTAGATGGGAGTCGCCATTATCCTCTCCAGTCTCGTGGTGTTTGTAATCCTTGCGGAACGGCGCGAGTCCTTCCAGCCACTCATCGATGTCTTCGATCAAGCCGGACTCATTGTCATTCACATAAACACCCGCGGTTATGTGCATGGCAGAGACCAGCACAATGCCTTCTTTGACGCCACTTTTCTTTACGATGGTTTCCACCTGCGGCGTGATATGGATGTAATCCCTGTGGCTCTTAGTGTGAAACTTTAAGTACTCGGTATGGAACTTCACGATTCCCCCTCTGGAATTAACGTGAAAGATAGACCAGTTTCGCAGATAATTCCGTAGAAATCAGCCTGAGGATGCCATTGGATACTGACCGCAACCAACTGCAAGAACTCCAACAACTGGTCCGCGAACTGACCAGTCGCGTGTACCGTATAGAACGCGCGATCGGCATCGAGCCCGCGCCGGTCACCGCCCAAGCGCAATCTCCGCCGCAGCCCCCGCCGTCGGAACCGAGCCCAACGCCGCAGAGACCATCCGAGGAAGCCAGGTCCATGCCGCACATTCCGCTCCGGCCTGTGTTCAAGCCATCGGCGGAGCCCGGGACTAATCTCGAATCTCGCATAGGGTCGCACTGGCTCAACCGCATTGGCATCGCGGCGGTGCTGATCGGCGTTTCCTATTTTCTGAAATTCGCCTTCGACAACAACTGGATCGGAGCGACAGGACGAGTCACCATAGGTCTGCTGGCCGGAATCGCCGTCGTGGTCTGGAGCGAGCGATTCCGCAGCCGCGGCTACAAGATATTTTCCTACTCATTAAAAGCGGTAGGTATCGGCGTTCTGTATCTATCGCTGTGGGCCGCCTTCCAAGTTTATAGCCTGATCCCGAGTGGGGCGGCGTTCGTGGCCATGTTGGCAGTCACGATTGCCACAGCGATCATGGCCCTCAGTCAAGACGCGGAAATCCTCGCGGCCTTCGCCCTCGCCGGCGGCTTTACCACTCCGGTGCTGCTCTCGACTGGCCAGAATAAGGAACTGCAGCTCTTTTCCTATCTCGTGCTGCTGGATATGGCTACGCTGGTGCTGGTTGCGCTCAAGCCTTGGCGCCGCCTGCTGCTGCTGAGCTATGTGGGTACATTGCTTCTTTACATCGGGTGGTACGCCAGTTTTTATAGTCGCACTCAGCTTCGCCTGACTTTAGGATTCGCTACGCTGTTCTTCGCCATCTTTGCCATCGCCCCTCTCGTCGCGAGCAAGCCCGACAACGAAACCGCCCTGTTCTCGACTCTGCCGCTCTTCCTCGCCTTCGTAAACGCCGGCGTGTACTTCTTCCAGGTCTATGCGATGTATGAGGAGATCAATAAGACCGCCATGGCGTGGTTTGCGCTGGGATTGGCTGCAGTCTACATCTTCCTGAGTCGGCAGGCGGGTGGCCGTTACTCCGATCCCGCCGCAACACAGACCCTGCACTTTCTGCACCTCGCCCTGGCTATCGGCTTCATCACGATCGCAATCCCCATCCGCCTCGACGCGCACTGGATCACGATCGGCTGGTTCGTCGAAGCCGCCGTATTGCTGTGGGTGGCCGATCGCATCCACTCGGACTTCCTCAATGCATTCGCCGTCGGAGCGCTGGCGCTGGGGGTTGCGCGCCTGCTCTTCATCGATAATTTCTATTCCACACAGCTCATTCTCAATGCGCGAATGGCTACGCATGCTGTGGCAATTGCAGTGCTGGCGGTAATGGCCTGGTACGCTTCGAAGCGCAATGACGAAACCGGTCGCAATGCTGCCGCTGCGGCAATTGTGGGTCTGAACCTGTTGGCGCTGATTGCGCTCAGCCGCGAGGTTACGGATTATTATGCGCAGCAGATGGCCAGCGTGCGTCCGCGGCCCGGGCAGTGGAATCGGTCCGACTGGTTGAGTCTCCGCAGCGTAGAGATTGCTCGTGATTTCACCTATTCCGCCCTTTGGATGGCCTATGGCGCCATGTTGATGGTTGTGGGTTTCTGGCGCCGGTCAGCATTCGTGCGTTGGCAGGCGCTATTCCTGATTGCTGCGACCATCGTCAAGGTATTCGTCTATGACGTTTCGCAGCTCGACCGCGGGTATCGCATCGTGAGTTTCATTGTTCTAGGTGTCTTGCTGCTGGCCATTTCCTTCGTCTACCAGCGGGACTGGTTGCAACTTGGCGAGCGCAGGAAAAGGGCCGAAGGAGAATCGGCCAAGGCATGAAGCTTCTTCCTGCGACTCTGCTGATCACTCTGGCGCTGGCCTCCCCTGCGGACCCGGAACCAGCGCTTTCCTATTTCACCAACCTGCGCGACGTCACCATCGCTGCGGCCGACCGGCAGAACTACATCATCGTCGATGAGGATATCTGGAATCACGCCCGCCCGGACCTCGCAGACCTCCGTCTCTACGACAACGGAACTCAGGTGCCGTTCGTGCTCGCTGAGCAGAGAGGAGGAACTTCCAGCGAGGAGCGGCCAGCAAGGATCCTCAATTTGGGTGCCGTCGGCGGCCACACCGAGTTCGACCTCGACATTGGCGAGGTCGCTGAGTACGACCGTATTCGACTCCAACTCGATGCCAAGGATTTCGTGGCCACAGCCTCGGTCGAAGGCAGAAGCACGCTGGGGCAAGGACCAGGCACTGCACTGTGGCCCTCCACTCTGTACGACTTCTCGCGCGAAAACCTCGGCTCCAATTCTGTGCTGAAGTTGCCAGCTTCGAGCTTCCGCTACTTGCACGTGCGACTTTCTCATGGCATTCGCCCGGAACAGGTGAAGGGCGCGGCCATGTACAACCTGCAGGAGAAGAAGGCAGCGTGGACCACCGTAGGCACATGTCGTGTCAGCGAACAGAAGAAACACAGCACGATAATTAGTTGTGACATGGCGGCAAGAGTGCCGCTCGACCGTATCGTTTTCCAAGTTACCAGCGGCCAGGTTAATTTTCGCCGGACCGTAAGCGCGGCCGACGACCAGGATAGGCAGGTGGCCCGAGGTGATATCAGCCGAATCAAGATCAATCGCGCCGGGACAACAGTTGTCTCCGAGAGTTCGGCGGTGAACCTCCCTGATGTGCACTCAGACCGCATCGCAATAATGGTTGATAACGGCGATGATCCGCCACTCATGTTCGATGCCATACAGCTGCAGTCCCTTGAAAGACGTCTTTACTTCGAGCCACAAGGCAAGAATTCCCTCAAGCTCTACTACGGTGACGAGAAGCTGACTGCGCCGGTTTACGATTACGCGAAATTCTTTAAAGCCGAGCCAGCCGCTGCCCAAGCCCAGTTGGGGCCAGGCACGCACAATCTTGCTTACACCGGCCGCCCCGATGACCGTCCCTGGTCGGAACGGCACAAGGCCATTCTCTGGTTAGCGATGTTGCTGGCTGTAGCTGTACTGGCACTGTTCGCGATCCGTGGCTTGCAAGCCGGTACACAGGCCGGGAGCTAGAGTCGGCTTTACTTATTACTAAAGGCGTAAATCTCGTCGGCCTTCGGTTACTTGTTGGATAAGCCTCTTTCGGGTTCCACTGTGGATGCACCTCAACGTTCCGGTCGTCCAGCATGTAGTGGGCGGCATCGAGATGTCTCCAGGCAGGGTGACTTGCTGTCTCACACCCGGTTGACGGTGCCAACTTTCTAATCAAGGAGTCGAATGATGCGAAAATTTCTCGGCTTTTCCCTGTTTGTTTGCCTGGTTTCATTAGCCGGAGTCGCGCAAGAAACACCCAAGCCGGAGGTGTTTGGCGGCTATCAATTCACAACCCTGGGTCCCTCCCCCCGCTGGAATGCAAGCGGTTGGAACGGTTCCGCTAGTATGTACATTACCCGTTGGGTCGGCGTAACAGGAGACTTCAGCGGCGCCTATAGCTCGGGCCTGAGTTTCCACACCTACACGTTCGGACCTGTCGTCTCAACCCATAAGGGCAGAATCTCCCCGTTCGCGCACGCCCTTTTCGGAGGCGCTCATGCTTCCGATAGCGTGAGTGGCACTAGCGGCTTTGCAATGCAATTCGGCGGCGGCGTGGATGTGGGACACAAGCAGTTTGCGTTGCGGCTGGTGCAGGCCGACTGGCTGATTACGCGCTTCTCTGGCTTCACGGATAAGAACAACGCTCGGGTTTCGACTGGAATCTTGATGCGTTTCTAGCTTAGCAGCCGTTCATCACGAATAATTAAGGGCGACCTTTGGGCCGCCCTTTTTCTTTTGGTCTCGAAATCACTTATCCAGGATTTCACCGCATCGACTCTTCCACTTCCGAGAGCCAACCTGGGCGCTTCAGCACTTCACGGGGCTTGGGGCCATCGGCGGCACCTACAATTCCGTCCCGCTCCATCAAATCGATGAGATGCGCGGCGCGCCCGTAGCCGATGCGCAGCCGCCGCTGCAGCAGGGAAGTGGACGCCTTCCCAAACTCCACAACCAACTTCACCGCGTCTTGATAGAGCGGATCGTGTTCGCCTTCTGCTCCCTCGCCATCATCACCCGGTTCACCGGGCTCGCGTTCTTCTCTCGGCGCCTCCAGGAATGCCTGCTGGTATTCCGCAGTGCCTTGTGAGCGCCAGAACTCGACCACTGCCGCGATCTCTTTTTCTGTCACAAAAGGCGCATGCAGCCGATGCACACGGGCTGAGCCTGACGGTAGATACAGCATGTCGCCGCGTCCCAACAGTGCCTCGGCGCCATTGGCATCGAGAATGGTGCGCGAGTCCACCTTGGTCGCCACGCGGAATGAAATGCGTGCGGGAAAGTTTGCCTTGATGAGCCCAGTGATGACGTCTACAGACGGACGCTGGGTTGCCAGCACAAGATGGAGTCCCACCGCGCGCGCCATCTGCGCCAGCCGGGTCACCGACTCCTCAACGTTGCCGGAGTCGAGCATCATCAGATCGGCGAGTTCGTCAATGATGATGACAATGTGTGGCAAGGGGCGCTCATCGGAATTTTCACCGAACAGGTTGAGTGACGGGTCCTCATCAAAGAGCTTGTTGTACTGATCGATATTACGCACGCCCTTTTCTGCCAGCAGCTTCAGGCGCCGCTCCATCTCGCGGACCACGTTGCGCAGAGCATTGGCCGCCAGTTTCGGCTCGGTGATGATGGGCGTGTACAGGTGCGGCACGCCTTCGTAATTGCCCAGCTCCAGGCGCTTGGGATCTACCAGGATGAGGCGAACTTGCTCCGGCGTTGACTTGTAGAGAATCGACATGATCATGGCATTGATGGCCACGCTCTTGCCGGAGCCTGTGGATCCGGCAATCAGCAAGTGCGGCATGCCGGACAGGTCGGCCACCACGATCCGTCCGTTGATGTCTTTCCCCAGGGCCAGAGTGAGCTTTGATTTCGACCCAATGAATTCCTGCGACTCGATGTTCTCGCGCAGCCAGATGATCTCGCGCTCGCGGTTCGGCACCTGGATGCCAACCGTCGATTTGCCTGCCATGCGCTCAATCAGGATGCTCTCGGCCTTTAATGCGAGGCATAGATCATCGGTGAGGTTTGTTATGCGAGTGTACTTGATTCCCGCTTCTGGCTTGAATTCGAAAGTCGTAACCACCGGTCCGGGATTGATTTGCGTCACTTGCCCGTGCACTTCAAACTCAGCGTATTTCTCGGTCAAAACGTGCGCCAGCAGCTTGAGCTCTTCGGCATCGATCGCCTGCTGTTCATCCGGACGGTGCAGCAGGCTGCTGGGCGGGAGCCTGTAGCTGCCCGCGATGCGCGGCATGGTGGTCTTGGCCTTCTGGCTGCTATCGGCGCGGTCCGTGACCTCTGGGGCGAACGGCGGCGGTTCGGGCCCTAACGTTAGTGCTGCTGCGGCCGCGGACACACTCTCCATATGCTCAGAGCGCTCAACGCCGGTCATACGCTCAATCCCGGTGCGAAGAGGCGATTGAGCCGAGAGATAAGCTGGTGCCAGGGTTGGCTTATCCTGAAATTGCGTCGCGACCACTGGTCGGGCGGCGCGCCTCTTTTCCAGTTCCTTCTGCATCTTTTTTTTCGCCCGGGCGTCCTGCCAGTCTTTCCATTTGTCCCAGAGAGCGAACGCGAAGGCAAAACGCGTGGGCACCCATACCTGCAGAGAAGAGAACGAAAATGCCGTCGAGAGATATAGCGCCACCGCCAGCACGCTTGCGCAGACGATATATGCACCGGCAAGGTTGAAGTAATGGATGAGGCCGTCTCCCACAAGGCGGCCCAGCAGGCCTTCCAGCGGGATCACGCCATACCAGCGCAACTGTCCCGGAAATAACGCGAGCAGCGCGGGGACGAATATGAGTAGCCAGATTGCACCCAAACTCTTGGCCACCGGTGACTGAACTTTACGCGAACGGAACCAGCGCCCGCCGAGGAGGAACGAAAAGATGGCTAGGAGGAATGCCCCGATCCCGAAGCACTGCAAGAGCAGATCTGCGAAAACGGCTCCGACAAGGCCAATCCAGTTGCGTGCCGCCCGCGAACCGGTCAACACGGAGGCACTATTTAGCGAAGGATCAAGCGGAGAATAGGATGCCAGCGCGAGAAAAAGAAGGAGCGCGGAGACACACAACAGAAAACCGACCAACTCATTGAGTCGGCGGTTGTTGGTCGGGACGAAGATGCGCGTAAAAAACTTCATCTAGGCGTCTTCCGCACCGTTGCTGAGGGTAAACGACACCCCTACCCCGATGCCTGAAGTACGCCAGAGCCAAACGATTATGCCAAGAATGGCGCGCCGCGACAATCAAGGATTTCCACGGCTGGTATCGAGTTAGTTTCCGGGCGAAAGGCGAGCAAAAGCGTGCCAGAGAGCTGGTATGAAAGCCGAAACTGGCGTTTGGGATATCGCGCCTTCTGAGTCTGTATGCGAACTAGCCCCGGCACAGATTTCGCGGGACACCTACCGAGGCGTTTTATCCAGTTGTTTCAGCTTCTGCTCGGCGCTGGTCCTGATTGCCTTCCGACGCTGCTCGTTGTCCTTCGTGTCACCGGCGAGAAGACCCAGAGCTTTCTGGGCGTTTTCACGCGCCAGATCATTCTGACCGTCCGCCAGATAGGCATCGGATAGGCTGTCGTAAACATTTGGCGAGTTCGGGTAGGCCGTGGCATTCAGCTTCATGATCTCGACCGCGCCCTTCGTATCTCCGCTTTGCAAGTGTTCGTAACCCAACAAGTTGACGATGCCTTCCGAGAACAGAACCGCCTGGGAATCCCGTTGACTGGTCTCCCCCAGCAGACTCGCGGCCTTACTTGCACCGCCGGGCTGGTCAATGATCTCCAGAGCATGGACCGTTTCGGCCGCAAGCGGAGTCCCGTTCGTCTTCAGTGCACTCCCGGGTTTTTTCAGCAGGGTGATCCCGAACCAGTCCACGATCATGCCCGGCAACTCTTTGTGAGCTGCGAACATTTCCACGCCGTGGCCTCCCACCGCATAACGCTCGAAACGATTGTCCGGGTTCGGCGAAAGGCTAAACAGCCAGCGCATGGTTTCCACGACGCCCCCACCGACATCGTCATCCGCAGCGGCGATGAAGACCGGCAGTCTCGCCGAGGATTTCAGAAATGCCCGCCCATTACGATCCGTGCCCCCGGACAGCAACACCAGAGACTTTACCTCTGGATGCCGACGCGCTAGTTGGATCGACTGATTGACGCCGCAGCTAGCGCCGCCGGCCCCGATTACGTCATGGCTCACGCCCGGCTGGGACAGCAGGTACTGGTAAGCCACGTCGATGTCTTTGGGCCATGTCTCGGTCACCATCTGGTTCGCTTGCTGGGGCGTGAGCTGGTCGAAGCGCGCACCACCGCTCTCGCCAAAGCCGCGGAAATCCAGAGTGAGCACGTTGACTCCCGATGCGGCGAGGCGTTCAGCGAGGCTGACCCACATCTTGCGCTGCTGGTTGCATTGATGGAGGAGCAGGACTCCGGGGCCCGGTTTGGCAGCAGCGAAATACGACACTTTCAGAGTGGTACCATCGGCCGCAGTCAGGCTTACGGTCCGCACGGCAGGCATCGGACTTGCTGCACAGGTCAGCACGAACAGAAGCGGGACAAGCACGCGAAGAGAAAGCCCCTGAGCTGTCATAAGAAACTCCTCCTGTACGTATTGGACAACACTAGGAGTGGTTTTGTTAGCGACAAGCGATGCCCTCGAACTCGCGTCAAGGTACAAGTCTTGCATAGTAAGCTTCCGTGCCACCACCGCAAAGTCGGCGCGCTAAGTTCTACTTTCCTGTTGACGAGCTCGAAATATGCATACACTAATGAGGGCCCCTCCCCAATAAAGAAAACCGGCCTGGATTTGGCACACTATGAGCGGGCTGATCCCGCGCGTTGTCAGCGGGACCACGAGTAAGTTACCTTCACCGCAAATTTCTGCTGGCGCACCTGCATCGGATTGCCTGCCACCAAACTCTGGAAACGCGTGCCCGCGTTGTAAATGACGTAGAGATCACTGTCAGGATGGAAGGTGTAGCGTACTCGGAAGTTGGCGCTCACTGCCTGGGTTTGGGCGGTATCCGCCTGCACGAAAGTGGTTGCGTTCAAGAAGCGGTTGAAGGCGTAACTCACCTGCACTCCCGCCAGGTCGATGTTGAAATTTCCTTGCGGCAGGCGGAATGAGTTCACTGTGTTATTGACGGCAAGCGTCAGATGCGGGTTAGGCCGGTACTGAGCGGTAAAGACGGCGCTGTTCAGATGTCCGGTGTAGTAACCGCCCCACTGTTCTGAAGCACTGAACGTTAGACGGCGATTGCCGGCCGAAGTATACGCCACCTGGTGGGAAGCAAACCGGTAGCCGCCGGCCGGAATGGAAATGTTCTTGTAGAGGTTCAACAGCTGGCCGAGAAATTGATAGACGACGTCGTGCGGGGCCGAGTCTATTTCCGCGCTGCTATTGAATAAGACCCGAATATTTGGCGTCCACTCTCTGTAAATCAGCTTACCGGCGGTGTTCGGGTCGTGGCCCACAAAGCCGCCCAGATCCAGTTCCCGAATGTTCAGAACATGCGGGCGGGGCGTGAAGTTGAACTGAACTATGGTTGGCTGGTCGTCGATACGGGTAACAAATCCCATTTCGGTGTTGAAGTTTCTTTCTGTGACGCCATGGCCGGCATAGATATTGAACCAGTTATTGGCATAAGTCAGCCGGCCGCCCAGGGCAGTATTGTCGCCGTGCAGGCCCGGACTCCAGGTCTTGGCGTAGTATCCTCGCAAATTCAGATTGCCGAAAATAACGAACTTGGCATCGACTCCGCCGGAACGATTGTAAGGATCGAATGGGCTACCGGACTGCTTATCCGTGGCCATGAATCCGATATAGGAGCCTGGCGTGAGAGGCCGCTTTACGCGCACGATGGCGTAGTTCCCGTATGGGTTTAGTCCTTCAGCGCGGGTTCTCACATCCATGATGCCCAGATCAAAACCCGAGGCGTGTCCTGCGACCTTGCCGCCCGCATCAATCGGAACCTCCTGGCCGGTGACCGGGTCGATGCCAATTTGCCGAGTGAAAAACAGCAAGTCTTGATTCCAGAGTAGAAAATTGAACACATCGGAATCTTCCAGAAAAAAGCGCCTCTTTTCCGGGACGAAGATAGGATTTGGAGTCAAATTGAACTGCTGCTGATCCACATCGGCGTCGGAGAAATCGGTATTAACCGTGCCTACTGCGATGAGGTTGCTGGCAAGGCCGTACTTAATATCGCCTCCGCCACTGTGAAGCGCACTCCATGGCTGGCCGGAGAACGCCTGGGCGCCTGCAAGCGCATAAGGCTTTATGACCAGCAGGTGATGACTCTCAATTTCCTTCAGCCCCTGAAGCTGCCCAGCCTGGGAGACGCGCCAGAAGCCAAAGATCCGTCTGTAGCCGGACCAAACGTCTTCTTCATTCTTGCGCCGGATGAAGCGGCGGAAGTTGAGCCCCCAGCTTACCTCCGCGCCTCCGCGAAAATTTAGCGTGCTGAATGGGATGGATACAGTCGCGGTCCAACCATCGCTGGTAATCTTCGCCGCGGAGGTCCAAAGCCCGTCCCAGCTTGGGTCCACAATCGAATCACTGCCCGGCGGCGCCTGCTCTTCGATGATTTCGCCATCGCGCTGCGTGCCCAACGGATTCACTTCGAAGATGTAGCCGTTCCTGTGGCTCAGGGTGGGATCGATCATGATGGCAAAGTTATCGTCGAGATCCATGGATAGATCACGACGCAACTGGGTAGCAACAATCTCCGCAGGGGCCTTGTCGTAACAGTGGATGCCGAAGTAAATATGGCGGGTATCGTAAAGCATGCGAACTTCGGCTTTCTCTGTGGGAGGAGAGGTCTCAAGTGGCTCGCGCTGGCGGAAATCAGTGATGGGCGGAGCAGTTTGCCAAATCGGATCTTCGAGAGTTCCATCCAATCGGGGCGCACGCTCGGCCCGGACCGCAGCCGCCACTCTGCCGCCGGAGGATGGAGCTTCAACCTGTGCACTTAGAAATGCGCTGCTGGCAGCAACGGCAACCAGAAGTGATATCAAATCACGGCGTGAGACGCGACCCCAACCCATTCTGGCTAATTAGACGTGCTAAGTCACCCCTGGTAATGCCGATTTGGGCATTTTCTGCGATCTTCTGGCGGTATTTGCAGCTGTTCGGCCGCAGCAATTTGTAGGACAAGCTTACGACGGAGTCTCACACAGAGAATTACCCCGGGGCTGTATCTCGAGCATGATCTGTTCATCCAGCTGATGAAGTTGAAGAACAGGCTGCGGCATTTGAAGGGCGAAGAGTTGATTACGCACTTGGGTCGGAGTGTTACTATTAGATCGTGTCGGCAGGCGCCCTCGCCGCGACCATGAAATAAAGGATCCAAGATATGTCTGTTAACGAGACAAACTGCAATCACCGAGGGGGCGGCAACTATGGCATAGTTGTGTGCTGCCCCAACGTTGTAGCCGACGATCATTTAGTGTATTTCGACTACAATAACGAGCGCGGTACTTGGGTAATGCGAGATTTCATTGAACGGCAGCGACTCGACGACAGCCATTCTAGGTTGACGGTAGCAGAAATCAAAGCGGATGCAACGTATGATGA
>WNFB01002466.1_pt1 | contig 18336 bp, 16 predicted proteins | sample 5400501 | NCBI WGS metagenome assembly WNFB01 (sample SAMN13153341, study PRJNA577476) | soil metagenome | isolation source: 200 cm saprolite under Douglas fir tree site 2 hole 1 | place: USA:California | collected 2015-04-18 | reverse complement strand
CTTCACCGCCAAGGATTAACCGTCTCGAAACCGCGTCCCGCACGGGGCGTTAGAAAGGCTTGAGCTAGCATGCAGGGAAACTTGCTCGTGCAGTTCTGAGAGGGCTTGGAGGCGGCAACGCCTCCCGGCTACTCGGCGGCCAGACGAAAAAGGAGCAGCAATGCCACCTCGTCGGCTGGCTACCCACTTTCGATCATATTCGGCACGACGCCTTGCTCGAAAAACTCCACACCTACCCTGCCATGAGACAAGCGATCAAAGCATGGCTCAAAGCGGGAGTGATGGAAAACGGAGTCTACACGGACACCTTGAGTGGGGCACCTCAAGGCGGGGTGATTTCTCCTCTGCTGATGAATGTGGCCCTTCACGGGTTGGAAAAGGTCATTGTCAAAGACTATCGACGCAAAAACCGGAGTATCGAAAAGCCGATCCTGGTGCGCTACGCCGATGACCTGATCATTTTCCATTCTGATGAGACGAAGCTCTTGCAGGCAGCAGAAGCGGTAAAAGAACATCTTCATGGCATGGGTCTGGAATTCAAGCCAAGTAAAACCAGAGTGTCACATACCCTTCACCCTCACCAGGGAAATGTGGGATTTGATTTCCTCAGCTTCACGGTGAGGCAGTATCCTGTTGGGAAAAACCACTCAGGAAAGAATCCAAACGGGAGACGACTTGGCTTCAAGACCATTATTACCCCAAGCAAGGAAGCAATCAAACGGCATATGCAGGACCTCAAAAGACAGGTGAGAGCAAGAAAGAGTCTCTCACAAGAGGAACTCATCGGGGCAATCAGCCCGACCACAAAAGGATGGTCGAACTATTACAAGACCTCCAGTGCATCGGTAACATTCAGCAAATGTGATCACCTCCTCTTCCTGCAACTCATGCAATGGGCAAGACACAAACACCCTACGAGGGGAAAACGATGGATACGACGGAAGTACTGGCATCAGGTGGAAAATCGAAACTGGGTCTTTTCAACCCAGGATGGGAAGGAACTCAGGACGCACAGGAAAACCGCGATCCAACGGTACACAAAAGTGAAAGGAGAAGCAAGCCCATACGATGGAAATATGCTGTATTGGAGCAAACGACTCAAAGACCACCCGATGTTGAGTGGGACGGTAGGCAAGCTCCTACAAAAACAACAGGGCCAATGTCGATGGTGTCAACTGTCTTTCCGAGATGGAGATATTCTGGAAATTGACCACATTCAACCGAGAAGCATGGGCGGCTCGGAAAAGATAGACAACAAATGCGTTCTCCATCGTCACTGTCACGACGCGCGGCATGCCAAAGATGCCGCAATGGGTGTCAATCACAAATGACCATACACTGAGTAGCCGTGTGAGGGGAAACGCTCAAGCACGGTTTCGGATCAGCGGTAGGAGGAGTGATCCTCTTACCGACTGTACCTATGCCAGCCACGATGAAGCCTTTGCCAAGCGACTACGTGCCGACCTGCTCAGCCAGGGGGTTCGCTGTTGGTTTGCTCCTCATGGTATCATCTCAATAATTCGGGGTAGCCTAGCGTGGGGCAAAAATTGACGGCCAATGTAGACTAGAAGTATGGTAGAAAACTTCGATCCCAACACCATTGAAGATGAAGGTCTGCGCCAGGTGTTCATCACACTGATGAACGTGGTGGAAAACCTGTCGGCCAAAGTGCAAGAGCAAGCCGAAGAAATCCAGCGTCTGCGCAATGAGGTCAATCGGCTCAAAGGAGAACAAGGCAAGCCCAGTATCAAGCCAAAGAAACCGGCTCCTGTACTCTCATCGGAAAAGGAACGCCGTGAGTCCAAACCGCATCACAAAGCCAAGAAGCAGGCCCAGGTGAGGATTGATCGAGTCGAGGTCGGAAAGCGTTGATCAGGAACGGCTGCCTCACGATGCTCAGTTTAAAGGCTACGAGGACGTGATCGTGCAGGACATTGAGTTTCGCACCGAGAACGTCACATTCCGCAAAGAGAAATATTACTCACCCAGCCACAAGCGGACGTATCTGGCTGATCTTCCTGCAGGCTACAAAGGCCAGTTTGGACCGAAAGTGAGAGCGTGGGTCTTGGCTCTTTCCTATGCAGATGGGATGAGCGAGCCAAAAATCCTGGACCTCTTGCAGACAGTTGGCATGTTGATCAGTGCGGGACAGCTCTCTGACATGCTCATCAAAGACCAGGAGCAGTTCCATGCTGAGCGTGCACACGTTGTGCAGGCGGGCCTCTCAAGTTCCCGCCTTCCAGCATCTCGACAGCACGGGCACAGCAGTCAATGGCAAAAACGAGCAGTGTCATATCCTCTGCAACCCGTTGTATACTGCCGATTGTACCTTACCCGCCAAAGATCGCCTGAGTCTGCTTCGCGTTCTTCAAGGTGGAGCCGATCCCCTCTTTCAGTTGAACGCGCTCGCCCTGGAGCTGATGGCTCAGTTGGGCGTCTCTGAGAAGTGGTGTCGCACGCTTCCCACACGGTTGCTCCATGATCAGACGTCCACGGAGAACCAACTCGACGACGTGCTGGATGCGCACCTGCCCAAACAGGGAGCCAATCTGCGCAAGCGCGTGAAGGAAGCCCTGGCGATCGCGACCTACCGAACCCAGACCGCCTACCCGGTGGTTGAGCTGCTGCTCTGTGATGATGCGCCCCAATGCAACTGGTTGACCGTCCAGCTGGCCCTGTGCTGGATTCATGAATAGCGCCACGACAAGAAACTGACGCCACGCTTCCTGGCCCATTGCTACATCCTGGAGCAGTTCGCCAAGGATTTCTGGAAGCTCTACCGAGACCTCTTGGCCTACCGAGACCATCCCAGTCCGGCAGAGGCGGATGCGTTGCGGACGGCCTTTGATCACCTCTTCGGGCAAAGCAGCGGCTACCAGCAGTTGGATGAGCGCCTCGCGCCTCCCGCTGGTCAAGAAAGAGTCGTTGCTGATGGTGCTTTCCCATCCCGAAATCCTCTTACACAACCATCCGGCTGAGCTGGGTGCCAGACAGCGCGTCCGCAAACGAGATGTGAGCGAGGCCTCCACGCACCACAGAGGGCATCGGGGCGTGGGATACCTTTCAGACGCTGGTTGGGACCGCCAACAAACTTGGGGTGAATGTGTACCAGTATTTTCATGACCGCATCGCTCAAACCAATGTGTTGCCCAGTTTAGCCGCCCTCATTCAAGAACGATCTGCTGCGGTTCACCTCGCTGCCTCTTGGGGCGCAACGACGTGAACCGCGTCACCACGTCGCGCAAACTCTAAGGCGATATCAACCAGCAAGAACATCCTCATGCTCTCGCTGGTCTCTCCCTCCCTGCACATTAGAACACCATGCGTTCAACCAGATGATCGGTTTTTCTCTCCCCGAATTATTGAGATGATACTCCTCATGATATGAAACCAGGCACCTGGGTACATGAGGGGATTGACCAGGCTATTCGCTTTTATGATAAGCTGGTACTCATCCTCTCCAGACAGGCTATCGCCAGCGAGTGGGTACGTTATGAAGTGAACATGGCCTTGCAAAAAGAACGAGAGAGAAAAACCGATGTCCTCTTTCCCATTCGCATTGATCGCGCTATTTTGACCTGTCAAGAAGGATGGGCACAATCCTTACGAGCACGCCACATCGGCGACTTTGAACGCTGGAAACGGCACGAGGCATATCAGCACGCCTTCACGCTCTTGCTGCATCATCTCCAAAGCCAGTCTCAAGCATAATCTGCTCTTCTCGACGCGTGCTTGATGTAAGTAGAACGGCACCTATGAGTAGGAAGGTGCCCTTTTACGCTCAAGGGTTGATAGAAGGCGGCTCAAAGTTTGGCAATACAGTATATCTTGAAGGGAATGGGATGAAAGCGACGGGACCTTTAGCGATGTTTTGTCTTGTACTCTGCAAGTGCTTCTTTGTAAGGCCTTAGCATCTGCAAATCTGAGCTTATCATGTCTAGTTCGTAGATAACCCGATTATTCTCTCGCTCACCTAACTTAGTGAACCCCGCTGTTTCAAGAAGGCGTCTCCCATACACACTCCCACCGTTCGCATGGAGCTTCACGATCTCAACCCCCTGCTTGCCCCATGCTTCCAATACATCCGTCATCCCTAGAAGCAAGCGCATAGCATACCGGTTGCGTTTATCCATAGGGACAAGCGTTGTCGTTAGCATATCAATGATGATTACCTCAAGGGGTTCTCCTGGAACAAACTGCTTCACATACTCCCCAAGCAGCCAGCCGCGTTCACCTTCCATGAACTTGACAATCCCTTCATGCGCAAGGGGAACAATATCGATTGAGGCAACCATGTGTTCGTGGTCGTAGATGTAGTACGAGATATCAGGGTTGATGGTAAGAAGTTGACGCCGGTACTCGTGAAACCGTTTCGTCTGTTCTCCGAAGTTGAGGACGGCGAGCTCAAACTCCTTTTCTTGATCTTTCAGGGTTGCTTTCTTAAACTGGATTTCAGAGGCCTGAGCAGCTAGCATAGCGGCATCGATAGATTGCGCCATCATATCGATTTCGCGCTTGATGTAATGCCCATGCTTCCCTATGATGGTCACTTTCTTGATAACGCCTGTCCTCACATAATGGTTAAAGGCGTCCCTGGTCATGCCTAGCCTTTTTCTGGCTTCCTCTCCTGTATAGTACAGGTCTGATAAACGATCTAAACTCATAACACTCCCCAATGTAAAATAGTAGGTTTTCATTATAGGACACCTGGACACGAAACACAACATGGACACATTGCACACTTGACAAGGGAGAATATTGTATGTTATTCTTTCTTAGAAGCCACATGTTACACATGTTACACATGTTACACATATAAAAACACGAAAAGAGGGAGGTGATAGCACGCTAGCCTATCGTGGATAGACGACAGGCTAGTAAGTGAGAACGTCCAAACCGTTGTTACTGTAGTTTCGTTCTCGTTGAGAGTATGACATGGAAGTGACAGCACGTCAAGCAAAAAGTGAAAGAGAGCATACTGATATGCCAACTACACTTCACATTACCTCGACCGTACAGATTACGCCGTTACTCGACATCCAGCACGAGGATGTCACCCAGTCCTATCGTGAAGGGGTATCCGACAGCATCCGGCATCGTCACGAACCTATCCCCCTTCTCTACGTTCTTACCTGTCTGAAACAGGCGATTGCCGTTCAGGTGTTTGACGGACAGCATCAGCAAGCCGCATGCGAGTTCGTCGGATTCCACCTGGGCACTATTCATGGGGCGGTCCTGACGGCCAAAGGCACACGCCGCCCCGATGTCACTAGCCTGGTTTTCCTTGAAAGCAAGGACGCAATCCGTGGCTATCGCGCTGGCCGTCATTGGTGGTTTGAAGAGGCTGAACCGCAGGAACGCCGCTGGACGGATGACTATGTTGTCAACCGATTCCACGAACTCGCCCTTGACGCTCCTGAATGGCACGATGACCCAGAAGGAGTGTGGCAGTTTACCCTTGCCTGTCTGATGGGGGAATTGAGCGGGCAGCTGTTCCCTGTCACACCAAAGGAAGAGACACGATGGGAACGTGAGCGAGAGGAAGCTCGTGCATGGCTTGCGCTACAAAAGGCTTAGGGCATCCAACGCGATACCGAACCGTTCTCTGTGACGGTACCAGAATAGGCAATCGTCCTGTAGTCATACTGAGAGCATACAATTGTTGTATGCTCTCCATATTGAGGCAAGAAATTATGTATACTGTGAGAATCTATCGACTCATCCATCTCTCACCCACGCTCTTCCAACGCTTGAAAGTGGCCCAAATGGAAGCTGCCCGTGTGTGGAACGCCTGTTGTGAACTCCATAAAGAGGCACGACAGACACGGAGTCCGTGGCCTGGACAAAACGACCTGCAACAGGCGACCAAGGGACGCTTTGCCTTGCATAGTCAATCGGTGCAGATGGTGGTACATGCCTTCCTTGCCAACATCGAAACCACCCGCAAACTGCGCGCCACGCATCCCAAGATGCGCATGAAGTACCCCTGGAAGACCAAACGCTTCTACCCGGTCAAGTGGCCCGCGCAAGCGGTGAGCCAAGAGCGCGGGCGTGTCGTGCTCCCGATGGGGCGCGGACGGGCATCGCTTGTCCTTCCTGTTGATCTTCCCCAAAGCAGTGGAGCCTGCACGTTGGTCTGGAACAACGGCTTTGAATTGCACGTCTGTATCCAGGTTCAGCAAGCAGAAGCTGCCCCAGGTGAGGGACGGGCTACCTTGGATTTGGGAGAAATCCACCTCGCGGCAGTGACGACCAACACCGGAGCCGCCACCGTCATTTCAGGACGGGGTATCCGCAGTCTCAAACGCCAGCGCAACATGCGGCATGGGCAGATTGCCAAGAAGCAGTCTCGTTGTCAGAAGTACTCCCGCCGCTGGAGAAAACTGCAACGTGCCAAGAACAGGATGAGCAGTCGTATAGAACGGCGGGTACGTGACCTTCGGCATAAAGCCACGCGGCAAGTGATCGACTTCTGTGAAAAGCATCAGGTTGGGACCCTGTTCATCGGCAACCCGCATGGGGTGCGGCAAGAGAACAGAGGACGCCACCACAACCAGCGTATGGCGCAGTGGGAATATGGCAAGGACATCGACTATCTCACCCACAAGAGTACACAAGCCCGCATCAAGAGCTTCACTGGCTCAGAACGAGGAACCAGCAGCCAGTGTCCGGTATGCAGGCATAAACACAAGCCCAAAGGCAGAGTGTGGAGGTGCAGAAAGTGTGGGTTCAAAGGGCATCGCGACGTGGTCGGCAGTGTCAACATGCACGTCTTGGCTTACAATGAACAGGTGATATTTCCTCGTTCAGTCACGTATCTCCGTCCTGGCTTGTCCAGGCGGAGTAGGAGGGCAGGCACGCCCCGTGCATCGTAAGGTGCATGTTGTCTTGGTGAGTCAATGGGTCAACCACCTCTTCCAAAAGAGGGTCCCACAAGGGACAGGCCGCACCAACGAAGTCACTGAGAAACTCACCTCCCTTGAGGGGATGAGAGTGTCACCGTTCGCCAGCACCCGTTTTCACTTATCTCCTAAACCCGTGGAGCGACGAAGTCGCTCCACACCACTCAGTTATTTGAAGTGAACAAAGCGATAAAGCGGGCAAATGCAGCGCATTTGCCCGCTTTATCGCTTTGTTCACTTCAAATAACGAACATGGACTTCAAAAATGTGGGATAACTCATGTTCTTATTTGGCATAACGTCTGGATTACTTGCGCGTGCATATTTGGTCTACATTTAACACTAACCAGACATTGTTATTCGCATATCGTGTTTATCCTAAGATAGTGAAGCGAATATCACTGGCTAATGAATGACACTCCCGGCCCAGGTGCATATTCAACATATGTCACCCGCCAGGGGAATGCTCCCCAGTTCATTGTGCTTGCGATCACATGACCGTTGCCAAGAACCCTTTCGACTACAGCTACATGTCCAAAACTATATGCTCCTTCCACCCATGGCTGTAGATCAATGATAGCCCCGATTCTCGGCCTGGAAGAAACGCGCCAGTGAAACTGGTACGCACGAAATTTCCACTCCCAGGCATTGGCTCCAGTTTTCCATGGTACATACACACCATGTAACTGAAAATAGCGTTGATTGGCCCACCATGTACATGCTCCATAGGGGAAAATATTACGAGATCCCCTGGTGTTTTCAGGTGTCCAACCGTTGTTTCTGCGTGCTTGCTCCTTGCGAGGAATACAAATACGCTGGTTTGTATAGATAAGGTTGGGGTTTTTTATGGAATTTTGTGCGGCAAGCCTCTCAATGCTTGTGCCGACGCGCTGAGCTATTCCTCCCAATGTATCTCCCTTCACAACCCTATAGACCTGGTCGCCATTGGCGCAGCCAGTTTGTGCTTGCACTCTCTGTATGCCTGCGTCCACTGTGGCTCCTATTAAGAGCAATCCAAGTAGTGTGGCCTGTCCTCCTATTTTCAGTAAACCTGGTGCTCTGTGCCTCTGTAAGAAATTCCAGACTCGTTGGTGTAATAGCAATTAACCTTCCTCCAATAAACAACGTGTAGACCAAAACTGATTGCAACACCGGCAAGCTGTTCCTTTTCCACTATACAACTATCACCCAAAACGAGATGTTAAGTCATTCCAACAGTTTAACGAGAAAGCGCAACACTGCGGGCGTTTGACAGCGTCAAACGCCCGCAGTGTTGCGCTTTCTCGTTAAACTGTTAATTTCCCTTGCCTGTGGCCGGGCGGAACAAGCGAGCAAACCAGTTCCGATGCGCTGGAGGAGCATGGTAATGATTAATATGAATGTTGCCGTTGGAAGCGGGAACAGTGACAACGTCACTGTGTAGTGGAGAAGTAATCTGGTGCTCTTCGCCGTCGCTATCATCACTATTGAGGGGAGAACGGGGTAACGCGGTAGCCCAGGTGCCAAGCCCGTCCATGGTTTCCTCTAAACGAATGGGCTCGTAAGGGTTAGGGAGATCGGCTGGTGGTAAATTACCGGAAATCAGTGGAGGCTGGCGCATAATCTGGTCGAGCCTCATAGGCTGGGTCTCCTGCTTTTCCAGAGCCAGGCGATTCTCAACTTCTATGCGCAGCCGCTCAATTTCTGGCCGCAAGGCGCGATTAGGTGCCGGAATGCGTGTCCATTGAACCAGGGCTGCTGGAAAGTATCCTGCGCGATAACAGTAGAGGCCAAGCATAGCACGTGCATCGTAGATGTTCATGCGTTGCCAGAGAGCCAGTTCTTCGGCAGGTGTCTCGATCACATCTTCGCTTGCCTCAATGATCTCTACCAGGTGATACAGGCGCATGCCCATCAGTTGATAGGGGTAGCCATAAAACAGTGCAAGCCTGCGACGGCGTGTACGTTCAGCAGGATGCTTGCCGACAAAATAACGGCGAGTCCACGAACCACTTGACCAGACAAGCCAGGCGAGAATCAATACTAGAATACGGGCGAGGTAGCGTTCCCAGGTCTCCGGTGCTTTACCAACCATGACACCCAGTGCCGCGAAACAGGCTCCAAGTGCCCATGCTCCGTAGACCAGTCGGCGGCGGTCCCAGCCAATCAGATCAAAATGATGATGAAGGGGTGTCGCCAGGAATGGCTTAGGGAATTCTGTGTGGTCTACATGAACAGAGGTACTGGCATAGCGCAACATCTGGAGTCGCTGGCGGAAGAAGCGTGTCATAACTTTGGCGGAGATGAGGGCTGAGAGGCCTTCTAATACGAATGCGCCGCCGATCAATAGGAGTGAACTCTCCTGGCGGAAAAAAATGGCTGTTATCGCGAGAATGCCGCCAAGACCCAATGCGCCGCTATCACCCATATAAATTTTTGCTCGCCGCTTAGCGGTACCACGACGCGCAGCCCAGGAGGAGGGCCAGTTCCAGGGCAGGTAGCCTAAAACGCTGCTTGCACAGAGTAGCGACATCACCTCCAGCACGATGCCTTCGGGATGGTCGAGATTGCCAGTGATGATGATGCCAAAGGCTAAAGCCGCGCTAAAGACCAGTCCACCCGCCAGTCCATCGAGTCCGTCACTGAAGTCGACCGAGAGCGAGGTCACAGTGCCGATGACACTGACGATCAGCATCAGAAAGATCAGCCAGGCGAAGTAAGCGAATTGTCCAAATTCCGGTATAGTAGGACAGGCCGTGAGTCCACTATGGGGAACAGGGCAGAGCAGCGGCCCAATGATTGGCAAGTCAATATAGGGAGAATATGATTGACTTCCACTTTTAGGCATGAGAAAGAAATAACAGAGAGCTGCTGCAATCGAGACCACCAGCAAGCCGCCAAATTTTGCACGTTCTGTGAGACCTTCGTTGCTAAAAACTTTGTACCAGTCGTCTACAAAGCCCACAAGCATATAGCCAAATGAAGTACCAAGACCGATCAATAAAAGCGTCCATTGATCGTGGGTAAATTTCAGGAAGTAGGCCGCCGCGATTCCTGTCAGCACCAGAGAAAGAATGAGGGCTGGGCCACCCACCAGTGGGAGTTCAATGGTCTTAATCTCTCGACCGCTGGCAGGGAGGTCTGAGCGAATATCCGAGCGATGGGGGCCAGGTTTAAATTCACCGCTGCGAAACCTGGGAAACAGCAATTTGGCGACAAAACATAACGCCAGGCTGAGTGCTGCGCAGGCTATAAAGATCACTAATAGCCAAAGTGGTAATACCAACCATTGTGGAACCATATATACTCCCAAAGACGAAAAGACGACCAGTTCGCCTCACATGTTGAAACGTGGCATAAGCATTAGCAGTAACGTATTCCTAAAATAGCGGTACATGATAGAACCGTTGTAATGTTTGTCCCGGTGTGGCAACTTCCTCACAACAACCTCCACAATTCTTCGCGTGCCACCTTGCGATCATCCCAGGGTAACTTCTCTGTTCCTAGAAAAATGCTTTGTTCGTGACCTTTACCCGCCAGTAAGACGGTATCGCCTGCTTGTGCCTGTGCAAATGCGGCGGCAATGGCCTGAGTGCGGTCCGCAATGCAGAGGAAGTCTTGCCCCTCGCGCTTTCCCACGGCCTCCGCACCAGAGGCAATCTCCCGCAGAATTTGAAAACGATCCTCTTGGCGAGGATCCTCATCAGTAATAACGAAAAAATCTGTCATTTGTGCGGCAATACGTCCCATAATAGGACGTTTCTGTATATCTCGTTCACCTGCGGAACCAAAGACAACCATCAATTTACCTGCTGTCAGGGGTCGCAAGGTAACCAGTACTTTTTCCAGGCTGTCAGGGGTATGAGCATAATCGACGATGACGGTGAAAGGTTGTCCTTCCGAAATACGCTCCATCCTGCCTGTGATACCCTCTACCGCTGCCAGTGCCTGCGCGATTTCAGCAGGTTTCACGCCCTGACTGTAGGCTGTGGCGATGGCAGCCAGGCAGTTGCTGACATTGAAACGTCCAACTAACTGCGTCTCAACCAGCATCTCTGTGCCGGGCAAGAGCACGCGGAAGCGCGTGCTATGGGCATGGAGTTCTACGTCCACCGCCCGTACTGCGGCAGGGGTGTCGATGCCATAATCGAGGATAGGGACACGGCAATAGGGTTTGAGTACTTCAAAACTGACATCATCACGGTTGAGAATGGCAACAGGGTGCATGTCCCGCCTATCCAGGCCCTTGTCTCTCGTGGGATCTAACATTTCAAAGAGGCGTGCTTTGGCGCGGCGATAATTGTCCAGGTTCCGGTGAAAATCGAGATGTTCGTGTGTGATATTCGTGACCACCCCAACATCAAAGTCGCAGCCGCGCACCCGGTGCAACTCCAACCCATGTGATGTTGCCTCAATGATTGCACGAGTGACACCTTCATTAAGCATGCGCCGTAGAAGTTGTTGTACCTCCAGAGCCTCAAGTGTACTCTGCCGCGTGGCGTTCTCCCACTCATGTGCGCGGATTCTAAAGTTGGCAGTGGTCATCAGCCCTGTTTGCCATCCTGCTGTTTCCAATATCTTGCTAATGAGATTACAGGTAGTCGTTTTTCCATCGGTGCCGGTGACGCCAGTGGTGTGGAGATGCCTGGTTGGGTAGTCATAAAAGGCGCAAGCAAGATTGGCCAATGCAATGCGTACATCTTGCACTTCTATATAGGGGAGCGGCAAAGAAGAGGATGTCCCAGCTGGTAATAGTTCGCCAAGGGCAAGGCTTGCGCCTCGTTGGGCGGCATCGGCCAGGAATCGCCGCCCATCGGTATGTACTCCTGGTACGGCAATGAACAACCCCCCAGCCTGCACCTTGCGCGAGTCATACGCCAGGGCAGAAATCTCGATCTCCCCATTGAAAAAAGTCTCGCTCTCTGCGTTCGTTGCCAGAAATCGCAGCGGCGGTGCTTCTAAAGATGATAGTAACGTTTTTAATTGCATAGAAACTCTTTGGAACTCTTTACATTTAGGGGCGGAAAGCCCCACCCTGTTCCAGGAGACGGAATGAAAGCCGCAGAACTGAAAACTCTAGAAACAGTGATAGTCAATTGCAAGTTCTTTCTTCTATGGAACACCCGCAACTGTAAACAGCATTTTTGCTAAGCGAGCTAAACACTGTTTACAGTTGCGGCTTTTAAATGTTTAGAAGCGTTTGAGATGTTAGGTTGGTTATCCTAACTATGCTGATAGCTAAACAGGGAGTCACAGTATCTCTCACAGGACGCATGAACAATGCGACAACGTGGTAATATTGTTTTGCGCGAGTACAATTCTCCAAGACTTGTTTGTTAGGCATAACTTGGTTTTTCTCCAGTATAGCTATTATGGCAGGGAGTGAGGCTTTTGGGCAACCGAAGCAACTAAAGTGAAACGTGGCCAGTTTGCTTCGGTTGCCCAAAAGCCTCACTCCCTGCATATCTATCGTTGTCACTCGTTCCCATACTCGTCTTCATACATGTAGGCTGTTGGATCTGCCCCTACAAGGTAGTATTCTGCAGGATCATGCTCCTCAGAGGTCGTAAACTGTCCCCCGAGATCTACTGCGTGCAAATTATCGTATCCCTCAATGGATAGTTCGCAAGAAAAACAGTAGAACTTTGTTGGCAATATCACAAGTTCTGTGTAGAGAACCCCATCGAAGAGTTTTGGCTCTTTCGCACTAATTTTTTCTCCCGAGAGGAATGCCTGAGATCCACATGCAGGACATAGCACTGTTTTACCTACTTTTTCTCCCCTACGTACAGTTAGGCTCTTAGCCTGCTTGGTTCCCTCTTTCTTCTTATCTTCTTGTATGTCTGTTCCCAATAGGCGAAATTTCCTGGCTGCTTCTTCAATGAGCTTACGTACTTTTGCAGCAACGTCTTGTTCTGCCGCAGCGATCATCGTTTCCGCAGCTATGGCTTCATTGGTCCCAAACAGATCTACAAGATTATGGCCTTGAAAGAAAAGGAGGATTTTGCAAATACGAAAGTACTTTGCTAGCCACAACTGGGTTGGGAAATCATGGAATGCAGGAGTTCCTGTATGCAGTTCCTGGTTCCTTTTCCCGATCATTGACATGCAGAAGCTGACATCATATTTTGTAAAGTCTGGCGCCACCACCTGGCATCTAGAGAAAAGGGTTGTAGCAGGAATGGATTTGGCATTCTCAATAGTACCGTAGCCAAAAGTATAGAGTATATTTCCATCTTGCCGAGGATCAGCCAGGAGAATTGGGTGGACTTTGGCTAAAGTAGCTCTGCCTAATAGTTCGAGCGCGAGCGTAGCCCAGAAAGGAAAGAGCGGCCCGTCTCTATCCTCGTCCATTGCTTTCTGTACATACACTTTGGTCTTTTGCCATAGGCTATCGTATGCCCAACTCATCTTTGGTCTATCTCCTAGTCTACCATCACCAAAACTCTCTCAAGTACTCGGCATTCATTATCTACATCAGAACTTCTGCCACGAGCGTGTAGCATTCGCCAGTTGTCAAGAATCAATACTAGTTCCCTAGTCCAGCTGATTGTCAAAGGATCTGTTTTTCGACAATAACCCTCGAGAATAAGCGATGACTGGCCGAATGTCTGATAGGCAGGCTTCATGCAGCCTCGATCATGGCGAACGATTGTGAAGCCAGGCATGAGAGTATCATTTATTAAGGAGGTAAGAAACCTTCCTCTCCCTCCGTTGACAAGCCAGACTTCACGAGACATGATTCGCTTTTCTTCTTCAGTAAACGGGAATAAATAGACATCATGAAGAAGCGTTGGTCGATCGCTTGTACCTTCCACCAGATGGAGTAGCATAAACCGTGGTGGAACAGGCACGTATGCAGCATCTGTGTGGAAAGGAAATTCGCCAACACCATATACTGCAGATAGAGAGCGTGGATGTGCATCCTCTTGTCTAGTAGGCATAAGACGGTCGATTAGCGGGGCATTTCGACGGGATGGTACAGGTCTACCTAATTGCTGAGCTATTCTCATGATATCTGCACCTTCCCTACACCCGCGTTCAAGCCAACCATCTTGTAACAATTTTTGCCGATCGGTTTCGGTTAGTTCCATGAGTGCTTCGCAGACTTTCTCAGTAGCATGCTTGTCTAGTTTCTTGTGAAGTCTACCTCATCGGTAACATCATCTCACTCGAACACTTTGCAAACTCGTGATATGTTTAGTCCTAATTCGTTATTACCGTGACTCCCTGCTAAACTATTCCCTTCTCCCTCTGTCTATCTTCCTACGGTTGATAAAATCTTCATAGTCTTTCCGATAGATACGGTACTCACCGCCCACATCTATAGCCGCAAGTTCACCCGAATTTATCCAGTTCCGAACCGTCTTGACGTTTACTTTTAAATCTTTAGCTATCTCATCGGTTGTAAGCCAGTCTTCACCTTGTGGCATAGAACCCTCCCCGATACGAAGTTTTCCGCATTGTACTACGGCTAAGGCGTAGAGTCAATTAACCTGTCGCTAAAGGATGTTTAGGGTTGACAACTGTTTCTTAGCGGTTTCAAGGTGTAGGATCATTTAATATGCCTCTAAAGGGTATATAGGGTTGACAAACGTTTCTAATAGATTTATACTACTTCTAATAGTTACTAAACGCTCTAAAAAGTCGCTAAGGTTGTTTGATTATGGATGAGAGGAGGGTGATAACAAAGCTAGCATGTTATGAATGAGACAACAAGCTAGCGAGTGAGAACAGCTGCCACCGTTGTGACCGTAGTTTCGTTCTCGTTGTGAGTATGACATGGAAGCGAGAGCACGTCAAGCAGAAAGTGAAAGAGAGCATATCAACATGCTAACTACTACACTCCGCATTACCTCGACTTTACAGATTACGCCGTTACTCGATATCCAGCATGAGGATGTCAGACAGCCCTATCGTGAAGGGATGTCTGACAGCATCCGGCATAGTAGCGAACCTATCCCCTTAACCTACCTTCTCACCTGTCTGAAACAGGCGATTGCGGTTCAGGTGTTTGACGGGCAGCATCAAGAAGCCGCACGCGCTTTCGTTGGATTCCACCTGGGGAGCATTCATGGCGCAGTCCTAACCGCTAAAGGCCACCGCCGCCCTGATGTCACTACCCTGGTTTCCCTTGAAAGCAGGGATGCAATCCGTGGCTATCGTGCTGGCCGTCACTGGTGGTTTGAAGAGGCGGAACCGCAGGAACGCCGTTGGACGGATAACTACGTTGTCGAGCGGCTCCACGAACTCGCTCTTGACGCTCCTGAGTGGCACGATGACCCTGAAGGAGTGTGGCAGTTTACCCTTGCCTGTCTCATGGGAGAATTGAGCGCGCATATGTTTCCTGTCACGCCAAAGGAACAGGCACGATGGGAACGCGAGCGACAGGAAGCTCGTACATGGCTTGCACGACAAGAGGCTCAGGGCCTCCAACGCGAGACCGAACCGATACCCGTTACCGCTCAAGAATAGGCCATCGTCCTGTAACCATACAGAGAGCAGACATCATCTGTCTGCTCTCTGTAAGCTCTCCGCATAAAGGTAAGCAATGATGTATACTGTGAGAATCTATCGACTCGATCATCTTTCACCCACACTCTTCCAGCGTCTCAAAGCGGCCCAGATGGAAGCAGCAAAGGTCTGGAACGCCTGTTGTGAACTACACAAACAGGCCCGATGTTCTCATCAGAAATGGCCTGGACTAAACGAACTGCAACAAGCCACCAAAAGAAGCTTTGCCTTGCACAGCCAATCGGTACAAATGGTGGTGGGTGCCTTCCTCGCCAACATTGAAACCACCCACACACTCCGCGCCACCCATCCTAAGATGGGCATGAAATACCCCTGGAAGACCAAACGCTTCTATCCGGTTAAGTGGCCCGCGCAAGCGGTGAGTCGAGAGCGCGGGCGCGTGGTACTTCCCATGGGGCGCGGACGACCATCGCTGGTCCTTCACCTGGACCTGCCTGAGAACAGCGGGGCCTGTACCCTCGTTTGGAACAACGGCTTTGAACTGCGTGCGACGTGAAGTCGCGTAAGTAATTGTTCCATATGGCCTCAAGCCATAACGGAACCTGCTGTTCCACCAGCAGTACCCTTGGATAGCAGAGCGGTAAGGTAACGAACCGTGAGAAGCCTGCCGACAACGACCCTCAGCGGCAACGCTGCCAATAGCATCGTGAGATACCATTGGTGTCTGCTAGCATCAGAGCGGATAGGGGGCTAGGGTAAGTGGTACGGTTAGCATATGCGAACGCTCGTTTACTTGTCGTTACGAGAGAACAAGCTAAAGATGCTGACAAGCTTGAGCCAAAAGGCACCGTGGCGGGTAGGAGGTCTGATTTCGCCTCCCTCGTGGACATCCAACGCCACCGGCAAAGAGAGCGGACCTAACCCACATCGGTTACTTATACGGAACACGGGAAACCCATATCTCTCCCGAAAGGGAAAGCTACTCGTAAGGGGAGCCTACAGAGATGCGGGCAAAGGAACGCGGAGAAAGCAAAGGCCATCCTGTAATGGGATGGATAGGGATTGTAACATCATCCCACGCGAAAGCGGGCAGACTTCCGCAAGGTCTTTCATGACGAGAATACTTGACCAAACGACAAAGGAGGAAAAGCAGATGACGGCAGAACCACCTACGTCAGAACTCACTGACAGAGACGCTGCTGGTGCATCCTTCCACGGAGTGACCGACTGGCACGCCATCGACTGGCACAAAGCCGATCACAATGTGCGTCGGCTTCAAGCACGCATCGTCAAGGCAACGGAGGAAAAGAGATGGGGCAAGGTGAAAGCCCTGCAACGCCTCTTAACCCACTCGTTCAGCGGCAAGGCGCTTGCTGTGCGACGAGTGACGGAGAACCAAGGCAAGAACACCCCTGGGGTAGACAAGAGCACTTGGAATACACCCCAAAAGAAGCTGAACGCGATCTACTCGCTCCGGCAACGGGATTACCGCCCTCAACCGTTGCGACGTGTCTACATCCCCAAGAAAAACGGCAAAAAGCGCCCATTGGGTATTCCCGTTATGAAGTGCAGGGCGATGCAGGCCCTCTACTTACTCGCTCTTGAGCCAGTAGCGGAAACAACGGCAGACCCGAACTCGTACGGTTTTCGACCAGGACGGTCTACCGCCGATGCGATTGAACAATGCTTCGGCATGTTAGCAAAGCGGAAATCACCGCAATGGATACTCGAAGGTGACATAAAAGGCTGTTTTGACGCGATTTCTCACGAATGGCTCTTAACCCATATTCCAATGGAAAAGACCATGCTCAAGAAATGGCTGAAAGCGGGATATATGGACCGGCATGTCCTTCACCCAACAGAGGAAGGTACACCACAGGGAGGGATTATCTCACCTGTATTAGCGAATATGACGCTTGATGGTTTAGAAAAGCTGTTATGGGAAACTTTCCCGCATAATACGAAGCGGGGAAGTAAATACTACAACACACAAGTAAACTTCATTCGATATGCAGATGACTTCATCATCACAGGAAGATCGAAAGAACTCCTGGAACAAGAAGTCAAGCCTCTCGTGGAGCAATTCATGAGAGAAAGAGGGCTGCAACTCTCACCAGAGAAAACAGTCATTACACATGTCGAAGAGGGATTCGACTTTCTGGGCCAGAATGTACGCAAGTACAAAGCGGGAAAACAGCACAAATTGCTGATAAAACCGTCCAAGAAGAACGTCAAAGCCTTCCTAGAGAAAGTGCGGGACGTGGTGAAGGCCAATAAAGCTCTCAGTGCAGGGAAACTGATTGTAAAGCTCAATCCCATCATTAGGGGATGGGCCAACTATCACCGGCATGCCGTGAGCAAAGAAACCTTCAACAAGGTAGACGACGAAATCTATCGCGCAGTGAGACGATGGATGAAACGAAAACACCCACGAAAAGCCGACGCATGGATGGCGAAGAAATACTTTAAAACCATTGGAGGCAATAACTGGGTGTTCTATGGAACCGTGGACGAGCGCACGCCTTATCTGCTCTCAGCAGCGCGGGTGCCGATCACACGGCATCTGAAAATCCAGGGAAAGGCTAACCCGTATGACCTTGCATGGGAAAGCTACTTTGAAAAACGTCTCGACGTGAAAACGGTCGCCACTCTCAAGGGCAAACAATGGCTCCTTCACCTCTGGAAAGAGCAAGGCGGACTCTGCCCAATCTGTGAGCAAAAGATCACCAAGATTACTGGATGGCACAGCCATCACATCCTCTGGCGATCAAAAGGCGGATCGGATACGGTAGAAAATCGTGTGCTTCTTCATCCAACATGCCACCAACAAGTTCACAGCCAAGGATTAACCGTAACGAAACCGCCCCTTCTGACCAAGAGGGGGGTTAGAAAGGCTTGAGCCGGATGAATGAGAAATCTTCCTGTCCGGTTCTTAGAGGGCGGGGTGGTGGCAACACCATCCTGCTACTCGACCACCTGGC
>WNFB01001830.1_pt1 | contig 18336 bp, 20 predicted proteins | sample 5400501 | NCBI WGS metagenome assembly WNFB01 (sample SAMN13153341, study PRJNA577476) | soil metagenome | isolation source: 200 cm saprolite under Douglas fir tree site 2 hole 1 | place: USA:California | collected 2015-04-18 | reverse complement strand
CGGCTCGGCGCGCCGGCGACAACGGCGACCGGCACCACCGTCGCCGGAAGGAGAATTGAGCGCACGCCCTCATCGAGGATGTCCATCGCGGAAAGCCCGAGACCGCCTATGGGCACTCGGAAGTAACCGAAATAACTCAACAGGTTCACCGTCATGAACTGGGCGTTGGCGTCCAGCGGGAGGCCGGCCATGTTAAAGGACTGCTTGCGCCACGTGTTGTACGCCCATTCTTGGCTCAATTTCGATCGTTCCATTCGCCTGCAGGACGCCTGCGGCAATCTGCCGCGTCATCTCGGTGGCGGCATTGCCGATGTCGATCTGTCCGCACGCGATGTCGTACTTACGACAGTCAAGCGATGTCGACTTGGTCAGACTGGTGATTGCATGCTTGGTCGCTGTGTAAGGCGCGGAGTGCGGCCGCGGGGAGTGGGCCGATACGGAGCCGTTATTGATGATCCGGCCACCGCGAGGATGCTGGCTCTTCATGAGTTTGATTGCTTCCCGCGTGCAAAGAAAGGCGCCAGTGAGATTGATGTCGACGACTGACCTCCGTTGTTCGAAGGTCAGATCTTCCAGCGGAATCGGAGGAGCGCCCCTTCCCGCATTGTTGAAGAGAAGGTCGAGCCGGCCACCCGTCTCTTTGGTGGTGGCGAAGAGGGCTTTTACCGATGACGGGTCGGTGACGTCGGCAGGGACAGCGATCATCCGCGCACCGAGGTTCGAACCCTCCAGCATGGCAGCCTCGAGGGGTTCTTTTTGGCGCACAGCAACAACGACGAAATACCCGTCTTGTGCGAGGGCGAGCGCGACGGTTCTCCCGATTCCAGTTCCGCCGCCAGTCACGACAGCAACCCTAGATGCGAGCCCATACGCACACCTCCCGAGACGTCCTGCTGAGTTGCCGCGAGCCTTGCCTGCGGTTCTGGTTGAACTACTCGATTCCGAGCGCGCGACCACGAGCCAAAAGATTCCGCTTCTGGGCTGCGATGGGATAGTCGACGAGCTTTCCGTCAACGGCGATTGCGGCGAGACCTTCGGCCTCGGCACGATCAAAGGCTTCGACCACTCGTCGAGCATCATTCAGTTCTTTCTTGGTAGGCGAGAAGTGGAGGTGAATGGTGGCGACCTGGTTAGGGTGAATCGCCATCTTTCCCGCGAAGCCTAGGTTTCGTGCCCGGAGGCAATCCTGCTCGAAGCCGACGGTATCCCGGAGGTCGGCGAAGACAGTGTCGACGGGGGTTAGGCCCGCGGCACGAGCGGCCATCACCACCGCCATCCTGGCTACCAGCAGTTCCTCTCCCGACGACGTTAGCCGCAGGTCCAGATCCCGTGCAAAGTCGTACGCTCCGAAAGCGACAAACGCCACTCGGGGCGCAGCTGCGGCGATTTCCTGCGCATGGAGCACGCCCGCCGCGGTCTCAATCAGGACCATAAGTTCAACCGTGCCAGGTTCCAAGCCTGCGTCCAGCTCCGCCTCCCGGATTCGGCGGTCGACATCCGTAACCACCCTCGCCGACTCTGCTTTCGGCAGCACCACCCCCCGCAGGCCGACGCAAACAGCTGACCGGATGTCGTCCTCGTGCCACGGGGTGCCAGCTGGATTTGCGCGCACGAAAACGTCGACTTCGGTTATGTCGGCGAGCGCCTGATGCACGTGCCGCCGCGCAGCAACCTTCTGATCCACAGCGACCGCGTCCTCGAGATCCAGAATTAAGGCATCGGCGCCGAAACTCGCGGCCTTGGAGATCTTGGCTTCTTGGTCGCCGGGCACGAAAAGGAACGAGCGAGGCTGGTATCTCACCCAATTACGCCCCGCTCGCGTAGGCCAGCGAGCTGCTCACGACTCATCCCAAGCTTCTCGCCGAGGACCGCGTCCGTGTCTTCGCCTAGCGCGCGCCCCAGCCATCTCACGTGCCCCGGGCTTCGCGATAGCCGTGGGATTACTGCTGGCATTTTCATTTTCCCTGCGTTCGCATGCTCGACCTCGATCAGGGCCTCACGCGCGGAGTACTGAGGGTCTTTGAATATGTCCGCGATGCTGTAGATGGGGCTGCAGGGCACCTCGGCTTTGTTAAGTCGATCGACCAGCTCCTCCGTCTCCTGAACTGCAGTCCAGTCACTGACGAGTTGATCGATCGCGTCGCGATTGGCGACGCGCTGATGAGCCGAATTGAACCTTTGGTCGGAGGCTAGCTCGGGCTTGCCCATGAGCTCAGCCAGGCGCGCAAAGATTCGGTCGTTCGTGCACGCGATCGCGATCCAGCGACCACCCGCAGTCGGATAGTGATTGTGGGGAGCAGCAAGCGGCGTCGCGCTACCCATTCGCTCCCGGACAGTCCCGTTAGCGGAGTAGGTCACCGCAAGGTTGTCCATGATCCTAAAAAGGGCTTCGTAGAGCGCGACGTCGATGATCTGGCCTTCGCCCGTGGCGTTCCGGTGCTCGACCGCGGTCAGCGCTCCATATGCTGCGAACAGGCCGGCAGTGTAGTCAGCGATCGTCGCAGACCCGGGGTTGGCAGGCGGGCGGTCCGGGAAACCGCTCAAATAGGTTAGCCCGCCGAAGGCGTGCGCGGTGCGGGCGAAGCCTGGCAAATGGCGCGCCGGACCGGTCTGACCATAACCGGATATGCGAACCATGATCAACCCGCGGTTGTCAGTACGCAGATGCTCGTAACCCAGCCCCCAACGCTCCAGAGTTCCGGGCCTGAAGTTCTCGAACACGATGTCGAAGCCATTGGCGACCAGGCGCCGGATGATCTCTTGGCCCTCAGGATCTCGAAGGTTGCAGGCGAGCGTCTTCTTGTTCCGAGATTCCTGTAGCCAGAAGAGTGCTTCGCCATTCTTTTGCTCGCCCAAAGTGCGCAGTGAATCGCCCGAACTGGGTTGTTCGACCTTAATCACCTCGGCGCCGAACTCGGCAAGCAACGTGGCGGCAAATGGGGCCGCCACGAACGTGCCCAAATCGAGGACGCGAAGATGCGACAACGGCCCAACGCCGCTTCTGCTATCTGCCACCTGAGAAGTTACAACTCCAAGCCGGCTGGCTGAGCGGCCTGCAACTCACGAACCGGGAGCCCCGCGGCAAGCGGTCATCATCCGGATAGGCACCCCGTTGGCTCGGGCCTTCCTCGCCTCGACCACGCTGAGGAAATCGGAGTCGATAGGGCTGACTTCCAGGATCTCGGCCTCGGCTCTCAGATGACCACCATCGACAAGTTCATGCCGTCCAGGAAATGGCGCATCCGTGAGCGAACGGAATCGCCGAGACGGTCCGTGGTTCTGGCACCGATCCTTTGCGATGATCACAGTGTCTTAGCGCTTCCACCGCCAACTCCGGCCTTTTGGATCAATTGGTACATCACTCCGTCGCACGTCTCGGCCACCGTCCAGAAATTCAGGCTGTTGCCGACCAGGGCCGGCTTCGCCGTGTTGACTTTGACGCCAAGTCCTTCAAGCGCTTTGAGAGTCGCGGCCAAGTCATCCACCTCCAGAGCGATATGCTCGATTCGGGCCGTATCGTCGCCCAGCCTTTGCATGCGCTCAGCGGGTTCGGTTATCTCAATAATCTCGACCTGGATTTCACCGCAGCGATAGAACGCCGCCCTCAAGCGGTCAGGCAGCACAAGGTCACGGTCGAATTCCATCCCCAAATTGCCAAGGAAGCGTTTGGCCTCCTCCAAGCTGTCAACGATGACCCGACGTGATCGATCCTTTTCAACACCCGTCATTACCGCGTGGCCCGAACGCCCTATTCACCTGAGCTCCCCGCCAGTGATTGCACGAAAAGACCCGCCTGCCGAACGCAGCCCTGCACTCGCGAGTCGCACGAGTGGCATCAGAGCCGCCGAGTTGTATATTGTAGTCTGTCGCGTTGGCGTCAGGTCAGCAAGTCGGTTGAAGAGGCCACGTCCATGCAAGATCGGTTGCGCAAGCATGCCGAAGGGCTAGCGAAGGATCGCGATTCGGAACCGCACGACGTCAGCGAACACTGGGGCGAGGACGTCAAGAAGCTCTATAAGGATCGAGGCATCGGTACCCTTGTGGGGTTCGGCAAAAGACCAGCTGTGCTTGTGATCGACATGTCCATCGGATTCAACGATCCGGCCTACCGAGTCGGAGCGGATCAGACCCCGGCAGTCACCCGGATCGCTACGCTGTTGCGCTCGGCTCGTGAGTGCCAGGTCCCTATCTATTACTTCACGACGGCATACCAGCGTGATGGCCGCGACGCCGGGATGTTCGGAAAGAAGATCCCTGCCCTCCTCGACCTTCAAGCGGGCGACCGCGCGGTTGAGATAGATCCACGTCTAGCCCCGATGGAGGGAGAGATTGTCATCACCAAGAAGTTCTCGTCCGCATTCTTCGAGACGAATCTGGTGTCGCTCCTGGTCCGCGACGGGATCGATACGACTGTTCTGACCGGCTGCTCGACATCCGGCTGCATTCGGGCGGCTGCCGTTGACGGCGTTTCCTACGGCTATCACGTAATAGTTCCAGAGGAATGCGTCTCGGACCGTGCCGAAGGCCCGCACTACGCCAGTCTCTTCGATATCAATGCGAAGTACGGAGACGTTCTCCCGCTCGCGGAGGTACTCGAGTACTTCGATACTCTGCCCAAAGACCGCTCTGTACGAATGTCTACTGCCGGTTAGCCGGCCGATGTTCTGCAGCGGATGGCAATCGGCGAGATGCGGCACCATCTTTTTGATATGAGGGAGAGGGACAAAGAATGACGCGACCGCAGCTGATCGACCACGAGGTGCCGGGCCCCAAGCGCGACTTCGTCGGCTATGGACGCCGAAAGCCAAGGGTCGTCTGGCCGAACAGAGCCAAGGTCGCGATAAGCCTTGTCGTCAATCACGAAGAAGGTTCGGAGTACTCGAAGCCGGCCGGGGACGGCCGCAACGAGGGCCTCGCTGAGATCGGCTACGTGATGTCGCAGGAATACCGGGACCTGTGCGCAGAGTCGGTCTACGAATTTGGGAGTCGGGCGGGCATCTTCCGCCTCCTGTCCATGTTCGACGAGTACCGGATCAAGACCACGTTCTTCACCGCTGCGGTTGCGCTCGAGCGCAACCCCGACGTTGCCGCATGGGTGCGCGAGGCCGGCCACGAGCCGTGCTCGCACGGTTGGCGCTGGATCGAGTACTGGTTGCTCAGTCGGGATGAGGAACGGCAGCACATCCAGTGGGCAGTTGAATCGATAAAGGAGACATGTGGCGAACGACCGCTCGGCTGGTACTGCCGCTATGGCCCCAGCGTCAACACCCGGGAATTGCTGATCGAGGAGGGCGGGTTCGTTTACGACTCCGACGCGTACAACGACGATCTGCCCTACTTCACGTCAGTTGGCGGCAAGAGCCATCTAATCGTCCCGTACAACTCCTTTCCATACAACGACATCCGGTTCGTGCTTGCTCAGGGATACAGCAGTCCCACCGACTTCTTCGATTGCTGCCGGAGAGGTCTCGATGAGTTGTGGCGGGAGGGGGAGGCTGGTTATCCCAAGATGATGTCGATCGGCTTTCATCCGAGGCTCATGGGCCAGGCTGGGCGAGCGTCGGCCCTCCGCGAGTTCATCGAGTATGCGATGGCTAAGGGCGGGGTTTGGTTCGCACGCCGTATTGACATTGCTCGTTGGTGGCTTGACCATCACGGAGAGTTCGAGATCGGGTAAAAAGCGCGCTCCGAAGAGGTCGTCGACGGCACGCCGGCTCCAAGTGCTCGCTGCGTGGTGCAATCAGCCTGTGCGGCGTCCGAGCTGAGGTGGTGCCTCGTGGACGGACAAGGCATCGCCGACAGCCATCGGCCCGACACGGAATCGCCTGAGAAGTCTCGAAGCTCCAGTACGGTCAGCTCCAGGAGGTCATTCGAACGACCTTCTCGAGTCTTATTCGTGCTCGATCAATTCCTCGAGATGCTCTATGAAAGAGCGGTCACCGTGCTCGGCTATGGCTGCGAGCAGCTCCTCGCGCTTTCCCAGCTCTACGAGCTCTAGCAGTAGTCGGTGCCGCGCCACGTTCTCTTCGAGACTGCCATGCACCTGCTCGCGCAGCCGGAGGTTCATCGCCATGCAGAGGCGCAGTTGCAGAGTCAACGCGCTGTAAGCCTGGGTCAGCCGGCGATGGCACGCGAGAGCACACATTGCGGTATGGAAGTTGATGTTCTCTTGGAGGAGCTGCTCGCGGTCGCCGGTGTGAACCGCTCGCTCCATGCCGATCAGCGCCAAGCGTAGTGGCTCGAGCAGGCTGGGATCGCGCACGGGGACACCCAGCTCAACAGCGAGGCGGTCTAGTGCGAACCGTAAGGTGTAGATCTCGTACACGTCCTCAGCGCTGAGCGGGGTGACCACGGCACCACGGCGGGGAAACGTGACGACCAGCCCCTCATGCTGGAGGACCCGCATCGCCTCACGGAGCGGGGGCCGGCTGATGCCCAACCGCTCAGTCAAGCGCTGTTCGATCAAGCGCTCGCCCGGCTTGTACTCGCCCGCCAAGATCAGTTTTCGGAGCGCGGCCGCGGTCATGTCGACCAGGCTGGGTGAGTTTATTTTCTCTGTAGCCACCGCACGTCCCAGGGCAGAGCAAACAAACTGTTCGGGTCAGGCTTTTGAGTTAAGCGGTACAACGTGTTCTGGAGGCCCCGGGCAGCTCGGCGTGGATGTTCAGGAACAGGCAGCCACGAGAGGGGCAAGCTGAGCTGGCTGGGAATACACAGATGACTCCTTTCACGGCGATCACCAACTCTAGGGAAAAACTGGGTGCCGGCCCGAGCGCTCCCGCTCCTCGAGCCCGGGCAGGGGTTCGGCGAAAAAGCGCTCGCTTCACTTGTTTGTCCCCAGCAGCGAACTTCCTGTCCGGAGCACAAAGCTCACCAGCAGGTCCACCCCCCATCAACGACCAGACTATGTCCGGTTACGAAGCTAGACTCGTCCGACGCCAGATAGAGTGCAGCGTATGCCACGTCTCGCGGCTCACCGAGGCGAGGTAGCAGCGTCCGGTGCTCATACTCGCGGAGAATCTCCGCCGTTTCGCGGAAGGGTTTTGACATCGCCGTTTTGATCGTCCCGGGCGCGATCGCGTTGCATCGGATTCCGAGCGGTCCGTAGTCGACTGCGACCTGCCGGGTGAGATTCTCGATCCCACCCTTGGATGCGCAATAGGTTGCACCTGTCCCAGTGCCCACGATGCCATGGATCGACGAGACGTTCACGATGCTGCCATGCCCCGCCGCCTTCATCAAGGGTATTGCCGAGCGGATGCTTAGAAAGTAACCCGTGAGGTTGGTGTCGATGACATGTCGCCACTCCTCCAGAGAGACCCGCTCGATCTCGTTCCGCAAAAACACCCCGGCGCAGTTGATCAGGACATCAAGACGGCCGAACTCACGCTCGACGACCTCGACTGCGGCTTTCACGGCATCTTCGCGCGACATGTCGCACTGTACGAAGCGACCGCGCCTGCCCGCGCGACGAACTGCCTCCTCGGTGGAGGGAGTCTCGTCAGGAAGCCGAGAGTCCGACTGGAGGTCACACAGGACCAAGTCCGCGCCTTCTTCCGCGAATAGGACGGCTACTGCGCGGCCGATACCGGAGCTGCTGCCGGTAACCATCGCCACGCGATCCTTCAGTCGCTCCGGGGAGTCCATTGGGCGCACCCGACTCAGTTCCCTGTCTCCAGTGCCTGGCGCCTTCGGGCGAGCTGCGACAGAGCGACCGCGATCACGAGGGCTCCGCCGTAGAACAGGTTTTGGACATAGCTCTCGGCTCCGAGCAGCTGGAACCCGGTGATTCCGGTCACCAGGAAGAACACGGCGACTAACGAGCCCACTGGATTGAAGCGCCCTGGCACGATGGTCGTCGCCCCTAGAAAGACCGCCGCGAACGCCGGCAGCAGCAGTTGGGTTCCCGATGTCGGGTCGGCAGCGCCCGTGGTGCCTGCGTAAACGACTCCGCCGATCGCGCTGATGACTCCGGACGAGATCAGCGCACCCAACCGAACTCGATCCACGTTGATTCCCGACAGGCGAGCAACGTTGCGGCCTCGCCCCACAAAGAGCAGACGGCGGCCCAGGGGCGTGAACTCGAAGATATACCAGATGATCAGGCAGAGCAATACACCGTAGTAGAAGTCGAGCGGTATTCCGAGGAAGCGCCTAACGATGACCCAATCCACCAGACCTGGAGACACTCCACCGATGGTGTTCGAGCCACTGATGAGCAGGACCAAGCCGCCGACGAATGTCCCTACTCCCAGCGTAACGATGAGGGAATCAATCCTGAAGATCAGAATGAACGCACCGTTAACGACGCCGATCAGCCCGCCAGCCATAATCGCAGCGAGCACAGCTGGAACTATCGGCCAGTGATTCTCCACATTGAGAACCGCTATCAGCATCGCGGAGAAGGTAAGAGTGAACCCCACGGAGAGGTCATAATCGCCCGCGGTAAGCGGGATTAGCAAGGCGAGCGTGAGCATGACGATTACCGCCTGTGAGCCAAAAATCGTGGCGAAGTTGTTGCCTGTCGGGAATATCTGTGATGTCTGTGGCAAGAGTGTGAAGAACAGTGCAACGACCGCCCATGCTATGACCAGGCCGTACTGTCCAGCGATCGAAGAAAGCCTTTGCCATCTCATAGATGATCTTTGGCGCGTTGACGCATCCGACGGACGCGTCGGGTCAGGAGCGGGAGCGTCGATTGGCATCGTTTGGACTTTCCCTAGCCTTGGATGCTCTTCAGACATTGCTCGGTGATGCGCTCGGTAGTGACCTCGCTGCCGCTTAGCTCTTGGACCAACACCCCGCCGGCGAAGACGAGTACCCGGTCGCAGAGTAAGGCGATCTGCTCGTAATCCGAGCTCGCGCAGAGAACGACGGCCCCCTCGGCGACTGATTCTCGCACAAGTGTAAGGATCTTCTGTCTGGCCCCAATATCGACACCTTGAGTAGGCTCGTGGAGTAGAAGAAGTCGCGGCTTGGTCTGTAGCCATTTGGCCAGCAAGACTTTCTGCTGGTTACCGCCGGAGAGCGCGGAGTAGGTCATCAGGGGCTCAGCAGGCCGCACGTCGACCCGGGCTATGAGTCTTCGCGCGTCGCGCACCATGCGTCCGCGGAGCAACAGCAACTTGCGAAAGTAGTGGGATAAAACTGGGAGGCTGATGTTATCGGTGATCGAGAGTGAGCCGACACTGCCATCACGCTGGCGGTCGGCCGGAATAAGTCCGATGCCGGCGTGCATCGCCTTGGATGGGGTCATCGACGTGAGGTCGGTTGATTGCTCGTCGATGATCAGGTGACCCGCCACGCACTTCTGCGCCCCGAATATTAGGTACGGAATCTCCTCATAGCCGGCGCCCAAGAGTCCGGTGAGCCCCACCACCTCGCTTTCATGCACCTCGAGCGCAGTCTTCCGGAGACGCGATCCTTCGAGGCCCCGAATCCGAACCACCGGCTGTCTAGCCCGCAGATCATCGTGGGCCACGTCCAGCGAGAGAAGCATTTGACCAATGATGAGATGAACCAGTTCATCATGGCTTGTGGCAGCAGTCGTAACAGTGCCTACCTGCCGGCCGTTGCGGAGGACCGTCACCCGATCGGTGATCTGCAGGACCTCGTTCAAGTCATGAGAGACGAACACGACACTCGCGCTGGTTTTGACGATCTCGCGCACAAGAGCCCAAAGCTTCTCGACTTGGTCCTTGGGTAGGAAAGCAGTCGGCTCGTCGAGGAAGAGCAAACCCTGGTCTGTGCGCGCCTCAACCATGGCGTCTCGCATTCCTTCGACCGCCCGAACAATAGCCAAAAGCGCCCGCTCCACGGGCAGGAGGTCGCCGACGCGGGCATTCGGATCAAGGTCAAGTCCGTAGCGCTCGAACGTCTTCAGGGCTTTAGCCCGTTCGCGCTTCCAGGGGAAGTAGAGGGGATTCTTGGGAGCTGCGAGAACACCGATGCGGAGATTCTCAAGGACGCTGAGGCTGAGAATGAGGCCCAGGTCCTGGTGAACGAATTCCATGCCGAGCTTCCGAAACTGGCCGGGCGCAAGCGGGAGCCGCACTGGAATGCCGCGGACCTCAACGTCTCCACTGTCCGGAGAGTGGTATCCAGCGAGGATCTTGATCAGTGTCGATTTGCCAGAGCCGTTCTCGCCGAGCAGGCCGTGCACCTCACCAGGAAGCACATCAAAGGAGACGTCGGTCAAGGCCTTAGCCCCGCCAAATGCCTTAGATAGGTGACGGATTGTTAAAAGGGAGGGCAACTGGGGCACCAGCTGCTCCATAGCTACGACCTCCCTTTTTACGTTATTAGACCCTTCTGCACGTCAGTCGGACTTCAGGTGATTCCCCACAGCGCCTTGTATCCGCTGACGTATGCATCGCCGTATCCGGTGGAGATCACCGGCGGAACGCCGGCGTCGTGCACGTTGGCCTTTGTGAATATTCGAAGTGGGGTGTGCTCATCCAACGTCATTGGCACGCTGCCACCAGAGAGCACCCGCGCGGCGGCGTCGACGTAAGCCCACCCGAGCCAGTCCAGATTCTCACCCGCGTTCATACTCACGATATCGCCGGTCTGCATGTAGCCGAGGACAAACGGGGTCCCGTTGTACGTGGAGATATGTACCTTGCCGGTCTTGCCAGCAGCGGTGATTCCTGGCACAACAAACTGAGACATTGAATCGTAGATTGGGATGATGTAGTTGATGTTTGGGTCGCGATTCAACGCGGACTGAACCTCGGTCTGGATCTTGGTCGCCCAGTCGGAGACTGGCACGTTGACGTAAGTCACCTTGCAGGACGAGCCGCAATTCGTGTCGAACACGCCCTTGATGCCATTGACAAGCGCCGGTGTCCCGTTGACTTCGTTGGACGTGATTACGAGGGTGTCGGCGTTCCCCTTGGTGTCCTGGATGATCCAGTCCGCCATCAGACGAGCGGCTTGGTCATACGGCGCCGGAACGCTGGAGTTGACGGCCTGCGGGGGTTGAGAAAAAGCGTAAACGTGAACCGCGAGGACCGGGATATTTGCCTGTTGTGCGGCCGCAATCTGAGGTCCAACAATCCGAGGATCGACGCCACCAAAGTCATAGATCAGGCTCACGTGTCGGTTCTGTGCCTCGCCGAAACACTGCACCCAGTCGGCGACATGGCCCTGAGTCGTGCAATTGATGAAGTTCATGTTGAGGAGCTTGGCCGCGCTCTGGATGGAAGTGCCGATACCGGCTGCGAACGGATTGGCGCTAGAGTCGGGAATGTAGAAGACGGTCTTGCCTGCGACCTTGCTCTTGTCAATTGCTGGCCCAGGGGCCACGAATGTGGGAAGCCCACTGTACTTGTCAATCTCTGCCTTCACGGCCGCTAGGTTCGCGGCGCTCGCGCCACCCGTATTGCCACCACTGGGCTGGCTCCCTCCACAGCTCACGAGGATGAAAGCCACGATCAGCGCCATGATCGGGCCTGACTTCCCGCCGACGAGTTGATCGCGGGCCTGGACTCTCCTCATGACCGCCTCCTCCACCAATCCACTTGGCAACTCTCGCAAACGGGCTGGAGTTAACTGCCGGAATGTCTATAGTAGACAAAAGGCTTCTAATCGTCAAGCGAAGGTAGCTGCCGGAACCGGACGACCAGGTCAGGAGCATTGGGACATGACCAAACAACCGCTGTCGGGCGTGCGCGTACTCGAAGTCGGCAACTACCTCGCGGGGCCTTTCTGCGGAATGCAGCTAGCGGACCTGGGGGCGGACGTGATCAAGATCGAGCACCCCGCTGGCGGGGACATCGTCCGCCAAACTGCCCCTTTTGTTGCTGCTGAGAGCTCGAGTTTCCTTCGTCTGAATAGGAACAAGAGATCGCTCGCGCTCGACCTGAAGTCCACCAATGGAAAGGAGATCTTCCGCCGGCTCGTGGAGACAGCTGACGTCGTAATCGAGAACCTACGGCCGGGCACGATGGGCGACCTCGAATTGGACTATCAGCGGTTGCGAGCGATCAACCCGCGGCTGGTCTACGTGGCTGCGTCGGGTTGGGGCCAGGACGGTCCACTCAGCCATCTTCCAGGGCTGGACATCATGGCACAGGCTCGCAGCGGGCTGATGAGCATCACCGGCACAGTTGGCGGAGATCCAGTCAAGGTCGGTGTCCCGATCTGCGACCTCGCCTGCGCTCTCTACGCGACAATCGGCGCACTCGCCGCGCTGCAGGTGCGGGCCGAAACCGGCGAAGGCCAGTTGGTGGACGTTTGCCTCTTCGAGTCAGGCGTGTCGCTTGCAGTTTGGGAGGCGGGCAAGTACTTCGCCACGCATGAAGTCCCGGGACCCTTGGGTTCAGCCCACCAAAACCTCGCACCCTACCAGGCAATTCGTAGTGCAGACGGCTGGTTCACGGTTGGAGCCACGACACCCGCCAATTGGTCTGGCTTCTGTCGCGCTCTCGAACTGGAACACCTTGAGCAGAACGAGGCCTATCGCGATGCAAACGGGCGCTTCCGCAATCGAGACTCTCTAATCCCACAGATCGAGGCCAAGACGCGAACCCGGAACACCGAGCACTGGATCGCACGTCTCGAACATGACGGGGTGCCGTGCGCTCCAATTCACGATTACAGCCAGGTATTCAACGATCCACATCTGTTGGCGCGTGAGTACTTCTGGGATGCGCCGGACGCCATGCTGGGCCCGATACGACAGCTTGGGAACCCCATACGCCTATCGGAGACCCCGCTTCGCCGTGAGCGGGCCGCACCGCGTCTTGGCGAGGACTCGGTGGCATTGCTGACAGAGTTGGGTCATTCCAAAGACCGAATCGAAGAACTTAAGCGACTTGGGGTGATCGGGAGCCCAGTTACGTCTGAAACAAGATAACGGCCGACACGCATGTGAACCAAAAGAGTGGGGACATCGTCATCTGGCGCAACGGTCCAGTGCAGTGGCTCATGTTCAACCGGCCACACGCTCGCAACGCGATGACGTTTGCGATGTACGAGGAGCTGGCCGCGATTTGCGACCAGGTCGATATGGATCGGGACGTGCGCGCTCTGGTTTTGACAGGTGCCGGGGGCAAGGCTTTCGTCGCCGGGACTGACATCTCCCAGTTTCGTGCGTTCGCTACGGAGCAGGATGCCTTGGACTACGAGGATCGCGGCAACCGCGTCATGGCGACGTTGGAGGGAGTGCGGGTGCCCACAATTGCCGCCGTGGCGGGGTCATGCACAGGTGGCGGCGCTGCCATCGCTGCCTCGTGCGATCTTCGGATAGCCTCACCGTCCGCACAGTTCGGCTTTCCGATAGCTCGCACTCTTGGAAACTGCCTCTCGATGCCGAATTACGTCCGCCTGGTAGCGCTCGTAGGTACTGCGCGAACAAAAGACCTTCTCATGACCGCCCGGCTGATGTCGGCCCCTGAGATGCTTGCGGTGGGACTGGTAACTGAAATCGTGCCCGATGAAGGCAGTCTGAGGGAGCGGGCCCAGGAGCTGGCCGAGCAGGTGGCGGGACTGGCGCCGCTTACGCTTTGGGCCACAAAGGAAGCATTACGCCGGATTCGTGAGCACTTCGCACCGCCACCGGGGGCAGACAGAGACCTGATCGCCGCTTGCTACATGTCGCGGGACTTCAAAGAGGGCGTGGAGTCGTTTCTCTCCAAGCGTCAGCCAACGTGGCGAGGCGAGTGAAACGGTCCTCTGCGGTAAATCGGTCCAGTAAGCAGGGATGTTCTCTTCAATCGATGTGAGCGCGCGCAATGAGTCTTTCCCAAACTCGCTAGCGGAGTTCAGCCAAATCGTTGGCGAGCGCTACGTAATCACTGGCGAAGCCCTGGAGCCCTACACCCACGACGCCACCTTCATGGAAGGTCAGGTCACCGCGGCTGTGCTCCCCGCGACAACTGCCGAGGTGTCTCAGGTAATCGGCGCCTGCAGCCGGCTCGGCATCGCAGTCATCGCCCGAGGATCTGGCACCAGCCTCGTCGGTGGCTCAGTCTCGCTTTCGGGCGGCATCGTCCTATCCCTCGAACGACTGAACGAAATTCTGATTGACGTTGGTAACGTCTGCGCGGTGGTCGGCGCTGGCGCAATCACAGGCTCGATACAGCAGGCGGCTGCACTTTACGGTCTCATGTACCCCCCGATCCGGCAAGCGTTCAGATGTCCTCGATCGGTGGCAACGTCGCATGCAACTCAGGGGGTCCCAGCTGCCTCAAGTACGGTCTCACGGCCGACTACGTGATGGGAATGACGGTGGTGCTCGCCGACAGCCAGGTCTTGCAGCTCGGTGGACGCACCCGCAAGCGGTCCTCTGGTTATCGCCTTGCCCAGCTGTTTGTTGGCTCAGAAGGAACCTTGGGGGTTGTCACCGAAGTGATCTTGAAACTCATTCCGCTGCCGAAGCACCGAGCAACTGGCATGGTCGGTTTCCGGTCGCCACACGATGCAGCCGCCGCGGTGGCGCGCCTCATGAGTTCAGGCTGTTTGCCGGCTGCTCTCGAGCTTATGGATCGGGGGCCTTAGAGATCGTCAGCCATCTGCTGCCGCCAGGCTTCAAGTCGGACTATGGCTGCGCGCTGCTAATCGAAAACGACGGGAACAGCGCGGAGCAAGTCCAGAACGAGCTAGAGCAGATGGTCATTATCTTGGGCGGTGACGACAACCGGATCGCTCAGTCCGGTGCGGAGCGAGAAAAGTTGTGGAACGCACGACGAAGCTTCGCCAAAGTCCTTATGGCTATGCCGAAGAACTTTTTCGCGGAGGATATATCCGTTCCGATAGCGTCGATCCCCGAGATGCTTGATCGAGTTCACTCTCTGGCTGCGGAGACTGGCCTCAGAATCCCGGTTGTGGGCCACGCTGGGGATGGAAACCTGCACCCTTCCTTTGTCTTCGAGGACGATCAGCGGGATCTGATTGGGCCTGCCGTTGCTCGACTATTCGCGGACGCCGTCGAATTGGGCGGCTCGATATCGGGAGAGCACGGCCTGGGAGCTCTCAAGCGCGACCATGCGGTACACGAGCACAGCGAGCTCGAGTTCAACCTAATGAGGCAACTCAAGAGAATCCTTGACCCAAGCGGCATTTTGAATCCTCACAAAGTGTTTCCCGAAGGCCCCCCGGACGGTGCTTTCCTCGAGCGCCAACCGGGCTGGCGAGAGAGTCGCTGGCGATCCGAAATTGGCGACTGACCACCCGCTTAGCCCGATCGAAGCGACTAGGCGCCGCAGGGGGTTGACGATACCCGCCCCTAGTGCAAAATGGGCGCCCGATTCCTATGTAGGCTGTCGGTTCGTCTGGTTGAGATGGGCACGCAACACTCGGTAAGCGTTGCTGATTGTTCCGTCCCTTCAAAACAAAGTGGCTTCGGATAGCAAGCCATTATCGCGAGCGTCGCAGCCTGGCCCAGCCGCACTAATAGATGACGCGCGCGCGAGACCTGGGTGATCTCGCTAATGAGCACTTATCGACAACACGACAGTCTGGCTGAGCCCCAATAACAGATGACGCCCGCGCGGCAGCCGGTTGACTTCGTTAATGAGCACGAACTACTGCGGCTTTCTACATATGCGCCGGCGCACCCTTCTTCTTCGGCGCCTTTGGGTAGCCGTCGAGCCGGAACCATGGGCCGCATGCCGCTACGCGATCAACTGCTGAGAGATGTGCGATGTACCACAAGACGATGTTGGTGTCTTGCACGCTCTGATTGGTCGCGTAGATTGCTGGCACACTCTTTGGCGAACCAGGCACGCCGCTGCCTGTCGATCCCCACGAAGCCCAGCTCTCGCTCTTCTTGAACTGGCGCGCCCAAATTTCAGCGTCGTCGCCCTGCCGCCCACGAGCCTCTACGCTTCGAGCCTTTGCCTTGTCAACAACGCGCCACTCGAAGTCCGGCGCTATTAGCGATTTGTGCCGGCCCTCTTTGGCGATGTCGATCCATTGACCGTTGGACATTATCTGAAATGAGTCCGTCTTGGCGGTGCTCACATCAAAGTCGAAGCGAAAAGGCAGGTTGTAAGTGTGCCGGCCATGTATTTCGTCGCCAGGACCCTGTATTACGATCGCCGAACCGAATTGCCCATCCTCATGGAAGCGCCAAACGTGGTTGTATTCGTAGTCAGGTCCATAGAAGTCATAGGTCACCTTCAGGTCGAAGCCGAACATGATGTCGCGGACCTCAATAGTCTTTCGCGTACTCTTGAGTCTGTCGGTAAATGGACCGGCTAGGTTGCCGACATAGTTCACATACACGAATGGCACGGCGGCATCGTGGACTACTTTCTGTCCGAGATAGCTGCAGACACCAAGACGAAGGCCGCTCCCAGGGGACCAGTAGTAGTCAACGCGCCAGTTGCTGCGCTCGATCCTCGGCATGTGTCCTCCTACATCAGCCGGCGAAGTCCGTTAAGGAAAGGACCTCCGCAACGCGGCGATCGGAAAGATCCACGATCGCGTAGTTTCGCTCCGAAGTGTTGGGACGCAGAAAAACAATCGCGTGGCGATGGCGCGAACCCTTCGGAGGAAAGTAGAGGCGGGTGAGTGGGTTCATAGGCCGGCGCCCCAGGAAGCTCTTGACTCGCTTGTCGGCGCGCGCGATAGACTCCGCCTCCTTTTCCTCCTCATCACTGAGCTGAAAGTGGGCGGGCGCTTCATCGAGTGATGTGATGCGACCCTTCGAGTTCACGTGCGCGACAAGGGTCCGATCCTTGTCGTAGTCGTAGACGGCGACTATCGCTTCGCCCGTGGTCGTGCTCGCCAAGTGCGGCTCGGCCAAAACGACTCGAGCGTGGCCTTTGAGCAGTGGGGCAATCTCGCGGTGGTTGCGAACCGTGTTCACAATGCTGGCTCGCTTCGAAACGGAGAACGGGCTGCTGCCGCTGCCCTGAGCCATGTTCTTAGTAAAGAAGCATGAATTTGGCTTCGGACGGTACGCCGTGGGAGTTGATCACGAAGACCATGTAGTAGCCGCGCGGTGCGGTGCCATGGACCTGCGGCCCACCACCAGCTTGCCCGTCGGGAGCCGTCACCTTGAGGGTGGTTCCGGCACGGTGGAAATCCGCCTCAACTACCCGCTGGCCAGGGTCGGTCTGATGGGTGACCGCCATGGGCCACACGAAGACGACCTTCCGGATGTCGGCCGCCTCGGGCGTCTTCAGATCAAAGACCTGTCCACGGTTGACGACGTTTGGAATGTGCGAGATGGCCGGCCGGTGAGCTGGCGTTCCGTCAGGCTTGAACAGGTACGGAGGGCTGAAGATCTCGATCACATTCGAGCCGCCGCCGTAGTGTGACCCGCCCGTGGCTGCGACCTTACCACTGGGAAGCAGAACGGCAACCGAGTGGTACTGCTTGCGGTAGTTGGCGCCGGCAAGCGGCGACCACATGTCGCGGTCGGGGTCGTAAAGCGCCGATGGGGGCGCCGGCGTCTGCGTTCCACCCACAACAAAGACCTTGCCGTCGGGGAGGAGCACGGCGCTCACGTTGATTCGACTCGAGGCTCCGGGGATGATCATCGGCATGTCCCAACTCGGTAAGAGTGTGGACAGCTCGATCGATTCCGCGGTCTCAGAGCCCGGGACCGCCGTCCCCCCAACGACCAGCACGCGGACGGTTGGGTGACACTTCCTGAGCAGGAGGACGGACATCCCTCGGACTCGGTCGGTGTACTCCATCTGGCTGCCGAGCTCGACCCATTCGCCCGCATTTACGTCGGTGAAATGGAAGTACGCATCGGACGGCACGGGATCGCCCCCACCAGGCCCCTGCCCGGCCGAGCCCCATCCGGTCCGCGAGTAAAAGATGGCACCGCCCGGCAGCAGATGTAGTCCGGGATAGAGCTGCGGGAAATTTCGCTTTGAGTGTGAGCCGGTGATGGCGGTGAAGGTGTCCGTGTTCTGGTCGTAGACCTCAGCGCTGTCCGCCGAAAACCACCCGCCAACCACCATCACGCGGTGATCGTCCCCGAGCGTGACAAGCGTCGGATACCAGCGTGCCTGGGTCATGTTTCCGGCCGTCTTAGTCCACGACTTCGCAACCGGTTCGAACCTGTATGCCCGATCGACTCCAGAAGGCCCACCCCCTCCTCCACCAGCGACAAGCAATCTTCCGTCGGAGAGGAACGCATGGCCGGTGCAGAAGAGACGCTCGTCGGGTTGGTCGACCAGATGCTCGAAGTGTGGGTGGATTTCGTCCGACGGATCCCAGAGCAGTGTGGTTGTGGTGTCGCTCTCGGGTAGGAACAGAACCTTGCCTGTGTGTAGGACGGCCGCATGGGCGACCCAGTACTCGGAACCGTCAGGGAACTTTGTCGGGTAGGTCAGCTTCCACTGTCCATAAACCGCAGGGCCGAACGCGCGG
>WNFB01001827.1_pt1 | contig 18351 bp, 19 predicted proteins | sample 5400501 | NCBI WGS metagenome assembly WNFB01 (sample SAMN13153341, study PRJNA577476) | soil metagenome | isolation source: 200 cm saprolite under Douglas fir tree site 2 hole 1 | place: USA:California | collected 2015-04-18 | reverse complement strand
TCAGCGGGCTGGACATCTTCTACGGCGCCATGCTCGACCGCCAGCGCCAGGGCGACGGCCCGGAGCCGCCGGCCCTGCTCAAGCGGAAGGTGGAGGCGGGGGAGCTGGGCCGGAAGACGGGGAAGGGGTTCTTCGACTATTCGCAGCGCTGATGGATGATTGGCCCGCCCCCGTAGCCCAACGGCAGAGGCGGTCGGCTTAAACCCGATTCAGTGGGAGTTCGAGTCTCCCCGGGGGCACGTTCTCGTACGCTTGGGGCGTAGTCCCACTGCTTTTCCGGCCCAAGGGCCCGGCTGCGATCCCGGCCGCGTTCCTGGCGCTGGCCTTGGTGGTGACGGGCCTGCGCCTGGTGTTCTTCCAGGCCGACAGCGGCTTGATGTACGACGCCCATGTCTACCAGCGGGGGGCGCAGGCGATCCTCCACGGGCAGCAGCTGTACGGAAACCTCTACGGCGGCCGGCCCGGTGCCGGCTTCACCTACGCGCCCTTCGCGGCGCTGCTGTTTCTGCCCCTGCTGGCGCTGTCCGGCCTCGGCCTGGCGCTCGTGGTCACCGTCATCTCGGTGCTCTGCCTGGAGGCTTCGGTCTGGGTCTGCCTGGGCTGGGTCGGGGTCACCGACAGGCTCCGCCGGCCGGCCCTGACGGCCGTCATCAGCCTGGTCGCGATCGGCCTCGACCCGGTCTCGGTCACGCTCCTGCTCGGGCAGGTGAACCTGGTCCTGATGTTCGTCATCCTGCTCGACCTCTCGCTCCCCGACGAGAACCGCTGGAAGGGAGCCGGCATCGGCCTCGCCGCCGGGGTCAAGCTGCTGCCGGCCTTCTTCGTCCTCTACCTGCTGGTCACGCGCCGGTTGCGGGCCGCGGCCACGGCGTTGGTCGCCTGGGCGGCGACGGTGGCGGCCGCCTGGATCCTGCTTCCTCGCGACTCCCTGGACTACTGGGGCGGCACCGTCTTCCAGACCCAGCGGGTGGGCGACCCGCAGAACGTGCACAGCCAGTCACTGGCCAGCCTGCTGGCCCGCTGGTTTCACACCAGCCAGGGCTTCCTTCCGGCCTGGATGCTGCTCTGCCTCGCCATCGCCGTCGCCACGCTGCTGCTGGCGGCCTGGGCCCACCGCCGCCGCGACGAGCTGCTGGCGGCCTGCATCTGCGCCAGCGCGACCCTGCTTATCTCGCCGATCACCTGGGAGCACCACTGGGTCTGGGTGGTGCCGGCGCTGGTCTGGCTCGGCGACCGCGCCTGGAGGACGCGCTCGGCGGTGCTCTGGCTGGCCGCTGCCACCGGCGTGGCCGAGTTCTACCTCAGCCCCTACCGGAGCGTCCCTCGGGACATGGTGCTCGACCTGCACCTCGACCTCTGGCAGCTGCTGGCGACCAGCACCTACGCGCTCAGCGCGCTCCTGTTCCTCGGCCTGGTGGCCAGGATGAGCTGGTTTCAACGCCGCCCAGCTGTGGACCTAGCAGCAAGGAATTACCCACCAGACCACCACCCCGCCTGAGATCTCCGGCCGATACCCCAGCACCTCCGTGAAGTAACGGACCATCGCGTCCCGGCCAGGGTTCGGGCCGACCACCACCACCTCGGCGTGGGAGCGGTTCAGGTCCCGGATGGCGTTCTGCCGCTCAGAGTCGGTGACGGTCACCTGGCCGCCCATCAGCAAGGTGTCGAGCGAGCTCTGGAGGTCGGTTGGGTGCGGGCCCAGGTACGGCCCGGGCGTGAAGACGTCACCCTCCGGCATCCGGAACCGGTAGCCCGCGGCCGCCTGCCAGTACATGGCTTCGGTCGAGTTGTGGCTCGAGAAGGGCGCGACCAGCACCACCTGGCCGGGGAGCAGCCGCGAGGCGTCGCCGCCCGGCTGGAAGAAGGCCGGCAGGTCGGACCGTGCCTCCGGGAACGGAAGGCTGGGGAGGAGGAAGACCAGCCCCAGGGCCGCCGCCAGCCCGGCGGCCCCGCGCCAGGCCGGCCGGGCTCGGCGGAGCGGATCCCAGACCGAGGCCGTCACGATCCCCACCCCCAGGAAGGCGGGCAGCATCAGGCGCGCCGGCAGCGCGCTGTCCATCAGCGGGAGCTGCTCCACCGCCAGCCAGGGCAGCGGTAGCGGGCTCACGAAGCCGGAGACGTGCAGGTGTGGGCCCAGGGACAGGATCGCGATGGCGATCGTCAGCAGGCCGGCCCAGCGAATGCCGGGGCGCCTCCAGTTGAGAGCCAGACCGGCAGCGAAGAGCGCCAGCAGCGGGAGGCCGACGTAGGCGTTGTTCTCGGAAGGGTTGCCCGTGAAGTGCCAGACCATCCAGGCGGTGGTCGGGCTCTGGACCAGGCTGAACTGGCTGGGGACTACGAAGGCGAGCAGGTCGCTGACGTAGACGTCCTGCGGCTGCAGGTGGCCGAAGACGCGCTGGTGGCCGAAGAACTGCACCCAGAGCGGATAGCCGGCCAGCACCGTGAACACCACCAGCGCGAGCGCTCCCGCGCGGGCGGCGAACCCGATCCGAGCGGCCACCGCGCCCGGGTTGAGCAGCGCCAGCAGGCCGACCCCGACCAGGGCGACCAGCGCGGTCACGGCCAGCACCTCCTCGCCGGTCAGCAGCTGCAGGGCGGTGGCAAGGCCCGCCAGCGCCCCCAGCAACACGGGGCTGCGGCGCCGGCGCACGAGCACCTCGTCGGCCAGGATCAGCATCAGAGGCGGGAAGAGCTCGATGACCACGTGCAGGTGCCTGGTCGCCTGGGCCAGCATCCCGGGGCTGAACCCGTAGACCAGCCCCGCGAAGAACGCCAGCCCCCAGCTGCCCAGGAACCGCCGGGCGGCCAGGAAGCCGAGCCAGGCGGAGAAGGCGATTCCGCTGGTGACGAGCAGGTTGTAAGCGACCACGGGCCCCCAGACCGCCGTCACCGGCCAGATCAGCACGGCCGGGAACGGGACCGATGTGTTCCACATCAGATTCGTGCCTTGCGGGTAGGCCACGAAGTCGGTGACCAGGGGGTTCTGGCCGGCGCTCAGCTGGTGCGGAAACCAGCCCAGGTACCAGAGAAAGAGCTTGGGGTCCTTGGCGTCCCCGATCCAGGCCTGGGCCGGGTGCGTCCAGACCCGGCCGAACAGCGCCAGGGCCAGAAGCCAGTAGACGACGAGCGCGGCCAGGGCCTCGAACCAGGCCCGCCGCGCCGGCATCCCCGGCCTCGAGCTAGGCCCTCTCGGCGGCGGCCATCTCGGGCGCATCGGTGGCGCGGCGAGTGGTCAGCCCGGGGATCGGCGAGTGACGAGGCGGGGACACCGCCCAGGCTTCGCTCTCGATCAGCCGCCAGGCCCACTCCGGGTCCCGCCCGACTCGGGCACGGGCGCCCGCCAGGGCGTTGGAGAGCAGTGGGATGCCTTCCAGCCCGGGCAGCTTGCGGATCTTCTCGTCGACGCGCAGGACGTCCTCCTCGCCCTGCTCGTCATCGAACAGGTAGAGGGCCAGGGCGTCCACCTCCTCCTGGTTCTTGACCCCCTTTCCGACCGGCACCCAGACCCGCTCCAGGAGGAAGCGGTCGATTCGCTGGGCATTCGGGTTGTCGGACAGCCACTCCTTGGCCGAGTTGAAGTAGAAGGCGAAGTGGCGGCGCTCGTCCTTGATGATGCGGGCCAGCAGGTCGCCGAGCACCGGATGGCCGCTCTTACGGGTGAGAGCGCCGTAGGCGGTCAGCGTGGTCAGCTCGTTGATGGCCCCGATGGTCAGGTAGACGGCCGCGAAGTCCTTCAGCAGCCAGGAGCTGGTCATGGTGGTCAGGATGCTGATCACGTTCTGCACGGACAGGTTGGCCCGGATGTCGGCGATGCGGGCCTGGGTGTCGAACTCGATCCCGTAGAGGTTCAGGAACCGGCCCAGGTTCTCGCCGTGCCAGAGCTCCTCGTAGTTCCAGCAGGCCAGGAAGCTGGTGAGGATGGGGTCCATGCAGGCGCGGGTCACCATCAGGTGCGAGAGGTAGAGGGGGACGTGGTTCTCGATGTCCATCATGTAGTGCAGGCAGAAAAGGTCGCCTTTGCCCAGCCGGTGCTTCGGCACCTCCGCCCAGAGGACTCCGGAGGTGTCGAGCTTCTTCGACTCCTCCTTGTAGCGCTCGATGGAAAAGCTCATCTGGTCACCCTCTCTCGCCCGATCCCGCGACCTCCGGCCGCGCGGCCGATCGTAGCGCAATCCCTACAATCCAACCCGTGCGGTCCGAGGAAGAACCCGACGAGGACGAGCCGGAGCGGGACGGGTCCCGGCCGGCCGGGCCGATGGTGCCGACCGTGGCCGGCGCCGGGCGCGAGTGGGAGTACCGCAGCGAGCTCCTGACCCTGGCCCAGGTGACCGACGGCGAGACCCTGGCCAAGCGGCTCACGGCCGCCTCCGCGGAAGGCTGGGACCTGTTCGAGGTGGTGGACGCGGGCGACAAGCGGGCCCTCCTTCTGCGGCGCCCCAAGCAGTCCAGGGGGCAGCCCCGCCGGGTGGGGTTCGCGCCTCCCGACCGCTAGCAGTGGCTTCGGTGACGGCACCTGCGGCGCGCCGCCGCAAGCGCGTGCTCCTGGTCGAGGACGAGCCTGGGATCCGGTCCCTGGTGGCCGAGGTCTGCCGGGGCGAAGGCTATGAAGTCATCGAGGCCGCCACCGGCCGGCAGGGCATCGAGGCCGCCGGCGCGCAGCAGCCGGACGTGGTCCTGCTGGACTGGGTGCTCCCCGACGTCAACGGCACCGAGGTCGTGCGCGAGATCCGACGCCAGGGCGTCAGCTGCCCCGTGATCATGCTCACCGGCCGCACTGCCAAGGTGGACGTGGTGGTGGGGCTGGCGGTGGGGGCGGACGACTACATCACGAAGCCCTTCGACTCCCGCGAGCTGGCCGCCCGCCTGGGAGCCCAGCTGCGGAGGGCCTCCCAGACCGGCTCCCGGGGACCGCGGGAAGGCGTCATCAGCGTGGGTGCCGTGGAGATCGACACCGAGGGCCGCCGGGTCCGGATCGGCGACCACGAGGTGAGGCTGACCATGACCGAGTTCAACCTGCTGGCGCTGATGGCGGCCAATCCGGGCCGCGTCCTGACCCGGGCCCAGCTCCTGGAGAAGGTCTGGGGCTACCTCGCCGACGTCGACTACCACTCGGTCGATCCTCACATCCAGCGCCTGCGCAAGAAGCTCAGCTCGCGGGGCGACGCCGGCGTCGGCCTGGAGGCCGTGGCCGGGCTTGGCTACCGGCTCGCGGTGCGGTCTTGAGCGACGACGACAGGCGCCCGGTCGGGGTCTTCGACTCCGGCGTGGGCGGCCTGACCGTGTTGCGCGCGATCCGGGACCGCCTGCCGCTGGAGTCGACGGTCTACGTAGGCGACCTGCTGCACTTCCCGTACGGGCCCCGCTACCAGGACGAGGTGCGCGGCTTCGCGATCGACATCATCCGCCACCTCCAGCAGCGGGACGTGAAGCTGGTGGTGATCGCCTGCAACACGGCCACCGCGGCCGCCCTCAACCACGCTCGCGAGATGTTCGAGGTGCCGATCGTGGGCGTCATCCACCCCGGCGCCCTGGCCGCGGTCGAGGCCACGCGCAGGGGGTTGATCGGCGTGATCTCGACCGAGGGCACCCGCAGCAGCCAGGAATACCTGCACGCGATCAAGGAGATCGACCCCATGGTGGGCGTCTTCCAGAAAGCCTGCCCGGAACTGGTCGAGATAGTGGAGAAGGGCGACGCGGACACCCCGCGGGCGGAGGCCGCGCTCCGGCGAGACCTGGGCGAGATCGTCCAGCTGGGCGCCGACGTCCTGGTCCTGGGCTGCACTCACTATCCGCTCCTCAGGCCGGCCATCGAGCGAGCCTTCCCGGACACCTTCCAGCTGATCGACTCCGCCGGCACGACGGCGGCCAAGGTCGAGCGCTACCTGGACCATGCCCGCATGCGGGCGGGCGCCGGGCAGCCCCGGCACGAGTTGTTGGTGACGGCAGTCCCGGACCGTTTCGGAGAGGTGGCGAGGATCCTCTTCGGCGACGAGGTGCCGACAGCGCAGGAGGTCCAGATCTGGGAGAAGGCTCAGAAGTAGAGCTGGACCGTCTCTTCGGGCCGGTCGCCGCCGACCTGGAGCGGCTGGAGCGCGACCTGCGGGGCGCGATCGAGTCCGACCCGCCGCTGGCCTCGGCACCGATGGCCGACCTCTTCGCGGCGGGAGGCAAGCGGCTGCGCCCGGCGCTGGTTCTGCTCTGCGGCCGGCTGGGCGCCTACGACCTGGAACGGCTGCTGCCGGCGGCCTGGGCCGTGGAGCTCATGCACGCCGCGACCCTGGTCCACGACGACGTCATCGACCGCTCGCCGACCCGGCGCGGCCGGCCCACAGTGGCCGCCTCCCGGGGGGAGCCGGCCGCCATCGTGGTCGGCGACTACTACTTCGCCCGGGCGTACCTGGAGGCCAGCCGGACGGGCGTTCCCGAGGTGGTGGCCGATCTGGCCACGGCGGTGATGCGGATCTGCGCCGGCGAGCTCGCGCAGCAGGCAGCGCGCTACCGCTACCGCGTAACGCGGGAGGAGTACATGGCGCGGATCGAGGGCAAGACGGCTGCGCTGACCGCGGCCTGCTGCGGCATCGGCGCGCTGGTGGGCGGCCTGCCCGCCGCCGAGCGCCACGCCCTGCAGCGCTACGGCCGGCTGCTCGGACTCGCCTTCCAGATCGCCGACGACGTGCTGGACTACACCGCCAGCGCGGATGAGCTGGGCAAGCCGGTGGGGCAGGACCTGCTCGAAGGGTTCGCGACCCTGCCGGTGATGCTGGCGCTGGGGGACGGCGCCGCCGGGGATCGCCTCGACCGGGTGCTGCGGGAGGGCAGGGCGATCGGGAAGGAGCGGGCGCTGGCGGTGGTCGAGGCCGTCCGCCAGACGGACGCCCCGGCGCGGGCCCTGGCCGAAGCCGCACAGCTGGCCGATCGGGCGCGGGCCGAGCTGGCGATGCTGGAGGGCCGGCCGGGCGTCCGCGAACTGGCCGGCCTGGCGGAGTACGTGGTCAGGCGGAAGCTCTAACCTTGCCTGAGTGAGCACCAGCGTGCGCCTGGTGGGCCTGGGTCCGGGACACCCTGGCCTCATCACCGTGCAGGCGGCGGCCGCCATCAAAGAAGCCGACACCGTCCGCTTCACCGGCGAGTCCGAGCTGGTCCACCTGGCCCGCCTGGAGGCGGACGTCGGCCCCTTCACCTCCGCCGAGGAGGTGGTGGAGCAAGCCCGAGCCGGACGCCGGGTGGCCGTGCTGTTCCCGGGCGACCCCTACGCCTTCTCCAGCGGCAGCCAGCTGGCGGAGCGACTGCAGCGAGCGGGGATTGAGTTCGACGCCATCCCGGGGCTGCTGGTGGAGACCGCGGCGCCCACCCTGGGCGGCATCCCGCTCACCATCGAGGGCCGCGCCGCCTCGGTCGGGCTGGGCCTGGTCAAGGGGGCCGAGACGGTGGTCGTCCGCCTGGCGGCGGGCTGGCTGGAAGCCGGGGTCAAGGCGCTCCTGGCCGCCGGCCATAAGGCCGGCCAGCCGGCGGCGCTGGTCCTGGATCCGGGGACCACGGCGCAGCGGCGTCTGGTGGGGCCTCTGGGTGAGCTGCCGCGGCTGGCGGCTGCGGAGCGGGTGCGCCGCGACACGCTACTGGTGGTCGGCCCCGGGGTCGACCTCTCCGAGCGGCTCGACTTCCTCCCCAAGCGGCCTCTGCACGGGAGGCGCGTGTTGGTGACGCGGGCCCGCCACCAGATGGAGCCCTTCCGCGGCCAGCTGGCGGCGCTGGGAGCGTCGGTGGTGGAGATCCCGACCATCGAGGTGCGGCAGCTGCCCGCCGACGCCGCGGTCCAGCAAGCAATCGGCCGCCTGCCCGAGACCAGCCTGGTCATCTTCGCCTCCGCGAACGCCGTCGACATCTTCTTCGGGATGCTGTTCGCGGCCGGCTGCGACGCCCGCGCGTTCGCCGCCGCCCGCCTCTGCGCCGTCGGACAGGAGACCGCCCGCTGCCTCGAGCAGCACGGCCTCAGCCCCGACATGGTGGCCGGCGAGTACACCGCCGAAGGCCTGGTCGAAGCCCTGGCCGGGCACCACCTGCAGGGCGCGCGAATCCTGGTGCCGCGGGCCGGGGTCGCCCGCGACGCCCTGCCTGCCCTCCTCGCCCAGCGGGGCGCGGAGGTCGTGCTCCTGCCCGTCTACGAGACCCTCTGCCCGACCGGCACCGCGCAGGCTCTGCGGCAGCTCTTCCCGCAAGGCGGGGAGCCGGGCGTGGACGTGGTCAGCTTCACCAGCTCCTCGACCGCCTACAACTTCGTCCGGGCCTTCCCGGCGGGCGCCCTGCCCGATGCGCTGGGCAAGGCCAGCGTCGCCTGCATGGGCCCGGTGACGGCGGACACCGCCCGGAAGCTCGGGCTCCGGGTGGACATAGTCGCCCGGGAGTACACGACGCGGGGCCTGGCGCAGGCCATCGCCGAGGCCCTGGCCTCTGGCTAAGCGCAAGCGCCCGGCCGCGACGGCGGTCGAGGTCGATCCAGAGCCCCCGCCGGGCTGGGGGGAACGGCCCTGGCCGGCGCTGGCCATCCTGGCTGGGGTCCTGGTGGTGGTGGCGGCGCTGGCCTGGGGCCTGACCGCGGCGCTGGCTCCGCAGACCAGCCCGGCTCTCGCCCGCTGCCACACCGCGACGCAGCTCGGTCCCCGCCTCTACGCCGCCCCGCCGCCGATCTGCACCGACCCCAAGAAGACCTACAGCGCCAGCATCGAGACCACGAAGGGCCGGATCGGGGTGGTGATGCCGCCCGGCTCGGCTCCCGTCACCGTCAACAACTTCGTCGTCCTGGCCGCCAACGGCTTCTACGACGGGCTCAACGTCTGGCAGGTGGCCGACTGGGTGGTCCAGACCGGCGATCCCCGCGGGGACGGCCGCGGAGGCCCCGGCTACACCCTGCCCGACGAGCCCGGCCCGGAGGCCTGGATCCCCGGCTCGCTGGGTATGGCCCGGCTCCCCGGCGGCGTCAACGGAAGCCAGTTCTTCATCACCAAGTCGGCCTGGCCCAGCCCCGGCCCCGACGCCACCTATAACCGCTTCGGAACCCTGGTCCTCGGGCTCGACGTGGTCGCGCAGCTGACCACCAGCGACCGCATCCTGAAGATCGAGGTCAGGGTCTCCGAGGAGCCCTCCCCCGCGGCTTCGCCGGTTCCCTCCCCTTCGGGCACGCCCCGGGGCTCCCCGAGCCCCAGCGCGCGGCCCTCAGGGTGAGGGAGCCTATAATCGCCCCGAGATGCCCTTCGGCGGTTTCCATCCCGTGTACCTGGTCATCTTGCTGATCATCGTCCTGATCATCTTCGGGCCGGGGAAGCTGCCCGAGCTGGGAGGCGCGGTCGGGCGGGCCATGCGGGAGTTTCGCAAGGCCACCACCGAGCTGAGGGACGAGGTGACGCGGGCGACGGAGGCTGAGCCGGAGAAGCCGGCCGCAGCCGCGACCGAAGACTCCAAGAAGACGCCTACTTCTAAGATCTGAGGCGCCGGTCGTGACCCTGCTGGAGAGGGTCCTCCAGCGCGGCCCGCGCAGGAAGTCCTCGCCGGAGGACTCGCGCATGACGGTCATCGAGCACCTGGAGGCTCTCCGCCGGGCGCTGATCGTGATGATCGTGGCCTGGACGATCGCCACCGTCGGCAGCTTCTTCGTGGCGGGCAGGGTGATCGACCTCCTGCTGGAGCGCGGCGGGGTCAAGCATGCAATCTTCCTGAAGCCGGCGGGCGGCTTCTTCGTCGACCTCAACGTCGCCCTCTACCTCGGCTTCGTGATCGCCGCCCCGGTCATCATCCAGCAAGCCTGGTGGTTCGTCAGCCCCGGCCTCCACACCCACGAGCGGCGGCTGATCCTGCCCCTGATCCTGGCCACGCTCATCTTCTTCGCCATCGGCATCGCGGCCGCGCTCTACGCCCTGCCGCTCTACCTGAAGGTCCTCAACAGCTTCGCACCGAGCGGGGTGGTCTACCTGCCCGACATCGGCGAGTACGTGAGCTTCGTGCTCGGCATGATCATCGGCTTCGGGCTGGTCTTCGAGCTGCCGGTCGTGCTCTGGACGCTGGGCATGCTGCGGATCATCAGCAGCCGCTGGCTGTACCGGAACCGGGCCTACTGGTGGCTGGCGCTCGGGGTCGCGGCCCAGTTCCTGACCCCGGGCGGTGACCCGTTCACACCCCTGATCATGGCGGTCCCGCTGGTCGTCTTCTTCGAGGGCACGGCCCTGCTGCTCAAGCTCTCGGGTCGCTGAATGACCCCACGCTGATGGAACGCCACGACGGCCGCCGCCCCGATCAGCTGCGCCCGGTGCGCTTCGAGCTGGGCGTCAACGTGCATGCGGAGGGCTCCTGCATCGTCGAGATGGGCAGGACCCGGGTCTGGGTCACGGCCAGCGTCGAGGACCGCGTTCCCCAGCACCGCCGCGGTACCGGGCAGGGCTGGATCACGGCCGAGTACTCGATGCTGCCGAGAGCGACGCACGACCGCGGCACCCGGGAGGCGATCCAGGGCCGGCTTGGCGGGCGCACCCACGAGATCCAGCGGCTGATCGGGCGTTCGCTGCGGGCGGCGGTGTCGATGGCCGGCATCGGAGAGCGCACGATCACGGTCGACTGCGACGTCCTGCAGGCGGACGGCGGCACCCGCACCGCCGCCATCACGGGCGGCTTCGTGGCCCTCTACCAGGCCGTGAAGCGGATGAAGGAGGCGCGGCTGATCGCCGAGCTGCCGGTCCGGCAGCACCTGGCCGCGGTCAGCTGCGGAATCGTCGAAGGCGAGGCGGTGCTCGACCTCGACTACGCCGAGGACTTCCAGGCCGGCACCGACCTGAACTGCGTCATGACCGAGGACGGGCGGCTGGTGGAGCTGCAGGCGACCGCGGAGGGGCAGCCCTACACCAGCGAGCAGCTCGAGTCCATGCTGGTGCTGGCGCGCCACGGCATCAAGGAGCTGATCCTCCACCAGAAGCGCGCCCTGGCCGGGCTTGCCTGAACGGCCGCGGCTGGTCGTCGCCACCGGCAACCCGGGCAAGCTGCGGGAGTACGAGCAGCTGCTTGGCGGCGCCGGCTTCTCCCTGGTCGCGCACGACCCTGGAGTCAGGGAATCCGGCGCCACCTACGAGGCGAACGCGGCCCTGAAGGCCTCGGCGGCCCGGGACGCCACCGGCTTGCCGTCCCTGGGGGACGACAGCGGCCTGGAGGTGGAGGCGCTGAACGGCTTTCCCGGGCTGGGCTCGGCCCGGCTGGCTCCGACCCAGGCGGAGCGGACGGCGATCCTGCTCGGCCGCCTGCGCGGCCGCCCCCGGCCCTGGCGGGCGCGGTTCGTCTGCGTGGTGGCACTGGCGGCGCTGGGGCGGCCGGTCCGCACGTTTCGCGGACAGGTGGAAGGCGAGCTGGCGCCGGCGCCGCGGGGTGCCGGCGGCTTCGGCTACGACCCCCTTTTCGTGCTGCCCGAGGTGGGGAGGACCTTCGCAGAGCTGCCTCCTGCGGACAAGCACCGCTGGAGCCACCGGGCGCGGGCCGTGCAGCGCCTGCGGGAGAGCGGCGACCTGGACCGTCTGCTCGGGTCTGCCGCCTATCCTTAGCCGCGCGGGCGGTAGCTTAGCCCGGCAAAGCGCCTGGTTTGGGACCAGGAGATCGGGAGTTCAAGTCTCCCCCGCCCGACCAAGCCCAAGTCGCGGTGAAGACTAGACGCTGCCTTGAAGCATTGACGCTCGGTGCAACTCCGTGACTCGACCCTCGCCCCTGCAGCCGCGCGAGTTCTTCTCCGGTACCTGGACCGGCGAGGGTGAGCTTCGATTCGAGAGCCTGGGTGGCTTATTCCGCCGCCCCGAGCGCTTCCGCTACCAGTCGCGCGTTCGCTGGCTCACGCAGGCTCGCAGCGAATACACAGACGTGCTCGAGTTCGAATCCGGTCGAAAGCTGGAGATTCCGTTCGTGAGTGAGATCGTCGACGAGCAGCGGCTCCGGGTGACGTCGCCGGACATGCCAGGCGGTGCGGACGTACGGCTGTCTAAGGACGGCTACACCTACTCGCCGTACCTCATCGTCATGCGAATCGGTCCGTTCAGGTTCCACGTGAAGTGCACCGACGCCAACGTGATCGACCCGGACGGTCTCATCCACGACCGTGTGGAGATGACGTGGCTTGGGCTCCGCGTCGCAACCCTGACGATGACGATCCGGGTGGATCGGAGCCCGACCGGCCGCTCTTGACCGGGTCTGGGCATGGGACTAGGCTCGCCGCGCTTGGCTGACATCCCACCGCAATCGGTGCAGGCGGACATCCAGCAGGCGCCACCCGCCGGTCAGTACTCGCCCGACGGGCGCTGGCAGTGGAACGGGCGCGAGTGGGTCGCGGTCGCTCCTCAGCCGGCACCCGTTCCCACCGCGTGCCAGGTCTGCGGCGGCACCCCGGCCATCCCGATGACCCTGCGCTCGGTTCGGGCGTTCGTGCTCTTCGGAATCACCTCCACCTACAGGGGCAGCCTCTGCCGCGACTGCGGGATCGCCCTCTTCCGCAGCCGGATGAGCTCGACGCTGCTCTGGGGCTGGTGGGGCATCATCCACTTCTTCATCAACGTGTTCGCGGTCATCAGCAACCTCGCGGTGCGGCAGCAGCTGGGCCGGCTGGCACCGCCTTCCCGCCCGGCCGGGACGACCTACGCCGCCCCGGGCCGGCCGGTTTTCCTGCGGGCCGGCTTCCTCGTGACGGCAGCCGTCCTCCTGCTCCTGGTCGGCTTCGTGACCATCGCTGCGGTGACGCCCAGCGCTCCCTTTTCCGCCGCCGACAAGGAGCTGGTCGGAACCTGTGCCGTGAAGAGCGGCACCGAGTGGAGCGGTGCGCCCTGCAGCGGGCCCCACGACGGCAAGATCGTCTCGCTGGGCCACACGAAGTACGACTGCACGGACCCACAGGTTCCGGTGAAGCTGGCCAGCGGCGACTGGGCCTGCGTGGACACCAAGCAGTAGGCGCGATGGAACTGTGATCGATCTGGCCGCGATCGACCGGCACGTCGCGCAGCACCTGGAGGGGTGGCTGGAGGAGCTCAAGCTCCTCTGCCGCCAGCCCAGCGTCTCCGCCCGCCACGAGGGCGTCGTCGAGTGCGCCGCGCTGGTCGCGGAACGGCTGCGCAGCCGCGGCTTCCAGGCGGAGGCGGTGCCCAATGGCGCCGGCCACCCGGTCGTCCTCGGGGCGGGCGGCCAGGGCCCGAAGACCCTGCTCTTCTACAACCACTACGACGTCCAGCCGCCGGAGCCGCTCGAGCTCTGGGAGAGCCCGCCCTTCGAACCCGCGCTGCGCGACGGCTGCCTCTTCGCGCGCGGCGCCAAGGACGACAAGGGCGAGCTCGTAGCCCGGCTGGCCGCGCTGGACACGCTGCAGGCGGTGACCGGAAGCCTGCCCTGCCGCGTCAGCTTCCTGGTCGAGGGCGAGGAGGAGATCGGCAGCCCCAACCTGCCAGCCTTCGTGGAGAAGTACCAGGACCAGCTGCGGACGGACGGCGCCATCTGGGAGGAGGGTGGGGTGGACGAGGACGGCAGCCCGCTGGTCTCCCTGGGCGCGCGCGGTCTCCTCTACGTCGAGCTCAGCCTGCATTCGATCAGCCGGGACGGCCACTCCGGGGGCGCCAACCTGCTGCCCAACGCCGCCTGGCGCCTGATCTGGGCGATCGCTTCCCTGAAAGGGCCGGACGAGAAGATCCGGATCCCGGGCTTCTACGACCGGGTCCGGCCGCCGACCCAGCGCCAGGAGGCGATGGTCGACGCGCTCCCCAGTCCCGAGAAGAGCGTCAAGGAGCAGTTCGGGCTGGACAGCCTGCTCCTGGGCGTCAGCGGGCGCGACGTCCGGCGCGCGCCCTTCCTGCCGACCTGCAACGTGGCCGGTTTCGGCTCCGGCTACCAGGGCGAGGGCTCGAAGACGATCGTGCCCGCGCGAGCGCTGGCCAAGCTCGACTTCCGGCTGGTCCCCGATCAGGACCCGCTGGACGTGCTGGAGAAGCTGCGTGCCCACCTGGCCCGGCAGGGCTTCGGCGACGTCGGGATCGAGGTCCTGGGAGCCGAGCGGCCGGGCATGGTCGACCCCGACGCGCCGCTGGTGCGCCTGGCCATGGAGACGGGCCAGGAGGTCTACGGCAAGCCCGCCCGTCTGATCCCGCTCAACGGCGGCACCACGCCCATGTATCTCTTCACCGAGAAGGGCGTGCCCGTGGTCGCGCCCGGGGTCGGTTTCCACAATGCCAACCGAGCCCACAGCCCGAACGAGTTCGTCCGGGTTGCCGACTTCGAGCGCGCCGTGCGCCACCTGGCGCGGCTGGTCCTGAGATTCGCCGAAAGCTAAACTGCTGGCGCCTGGGAACGATCTGAAGAATGTCGCCCGCCGATGTGGTCTTCCTCGCCTGTCTCGTGGCCGGGGGCGGAATGCTGCTCCTCACCGTCCTGGTCGAGGACTTCTTCGCCGGCCTGCACCTGGGGTTTGACATCGGGGGCGTCTCGCCGATGCCGATGCTCCTCGGCTTCGTGTCCATGTTCGGGGTCGGCGGCCTCTTTGGAACGCAGGTCTTCAAGGTGGGCGGCAGCCCGGCCACGGCAATCGGCGTGGGCGCGGGCCTGATCGGCGCGCTGGTCGTCTTCGGGATGTTCCGGGTGCTCCGCGGGGCCGAATCCTCGGAGGCCTTCCGCCTGGAGGACATGATCGGCAGCAGCGGCCGGGTCTCGGTCGCCATCCCGGCCAACCACTACGGCACCGTCTATCTGAGCTTCGCCGGCGGCAGCCACAACATGACCGCCACCGCGGGAATCGACATCCCCGCCGGAAAGACCGTCACCATCACCGCCGTCGCCGGCTCCACGCTGGTCGTCGAACCGGCGCCCGCAAGCAGCGCCGAGAGGGGGAAAACCGATGCCTGACTTCCTGACTTCCGCGCCCCTGCTGACCGTGGCGCTGGTGGTCATCCTGATCCTGCTGATCGCTTTCGTGGCCACCCGCTACCGGGTCGCCAACGCCAACGAGGCGCTGGTCGTGTCCGGCGCCCGGGGAGCCAGCGTGCGCGACGAGCGGGGGCAGGAGCTCCGGGCCAGCGGCGACAAGGGCATCAAGGTGGTGGTCGGCGGCGGTACCTTCGTGATGCCGCTGCTGAACCGGGTCGGCAGGCTGAAGCTGACCGCCCGCCAGATCAACGTCCAGCTGACCGACGCCGTGACCAGCCAGGGCATCAAGGTGCAGGTGCAGGGCGTCGCCACCTTCAAAATCGGCCGCGATGTGGAGTCGCTGCGCAACGCGGCCGAGCGCTTCCTGGACACCCCCGACCAGCAGGTGGACTCGATCGTGAAGAACGTGCTCGAGGGTTCCCTGCGCTCGATCCTGGGCACGCTCACCATCGAAGAGCTGATCCGCGACCGCCAGAAGCTCCTGCAGCAGGTGCAGGACGCCGCCCGGGGCGACCTCGCCACCTCCGGCCTCCTGATCGACGCCTTCAACATCCAGAGCTTCTCCGACGAGTCGAACTACGTCGACCTCCTCGGCCAGCAGAACCTGGCCACCGTCGAGCGTGACGCCCGCATGGCCAAGGCGACCGCCGACCAGCAGGCGGCGGTCCGGGAGGCCGAGGCCCAGCAGATCAAGATCAACGCCCAGCGGGACGTGCAGCTGAAGCAGGCCGACGTCCTGACCCAGGTCGCGGCGGCCCAGGCCCGAGCCGACCAGGCGGGTCCTCTGGCCCAGGCGGAGGCGACGCAGGAGGTGGTCCGCAGGCAGACGGAGTTGGCCCAGCTGGAGGCCGACCGCAAGGAGAAGGAGCTGCTCTCGGTGACCGTCAAGCCGGCGGCGGCGGACGCCCAGGCCGCCATCGAGCGGGCCGAGGGCCAGAAGCGGGCCACCATCGCGGCCGCGGAGGCGCAGGCCGAGCAGGTGCGGCTGCAGGGTGGCGCCGAAGCCATGGTCGTCCTCACCAAGGGGGAGGCCGAAGCCAAGGCGCTGGCCATGCGCGCCGACGCCTACAAGCAGTTCAACGAGGCGGCCCTCATCCAGACCGTGATGGCCGCGCTGCCCGAGATCGTCAGGGCGGCCGCGGAGCCGCTCTCGCGGATCGACTCCCTGACCGTGCTCAGCTCGGACGGTGCGAGCGACGTGGTCCGGACCGCCACCCGCACGGTGGCGGAGTCGGCGGCCGTGATCCGGGGACTGACCGGGTTCGACGTGCCCGGCCTGATCGGCGCCGCCATGCACAAGACCTTCACGCCGGCCGCCGGCCCCCCGCCGCAGACGCCCTCCGAGGATGGCGGCTCAGCGTCTGCCGGGCCGGCTACGCCCGCTACCTCGGAAGCCGCCGTAGCCAGCGGCGCTCCGGACGCCGCGCCGGGTCCCCGGCCGTCCGCCGTGCGCGCCGCGCTGAGCAAGGCGGGCGCGGTCGCCGGCACCTCCGCGGCGGCCGCCGTGGGCGAGGCCAAGCAGGTGCAGAGCGACGACGCCACGCTCCTGCAGTGGGCCAAGTGGCTGGCCGGAGAGCTGCGCGGCGTAGCCGGCATCGCCTCCTTCAGCGACGTCACGCTGGCGCAGCTGGCTTCCCGCGGGCCGCGGCCGGCCCAGGCCCTCTGGCGCACAGCCGAGGACGCCCTCATCGAGCGGTACGGGAAGGTGACGGTGGGCGAGCTGCTGCAGCGCTTCCCGGAGGCAGGTCCCCAGCAACCCGCCTAAAAAAATCGAGCCCCCGAGCCACCCGCATAAAGGAGGGAAGCCCTCCGAAAAGGGCTTCCCAGGCTGGGGTGGGGGCGTGGAGTTCGACTCTGGGGGCTTTCGCCGCAGATATGGTAGCAGGCGGTGGGGAAATGCACAAGATATAGACATCGGGGCCCCGCCGCTGCTCATTGGGCCGCCCCGGCAGCACCAGACGCCTAGACTTTTTCGATCGTGGGCTTCCTGCTGCCGCTCGACCTGGAGCCGATGCTGGCCACGCCTCAGGACGGCCTTCCCGCCGGCGACGGGTGGGTGTACGAGCCCAAGTGGGACGGCTTTCGGATCCTCGCCTTCCGCGACGGCCCCGCGGTCGAGCTGATCAGCCGCGGCGCGCGGCCCATGACCCGCTACTTCCCGGAGCTGGTGCCGCCCTTCCTGGCCCTCAGGTCGGAGCGCTTCGTCCTCGACGGCGAGGCGGTGATCGTCAGCCGCGACGGACTTGACTTTGACGCGCTCCAGCAGCGAATCCACCCCGCCGAGTCCCGCATCCGCCTGCTGAGCCAGCAGACGCCGGCCTGGTACATCGCCTTCGATCTCCTGGCCCAGGGCGACCAGGATCTGCGCAAGGAACCGCTTTCCGAACGGCGCCGGCGGCTGGAAGAGCTTCTCCAGGGCGCCGCCTCGCCCCTCTTCATGACGCCCTACACCGCCGACAAGCAGACGGCCGCGGACTGGTTCGACCGCTTCGAGGGCGCCGGGCTGGACGGGGTCATCGCCAAGGGCGCCGGCCAGGTCTACCTGCCCGGCAAGCGGGGCTGGGTCAAGGTCAAGCACGAGCGCACCGCCGACTGCGTGGTGGTGGGCTTCCGCTGGTCCAACGACGGGTCCTCGCTGGGCTCGCTGCTGCTCGGGCTCTTCGACGACGAGGGCACGCTGAACTATGTCGGCCACACCTCCGCCTTCAGCGCCGCCGAGCGGAAGCAGGTGCTGGCCAAGCTGAAGCCGTACCGCGGCGAGTCCGGCCTGCCCACGGGCCGGATGCCGGGTGGGCCCAGCCGCTGGTCGCGGGGCCGGGAGACGGAGTGGGAGTCGGTGCGGCCGGAGCTGGTCTGTGAGGTCGCCTACGAGAAGCTGCAGAGCGGAGAGCGGTTCCGCCACGCGGCACGCTTCCTCCGCTGGCGGCCGGACAAGCCGCCCGCCGAGTGTGGCTTCGACCAGATCTTCTCAGCCGCCCAGTTCGACGTGGCTTCGATCTTCGGGGGCGGGTAGTGCCGGCCAGCGGGACGCAGGCCCGCCGGGGCCGTAGTAGCGGATCGCGGCCTTGCCCAGCGCGCTGACCGCAATCCAGTCGAACGCGGCGCCGACGGTCATCCCCACCGCGAGGGGCACCACCCGAACAGCCACCCGGGCGACGCGGCTGGTCGCCATGCGGGCCAGGATGCCGCTCACGATGCCGCCGCCGGCGTGGAGCAGAAACGACTCCGGCAGCCGCCGGAAAGCCGCGATCGCCACCTTCTGGCCGCCGGCGACCAGGACGTCCTCGCGGAGCTTGACGGCGCCGCCGGCGATGCCCACGACCACCAGCGCCTCCAGCAGGCGGCGGTCGGAGGAGGCCAACTCGTGGCCGAAGAGGATCGCGATCGCGAGCACCAGCTCGGTCTCCTGCTCGAGCGCGTAGACGGCCTGGCTGG
>WNFB01001825.1_pt1 | contig 18356 bp, 21 predicted proteins | sample 5400501 | NCBI WGS metagenome assembly WNFB01 (sample SAMN13153341, study PRJNA577476) | soil metagenome | isolation source: 200 cm saprolite under Douglas fir tree site 2 hole 1 | place: USA:California | collected 2015-04-18 | reverse complement strand
CACCGACGGCCGTTTACAAGGTCGACCGCTTCACCATCTACGTGTACGCCGACGACGTGGCAGCCCACATGGGGACGCCCCGCAAATTCACGCGGCCCTTGCTTTGATCGCCTGATCCACCGCCCGCCAGGTGAGACCCGCGGTGCGCGCCCAGCTGAACTCCGCAGCGCGCAGGATGCCGCGGCTGCGCATGCCGGCCGCCAACTCCGAATCGCCCACGACTCTTTCCAACGCCTTGCGCCAGGCGTTCGCATCGCCGGCCGCCGCCACCATGCCCGCGTCCGCGACCAGCTCGGGCAGGCTCGATCGGTCCGACACCACCACCGGCGTTCCGCAGGCCATGGCCTCCAGGGGCGGCAATCCGAAGCCCTCGTACCAGGCGGGGTGGGCCAGGACCAGGGCCAGGTTGTAGACGGCCGGCAGCTGGTCCAGCCCGAGGTCGCCGATCATGTGGACACCAGAGCCGAGGCGCTCCAGGCGCTCTTTGATCGGCTCGTAGCGCCAGCCCCAGCCACCGACGATGACAAGGTCGGGACGGTCGCGCATCATGGCCCATGCCTCGAGCAGGGTGGGCAGATTCTTGCGGGGCTCGATCGTGCTGACGAAGAGGATGTAGCGCTCCGGCAGCTGCAGGCGCGCGCGGGCCTCCGCGAGGTCGTCGCCGCCCATGGGCCTGAAGCTGGCGGAAACGCCGTTGGGGATGACTTCGATTCGCGACGGCGAGATGTGAAACAGCTCGGAGATGTCGCGCGCCGTATGGGCCGAGACCGCGATCATCACGTCAGCTCGTTGGAGTGATCGCGGCACCACCCACTGGGTGCTCAGCGGCTGGCTCGGCGGAAACCATTCGGGGTGGCGGTAGATGGCGAGGTCGTGAACGGTGATCACCGATGGACAGCCGACGTCCCGCAGCGGCAGCGCCCCGACCGGGCCGAAGAACGCATCCGGCCGGAGTTTGCGAATGCGGGCCGGCCACTGCACGTGGCGGCCGAAGAAACGCGCTGAGGGCAGGGGCCGATAGCCGATCGCGGGCGCGGACGTCATCGAGATCCCGCCGCTGGGCACGTAAACGGTGAGCCGGCAGTCGGGCCTGTCCACCGCCATCGCGCGCAGGACCTCCCTCGTGTAAACGCCGACCCCAGCCCTGGCCCGCACGAGCCCGGACCCGTCAACCGCAACGTGGAGTCCCGTCAACGAAGTTCTCCCCTCCCCCTTTGGGCAGGGGGGTGCGCCGGGAGCTGGCTCCGCCAGGCCCGGCATGAGGGGGGACGTCCCCCCTCATACGGAGGGCTAGGGAGAGGGGTCGGAGTAGTCATCGCAGAAACGACTGGTTGCGCTTCAGGACCTCGAAGTGTTCCAACGCCAGGCCGGTGCCGCGCACCACTGACGTTTGCGGATCGTCCGCGACCACCGCCGGGATGCCGGTGTGCATCGCCAGGTAGCGGTCGAGTCCACGGAGCTGCGCGCCGCCTCCCGTCAGAACGATGCCTCGGTCGTAGATGTCGGCGGCGAGCTCGGGTGGGGTCTCCTCGAGCACGCCGCGGACGGCGCCGACGATCAACCGCAGCGGCTCTTGGATGGCTTCTGTCACCTCATTCGAGGAGACCTCGAGGCTTCGCGGCAGGCCCGACATGATGTCGCGACCGCGCACCTCGGTCGTGAGTGGCTCCTTGAATAGGACCGCGGAACCGATCGCAACCTTGACCTCCTCCGCCGTGCGTTCCCCGATCAGGAGGTTGTGCCTGCGCTTCATGTAGGCAACGATCGCATCGTCGATACGGTTGCCGCCGACACGGATCGAATGCGCGACCACCATCCCGGACAGCGATATCACCGCGATCTCCGTGGTGCCGCCGCCGACATCGCAGACAGCGTTGCCCCGCGGCTCCGCGATCGGCAGCCCGGCGCCGATGGCCGCCGCGAGCGGCTCATCGATGAGCCAGGCCTGACGAGCGCCGGCTGAAATCGCTGCCTCCGTTACCGCGCGCCGCTCCACGGAGGTCACGCCGGAGGGTACGCAGATCATGATCTCGGGCTTGAAGATTCGCTGGCGACCCTGGACCTTGCCGATGAAGTGGTGCAGCATCCCCTCCGTCACCACGAAGTCGGCGATGACGCCGTCGCGCATCGGCCGGACGACCTGGATCGTCTCCGGAGTCCTGCCCACCATCTCGAGCGCCTGCCGCCCTACGGCCAGGATGCGAGTGCCGTCGCGGTTGACAGCGACCAGCGAGGGCTCGTTGACGACGATGCCCTCACCCTTGACATAGATGAGCACCGTGCTGGTGCCCAGGTCGATGCCGATCTTCTTGGACAGCATCAAGTGGCCACTTCACTCATAAGTGCGCGCGGGGGTCCCAGGCTCAGAGTCCGGCGGGAGGCTTGCGATCTGGGCTCCGACCGCCGCCAATTTGCCGGCCATGTCCTCGTAGCCCCGATCCACGTGCCAGGCGTTCCTGAGCAGGCTTTCGCCCTCCGCGCAGAGCGCCGCGATCACCAATGCCGCCCCGGACCTTATGTCGGGTATGGCCACCTCCGTGCCCCGAAGCCGGCAGGGACCATGAACGACGGCATGCAGACGCCCTTCGACGGTGATCCCAGCCCCCATCTTCGCGAGCTGCGCAACGTGTTGGAACCGGTTCTCGTGAACGTATTCGGAGATGACAGACTCGCCGTCGGCCTGGGTCATCAGCGCCATGTACTGAGCCTGGAGGTCGGTCGGGAAACCTGGGAAGGTCCAAGTCGACATGTCGATGGGCTTGAGCCGCGTCCGCGGCCGCCGACCGACCCGAAACCAACCGTCCCCAGTCTCAACGTGAGCCCCCGCCAGCTCGAGCTTGAGCAGGACCATGTTGAGATCCTCCGGCTGGCTGCATTCCAGCCGCAGCTCACCGCCGGTGGCCGCGGCCGCGATGGCGTACGTACCCGCTTCGAGGTAGTCGGGGATGACCGTGTGCTCGGCGCCCCCGAGCTCGCGCACGCCGTCGACCACCAACCGCTCGCTGCCGACGCCCTCGATTCGCGCGCCCATCCTTCGGAGCAAGCCGCACAGGTCGCGGACGTGCGGTTCACGGGCGGCGTTGAAGATCTCGGTCCGACCTTCCGCCAGCACAGCGGCAAGAAGGATGTTCTCGGTGCCAGTGACAGTGGGCAGGTCGAAGACGACGCGGCCTCCACGCAAGCGGTCGACCTCAGCGATGAGCTCGTCCTCGGTCTCCTCGATTCGGGCACCCATGAGACGCAAGCCGCGCAGGTGCTGCTCGACGCGCCGCGCCCCGATGTCATCACCGCCAGGTCGTGGCAGCCGCGCCTGGCCGAAGCGGCCCAGCAGGGCGCCCAGGAGCACGATGGTGGCGCGCATCCTGCGGCCGAGCTCGCCGGGCACATGGCCAGACGACGCGCGCGCGGTCCTAATGAGGATCGAGCCCTCGCCCTCGCAGCGGCCCCCGAGCCGGGCCAGGATCTCGCCCATGAGGGCGGTGTCGGTCACCCGCGGGACGTTGTGGAGCGTCACCGCCTCGGACGTCAGCAGCGCGGCCGCCATCTCCGGCAGGGCGGCGTTCTTGGACCCGCTCACGCAGAGATCCCCCGCCAGCTGCGAGCCGCCGACGATGCGAAGCGCGTGATCGCGTCGGCCGGCCTGCGCCTGCATCAACCGCTAAACCCCTCCAGCCGGCACTAACCTCAACAGCCGGCGCCTTTACCCGCGGCGCGAGCGCGCGAGCCGCAGGCGCGCCTCCGCGATGGCGAGCGCCTGGTTGAACTCGACCTCCTCGGCTGTGGTCAGCGTCCCGGCGAGCTTCTCCTGCGCGCGCTTGCGCGCCTCCTCGGCCCGCTCGACCGAGATCTCGTCGGCCCGCTCAGCCACGTCGGCCAGCACGGTGACCCGGTCGGGCAGCACCTCCAGGAACCCGCCGCCCACAAAGAGCAGCTGCTCCTGGCCGGCCTGCGTGATCTTGAGGGCCCCTGGCTTGAGCGATGTCATCAACGCTGCGTGGCGGGGCAGGATGCCCAGCTCACCGTCGGCGCCATTGGCGACAATGAAGTCCACATCGCCCTCGAACAGGCTGCGCTCGACGCTGACCACACGTAGCGGAACCGGCATTTACGTCGCGGTCCTCTTCTTCATGGCCTCGCCCTGCTCGCGAGCCTCGTCGATGGTCCCGACCATGTAGAAGGCCTGCTCCGGGAGGTCATCGTGCTTGCCCTCGAGGATCTCCTTGAAGCCACGGACCGTCTCGCGAATAGGCACCTCTCGTCCCTCACGCCCGGTGAAGCGTTGGGCCACGAAGTTGGGTTGGGACAGAAACCGCTGGATCTTGCGGGCTCGGGCCACCGCCAGCTTGTCGTCTTCTGAGAGCTCCTCCATGCCAAGGATGGCGATGATGTCCTGCAGGTCCTTGTAGCGCTGCATCGTCTTTCTGACGCCCTGGGCGGCGTCGTAGTGGTCCTGCCCGACGACCGATGGCTCGACATACCGGCTGGACGACCCCAGCGGGTCGACGGCCGGGTAGATCCCGATCTCGACGAGAGATCGTTCCAGCCGCACCGTCGCGCCCAGGTGGGCGAAGACCGTCTGAATGGCGGGGTCGGTGTAGTCGTCGGCCGGAACGTAGACGGCCTGCACCGATGTGATCGATCCCTTGTTCGTGGACGTGATGCGCTCCTGGAGCTCGCCCATCTCGGTCGCCAGGGTCGGCTGGTAGCCGACGGCGGAAGGCATGCGTCCAAGCAGAGCCGAAACCTCCGAGCCTGCCAGCAGATACCGAAAGATGTTGTCGATGAAGAGCAGCACGTCCGCACCCTCTTCGTCTCGGAAGTATTCGGCCATGGTGAGCCCGGTGAGCCCGACCCGGGCACGCGCACCCGGCGGCTCGTTCATCTGACCGAACACGAGCGCGGTCTGCGGCAGCACGCCCGCGTCGTCCATCTCGTGATACATGTCGTTGCCCTCGCGGGTCCGCTCCCCCACGCCGGCGAACACGGATCGGCCCTTGTGTTTGTAGGCGATGTTGCGGATGAGCTCTTGCACGATGATCGTCTTGCCCGTGCCGGCGCCTCCAAACAGGCCGATCTTGGACCCCTTGGCGAACGTGCACATGAGATCGATGACCTTGATGCCCGTCTCGAGGATCTCGACCTTGGCCTGCTGCTCCGACACGGGAGGCGCCTTGCGGTGAATCGGCCATCGAGTGACGCCTTCCGGCGCCGGTTCGTCGTCGATCGGAGCGCCGATGACGTTGAACATGCGGCCCAGCGTCTCCACTCCGACCGGGACCGAGATCGGTGCCGACGTTGCCACCACGCGGTCGCCGCGGCGAAACCCTTCCGTGGCGTCCATGGCGATGCAGCGAACCACGTTATCCCCGATCGCGCCCTCGACCTCCAACACGACGATGCGCCCGTCGGCGGTGTGGACCTCGAGTGCTTCGAAGAGCTCCGGCTGCTCGCCCGGCGGGAATTGAACGTCCACCACGGCCCCGATGACCTGGCTCACGTGCCCTTCCTTCTGAGCAGGGACGGGCCTGGCGGAGCCAGCTCCCGACGCCCCCCCCCGCGTCGTCTTCTTTGTCTCAGCCATCAGATGCTCCTCATGTGCGGCCCCGCATCGCTTCGGCGCCACCGACGATCTCCATCAGCTCGGTCGTGATCCCGGCCTGGCGGACTTTGTTGGCGAACAAGGTCAAGGCATCGATGAGATCGCCGGCGGCATTGGTCGCGTTCTGCATCGCGATCATCTTCGCCGAGTACTCGCTCGCCTTGTTCTCGAGCACCGCCTGGAAGATCTGCGTCTCGACATAGCGCGGCAGCAGCGCGTCCAGGACCGACTCGGGGTCAGGCTCGTAGATGTAGTCGGCGCGAGGGCCGCCTTCGCCCTCGCGATGCGGTATCTCGGCAGGAATCAGGGTGCGCACCGTCGCCTCCTGCTTGAGGGTCGAGATCCATTTCGCATAGCAGAGGAGGACAACGTCGGATCGCTCGGCCGTGTACTCCTGCAGGGCGACCGTGATCCCCGGAAGGATCTCGGCCACGGTCGGGCGGTCGGAGATGCCGCTCACCTCCGCGATCACGGTGCGGCGGTAGCGGAGCAGAAAGTCGCGGCCCTTGCGGCCTAGCGTCACGTAACGCTGGCCATCCGGGTAGTGCTCGTTCATGAAGCGCGTGGCGGCGCGGATGTTGTTGACGTTGAGGGCGCCGCACAGGCCCTTGTCCGTGGTGACAAGGATCATCACCGCCCGCTTGCCCTCGCGCCGAACCAGGAATGGATGGCGGTATTCGGTGGCGCGCTCGGCGGCGGTCTGCAGCACCTCCAGCATCTTCTCCGCGTAGGGCCGGGTCGCCTGCACCGCCGCCTGTGCACGCCGCAGCCGCGTTGCCGCGACAACCTGCATCGCCTTGGTGATCTTCTGCGTGTTCCGGATGGAGTCGATGCGGCGGACTACATCTCTGAATGAAGGCACGGCTTCACCTCCTCGCTTGGCGGGGAGGTCGGCCTGGCCCGCGTTGCGGGCCCGGTCGGGAGGGGACGATCACTTTGCCTTCTTCCTGGGAGCAGTCTTTGGCTTCGCCTCAGCCTTCGCGGCGGCCGCCGGTGCAACCCCCGGGCCGGGATCGGCGACATCGACATAGCCCTCGACCCCGAACTGATGGTTGAACGTCGAGATCGCCGCCTTCAAGCGCGCGAACAGGCCATCGTCGAGGGCCTGTTTGGCCTCGATCTCCTCCAGCACGCCGGGACGCTCGGCTTTAAGGAACCGCGAGAACCCCGCTTCCCACTCCCTGACCCGCGCCACCGGCACCTTGTCCAGGTGGCCCTGCGTGCCCGCGTAGATCACCGCCACCTGCTGAGCCAGAGGCACGGGCTCGTACTTGTCCTGCTTGAGCAGCTCGGTGAGGCGCGCACCCCGCTCGAGCTGGTTGCGGGTCGCGCTGTCCAGGTCGGAGGCGAACTGGGCGAATGCAGCGAGCTCACGGTACTGGGCCAGGTCAAGGCGCAGCTGACCCGCGACCTGGCGCATGGCCTTGGTCTGCGCGTCACCACCAACGCGCGACACGCTGATGCCGACGTTGAGGGCCGGCCGCTGACCGGCATTGAACAGGTCAGCCTGGAGATAGATCTGGCCGTCGGTGATGGAGATCACGTTGGTGGGGATGAAGGCCGATACGTCATTGGCCTGCGTCTCGATCACGGGCAGCGCGGTGAGCGAGCCGCCACCATGCGCGGGGCTCATCTTGGCCGCTCGCTCAAGCAGGCGCGAGTGCAGGTAAAAGACGTCGCCCGGGTAGGCTTCGCGGCCGGGTGGGCGGCGGAGGTTGAGCGAGATCTCGCGGTAGTACCAGGCCTGCTTGGTGAGGTCGTCGTAGCAGCACAGGGCGTCCTTGCCCTGCTCCATGAAGTACTCGCCCATGGCGCACCCGGCGTAGGGCGCGATGAAGTTGAGCGGTGCGGGATCGGACGCGGTGGCGGCGACGATGATCGTGTACTCCATCGCGCCGCGCTCCTCGAGCGTAGCGGCCACTCGCGCGATGGAGGCCGCGTTCTGGCCGATCGCCACGTAGATGCAGACGAGGTTCTTCCCCTTCTGGTTGATGATGGTGTCGAGCAGGACAGTGGTTTTGCCCGTGAAGCGGTCGCCGATGATCAGCTCGCGCTGGCCGCGGCCGATCGGGATCATGGAATCGATGGCTTTGATGCCGGTCTGCACAGGGCTGTCCACTCTCTTCCGCGTGATAACACCGGGCGCAATCCTCTCCACCGGCTTGGTCTTGGTGGTGCCGAGCGGGCCTTTCCCATCGATCGGAACGCCCAGCGGGTTGACCACGCGTCCGATCAGCTCATCGCCGACCGGTATCTCGAGCAGGCGTCCCGTGGTCCGCACCTCGTCGCCCTCGTGGAGGTGCCCGAACTCGCCGAGGATGACAGCGCGGACCTGGTCCTCCTCCAGGTTGAGGGCCAGACCGTAGGAGTCGTGCGGGAACTCGAGGAGCTCCCCAGCCATGGCGTTCTGCAGGCCGTACACCTGCGCGATGCCGTCGCTGGTGGCCACGATCCTTCCCACGTCCGTCGCCACCAGGCTGGCGTCGAAGTCCTTGAGGCGCTCCTTGATGACGTCCGAGATCTCCTTGGTGCTGATGCCCACTTTCCCTCCTAGGACGCTTGTTCCAATCGGCGGCGCAGCTGCTGCAATCGGGCGGCGACGCTGGCGTCGACCAGCCGGTCGCCGAACTGGAGCTTCATCCCGCCGATGATTCGCTCGTCGACCACTGCGTCAAGGCGCACGTCCTTACCCAGGTGCTGCGAGAGCTTGTGCACCAGCCGCTCATGCTCCTCCGGAGAGAGCTTCACAGCAGTCGTGGCCGTGGCGCGGACCCGGCCCGCCGCCTCATCGGCCAGCCGTTCGTACTCGTCCACGATCCCCCCGATCTCCCGCACGCGGCCCGATTCGATCAGGAGCCGGGCCAGGTTGGTGGACGCGGGATCGAGTTCGCGCGGCGCGGCGCTGATCAGCTCCATGCGGCGGCTCGCGGCGATGGTCGGGTTCGTCAGCACGGCGTCCACGCTCTCATCCAAGAGAAGGTCGCGCAACAGCGACAGCCGGACCTGCCACTCCTCGATCTGACCTTCGTCACGTGCGAGCTCGAAGACCGCCCGCGCATACCGCCTAGCGGCTGCCGTCGCCACTCGTGGCCTCGGCAATCGCCCGGTCGATGAGCTGCCTGTGCTTGTTTTCGTCGAGGGTCTCGCCGATGACTTTCTCGGTGGCGACGACGACCAGGCCGGCCACCTCGGCGCGGACCGACTGGACCGCCCGCTCACGCTCTGCGTTGATCTCCTTGCGTGCGGTCTCCGTGAGACGCTTGGCTTCTTCCTCGGCCTTCTGCTTGAGCTCCGAGCGCAGCTGCTCTCCTGACTTGTTGGCCGCGTCGATGACGCTCTGCGCAGTCCTGCGGGCCTCGTTGAGCTTGGTCTCGGCGTCCTTCAACCGTGCTTCGGCGTCCGCGCGCGACTTCTCCGCTTCCTTCAGCAGATTGGCGATCTGGCGCTGGCGGGCCTCGGCCAGCCTGACGATCTCCGGGTACACCCAGCGGGCAAGGATGGCCAGCATCGCCAGGAAGGTGATCAGCTCGACGATCACCGTTCCGTTGATGTCGATGACGCCGGCGGTGCCCGCTAGAAAAGTCATTACTTGGCGACCTGGCCCAGGAACACGAATCCGAACGCGAGGTTGATGAAGTACATCGCCTCGACGAGACCGACGATGGCGAACAACCACGGGATCATCCGTCCCTGGGCTTCGGGCTGCCGGGCGACGCCGCTGATGAAGGCGTTGCCGGCGAGACCGTCACCGAAGGCGGCGCCGATGGCACCGAGCCCGATGGCGAGTCCGAAGCCGATTAGAGCTCCCGCAAGGGTTATTCCGTGATCCGTCATGCAAATCCTCCTAGTGGTGTTCGAAGCCTTCGCGGGCCTGGCCGAAGTAGATGACCGTCAGCAGCATGAAGATGAACGCCTGGATGAAGCCGATGAACACGACGTCGAACGTCTTCCAGATGAAAAGCAGGAGTGGGCCGATAACGATGGTGCCCGCAAACGTTCCCACCGCGGGCAGGGATAGATTCGCGAAACCGGCGATGAGCCCGATCATCACTGCGCCCGCGAAGATGTTGCCGAACAGCCGGAGCGACAGCGTGACCGGCTTCACGATCTCTTCCAGCACATTGAATGGGATGTAGGCGATGCGCGCCGGCAGTGGGAGCTCGAAAGGCTTCGTGTAGCGCCGGAGGTAACCGCGAAATCCCAGGGTCTTGACGCTGTACCACTGCACTACGGTGATCACGACCACGGCCATGGCCAGGGTTTGGTTCAGGTCCGCATTGGCGCCATGAAGGATCGGGAAGATGGCCAGCGGGAAGATCTCGATCCAGTTGGCGATGAGGATGTATAGGAACAGCGTCATCGCCAGCGGGATGATGAACAGGGCGTCTTCAGAAACGTTTGTTTTGATGAGGGAGCGAAGCTGGTCGTAGCCCCACTCGAAGATGGCCTGCACCCGGCTGGGTTCTCCCTCACGGAGCTGTGATCGGATCCAGAATGCGACCGCCAGCGTGGCCGTTACCGCGATGGCGCTCGAGATCACGCTGTCGTAGTTGAAGGTGCAGAACGTCCCGCAGCCAAGGTCGATCGTGGGATGGGTGCCGACGGCCGTGTCGGCATGGATCACGCGCGCAGTCCCTGCCGCGCGCCGGCGGCTGCCATCACCAGCTGCGCCGCGCCGGCTCCGATGAGCACAGGCCAGGCGGCACCGCCAAGGGCGAGCGCCGCCACCAGGCCGGCGCAGCTCAGGCACGCCAGGCGCACCAGACTCCCGGTCACGACCGGCAGGCCACGATCCATCGACTCTCGAATCAGAAAGCCATTGATGGAGCCAAGCACGAGGCCGGCGCCTAGACCAAGACCCACGCTCAGGTGACCCACCGACCCTGCCACCACGGCGGATGCCACGGCCAGAGCCACGCACGCGGCGACGGTCTCCTGGAGCATCCGTCCCACCCTCACCTCGTGAACTCCCTCACTTTCAACCAGATGGCAGCGCCGCCTGCGACCAGGCCCACGAGCAGTCCCACGAGAACGAAAACGGGCGCCGTGTTGAACACCCTGTCGAGCGCGACGCCCCCGAGCAGCGGCAGGAGGACCGAAGCGGCGAGGTAGATCCCGATGCCGGCCATGTCGGCACCTGTGGGGCCTGCACTCGGAGGGGGCGCCATGCCCGCGCGAATTCTACCGGGAACCGCGATCGGTAAGCAGGGCGCGCAGGTATGGCACGGGGATGCGCCACCCAGACCGCTGGAGAAGGTCGGCGGCGACTGTGGAAGCGAGCGCCAGCGAGGTCACAAGCGCCACCGCCAGGATGCGACCGTGGCCGAAAACCGTCAGTCCCAGCGCTCCTAGCAGAGCGCTGGCGGCGTAGAAGACGTAACAGGTTTGGCGAGGATCCAGGCCGAACGACTGAAGCCGGTGGTGCAGATGTTCCAGGTCCCGCTGCGCCACCGAGGCCTTCACCCGCCGGCGCCGCATGATCGCCCAGGCGGTGTCCGCAATGGGCAGCGCGAGCGCGAGGACCGGAACCGCCAGCGCGAAGGCGACCGCGACCTTGGCCACGCCGAGGATTGACAGCACCCCGAGCGTGATGCCGAGGAAGTGAGAGCCGGAGTCGCCCATGAAGATGCGCGCCGGGTGGAAGTTGTAGAGCAAGAAGCCGGCGCACGTGCCCGCCAGCGCGCCGCCCAGCCGAACCACGTCCACCTGCCCGGTGCCGGCAGCCGCCAGCATCAACGTCACGGCGACGATGAACACCACGCCCGCCGCCAGACCATCGACGCCGTCTAGAAAGTTGACGGTGTTCTGCATCCCCACGAGCCAAAAGAGGGTGATGGGGATGCCAAGCAGGCCGAGCTGGACCAAGTGCCCGCCGGGCAGTCCGAAGAACGTGATCACAAACGGGGAACCGAAGCCGACCACGACGACCAGCGCGACCACGACCTGGAGCGCGAGCTTGAGCTTGGCCCGCACCGGCCAGCGGTCGTCGACGATGAGCAGGACAGCGGCCAGCCCCGACACCACAAGGACTCCAGCCGTCTCCCGGTCCGGGGGCAAGAAGAACACGACGGCCACTGCGAACCCAACGAACATCGCCACGCCGCCCAGGAGCGGCGTCGGCTTTGTGTGTGGGTGACGCTCGCTGGGCATCGCCATCAGCCCGGTCCGGCGCGAGAGGAGGATCATCACGGGCGCCACCAAGGCACAGAGGGCGAAGGCGAACAGAAGGGGCCATAGGCCCGGCAGCAGATGCTCTCGCAGGTTGTTCAGCGAGCTGGCGCTGAAGAAGTCGCCCACGTTCTCAGTCGAAAGCGTATGGGACCGGGAACTTTCGGCAGAGTTCGAGCGCTCGCTCGTGCACGGAATCGAGCGTGGCGGGGTCGTCGATGCGCTCGATGAGGTCGGCGAGGCAGTCGGCGATCACCACCATCTCTTCCTCCCGCATGCCGCGTGTCGTCACCAGCGGGGTGCCCACCCGCACTCCGCTCGGATTGAACTTGGAGGCCTCGTCGTAGGGGATCGAATTGCGGTTGAGGGTGATCCCGACGGTGTCCGCCACGTCCTGCACCTGCTTCCCGGTCCGCTTTTGAGGCCGCAGGTCGACCAGCATCATGTGGTTGTCGGTGCCGCCGCTTACCAGCCGAACGCCACGCTGCATGAGCCGGGCGGCGAGCGCCTTGGCATTGACGACGATCTGGCGCGCGTAATCCTTGAACTCCGGCTTCAGCGCCTCGCCGAAACAGACCGCTTTGGCCGCGATCGCATGCATCAGCGGGCCGCCCTGGATGCCAGGGAACACCGCCGAATCGATCGCTTTCTGATACTCGGTGCGACACAGGATGATGGCGCCCCAGGCGCCGCGCAGGGTTTTCTGGGTCGTCGTGGTGACGATGCCGGCATGGGGGATCGGCGAGGGGTACTGGTCACCGGCCACGAGTCCCGCCACGTGCGCCATGTCGACCACGAACGTCGCGCCGACCGAATCGGCGATCTGGCGCATGCGCTCCCAGTCGACAATCCGCGGGTAGGCCGAAAAGCCGCCGAGGATCATCTTCGGCCGCACCTCTTCAGCCATCTGCTGCATCGCGTCGTAGTCGATGAGCTCGGTCTCACGGCTGACTCCATAGGCGTGGATCTCATAGAACTTGCCGCTGAAGTTGGCAGGGCTGCCATGCGAGAGATGGCCTCCGGCCGAGAGATCCATACCCATGACCCTGTCGCCCAGCTGGCAGACCGCCATGTACACCGCCGCGTTGGCCTGCGAGCCGGAGTGGGGCTGCACGTTCACGTATTCCGCACCGAACAACTTCATGGCGCGTTCGATGGCCAGCGTCTCGATCTTGTCGATCACCTCTCCGGTGCCGCCGTAGTAGCGGCGGCCGGGGTAGCCCTCGGCGTACTTGTTGGTCAGGAGCGTCCCCAGCGCCTCGAGGATGGCCGGGCTGGTCAGGTTCTCAGAAGCGATCAGCTCCAGCGTCTCGGACTGGCGCCGGTACTCCTTGCGGATGAGATCTGCGATCGCGGGGTCGTCGCGGTCGAGGGCCCGAAAAGTCATGGTCGTGATGGGAGCCGCCACGCGTGAATGCTAACCCGGCTCGTCCCCCACCTTCTGCCTCAGGCGGCTGGCCGGGAAGCCCGTTCGGCTGGCTGCTAGCCGGCGTGCAGCGGCGGTGGGCCGAGCAGGTCCGCCGTCGAGATGGCGCCCTGTCGCAGCACGTGAGGCTCCGGGCCCGTGAGGTCGAGAACGGTGGACGCGACCCCACCCGCCGCGCGGCCGCCGTCCAGCACCGCGGCCACCCCGGGCAGCTCTCCAGCAGCCTCGACAGTCATGGCCGGGTCCTTGCCGTGCAGGTTGGCGCTCGTGGTCATCATCGGACCCGCTGCGCGAAGAAGCTCTAGCGCGACTTTGTGCTGAGGAATGCGTACGCCCAGCGTCCCACCGCCGACGGCGTGAAGGATCAGCGTCAGCGGCCCCGGCCACCAGCGCCGCATCAGCGTCTCGGCGCGCGAGTCGACATGCACCCAGCCCTCCAGCTGTGACTCGCTCGCGACCATGAGGATCAGGGGCAGCCCGACGGGCCGGCCCTTGATCCGGTATATCCGCCGCCGAGCGACCTCGTCATCCGCAGCTGCACCGAGGCCGTAGACGGTGTCCGTCGGAAAGGCGACCACGGCCCCACCCCGAATGAGCCGAGCGGCGCGCGTGAGCCCGGCCCGGGTTGGCTTCAGGACCACGCTTCGAGCACCCGTTCACGACCGCCCAAGTCACGGATCACCCGGTGCCCCGCAAAGTTGGCGCCGGCTACCGGCAGCACCACTCCAAGGATGGAAGGATCCACCTCGGCCAAGAGCCGGCCCCCCTCGCTCAGCCGTGCCCGTGCCGCCTCGAGCAGCTTCACCACGAGCTCGGCGCCGTTCCGTGCCGCATACAGCGCCTGAGCAGGCTGTGCCTTCACTTCCCGCGCCAGCTCAGTGCCGGCCGAAAGGTAGGGAAGGTTTGCGCATATGAGGTCGAAGCTCCCGGGCAAAGACTCCAAGAGGTTCCCACAGCACAGCTGCACGCGTTCGCCCAGGGAGTGGTGTGCGACGTTGCGCGCCGCCACCTCAAGGGCCTCGGGGCTGACGTCCCCGGCCCACACCTCGGCGTCGGGCGCATAGTGGGCGATGGCGATCGCGATGCAGCCGCTGCCGGTGCCGACGTCGGCAACGCGGATTGCTCGGCCGGCTTGGCGCGCCAGGGCGACCGCGCGCTGGACGAGCACCTCTGTGTCCGGATTGGGCACGAGCACCGCCGGCGTCACCTCGAAGTCCAGCGCCATGAACTCCTTGTGGCCGACCAGATATGCCACCGGCTCACCGTGGGCGCGCCGCGCCACCAGCGTTCGGTAGCCGCTCAGCTCGGCGCTCGGCAGCGGCCGGTCGAACTGGAGGTACAAGTCCAGCCGCTGCACACCCAGGGCGTGAGCAAGCAGCACCTCAGCGTCGAGGCGCGCGGAATCGGAACCGTGTTTGGCGAGATGCCCGGTGGCGCGTCTGAGCACCTCCATCAAGCTCAAGCTTTGCGCGGACGTGGTCGGCGTGTTCAGGAAGGTCCGCCGTCGAGCTGGGACGCGCGATCCGCCGCGACCAGGGCTGCGACCAGCTCGTCGAGGTCCCCCGTCATGACCTGGTCGAGCTTGTGAAGCGTGAGCTTGATCCGGTGATCGGTGACGCGGTTCTCCTTGAAGTTGTAGGTGCGGATCTTTTCCGACCGGTTGCCGCTGCCCACCATGCCCCGGCGCTGCGCACCGATCGCAGCCTGCTGCTCGGCCAGCTTCATCTCGTACAAACGCGCTCGCAACACTCGCAGGGCCTTCTCTTTGTTCTGAAGCTGCGACTTCTCGTCCTGGATGCTCACGACGATGCCAGTCGGCTTGTGAGTGATGCGGATCGCCGAATAGGTGGTGTTGACGCTCTGGCCGCCGGGGCCCGTCGAAGTCGAGGTCTTGATCTCGTAGTCATCGGGCCTCAGGTCCACCTCGACCGGATCCGGTTCGGGCATTACGGAAACTGTCGCTGCAGACGTATGGATACGGCCCTGCGCCTCTGTTTTGGGTACGCGCTGGACCCGATGCACACCGCCCTCGTACTTGAGTTGCGAGTAGGCGCCGTGGCCGTGGACCTCGAAGGCGACCTTGTCGTAGCCGCCCATTCCGGTGGGTGAGATGTCTACGACCTCGACCTTCCAACCCTTGCGCTCTGCCCACTTCTCATACATCCGGAAAAGGTCGGCCGCAAAAAGCGCCGCCTCCTCCCCACCTTCAGCGCCCTGGATCTCGACCACCACGTCCTTGTCGTCGTTGCGATCTTTGGGCAGCAGCAGGATCTTGAGGCGCTCCTCGAGCTCGCCGATCTTCGCGGCGGCTCGCTTCTCCTCGGAACGCAGGTACTCCTGCATCTCGGCATCCTTCTCGTGTTTGAGCAGCGCCCGCGCAGATTCCATCTCGTGCTGAGCGCGACGGAACGCGTCGAACGTCGTGACGATCTCGCGCAGCGCCTTCTGCTCGCGCGCGAGCTTGGTCAGCTGGGCGTGGTCGCCGGCCACCTCCGGCCTGGCCATCTCCGCTTCGATCTCGCGGTACCGGCGGGCGATCGCCTCAAGACGATCTATCACGCTGCTGCCGTTTCTTCTTCACCCTGCCGCGCGCTGTTGAAGGCGGTGATCGCGACTTCGAGCATGTCGTCGGTCGGTTCGCGCGTCGTGAACTTCTGCGTCCCGAGCACCGGCAGGAGGAGAACACGAACGACCGCATTGCGGCGGTGGCGCGCCATGAAGCGGATGGCCTCGTAGCCCGCACCGGCGATGACGGGAATCGCCAGCAGCCGGCTCGCCACGAGCCAGAACCAGTTCGGATGGAACACGGCGACGACGCTGAAGACGATGACGCTCACGACGAGGACTACGAGCAGGAATCCGGTGCCGCATCGCGGGTGGAGCAGACTCGCCCGTCGCACCGACGAAACCTCGAGCTGCCAGCCGGACTCGAACGCGTTGATGGTCTTGTGCTCGGCTCCGTGATACTGGAAGACGCGGCGCACGTCCGGCAGCAGGGCGATCGCCGACAGATAGCCCAGGACGAGGCCGACCCTGATCAGGCCCTCGACCAGCACGAAAAGGAAGCTCCCCGATCGATGCACGGTCACGCTCGCGAGCAAAAGAGGCAGGCCGATGAAGAGGCCGAGGCCGAAGATGCCCGCCACCGCAACGGAGCCCGTGATCTCTTTCTTGCCGATCTGGACATCGTGTCCGCCGGCGTTCATGTTCGCCGACCAGATCAACGACTTCATGCCCAGGTGGAGCTGTTCGCCGATCAGGGCCAGGCCGCGCACGAACGGCAGCTTCCATATCGGATTGACGTAGATAGCAGCCTTCAGCTCCCCGCGGTCGACGACGATCTGCTTGGTGTTAGGAAGGCGCACGGCGACCGCGTAGTGGCGCTTACCTCGCATCATCACGCCTTCGATGACCGCCTGGCCGCCGTAGAAGAACGGCTCGCCTCCACGCTTGGCCGGCGAACTCGCTTCCGGAGCTGATTCCTCCGGGAGCGGCATCAGGTATGGCTCCGGTGGCCCGTCCGATAGATTTGGTGATCCAGGTGGTCCGAGCCGAAGGCAGGGGTGGACCTAGGAGGAGCGCATCTTAGGATGCGTGACGACGACGGGCCGGGGCCCCTAACGCACGGATCGGGCCGCATGGGCGCCAAAGATCCGGCCGGGATCTCCGGTGCCATACCTATACCCGGGTCTTGGCCGCCCGCTTGCGGAAGCGCTCGACCTGGCCGCCCGTGTCCACGATCCGCTGCGTCCCGGTGAAGAACGGGTGGCAGACCGAGCAGATCTCGGTCTTGAGCTCCTTGCGCGTCGACCCGGTCGTGAACGTGTTCCCGCACACGCATGTGACGACCGCGTCCTCGTAGTAGGTGGGATGGATCTGTGCTTTCAAGGTCTTGTCTCCAGGTGGGTAAGTCTAATGGTGGAGGGTGCTGAGCAAAGTGCTCGCCTGGAGGCTTGCCGCTCCGAGGTAGACCACCAGTGCCAGCCACGCCGCGCCCATGGCCCACCGCGCTCTTACTGGAACCGTCGTGTAGTACGGATTGTTCGCGCTGCGGAAGCGCTCCATCAGGCTGGGAATGCCGAGCAGCGCGATGATGATCAGCAGCGGGCTGACGAAGAAGTGGAAGAACAAGGCTCCCACCGCGATGATCCCGTAGCCCGCGACCTGGAACCACTTCGAGACGGGCGCGAGGATCCAGGCCCCATCGAGCTGCCAGACCGGAATGAGGTTGAACAGATTGATGTAGAAGCCGATCAAGGCCGCAATCAGCAGCACATCCGAGTGGGTGGTCCCGTAGAGGGCGAAAGCGGCGGTCGCGCCGATGGTCCCGGCGATCGGGCCCGCGATGCCGATCTGAGCCTGCTTGAGGGCGTCGGTTGGGTGCGAGCGCTGGAAGATGGCCGCGCCTAAGAAAGGAATGAAGACTGGCGCGCTGGCCTGCATCCCCTGGCGGCGGATCTCGAGGACGTGACCCATTTCGTGGACGAAGATCATGGTCACGAGGGCGACCGCGAACCAGGGGCCGTAAAAGATCGCGTAGCCGCCAAAGCTCACCACCAGCGAGATCAGAGTCGTCGCTGCCGGAATCTTGAACAGCAAGAACAGTCCGTACTTGGCGAAAGCCCAAACACCAAGCAGCGCGGTCACGATGCCGCCCATCAGCCCACGGTTGTTCTTGGGGAGGGGCGCCGGCGAGTAGTGGTAAGGCGAGCCCGGTGGGATGTCCGAGGTCACCGGGTTGGTGGGAGGCGGCGGAATGTAGTCGCCACTCGCGGGCGGCAAGGGGGTGCTGTCGTCCATCTCATAAGTTGATACCCCCCGGAGGCGCACCCTAATCCCGATACCCACCCTGTCCCTTTGGAGGGGGACGTCCATCTGAGGGGGGCCTCCCCCCTGTGGCGCGGGGCCTGGCGGAGCTCCCGGCGCACTCCCCTTGGGGAGGGTAATTGCCTTCATGAACGGTAAGTGAACCGGGCGAACGCGGTTCCGCTCGGGCTCGAGTAGGTGATGGTGACCGTGCAGGTGGTCTTGTAGCACGGGCTGGGCTGCACCTCCCCAGCCGAGGAGCCGGAGGGCAGAACCTCGATCGTGGCGCCGACGATCTCCTGGATATTGGGCGCGTCGGTCGCCCCCGGTCCCCGCAGCACTCCCAGGCAGACGGTC
>WNFB01001824.1_pt1 | contig 18356 bp, 14 predicted proteins | sample 5400501 | NCBI WGS metagenome assembly WNFB01 (sample SAMN13153341, study PRJNA577476) | soil metagenome | isolation source: 200 cm saprolite under Douglas fir tree site 2 hole 1 | place: USA:California | collected 2015-04-18 | reverse complement strand
TCCGCCAGAAATGCTTCCAAACGCTTTCGGCATTTCTCGACCTGAGCGTCGGTCATATTCGCGACGGTAGCACTCGCAAATTTCCATGTCCAATAACTTAACGTAGTAGTACTAGGGTGCAGGCCACAACCTGCACCCTTCTCTTTTCTTTTTGCGCGTCCTGCGACAAAGCACGGGCAAACTCGTGCACTTCCCGGTTGGCAAGAGTCGGGAGTGCGTTCTGTTTTGGGAATGAAGCTTGGGACCAATCGCCCTCGGTTCGGCGAAAAAGGAAGAATCGGTCTTAGAGGTCGAGAGGGGCTACTCTTGAGCGGCGCGATTCGGCCTTCCACAAGGCTCCACCTCAACCGCCGCGTCAGCTCTTGGCTTGCGACCAGCGCGTCGCTTCGTCGTACATCGCCTTGAAGTCCGAGCGCTGCAGGATTTTGTCCGCGCCGGGTTCCTTGCGCATGTCGTCAAGCAGATTCAAAGTATTGCGGTACTCCTGCTGGGCGTCGGCCTGGGTCCCTGACTCGCGAAGGACGGTTCCCAGCAGGAAATGCGCTCTGGCGCTGAGCGGCTTCAGGCCGATCTTGTCAGCCCGCAGCAGGGCGCGCCCGAGTTCCTGCTGCGCGTGCGCGTTGTCGCGGCCGCGGATCATGGCCTCAGCCATATAAATCTGGCACTCGACGGACACATTCGGCACACCCTGCTCGTCGGCTTGCTGCATCAGCTGACGCAAGAGGGCGGCGGCCGGTTGCGCCTGTCCTTCCTGCAGGGCGACCTCCGCGAGGTTCACTTTTGCGGTAAGGATTCTGTCGGGTTCTTTACTGCGGGCGGCGGCTTGCAAGGCCTGGTCGTAGAACGCACGCGCAGACTTTGAGTCGCCGCGATAATAAGCAGCATCTCCCTGGAACCCAAGCGTCTGCGCCACCAGACCATCGTTCTTCAGTTCGCGCGCTAGGTTCAGGGCATCGCTCAAGTAGCTTTTGGCTTCTTCGCCGCGGCCTGCGAGGACGAGCGACTCGCCATAACCACCCTGGATGTCGGCCATCCAAGTCGTCTTGTCTTTCATGTTCTGGAAGGTTGTAAGAGCGTCCTGTTTGGAGTTCACTGCCGCGCCGAAACGTCCCTGGTAATCGAACATGATGCCTAGCGTATAGGAATCAACGGCCGCGCCCCGCTGATCATCCATGCCGCGGTGCAGGTCCAGAGCGCGCATGTATTGCGCGACCGCCTGGTCGTACTCGCCTATGCGGACCGAAACCTCCGCCAGGTTGAAGACACTGTTCACGATGTCACCCGGTACCTTCGATTTTTCGCGCAGCTGCAGCGCCTGCTGGTAATAGGTACGGGCGTCTTCGTATTGTGCCTTTTCAAAATACACCGCTCCAATGTTGTTCAGGCAGGTGGCCTGCAAACTCTCATTGCCCATGTCGCGCTCGATCTGCAGCGCTTCTTTGTAATTTTTCAGGGCCGCATCATGGTCGCCACGGTCGTCGAGGAAGTTACCCAGATCAATGAGGGAGTCGCCCAAGCCGCGCTTGTCGCCGATGTCACGGCGGATTGCCAGGGCCTCCTGGAAACTGGAAAGGGCCGCTTTGTTGTCTCCCAGCAACGCTTGCATCTTGCCGACCTCATTGACACTGAGGGCTACGCCGCGCTTCTGCCCGATTTTACGGCGGATGGCCAGGGCCTGCTGATAGTTGCGCAATGCCTCTTCGGGCTTGTTCAGTCTCCAGTAGGCGACACCAATAAGGTGCAGACTGGTGGCTTTTTGTTCTTCGTTATCGAGCTGAACCGAAAGGGTCAGGGCGCGGTTCAGTGGGTCGAGGCTCGCTTGCGGCTTGCTGTTCTTAATGGCCAGACGCCCCGCCGTCAAGGTCGCTGTGATGTCTTTGGGATTGGCGGCCAGAATTCGTTGGTTGTATTCGCCGGCTTTTGCAAAATCTGCGGTCTCCTCGTAAAGGCTGGCCAGTGCCGACTGCACGTCAGAATTCTCGGGAGAAGCCTTGTCAAGGTTTTCGTACGCCTTGATCGCCTCCGGATAGTTCTTCGTCACTTGCGCACGAATAGCAGAGATCAAATACTTCGCCGCTTCAGGAAGGTTTTGGCCCAGTCCGGCGGCTTTTTGAGCGGCCTGTTCTGCTTCACTGTCGTAGCCCAGACTGCTGTAGGTCTGGGCCAGCCTGGAAAAGGCCAGGGCGAAGGCGGGGTCCTCCTTGGTCGCCGCCTCGAATTGTTTCTGGGCTTCGAGATTCTTGCCGTCCCGTTGAAAGCCGATGCCCTGATTGTAGGCGCGCAACGCGGACACGGATTGGGAAACGGGCTGGAAGGAACTGGCCTTCAGTTGCTTGAGTACGTCTTCGGGAAGAGCGAGTTTCTGGCGAATGGACTCTGCCATGCGGTCCACCGCGCCCGGAATTTCCTTCTCGTTAACGACGTCGATCTTCAGCGGAACCATGCGGTCATTTTTTATGTCCTGTAGCGTGGCATCAATGCGGATCTGGTCGCCGAATTTGGCGTACTGGCCCCAAACTACACGGTCGGCACTGCTGAAATCAGCCACGCGGCGAATTGCTGCCGGATCGAGGACGGTCGTGGACGAAATATGCAAATCGGTGAATATCTGGTGCAGAACATTGGGTGTGATGGTGCGCAACTGCGATGACTGCCCCACATCGGTGCTGAGCATCTCGGCCATACTTGAGCCGAGCCAGTCCAAGCCCGGATCGCCGGACGCGTTGCGAAACGGCAGGATGGCAAGCGAAACTACCGGTACGGATCGAGCGGGGGCAGGCTTGAACAGCGTCTCTCGCATCAGAAAACCGGTGAGCACAAGAGCCAGTACGGTTGCTGCTCCTCCGATCCAGTGCCAGGGAATGGTTTGTCCCCAGGGCCGACCGCTACTGGGGAAGTTCAGCGTCGCTGCGGCACGTCCGCCCTGCCAGGCTTCCAGATCGGCCATGATCTGGCTGGAACTCTCGTAGCGAAGTTTGACGTCGGGATCCATGCACTTGCCGACGATGTCGCTGAGGGGGCGCGGGATGGAAGCGTCGTGGCTCGAAACCGGGGCGGCGCGTTCCTGGGTTCGCTTCAGCAGGCTGGCCACAACGCTGTCCGCCTTGTATGGCATCTTGCCGGTGAGCAATTCGTAGAAGATCAGTCCCAGGGTGAACAGGTCGGAGCGCTGATCTAGATCCTTTCCTAACGCCTGTTCTGGGGACATGTAATCCATGGTGCCGACCAGAGCGCCAGTCTGGGTCATGCCATCGCCTTCGAGAGTGCGAGCCAGACCGAAGTCCATCACCAGAATGCGGCCAGCTTTGTCGCGCATGATGTTTTGCGGCTTTAGATCGCGGTGAATGATGCCCACGCTGTGCGCAGCCTCCAACGCACGGCAGACCTGCAGCATGATTTCTACGGCTTCCTCCGGAGCCAGCTTCTTCTTCTGCTGCATGAGCCCGCGCAAGTCCTCACCTTCCACATATTCCATGGTGATGAACTTCATGCCCTCAGCTTCACTCAGGTCGTAAATCCGAATCACATTTTTGTGGGTGACCTGCGTAGCCAGCAGCAGTTCCTGTTTGAAACGGTCAATAATAGCCTGGCTTCCGGCCAGCTCCGGCCGGATCACTTTCAGAGCCACCATACGATTTAGCTCGAGATCGCGGGCCTTATAGACCGCGCCCATCCCGCCTTCGCCCAGGATTTGCAGGATTTCGTAACGCTGGCCGAGTACCGCGCCCGGCTGAAGCATAGACGGCTTGCTCTGAGATTTCTGTGCCCGCGGTGTCGGCGTGGGCGCGGCCGGCCATGGACCGCTACCGATCATGGTGGGAGAGTCCGGGCCAAAGTCGGGCGCATGGCCTACCAGCGTGGGCGAGTCCGACGGATCGCTGCCAGTCCCACCCGGAATGTCTACGCGGGTGGGTGAATCCGAAGGGTCGCTGTGGCTTGGGGCGGGAATATCGATCAGAGTCGGAGAATCCGAGGACGGGGCCGGACGGGTGACGGAACCTGAAGACGAGCTGTCACCTTTTGAAGGCGTGCGGATTGCGGCTCCACCTTCGCCGGGGTCTGAAGGGCTTCCTTCCGGGCGGCCTCGAGAGAATTCTTCCATCAATAACCTCGGCCCGTGAGGGGGCAACGGAAGCTCTTAAGACAACCCCTGGCTTGTACACGAGCCCAACGCGCGGAGCGAGCGGGGGTCTGCGACCCGCGAGTTCATCAGTATATAACGTAGTTCCGGTGGTGTCAGCCGCTTGTCACCGAGAAGTGAACAGGCTGGTAACGCCCGTCAAACCGCTCTGTGAGGCCAGTTTCCGGTTCTTGAGTGGGCTGCGGGCTAGCCCTTAAGCCTGCAGCGTCGGAGATGTATATGATGTGGGAGCCATAGCAACCCATGAGAGCCGTCGCCGTCATACCTGCCCGCCTCGCGTCCACTAGAATGCCGCGCAAGATGCTGCGCGAAATCGGTGGCCAGCCCCTAATTGGCCGAGTGTATAGCGCCGTTAGATCCTCGCCCCTGCTGCATGACGTGATTATCGCCACTGATTCCGATGAAATTATCGCCGTCTGCCAGCGCAATGGGTGGAAGGCAGAGTTGACTTCTGCCGCGCACCGCAGCGGCACGGAGCGAGTGCACGAAATATCCCAGTCAGTCGCGGCCGATATTTATCTGAACGTGCAGGGCGATGAGCCGCTAACCCGGAGCGAGCACATCGCTGCGCTGATGGAGGCGATGCAAAACCCAGTGGCGCAAGTGGGAACTTTGATGACTCCGGCAGCCCCTGTAGATATCGACAACCCGAGCGCAGTAAAGGTAGTGGCTGACTCGGCGGGACGAGCTCTCTATTTCTCCCGAGCCACCATTCCCTATGATCGCGACGGCGCCAGGTCGAACTATTTTAAGCATCTAGGTTTTTATGCTTATCGCAAGCCGGCGCTGGACCGCTTTGCCACGCTGCCGGAGTCATCGCTTGAGCGCTGCGAGCGGCTGGAACAGTTGCGCTTCCTGGAAAATGGAATCCCGATCTACGTGGTTAAGACCCCTTATGACACAGTTGGGGTTGATACGGAAGAAGATTTGCGGCGGGTGGAGGCTATTTTGGGAGCTGGACGGTGACCGGGCGCGAGAGCCAGATCCGGCGGGGCGCCGGATCTGTTGTCACCTCTTTAGTCCCCCCGCAAGCAAGTCGACAAGCTTGTTGACCCAGCCCTGATCGAGGTCACGCAAAGAAGCGTACTCGCTCACTTCGATGATCCGTATGCGGGGATCTCTCAACAGGACACCGAGCAGTTCCCTACCTTCGGACAGACTCAGGCCCTCCGGGTGCGGGAAGTAAGCAGCTGACATCTCCAGCTTTTGAAAAACATCGACATCGAAATGAAGCAGGATGGAAGCCGACTCTGGAATGACTGCCAGTGCCTGCCGTGCCGCCTCTTGAGGGCCTGATCGTCGCACGTCAGCCAGCGACACCGAGCCCATTCCTGCCTGGTTGGACCGCGAAGGATTGCTCCAGCCGATCACCGTGACCTGCGGTGGCCGGAGTGCTGGACCGGCCCAGAAGGGGGAGTCATGCGTCAGGAGCCATACGGCGCAGGACGCCGCACTCTGGCAGCGTTTGGGATCTGGCGGTGCGTCATCGAAATCGCCATCGACGTAGAGAACATGGACGTTTTCCGCAGCGACACTCATGAGTGCCTGAATCGTTCCGACCACGACACTGCAATCGCAGCCAATCAGCAGCGGAACATGCCCCGGTTGTTGCAGGTAGGGGGCAATACGCTCGCTGACGCAGTCCCAGGCGATCCGTGGGCCCGGCCAACTCCTGATCGGAGGGATCGAATGATGGGGAAGATAGCTGGGAATCTTGACGTCACCGTCATCGAGCGCTTTACAGCCGGCCGCTTGCAAGCGCCCGAGCAGTTGAGCATCGCGATACGCCTGGGAGTCGTTTTCATTGCCGGGGTACAGTGAGCCGGTGCGAAGAGGGACTCCCAAAAGGTGATAGATGCGCTCGGCCGGATATGAATGCTCTGACGTCGTCTTTGCTTGGTCACCAATGAAGATTCCGGCCGTGCCGGCCGTCACACCGGACTCTGTCCACGTTTTCGAGCCGGGCCAGACGGCTCCCAGACCAGCGCCGGTACCGACAATGAAGTCTCTGCGGTTCATGGGCTTCTCCCGATGATATTGGCAATGCCTGTTAGACCTATGTTCGCTGCTCCGGTTACCAAGCTTCTGGGTAGTAGCACCGCTTGGCGCAGAGAATCCCTCCGCAACTCAGCGCCGTGAATAGAGAGCGACGAATCCCCATGTCAAAACCGGTCCGGCCGGTTGCGCAGGGCCTTGTGGATCTTCTTCCATTTTTCCTTGTCTTGCCGCGCTACCTGAGGATCCATCTTGCGTTCCTGAAAGCGAAGTTCTGCCAGCAACTTGCGATAGTTCTCCAGTCGCTCCGGTTGGAGCAATCCATGATTGATTGCCGCTGCGATCGCGCATCCCGGCTCGCCATGATGGGCACAGTCCCGAAACTTACAACTCTGAGCAAGAGTTGCAATGTCTTCAAACGCGTGCTCTGCGCCTTCCTCCTGGTTCCACAGCTGGAGTTCGCGCATTCCCGGCGTATCGATCAGGATGCCACCGCACGGGAGAAAGAGCATTTGACGCGAGGTGGTGGTGTGCTGTCCACGGTCATCTTGTTCGCGCACAGGTTGTACCCGAAGGGCTGCATTGGCAAGCCGGTTTATGATAGTGGACTTGCCGACGCCGGACGAGCCCACAAACGCAGCTGTAGTTCCACGGGCTAGGTAATCCTGAACGGCTTCGAGGCCGGTTTTCTGCAGCCCACTCAGCAGGTGCACCGGAGTTCGGGGGGCAATGTTCTCCACCTCCGCGGCGTATGCCGCGGCGTCCGCGCACAGGTCCGCTTTGTTGAGCAGAACCACCGGGCGTGCGCCGCTGTCCCAGACCATGGTCAGGTACCGCTCCATGCGCCGCAGATTGAACTCGCGGTTCATGGAGCTAACCACAAACACAGTGTCGAGATTTGTTGCAATGATCTGTTCGCTCAGTTCGCGCCCGGCCACTTTGCGTGACAGCTTCGTCCTCCGCGGAAGGATGTGCTCGATCCGTGCCCGAGCCTCTTCTGAGCGCGCCAAGATCGCCACCCAATCGCCTACCGCGGGAAAATCCTGCCGGCCCGCGGCCTGATGTTGGTTCTTGCCGGCGATTTCCGCCCGGTACTCTCCCTGCGCGGCCTGAACTCTGTAGAGGCCCTTGAATTCCTCGACCACGCGGGCCGGGGTAAGTTCACTTCGCTTAAAATCCTCGAAATTGCTTTCGAAAAATGAATTCCATCCAAAATCTTTGAGATGAAGCTCGAGCTCCATGGTAGAAACACTCCTTCTTCCGAACCGTTGCAACGGTTCACTTTGCTGGCCTGTTCCAGGCAGGGGAGACCGGTCGCGGTGGTATTCCCAGCGACTGAGTCTGAAAGAAATGGAGATGGAAGAAGGAATGGATTCGCCTTCGCCGGAATCCTACAGCGCAGGCAATGACGCTGAGTGCAGCCTAGGAAAATACGGCAGAGGCGAAGCTGTCCTTCCGGATAAACATGGCAGACATAGGCGCCTCCTGGGGAGATCTAACCCGGCAGTCGAGTGGGACACCTCAAGATACGGCGGACCGCAAAGGGAGTCAAGCAGATGAAAACACGGCCGATTGACAACGACAAAATGTGGCGCGGGCGTCCTCGTCTACATTGGTTTGGGTTGAACTTTCGCCCAAGTCTCAGCTGCCGCTACGCGCCGGGAAATTGCCGGATGTGAGTGGAAAAGCCACTCCACCCATTTAGAAGGAGAGCGCTCGGCAAGATTTTGTTCCGCCAGCTTGTTCATGGCAGAGATAAAAGGCGTGACCGTTGCAATGGACCGGAAGGCATAAAGGTCAGCCTGGCGCTCGTTAAAGCGAGAGTAAGCGTTTAGCAGGGGCAGCACCAGAAGCGAGAGCACGGTTGCGACCAGCATCAGCAACGGCAGGTCGGCGAAATCGGAGAGCGTCTCAAATATGTGCAAGCGATCTACCGCATAGTGCAAAACTAAATTGCCAGCCCAGAATCCGACAAATGTGATTCCGGCCTGCACCAGAATGCTCTTGAAAATATGACGGTGTACGTGGTGGCCGAGTTCGTGGGCCAGAACGGCCTCAATCTCGTCGGTGGAGTAGTTTGCCAGCAAAGTATCCGCCAGAATGATCCGCCGGGTGTTGCCCAGTCCGGTGAGGGCAGCATTCGCCTTCTTGCTTTTTTCAGAAAGCTTCCATTGGTAGACGCCGCGAACCCGCGTTCCTGCGCGCTCTCCCAGCCGTACCAGCCGTTCCTTCAATTCCTCGTTTTCTAGTGGCGCAAATTTGTAAAAGACTGGAAACAGAACCACAGGAGCCAGTTGGGCCAGCAGCACAAACAGTCCCAGGAACGCCCCCCATGCGATCAGCCACCAGTGCTGCGGCTCCTGGCGCATGATGAAATACAACAGCTCAACCACAATCCCTGCAAGGACCACGCCCACCAGGAAGCCTTTCACTTCGTCCCATATCCAGGCGCGCAGGCGCAGATTGGAAAGTTGGTAGCGATGTTCGAGGCGGAAACTGTAGTAGTCCAGGCTCAGTCCGAGCACTTTGGCCAGAACCATCAGCATTAGCACATACAAGAACACGGCCAGGCTGTAGTGCTGAAAAGTGGCCTTGTACGCGATGTCCCGCAGCATGCCGCTCCATCCAGTTACGAGGAGCGCCACCATCAGGACGAGGCTAAGGATAAAGTCGGCGACTCCCATCCAGCGCCGGATGCGGTTGTACCGCCGCGCTTCGGGCGAATCGGAGGGAGGGACGATAGCGACTGCAGAGGCCATTGCTTGTCTAACTAATTATCCTACCTGACTGATTATCGTATCGCGGGAACCGAATTGCGAGACCCAGAAGTCCAATGGCTATCAGGGTCTTCCGCGCTTTCAGCCCTTGTCACCTCGTACAAACGCCTCGGCAGTAGAAAGAATTTCTCCCACCAGTTCTGGTGCCGCAGCCTCGGCATAGACTCGCAGCAGCGGCTCGGTGCCGGACACGCGAAACAGTACCCAGGGTTTCGCTCCGTTTCCGTTCGTGGATGTGTCGAGGAAGAACTTTACCCCGTCGAGCCCTTCTTTCTTCAAGATGGAGTAACGTCCGAGGCGTTTTGTTCCGTCAGAACGCGCTCGCAGGATGGCGCTCTGCTTTATCTCTTCCGTGATGTGCAGATCACGGCGCCCGTAGTAGTGGGGTCCGTACTCGCGCTGCAGATCGGCGACGAGTTGGCCCAAAGGCTTACGCTCCTCTGCCATCACATTGGCCAGCAGCAAGCAATTCAGACTGCCGTCGCGTTCCGGCAAGTAGCGGGAATATCCGATGCCGCCGGATTCTTCGCCGCCCACTACAATCTCGTGGTCCATCATGAGGTCGGCAATGTACTTGAATCCGATGGGACACTCGATCAGTTTGCGTCCGTGCTTGGCGGCGATGCGATCCACCATGCCGGTGGTGTTGAAGGCGCGTACCACGTCGCCGGGCCACTTCTTTCGCTCCAGCACCCAGCGCAACAGGACAGCGAAACACTTGTGCGAATCCACGAAACTGCCGTTTTCGGCAATGGCGCCGATCCGATCGGCGTCGCCATCGGTGGCCAGCCCGGCATGGCAGTCTTCCTTCAGCACCGTCTGGCGCAACATCTCTATGTGAGGCTCGATCGGCTCCGGATTAATTCCGGGGAACAGCGGATTCAATTCCTGGCGGATGGCAACGTAGGGAACGCCGTGAGCTTTGAAGATCTGCGTCAGCACGCCACGGCCCGAGCCGTGCATCGAGTCCACCGCGAATTTGAAACCTGCTTTGGCAATCAGGCCAAGATCGGCGAACCGGCTGATGGCTTCGGAATACGGCGTCGTCAGGTCGACTTCTTCGATCGAGGCCTTCTGGCCTTTGGGTATGGACCCGGCGGCGACCTCCTCTTCAATCACCTGCATGATGGCAGGCGTGGCCGATCCGCCAAACTTCGCTTTGAACTTTACGCCATTCCAGTTCCACGGGTTGTGACTGGAGGTGACCATCACCCCCCCGGCGGCACCCTGGGCTTTTACCGACAGAGAAACCGCCGGGGTGGGAACGGAATCTCTTGTAAGTCGAACGGGAATTCCCGCCCCAGCAACGGTCTCAGCCGCCACCCGCGCGGCGTGCTGGGAGAGAAAGCGGGTGTCATAGCCGATGAAGAGGCCATGCGCGGGGTTCTCATGCCGCAGAACGTAAGAAGCAATCCCGCCCGCCACGCGGCGTACATTGTCAAAAGTAAAATCGTCGGCAATGATGCCGCGCCAGCCGTCGGTGCCGAATTTGATCATAAGCAGTCTTCTGTCTTCAGTCGTTAGGGAAAATTTCGCCAGCTTCGGTGTTTCTGAAGACTGAAGACCGACTTCAGACGACTGTCCTTCACACCAGATGACGCAATTCCTTCTCGTCCAGATACTTCACTATCTTTCCCACGTCCTGTGCCTGTTCGCGGGTGGTGATCAGCAAAGCGTCTTCGGTTTCCACTACCACTAGATTGTTCACGCCGAGTGCTGCTACAAATTTTCCCGGCGCGTGGATATAATTTCCCTGGGCCTGCAGCGTGAATACGCCTTTTCCGTTGACCAGATTGCCATCTGCCGGATGGCTCTTGGCAGAGTGGTGTTCGTGCAGCGCGGTCCACGAGCCCAGATCGTTCCACCCGAAGTCAGCGGGGAGGCAGATGATGTTGGAATCTTGTTCTCCTTTGGCGGAACGAGGCTCGAGCACGGCGTAGTCAATGCTGATGTTTTCGCACTTCCGATATAGCCTGGAAAATGTGGCGGCGAATTTGCGTGTTCCAAAGCTTGCGGCAATCCGCTGCAGCAATATGGCGGTTTTTGGCAGGTGCTCGAGAAGCGCATTGGCCAGGGTACGCGCGCTCCACAGAAACATTCCACTGTTCCAGAAGTAATTCCCAGCCTTTACGAATTCGACGGCGCACGTTGAGCCAGGCTTTTCGGTGAAGCGCTTCACGCGAAGCGCTTCACCCTGAACTGAGGCGGCCTGAAACGACGAGCCTGCTTCAATGTACCCGTAGCCAGTCTCCGCGCGAGTAGGACGGATTCCCAGTACCACGATGTTGTCGCCCGAGGCAGCAATCCCGACTGCCTGCTTCAAGACGGCCCGATACCGTTTTTCGTCTCCGATCACGTGGTCGGAAGGAAACAGGCCTAGGACAGCATCGGGATCTGCGTTCAGCAAAATGAATGCGGCCAAACCGATGGCCGGGGCCGTATTGCGCCCCACCGGCTCGGCCAGAATTTGCTTCTTGCTCAGCCGGGGAAGCTGGCGCACCATCTCACGCTGCAGATGCTCGTTGGTGATGACCCAGAAGCGGTCGGGCAAGGCCAGCGGAAGCAGGCGCGCCACCGTCTGCTGAATCATGGTCTGCCGGCCATCGAGTGCCAGCAGTTGCTTCGCCCGGCGCTGGCGGCTAAGCGGCCAGAAGCGAGTGCCGCGGCCGCCGGCAACAATGACGGGATGGAAGTTCATTTTCGCCAAGGGTTACAAGAGATTGCAGATTGCAGAATGAAAACCCAAATCTGAAATCCACCATCTTCAATCTGAAATTTCTTCTACATCCTGGTTTCTGGCTCCGGCACTACCGCTCCGGGTACCGTCGCCTTGATAAACTCCACCGACCACTGTGGCCGCAGCTCAAATTCGCCAACGGTCGCGGGCACTACTACGGCGTCGCCTCTAGCCAGCGTCACAGGGTTTGCTCCCGGGGCTTCGACGATGCCACAGCCCTCGACCGCTACCAGAATCTGAACCGAACGCTTGCCGGTCTCGTCGTTGGTCCGGAACTTGTGCGGTTCTTTGAGTTCGAACATTTCGACCACGAAGTAAGGCGAGGAGATCAGCGGCGCCCGGCGATTGGCGGGGCCGTTCAAGTTGGACGGCGCAGGACGAATCACCTTTCCAGATCCAGCTTTCTCCTTTATGGCGGCCAAGCCTTCCTTCAGATGCAACTCGCGCGGGCGCCCGTAGTCGTATAACCGGTAAGTGGTGTCGGATTGCTGCTGGGTTTCCACGATGATAGCTCCTGGACCCAGCGTATGCACGGTCCCACCCGCCACGTAAATCATTTCACCGCGGTAGACATTGATCCAGTTCAGCAGTTCCTCGGCGCGTTTGTCATGAATGGCGTGTTCGAACTGCTCCCTGGTAACGCCAGGTTTCAGGCCGAGTCCGATCTGGGCACCGGATCTGGCGTGAGCCACGTACCAGCACTCGGTTTTCCCCCACGGCTGTCCGGCGCGATGAGCTGCCTCATCATCCGGGTGCACTTGTACGGAAAGTTTCTCGTGCGGAAACAGGAATTTCAGGAGCAGCGGAAAGCGGCCCGGATCTGGAGCTGTGTCGCCCACCAGTTCACGTCCATATTGCGAACTTAGCTCGGCAAGGGATTTCCCTTTGAGCGGCCCGGTGGCGACCTGGCATGCGTCGCCGGTCAGCCAGGCCTCGCCGATCTTCTCCGCAAACTTATGATTGGGATAAATCGGCGAGAGATCCAGCGTGCCCCAGGGACGCGGGTCGAAAGCGGGCTGCATCGAGAATGGATATAGGGCGCTCATGCGGTGGGAACATGGGGCCGCGAACTCACGAGCGACCCCGACGAATTTCTGCGCGGCGATCTGCCTACAGAGCGGCCAGGAACTTGCGCATACGTTCCAGTCCGCGATCCAGTTCGGTCACTGTGGTGGCATACGAAATCCGAATGTGTTCGCGGGTGCCGAAGCCTTCGCCGGGGACGGTCGCCACATGCGCCTCGCGCAACAACCGGCCTGCGAAATCGGAAGCCGACTTGATTCCGCCGCGCCCGATGAACGACGCGATGTTGGGATAGGTATAGAACGCGCCTTCGGGCAGCGTGCACTTCACTCCCGGGATCGCGCGCAGCCCTTTGACCACGTGGTCGCGCAGTTCGATGTATTCGCGCCGCATGTCCTCCACACACTGCTGCGGGCCATTTAGAGCAGCGACTGCGGCTTTCTGCACGATGGACGTCGGATTCGAAGTCGACTGGCTCTGTAGTTTCTGCATGGCCGTCAGCACCGGAGGGGGTGCTAGCGCGTAGCCAAGGCGCCAACCCGTCATGGCGTAGGTTTTTGACAGCGAACCGATGATGACCATCCGTTCCCGGAACTCGCGCCATGATCCTACGGAAAAATTCGCGCCGGTATAGTTCAGATATACGTAGCACTCGTCGGACAGTACCCAGATGCCGCGCTCGGCCGCCAGTTGCACCACTGCTTTCAGATCCTGCGGCGACATCACCGCGCCAGAAGGATTCGAGGGCGAATTCAAAATAATCATTTTGGTGCGCGGCGTCACCAAGCGCGCGATCATCTCCGCCGTCACGCGGAAGCCCTGACTCTCGTCCGCTTCCAGCCGCACGCAGTTCCCGCCGGCGTAGCGCACAATGTCCTTGAACGATACCCAGTAGGGAACGGGCAGTATCACTTCGTCGCCGTGATCGACCAACACCTGAATGGCGTTGAACAATGCATGTTTGCCACCGACCGAGGCCATGCACTCCTCACGGCGGTAGTCGGATTGGAAGTCAGCGGCGTGACGGCGCACGATGGCATCCCGCAGTTCCGGGGTTCCGCCGACGGCCGTGTACTTCGAGAAATTGTTCTGGATCGCGCTGATAGCTGCGTCTTTGACGTGCTGCGGCGTGGAAAAATGCGGCTCACCCGCTCCGAAATCCACGACGTCAATGCCCTGCTGTCGTAGCTTGTCGGCTTCGGCGACCACGGCCATGGTGGCCGAGGGCTCGATCCGGTTGATCCGCTCCGTAAGTTTTATCGCCGGGGTTGCTTCCGTAACTGGAGTCATGCTCGTTTCCCTGTTCTTGATTTTCTTACACTCTGCAACTTGATCGCCGGATCAAGTTTTTCTCTCAGCCGACGTTCGACAATTTCCGGAACCAGGTCCTGGATCGATCCTCCGAGTTTCGCAACCTCGCGTACCAGCCGGGAACTCAGATATGAGTACTGCTCGGCCGGCATCATGAAAACCGTTTCCAGGTTGGGCTGCAGCTTGCGATTCATCATCGCCATTTGCAGCTCGTATTCATAATCACTCAGCGCCCGAATGCCGCGCAATACGGCACCGGCCTTGACCCGGGCCGCGTAATCCACCGTCAGACCATCGAAGACGTCCACGCGAACGTTCCTAAAATCGGCGGTCAAAGCTTCCAGCATCGCCCGGCGCTCGCCCAGACTGAACAAGGGGTTCTTGTCCGGATTGCGCAGAATCGCCACAACCAACTCGTCGAAAATCTTGCCGCCACGTTCGATCAGATCCAAGTGACCGTTGGTAGGCGGATCAAACGAGCCGGGATAGATAGCGATGACCTTTTTCAAGCGTCCTCATTGTTCCTGACGGAAAAACAGGCAGGCTTGGGCTAGAGAAGATTCTATGCGGCGAAGGCGAGAGATGGCAATCATTTTGGGCCGGTACCGATGCAGTATGGCCGGCCCAGTCTCGGGTGACGGAGCTGGTAAGAGTCCGTCTACCGCCTTGCAGCCGGCACCTTGGCAGCCTCTGGTACCGCGCTGGGCATGGTGGTGACGCGGGCTCCGGTTCCCTGCGGAGCGCCCGCAGCGGCACCTTGAGACTGGGCTGTTGCGACAGGGTGGACTCCTGCCGGAATCAATCCCAGATGCTTGCGCACCTCGGCTTCCAGCTTGGTGAAGGTTTCGGCATTGTCTTTCAGGAATTGGCGCGCGTTCTCGCGTCCTTGGCCGATTCGCTCGCCCTTGTAGCTGTACCAGGCGCCGGATTTTTCCAGCAGATTATTATTCACCGCCAGGTCAAGCAGATCGCCTTCCCGCGAAATGCCTTCGCCGTACATAATGTCGAACTCAGCCTCGCGGAACGGCGCGGCGACTTTGTTCTTCACCACTTTGACCTTGGTGCGCGAGCCCGTGACCACGTCGCCTTCCTTGATCGCGGCAATTCGGCGGATATCTACGCGTACCGAAGAATAAAACTTTAGCGCGCGTCCGCCGGTGGTGGTTTCCGGATTACCGAACATGACCCCGATCTTCTCGCGGATCTGGTTGATGAAGATGAGGCAGGTGCGCGACTTGGAAACAGTTCCAGTTAATTTGCGGAGCGCTTGCGACATTAACCGCGCCTGTAAGCCCATGTGGCTGTCGCCCATTTCGCCATCGAGTTCAGCCTTGGGGACAAGTGCGGCTACGGAATCCACCACCAGCACGTCGATCGCGCCCGAGCGTACCAGCGCCTCGGTGATCTCCAGGGCTTGTTCTCCGTAGTCGGGCTGGGAGACCAGCAGGTTGTCCACATCCACGCCAAGCTTTTTAGCGTAGCCGGGGTCGAGCGCGTGCTCAGCATCGACGAATGCGGCCATGCCGCCGGTCTTCTGGGCCTGCGCGATCACCTGCAGCGCGATTGTGGTTTTGCCTGAAGATTCCGGCCCGAAGATTTCGACTACGCGCCCGCGCGGAAAACCCCCCACGCCCAGGGCGGCGTCGAAGGAGATTGCGCCAGTAGGGATCACGGCGATGGGGACGATCGCTTCCTTCGAGCCCAGCCGCATGATGGAGCCTTTACCAAACTGCTTTTCGATTTGCGCGAACGCCAGGTCAATTGCTCTTGTCCGTTCATCAGCCATAAGAATGCGGCTCCTTTGTGAGTCATGAATGCAGAAGGTATTGACGGCGTGGATTATACATCGGAGTTGCAGCGAAGAAAAGGCGAATTTGCGCTTGTCTCGGTGGAAAAGTCCCGGAATAGAATGCGGAAGGCGGGTCGGGGCCGGTTTCCGGGCCGGACAACGGGGGGTGCCCGCGGCGCTATTTGTCGCTGTTAATTTTCTTGTCTGCGGAGCAGACAATCGTAGTAAAATTCGCCGCGTTGACGCTGCCTCTGGGCAGCACGAGGCGCCTTGACGCGCTCTCACAGACCACAATGTCCGTGGAGGTTTCATGCCAGATCGAGCCCTGGGGGATTCAACCACCGCCAGTTCACAGTCTGTCGCCAGGCCGCATGAAGGCCGCAATGTTTGGATCCTAACCGTGTACGCGGTCTCGGGTCTGGCGTTATTCGGCGTGCTGATTTACTACGTCTCGGCTTACGTCACGCAGTAGTTCGTGCGCGAGGACAGGTCCCTGACTTGGCCCAGTGTCCATCCCGGTCGGATCCTCCTGCACCTGGTTCCACGACCTGACCTGTGGATGACTTCATCGTCCCACTCATTCGTTCTATCTCGCTCTACACTCGGTATCTGAACTTCATTCTGAACTCTGGGTTTTAGGGCCGTGTCCCAGCGCCCGCCCGCGACCGTGCTACAATCCCCGCTTGCCCGGTTCGCGACGCCTGGCGAATTCCCCACTTAACCGAGACGCACTGACTCCTGTGGCCCACGACCCCTCGAAGAGCGCTGTCACCTACGCCGACGCTGGGGTGGATACTGACCGCGCCAATCGCACCAAAAAGCGGATCAAGTATCTGGCCCACAAGACCTTTACCCGCAGCGTGCTCAGCGAAATCGGCGGCTTTGGCGGCCTGTTTGCCGTGGACAAGCAGAAGTGGGTGGACCCGGTCCTGGTATCGAGCGTGGACGGGGTGGGCACGAAGCTGAAAATCGCCTTCGAAATGGACGTCCATCACACCATTGGCGCCGATCTGGTCAATCACTGCGTCAACGACATTGCCGTGCAGGGAGCCACACCGTTGTTCTTCATGGACTATCTGGCCACCGGCAAGCTGGAGCCGGAAATCGCTGAAAAAGTTATTGAAGGCCTGGCCGAAGCGTGCAAACACAACGGGTGTGCGCTGATCGGCGGCGAAACTGCCGAGATGCCGGGATTTTATGCGGAGGGCGAATACGATCTGGCGGGATTCATCGTCGGAGCGGTGGAGCGAGACCGCATTATCACCGGTAAGACGGTCGAAGTCGGCGATGTGATCTTAGGGCTTGCCTCGAACGGCCTGCATACCAACGGGTACTCGTTGGCCCGCAAGCTGCTCTTCGAGGTCGGCAAATACACGCTCGATTCCTACGTAAATGAGCTTAAAGGTAAGGTTGGCAACGAACTTCTGCGTACCCACAAAAGCTATTGGCCAGCGGTAAAACGCCTGGTGGACGGCGAGTGCGTCTCCGCGATGGCCCACATCACTGGGGGCGGCATCACGGAAAATCTGCCCCGCGTGCTGCCCCGTGGGGTTGCGTCCGTCATCGAGATGGGCTCCTGGCAGGTGCCGCCCATCTTCGAGCACCTGCAGCAACTGGGAAATGTCCCACAGGAGGAGATGCTTCGCACTTTCAATATGGGGTTGGGCATGCTCCTGGTGGTTCCCTCGAAGAAGTTCAAGAAAGCCCAGACCGTGCTGGAGCGCGCGGGAGAGAAGGCCTTCACCGTCGGGCGGATTGTAAAGGGGGACCGGAAAGTGATGTACACGTGAGGGCAGGGAAGAAAACCTGCTGACCACTTGATTCTCGCCCAGTTCAACTTTCGAGGATAACTTGCGCGATCGCCTGCTCGGCGGTGTGGGAAAGCGAGAGCGCAATGTGAGCAGTGCCCATCCGAGCGGCAAACTCGGCCGCCTTGCCGTGGAACGTGATCGTGGGCCGGCCTCCGGGCTGGCGGGAGACTTCGATGTCACGCCAGCGCACGCCATGGTTCCAGCCGGTGCCGAGCGCTTTCATGGCTGCTTCCTTGGCGGCGAAGCGGGCGGCGTAACGTTCCACTCGATTGGCCTTGGAATCGCAGTAGCGTATCTCGCCTTCGGTGAACACGCGGCGGAGGAATCGGTCACCATGGCGGGCGAGGGCCTGCGCGATGCGCGGAACTTCCGCGATGTCGATCCCAGTGCCGACGATCATCAGCGATTACGTTAGCACCATCGCGTGTGAAGGTGCCACTGCGCGCGGGGTTCGTGCTGAGCTGCCGGGCTGAGCCGGCCCACACGAGCGGGCCGTCTGCGCCTACATGGGCATGCGCGTTTCGCGTCTTTGTCGGCGGACGTGCCGGAACTCCATGGCAGCCGCTGCAACCAGTGCAATCGCTCCTGCGACCGCGGCCGCAGGGAAAGCGATGTTGCGGTAAGCCAGCGTCATGTCGGGATGGGCACCGAGCAGGCCTCCGCCGATTGTGACCCCCAGGATTCCCAGCAGCAGAGATACTGCAAAAGAAAGCAGCGCCAGCAGAGAACTCACCAGCAGCACGCGAAGAGGGATCCAGAACCATCGAAGCTT
>WNFB01001822.1_pt1 | contig 18358 bp, 13 predicted proteins | sample 5400501 | NCBI WGS metagenome assembly WNFB01 (sample SAMN13153341, study PRJNA577476) | soil metagenome | isolation source: 200 cm saprolite under Douglas fir tree site 2 hole 1 | place: USA:California | collected 2015-04-18 | reverse complement strand
CGAGCTGCAACTCGTTGTGGCGGGGACGGCTGATGCGGTCATGATGGTCGAAGCAGGGGCGAATGAACTGTCCGAAGCCATCATGCTTGAGGCGATCGAACTCGCCCATGCCGAGATCAAGAAGATTGTGGCCAAGATTCGCGAGTTGCAAGCCGCCGCAGGCAAGCCCAAGCGGAAGGTGGCGAAGGAGCAGATCGATTCTGCGCTCGCCGCTCAAGTGAAGGCCTTGGTGGCGCAAGGGATCCGCGAGGCCATCATGATTCCGAACAAAGCGGCCAGGCAGGAGCGGTTGGATGAGGTCAAGGACGGCGCCGTTCAAAAACTCAAGAGCGCGGACGATCCGAATCGGGAGCGGCACGTCAAGTTGGTGTTTCATGAGCTGGAATATACGGAAGTTCGGAACATGATCCTGGAGAAAGGGTCGCGGGCGGATGGACGTGGCCCGGCTGATATTCGTCCGATCACTTGCGAAGTCAGCGCGCTGCCACGGACACACGGCTCCGCGATCTTCACCAGGGGCGAGACTCAAAGTTTGGCCGTGGTCACGTTGGGGACCACGGACGACGAGCAGCGGATCGATGCGTTGGAAGGGGAGTACATGAGGACGTTCATGCTCCATTACAATTTTCCGCCGTTCAGCGTCGGCGAGGCGCGGCCGCTTCGCTCACCGGGACGCCGGGAAGTCGGTCATGGTGCATTGGCGGAACGGGCGTTGGCCCCGGTGGTTCCCAGCAAGGAGGCCTTCCCCTACACGCTCCGCATCGTGTCCGACATCCTCGAATCCAACGGATCCTCTTCGATGGCGACTGTCTGTGGTGGGAGCCTTGCCATGATGGACGCCGGCGTGCCGATCAGAGAAGCCGTTGCCGGGATCGCGATGGGACTGATCAAGGAAGGTGATCGGGTCATGATCCTCTCTGATATCCTCGGGCTGGAGGATCACTTGGGTGACATGGATTTTAAGGTCTGCGGCACCAAGCAGGGCGTGACGGCGTTGCAGATGGATATCAAGATCGGCGGCATTACGTCGGCCTTGATGCAGAAGGCCTTGGAACAGGCCAAAGCCGGCCGCTTACACATTTTGAGTTGTATGGATGAGGCGCTCCAAGCGCCTAGAACCACCCTGTCGGCCTACGCGCCACGGATCTTCACGATGAAGGTGAAGCAGGACAAGATCCGCGAGATCATCGGTCCGGGCGGCAAAACGATCCGCGCCATTATTGCGGATTGCGGGGTCAAGATCAATGTCGACGACAGCGGAACCGTCACGATCGCGTCGGTTGACGGAGCCTCGGCCGAGAAGGCCAAAGAAATGATCAGTCGGATTACCGAAGAAGTCGAGATCGGGAAGATCTACATGGGTACGGTTCGGAAAATCATGGACTTCGGCGCGTTTGTCGAGGTCCTGCCGGGAACTGATGGACTGGTGCACATCTCGCAGCTGGCGCACCATCGAGTCCAAGCGGTATCCGACGAGGTGAAGGAAGGCGATCAAATCCTGGTGAAGGTCCTGGAAGTGGATCGGCAAGGAAAGATCCGCCTTAGCCGCAAGGAAGCCATGCCGCCTCCGACCGGGGCCGGTGTGCTTGATCCGTCCGCCAGGTAGCTGTCTTGTATCGCAAGCTCGTCCTGAACAACGGGGTGCGGGTGGTGACCGAACGGATGCCGACGCTCAAGTCGGTCACCGTCGGCGTGTGGGTCAACACCGGGTCACGGGACGAGCAGTCTTCCCAGGCAGGATATTCCCACTTCATCGAACACATGCTCTTCAAAGGAACGCGCAGGCGTTCCTCCGCCGAAATTTCGCGCGAAATCGACGCGCTTGGCGGAGAGATGAATGCCTTCACCTCGCGGGAGACAACGACCTATTACGTGAAGGTGTTGGATCAGCAGCTGCAGCGAGCGTTTGAACTCCTCTCCGATCTATTCCACCATTCCCGTTTCGAATCCAAAGACATCGAAAAAGAAAAACAGGTCGTCCTGGAAGAAATTCGCATGGTCCAGGACGATCCGGAAGATCTCGTGCAAGAGCTCCACATGGGCCAAGTGCTGAGGCGTCATCCGCTCGGTCGCTCTATTCTAGGCCGAGAGAAGACGATCAGAGGGCTGCGACGCCAGGACCTGCTGAATTATATAGAGACCTACTACGATCCGGGGCAGACCGTGGTTTCGATTGCCGGAAACTTTGAGCAGACCAAACTTGATCGGCTGGTCGCGCGGTATTTCGGCAAGGGCCGGGCGGCAAAGGCGGCCCACACCAACGGGCGTCATCCTCCTGACGTGCATGGCGGTGTCTTGCTGAAGAAGAAACGGTTGGAACAGGTCCATCTCTGTCTCGGGCTCAAAGGCGTTGCCGCAGGACACCAGGATCGGTATGCGTTATATACGCTCAACAGCGTGTTGGGCGGCAGTGTGAGTTCGCGATTATTCCAGGAAGTCCGAGAGAAGCGGGGTCTCGTCTATTCAATTTACTCCTTCTTGTCCGGTTATTCGGATGGCGGCATGATCACGGTGTATGCGGCGACGAGGCCGAAAGAGGTGGATCGCGTCGTGGATCTTGTCTGTCGAGAGATTCGGCAGATCGGCATCAAAGGCGTTGAACGGAAAGAGCTTGAGCGGGCAAAGACTCAGATGAAGGGCAGCTTGATGCTGAGCTTAGAGAGTTCCCACAGCCGCATGAGCAAATTGGCGAAGGATGAACTCACGCATGGCCGACACATGTCACTGGAAGACATGCTAGCTCATATCGATCGTGTGAATGAGGAACAGATCATCAATGTGGGCCGCCAATTTTTTAAGCTGGACTCCCTTGCGATCACTGGGCTCGGGCCTCTCGCCTCGCGCAGTCTGCATGCCCTTAGATAAGAATTCTCTAATAGAAGCTCGTCGGGGCCTTAAAAAGTGGATAAAAAATCTCAACGTAGCTATCTGTAAGACGTTGATTACTAAATGTATACTTCGTTATATTCGAAGCGATCAACAGGGCAAACAATTTCTTGACACAGTTTCATGATTTCAGTACCATAACCGAACATTTTGACAATGATTCTCAATCGAAGGGACGCAGCACGAAGAAAAACAAAGAGATGTGGCTGAAATGCCATCACTCGTGGCGGCGTGATCTCTGAAACTGTTTCGTAGCTTTCGGTGTCTTTAAACTAAGTATTGATCGGTTATTGTGGGTGTTATTTTTATGAAGGAGGGACTAGGTATGCCAAAGGTCATACTTATCGCCGCCGTGGCAGTGTTTTCTGTGCTCGGCTTACTGACGGCCGAGTTCGCCGTTGCTGACCCTGCTGCGCCTGCTGCGGCTGGACCAACTGACAACATCGTCGGTGGAAAGCCCATGAAGGGTGAAATCACCAAGACTCTCAAGGGCCGGGTATGGTCACAGTGGGCCGACAATCCAGATGGAGAGTTGCTCTTCGGAATTCAATATTGGAACGCCGGTGAGCCGGGTTCAGGAACCCCGAATGGCCGTTCGTCTTCCGCTCTCGATGTGAAACCACCGGATCCATTGTTCTCCTGCTGCGCCTGGGGCTTTGTGGGTGGAACGGATAAGAACAGCCCCTATTCCGGGTGGTACCATGCCGCCACGACCGTCCGGTTGGCTGTGAAGGACAAGGCCCTCATGGACCAGATCATCAAGGCCTCCCAGGAACTCGTCGCCATGGAAGTGAGCCTGGATGGTCGGACGATCACCGGCTTCAAGGTTATTAAGGAATAGACCTTAACAAGTTTCAATTCTTTCATGTCCTGTTAAGGAGGACGCGATTATGAAGTTTCATACGAAAGGCTGGGCCGTAATGGCCGCAGTAGCGCTGGTGGTCTCTGCGGCCTCCACCGCACTGGCGATCGAATCATTCCAAGAGCGTTTTGAGTGGGGTGATATGAGCAAGCCGACGACATTGCAGGGTCGCGTGATCGTGCTCGATCCCTATGATGAGGCGGTCTGGATTAACGTGGCTGTGTTCGGCGGCAACGCTGAAAGCGGCCACTTCTGGCAGAAGATTCACCCGGGCAAGAACCTGAAGTTTTACGCAGACAAGGGTGCTTGGGAAGAACTCAAGAAGATGGGCCGCCCCCATGCGGGGCCGGCTGCCGCAAAGGAAGTGCCGCCGTCCAGCACGACTGACTTGATCGAGTTTACCGTGACAGAACCAGAGCAGAATCATCGTGTCATTTCCTCGGTCAAGAAGCTTCCGGAAGTGGCCGGTTCCATGGGGAAGCCGCTGAGCATCTCCGGTCTGCGGTTAAAGGAGTGCGCGGGAAAGAGCGAAATTGAGGCAGGCTGTGCAGCAGCGAAGCAAGGCCTCAATACCTCACCGAAGTCTCCTGATGGGGCCGCTATACCCATGCAGTATGATGTATTGCTCCCAGGTGGACAGCCCATCGCTGGCTTGATTCCCTGGACCGCGAAGTACAACCTTGGGTCCAGTCACTGACCTGAGACAGTAACTGACTTCAAAGGCGGCATCTCCGGAAGGGGATGCCGCCTTTTTATTTCTAGTGATTGTCTTGGCCGGTTGGACCGATCCGGCGCTGTAGGTCAGCGAGGCGATTGAGCGCATCGAGCGGCGTCATGGAGAAGAGGTCAATTTGTTTCATTTCCTCGATGATCGGATGTGGCTGAGGGAGCGAGGCATGTGGTGGTTCTTTCTCTGAAGATATGGGCGTGCCCTCGATGGTGGTATCCGGTTGTTCCAACTGGGCCAGAACTTGTTGCGCCCGGGCGATGACCGTTGGAGGGAGTCCCGCCAGTTTGGCGACATGAATTCCGTAACTGCGGTCTGCGCCGCCCGGCACAATTTTACGCAAGAAGACCACGTCTCCATCCCGTTCCTGGACCGCCACGCAATAGTTTCTGATCCCCTCGCGTAACCCTTCCAGTTGCGTCATTTCGTGATAGTGCGTGGCGAACAGTGTCCTGGCTCCCAAGTGCCGGCGGTCTTGGATATGCTCCGCAATAGCCCAGGCGATGCTTAGTCCATCGTAGGTGCTGGTCCCTCGGCCGATCTCATCCAGGAGAATCAAACTGCGGGCGGTCGCGCTGTTCAAGATGTGAGCGGACTCGATCATCTCCACCATGAAGGTGCTCTGTCCGGCAGCCAAATTGTCCGAGGCTCCTACGCGCGTGAAAATCCGATCGACCAGTCCGATGCGCGCCTCGGCTGCAGGCACAAAACTCCCGATCTGCGCCAACAAGACGATCAGTGCGACCTGGCGGAGGTAGGTGCTCTTCCCCGCCATATTGGGCCCGGTGAGGATCACAAGCCGGTTGCCCTCACAGTCGAGGGCCGTGTCGTTGGGTACGAACGTCAGATCACTACTGAGTTGCTCAATGACAGGGTGGCGGCCTTCTCGAATGAGGATCGTGCTGCTCTCATCGACGAGGGGTTTGACATAGCGATGTAATGCGGCGGTCTCGGCCAGACCGGCGAGGACGTCGAGCAACGCGACGGTCTGGGCCATCGCTTGAAGCCGAGGCACCTCGTTTGCCAGGCGCACGCGCAATTGTTCGAACAGCTCCTGCTCGAGCGCCAGCAGTTTGATTTCAGCGCCCGTGACACGCTCTTCCAATTCTTTCAGCTCCGGCATCATGAATCGTTCGGCATTGACCAGCGTCTGCTTGCGAATGTAATCAGGCGGGACACGGGACAGGTGGGTCTTGGTAATTTCGATGTAGTAGCCGAACACTTGATTGTAGCGAACCTTCAAAGAGTCGATCCCCGTTCGCTCCCGTTCTTTGGCTTCCAACGAGGCGATCCAGCCCTTGCCCTCCGTGCTCGCCTTGCGCAGTTCATCGACCCCGGCATGGTGCCCTTCCCGAATCATGCCGCCGTCACGGAGCGACATCGGGGCATTCGGCTTGATGGTCTGCTCAATCGCGTCATGCACATCTCGGCAGTCGTCCCACGACTTGCGGATGTCGGTCAACAACGAGGCCTGGAACGGCTGGAGGTGGGACCGTAACTCCGGCAGGGCGCTCACCGATTGTTTCAACGCGAGTAGTTCACGAGGTCCTGCGACGCCGAGCGTCACACGGCTGCTCAGACGGGCGATATCTTGCACATCACGCAGCGTGGTCCGGAGCGACACGCGTTGTTGAATCCGGTCTTTCAACTCGCCGACTGCTTCGAGCCGAGCTTGAATGGCGCCACGATCGAGGAGCGGTCTGACAAGCCAATGCCGTAACAAACGACTGCCCATGGCCGTCGCGGTGCGGTCCAACACCGACAAGACCGTGGGCTGATCCTGTCCCGATCGGTGCTCACCGGCTCCCAATGGTCGTACGAGTTCGAGATTGCGAATCGTCGCGCAATCCAGATGCATGGCGTCGCCGCTCCAGCGCGTTTGTAGACGGCGGAGGTGTGCGAGGGAAGCGGTTGGCTGGGTTTCACGAAAATATCGCAGGACCGCTCCGGCGGCTCCGATCCCGGCGGTCAGGCCGCGACAGCCGAATCCGTCGAGCGAGTGCACCGCAAACTGTGTCTGGAGTAATTGTGCGGCATCTTTGGGATTGAAGGAGGCCGAGGGTTGTGCGCAGAGGCGTGGCCCACGCAGACGAGTCAGGCACGATCGGGCATTCGCATTGGAATCGGGGTGAAGTACTTCCCGTGGTTCCAGCCGAGCCAGTTCATCCATGAGCTGGATCTCTGCCTGTGCCCCTTGGAACTCTGTCACCCAAAACTCCCCGGTGGAGACGTCCAGACAGGCCAGCCCAATGACGGATTGTCCCTCGGCAGATGGGGCCGTGGCGTCGGAGAAGGCGACAGCCACCAGGAAATGCGATTCTCCAGGAGAAAGGAATTCAGTGTCGACCAGTGTGCCCGGTGTATACAAACGAACGACTTCGCGACGCACGAGACCCTTTGCGAGTTTCGGGTCTTCCACCTGTTCGCAGAGTGCGACGGTCCGCCCAGCCTTGAGAAGCTTTGCGATATAACCTTGCGCGGCATGGTAGGGCACTCCGCAGAGCGGAACTGGGTTGGTGCTGGATTTATCGCGAGAGGTGAGGGCAATGGAGAGCAGCTTGGAGGCGATCTGCGCATCCTCGTAAAACATTTCGTAGAAGTCGCCGACGCGGAACAACAGAATGGCGTCGGGATAGCCGCGCTTGATTTCGCGGTATTGCCGCATCAACGGTGAGGCGTCTGCGTCACTCATCGCGTCGGTCTCGGTGTGATTCGCCGGTCACAGCGGAGGGTGTGCGGCCTGTGACTTTATCAAGTGAGTGGCGTAGCCGTTCTAAGTCCACTTCGGCTTCTTGCAGCGCTTTGGTTTTTCGGCGGAGTTCGATACGGCTCCGCACCCATGGAGGAAAGAGAAGAATGCCGGAGACGAGCAACCCCACCGCGAACCCCGCCAGGATGGGCCTATAGATCGGTGTCGAGGCTTCAAAGAGACCAAAGAAGTATCGGAGCGTGACTTCCTGTTCCTGGTTCTGAAGGAAAAAGGCCAGAGAGAGGAGCAGAAGAATTCCGACCAGAATCAGCCTAATCATGACCTCGTTGTTGCCTCCCTGTCCAAGGCCCGGCGTGGTGACACTCGATGCACCCTGCTGGTCTTGCTGTACTCTATGCGCAAGTGGGAGAGGACCTCGTCAGACTTCGGCCCCGTCGCGCTCAACTGAATCGTTCGGCTCCGCGAGGCACGATGGTTCAGCGTAATCTCGATCCGGTCCTGCGGCAGCGCGGCAAGGCCCTTGTCGGCCCATTCTATTGCCGTCACGGTCTGGCCGGAGAAATACTCGATCAGTCCTGTCGATTCAAGCTCGCGGGGCGTGCGAATACGGTACAGATCCACGTGGGCAAGCGGCAGGCGCCCTTGATAATATTCGTGAATCACGACGAATGTCGGGCTGCTGATGGCCGTCGGCGATGTGCCCAGACCCTGCGCGATTCCGCGAACGAGCGCCGTCTTGCCGGCGCCGAGCGGTCCGTAGAGTGCGATCGTTTCTCCTCCGCGAAGTACGCGGCCGATCACTTGGCCTAGCCGATCGGTGTGCTGGTGCGATGTGGACACCAGTTTCCACGGCAGGATCGACGTGGCGCTACGGCGAGCGGCAGGCTGCTTCGCCTTGGCTGACCGGGTCACGTTAGGTCGTTTTAGTCCGCTGGAGCGCATAAGGAATCTGAGTGATTAGGTCACTGGCGAGCATCCCGGGCTGCCCGAGGTGTTGGGAGGCCAAGTCGCCGGCCAATCCATGAAAATAGGTCGCGGCACAGGCGGCGTCCCATGCGGGGACCCTTTGCGCCAGTAAGCCGACGATCATGCCAGTCAAGACATCACCGGTTCCTGCCGTGGCCATGCCGGGATTGCCGGTCGGGCAAATGGCGACAAGCCCATCGGGGCGGGCGATGACGGTTCGTGCGCCTTTTAAGACGACGAACACGCCGCGTTCTCGGGCAAACCGTTTGGCCGTGCCGATTCGGTCTGCGTTGACGCTCTGCGTGGTGGCATCGACTTCGAGCCGGGCCATCTCACCAGGGTGCGGGGTGAGAATGGGTGGAGTTTTACATTCGGTCAGCAACGAGACCCGGCCAGCCAAGGCGTTGAGCGCATCGGCATCGAGGACGGAGGGCCGATCCAGATGCTTCATGAGCGACTGCACGAGTTCGACGGTTTCGTGATGTGTCGAGAGCCCCGGACCGATGGCGATCGCCGTGCGTGCCTGGATAAAGGCTATGACACGATCGAGTCCTGAGCGGGCCAGTGTACGTGCCTTCGTCTCCGGAAGAGGCATCGTCATCGCTTCCAGTAACTTTGCTTCCAGTACATCGTTGACGCTGCTGGGGGTGGCCACGGTCACCAGGCCGGCTCCAATGCGGAGTGCCGCCCGGGCCGCCAACGCCGCCGCGCCGGTTTTCCCCACGGACCCTGCAATAATCCCCGCATGGCCAAAGATTCCTTTATGTGCGGAGGGCACGCGTTCCGGTAGAGACTGAAAAGCACTGTCGCTTGTGAGGAGCAGGGTCCGGCTCTCGATGGCATCCACATAGGCGGGTGGAATGCCGATATCTACGACGCGGATTGCGCCGGCCTGGTCAATCCCCGCATCAACATAGAGACCGAGTTTCGGGAGGCCACATGTGATGGTCAACGTGGCGCGGATCGCTTGCCCTAAGATGTCGCCGGTATCGGCATGGAGACCGGACGGGATATCAACCGCGATGACTGGTTTCCCGGCACTGTTGATGAGATCGATGGCCTCACGATAGATTCCGGTCACTACGGAAGACAATCCAGTACCAAGGAGGGCATCGATGAGGATGTCGCTGGAGGCGAGGAGGGGCCGCGCCTGGTCCGCAGACCGGAATCGAACGATCGCTGCTCGCCCCGCAACCCGAACGAGCCGGCGATACATGGCCGCGGTGTCGCGACTCAGGTCGGTGATCGGGGTGAGGAGTACCACGTGAATCCGAGCACGTCGGCGGTGCAGCAGTCGAGCCACAACCAATCCGTCTCCTCCGTTGTTCCCTTTTCCGCAGAGGATGGTAATGGTCTTGCCTCGTGCTGGTCCACAGTGCTCCTCCAGATGCCTGACAATTCCCTCGCCTGCCCGCTCCATCAAGACGGTACTGGGGATATGCGCTTCGATGATTGTGCGGCGATCGAGTGTCTGCATTTCGGTTCCGGTCACGATCTTCATCGGTGGCCTTGCGTGCGGGATCGATACCGCATGAGGAATCGGGTGAGCGCGGGGAGGAAAGAGAACTGTTGCCTAAGGCGCAATGTCATGACAAGGGCGAATCGCGTTGTCCATGGAGGAACGCAGGGTACCGCACAGTGCGATGGTTCAACTCAGCAACGCTTTCATCTCCCTCACGGCCTGGTCGAGGCCCACCAGAATCGCTCGGGCAATGATGCTGTGGCCGATATTGTATTCGACGATTTCCGGAATGTGAGTCAACCGCGTCACATTGCGATAGTCCAAGCCGTGCCCGGCATTGACGCCCATTCCGAGTTTGTAGGAGAGCTTCGCGGCCTGCGTAATGGCCGCTACTTCCGCGTCGGCTTCTTTCGAGCGCCGGGCATTCGCATACCGGCCGGTATGGAGCTCAACGAAATCGGCTGAGATTCTGTGCGAGGCTTTGACCTGGGCCAAATCCGGTTCGATGAAGAGGCTGACGGGAATGCCGCCATCCTGGAGCAGGGTCACGACCTGCTGGATACGATCTCTGTGGCCGGCCACGTCCAGGCCGCCTTCAGTCGTAAGTTCCTGACGGTGCTCCGGGACGAGCGTGACCATGTCCGGCTTTATGGTCAGGGCAATTTTGGCCATCGTCTCATCGGCGGCCATCTCCAGATCGAGCTTGGTGCGGATGAGTTCCCGCAAGAGGCGAAGATCGCGGTCTTGAATATGGCGTCGATCTTCTCTGAGGTGGACGACAATACCATCGGCCCCGGCCAATTCCACCAACACGGCGGCGGCAAGGGGGTCCGGGTCGGTTCCACCACGGGCCTGCCGCAACGTGGCCACATGGTCGATGTTCACCCCAAGTCGTGACACGGATCCTCCTTCTGGCTATGTGGAGCGAGGAGAAACTGAGTTGCGTGATAAGTGCGAAAGGCGTTGCAGTTGTAACAGAAATTGACTGGGAGGGGCAAGGACTGGGAGGGGGGAGCTGGTGCTGTACTGCTTCAGTAAGTCTGAAGGGTTGGAATGTCGAACCCCATAGAATCACGGCATAATTTGACTCGACGTACCCCCCGCCATTAGAATAGCCCCCCTGATGCGGGGAGGGCGGTCTTTCGATGCCTCCGCGCATGTGAGGATTACAGGCAGGGGATCCGATGGGATCAGGCGACGGATTTTATCGCATCAAACGGCTACCGCCTTATGTGTTTGCCCAGGTGCAGAGCCTCAAACTCGAGGCTCGCCAACAGGGCGAAGACATTATCGATTTCGGAATGGGAAATCCTGACCAACCGACGCCGAGCCATATCGTCGAGAAGATGATCGAGGCGGCGCGGAAGGGGAAAAATCATCGATACTCGGCCTCGCGCGGGATTACGAAACTGCGACATGCGATCGCGGGTTGGTACAAGCGGAATTACGATGTCGATCTGGATCCTGAGACCGAGACCATCGTCACGATCGGCTCCAAAGAAGGGTTGGCACATCTGGCGCTGGCCTTGATCGGGCCCGGTGACGTCGTGCTGACGCCGACGCCGACGTATCCCATTCATATGTACAGTTTCATCATTGCGGGGGGAGAAGTCCGCGGGATCGAGCTGCGTCCGGATAGTGACTTCTTCGACGATTTACAGCGGGTCTATCGCCAGACCTTTCCGCGACCCAAGATTTTGGTCATCAATTTTCCGCATAATCCCACCACCGCCGTGGTGGATCTGGAGTTTTTTAAGAAAATCGTCGCCTTTGCCAAAGAACATAACGTGATTGTCATTCATGACCTGGCCTACGCCGACTTGGTGTTCGACGGATATAGGGCGCCGAGCTTCCTGCAGGTTCCCGGGGCCAAGGATGTCGGCGTCGAGTTCTATACCCTCTCCAAGGCCTACAACATGCCCGGTTGGCGCGTAGGCTTCTGTTGCGGTAATCGTGAGGTTGTCGGGGCTTTGGCCAAGATCAAGAGCTACCTGGATTACGGTATTTTCCAGCCTCTGCAGATTGCCAGCGTCATTGCCCTCAATGGGCCGCAGGACTGTGTCAAAGAGACGGTGCTGCGCTACCAGAAGCGTCGTGATGTGTTGGTGAGCGGACTGAATCGCATCGGGTGGCAGGTGAACAAGCCCGTGGCCACCATGTTCGTCTGGGCCAGAATTCCGCTGCCCTATCGGTCTCAGGGGTCGTTGGAGTTTTCGAAGCTCCTGCTCCGCGAGGCTAAAGTGGCTGTGTCTCCCGGGATCGGGTTCGGTGAAGGCGGGGACGAATATGTGCGTTTCGGCCTCGTCGAAAATGAACATCGTACGAGGCAAGCCGTTCGAGGCATTCGCAAAACCCTGAAGTTTGAGGGGTCGGAAGAATGATCTCGCGCGTGGGAGTCGGTATCATTGGGTTCGGAACGGTCGGGACGGGTGTCGCGAAAATTCTCTTGGAGAATGCCGCCTTGATCAGCCGCCGGGTCGGTGTGCCGATCGAGATCGTTCGGATTGCGGATCTCGATGTGACACGTGACCGAGGTCTTACCCTGCCTCCCGGCCTACTCACGACCGATGCGAAGCAGATTCTCGCCGATCCGTCGATCGACATCGTCGTTGAGTTGATCGGTGGATGCGATGTTGCCAAATGCATCATCCTGGAGGCCATTGCGGCAGGCAAACATGTCGTCACCGCCAATAAGGCCTTGCTCGCGTTACACGGAGAAGAAATATTTGCCGCGGCTTCCCGCACGGGCGTCGACCTAGGCTTTGAAGCGAGCGTGGGCGGGGGGATTCCCGTTATCCAGTCATTGAGGGAAGGGCTGGCGGCCAACACCATCCAATCCATTTATGGGATCATCAACGGGACGGCCAATTACATTCTCTCGCGCATGACCCAAGAAGGCCAGAGTTTTGAGACGGTACTCGACGAAGCGAAGCAGGCCGGTTATGCCGAAGCGGATCCGACATTCGATGTGGCCGGTGTTGATTCGGCGCACAAGCTGGCGATCCTGGTGGCGCTGGCCTATGGAACACCGGTCAATGTTAAAGATGTGTACACCGAGGGGATCACCCACATTACGCCGCTCGATATCGCGTACGCCAAAGAGTTCGGTTGTACGATCAAGCTGCTGGGCATTGCCAAGCTGGTTGGCAACGAAGTCGAAGCCCGAGTGCATCCCACGATGCTGCCATCCTCGTCTCCAATCGCCCAAGTCGAAGGAGTCTACAACGCGATTCAACTTGTCGGCGATGCCGTGGGCGACGTGGTGCTCTATGGCCGGGGCGCAGGGTCCATGCCGACCGGCAGTGCGGTGGTCGGCGATCTCGTCGCCATCGCGCGCAATCTGTTGAAAGGAGCGGTCGGGCGAGTGCCGCCCGCCTCGTTCCAGCAGGACCAGCGTCGTCCGCTTCGGATGCGGACGATGGAAGAAATCAGCTCCCTCTATTACCTCCGCTTTATGGTGTTGGACCGCCCCGGCGTCTTGTCGCAAATCGCAGGGGAGTTGGGCCGGTGCGGTATCAGTATCTCGTCCGTCCTTCAACAGGGACGACGCGAAGGGCAAACGGTTCCGGTCGTGATCAAGACCCATACCGCCACGGAGCGCGATGTCCAAACGGCATTGCGAGCGATCAATCGCATGGCCTTCATCTCCGAGCCCACCACCTTGATCCGGGTCGAGGGCAAGGACGAGTAATGCGATGAATCGCTGGCGTGGTGTGATCGAAGAATATCGGAAGTTTCTGCCGGTGACTGAACGTACCCCCGTGGTGACGCTCGGTGAAGGCAACACTCCGCTTATCAGGGCGACTCGGCTGGCCAAGCAGATCGCTCCCGGCGTCGATCTCTATCTCAAATTCGAAGGCATGAATCCGACAGGATCGTTCAAGGATCGCGGCATGACGTTGGCCATCTCAAAGGCCGTTGAATCCGGCGCCAAGGCGGTGATCTGTGCCTCCACGGGGAATACCTCTGCATCCGCTGCGGCCTATGGCGCGCGGGCGGGACTGGCGGTCTTTGTATTGATTCCTGCCGGGAAGATTGCGATGGGTAAACTGTCCCAGGCCATGATGCACCAAGCCACAGTTATCCAGATTGAAGGAAACTTTGACCAGGCCTTGACCATTGTCAAAGAATTGTCGGCGACCTATCACATCGAGCTGGTCAACTCGATCAACCCCTATCGGATCGAGGGGCAGAAAACCGGTGCGATGGAGGTCTGCGATGAGCTCGGCGATGCCCCGACAGTTCATGTGCTGCCGGTTGGGAATGCCGGCAACATTACCGCCTATTGGAAGGGGTACCAGGAATACCGTGCAGCCAATCAATCCACGAGGCTGCCTCGCATGATCGGGTTTCAGGCGGCTGGTGCGGCGCCCATCGTGCTTGGCCGCATCGTGGAAAATCCGCAGACGGTGGCCTCGGCGATTCGGATCGGCAATCCGGCCAGCTGGGAAGCGGCCTTGAATGCCGTGAAGGAATCCACGGGAGCGATCGATTCGGTGACGGATGAAGAGATTCTGCAGGCGTATAGGGCGGTGGCGGCGGCGGAAGGGGTTTTCTGTGAGCCGGCGTCCGCCGCATCTGTTGCCGGCGTGATGAAGTTGAGCCAGCAAGGCGGATTGCGTGAAGGCGAGATAGTGGTCTGCACCTTGACAGGCCATGGATTGAAAGATGCCGACACAGCCATCAGCGTATCGGCCCAACCGAAAACCGTTAGAGCGACGCGGGAGGATGTCGCTCGTCTTTTAAGGGTGTAGACACAATGCGAGCAGGGCTTCGATGAAACATGTGATTCTCCATGCCGATGGGATGGCAGACCATCCCCGGAAGGAATTGGGCGGACGGACTCCTCTTCAAGCGGCTTTGACCCCTCACCTGGATCGCCTCGCGCAAGGTGGGGAGCTTGGGCTCCTGGCCGCGGCGCCTGAGAACGTGCGACAGGGGAGCGGTCTGATGGGAACCACCATCCTCGGATACGACCCCAAGAAATACTACCAGGGTCCCGGTCCGTTCGAAGCGGCCAGTCTGGGGGTCGTTGTCAGCGAGCATGATGTGGTGTATCGCTGTACGATGGTCACGTTGCGGGCAGACGCCCAGTCCGGGAGTAAAGGCGGACTGAACGAGATCAAGAAGCTCGGACCGCAGGTGGTGATGGATGATCCAACCGCGGGCCTGATTTCGACAGAAGAGGCCCGCGAATTGATCGAGGCGATCAACGAACAGCTCGGGTCGGAGATGATTCAGTTCTATCCCGGGTTAGGCCACCGTCATCTCATGGTGTGGGTCAACGGGAAGTCGCGAGCGATCTGTACGGATCCACAATTACTGGTCGGTCGACCGATCGCCGATGCATTACCGACGGGAGACGGATCCGACATTCTCTGGAAACTCATGGACGCTTCGTTTCAGATCTTGCGCGATCATCCCCTCAACGATGAACGTCGGGAAGCGGGGCAGAAGCCGGCCAATTGTCTCTGGCTCTGGGGCCAAGGCCGGGCCATTCTCTGGCCAAACCTTTCTGAGCGATTGAAGATGTCCGGTGTGGTGGTCTCACAGAGCGATGTCCATCGCGGACTCGGCATCATGGCCGGGCTCGAAGCCGTGGACGGCGCGCGATTGGCCGGTGCGGATCTTCGTACCCAAGCGGCGGTCGTCCTGGAGGAATTGAAGAAAAATGATTTTGCTTATGTGCATGTGGAGTTACCGGACGAGGTCGTCTACGGGTCGGATGTCGCGGCCAAGGTGAAGGGTATCGAAGCGGTCGATCGCGAACTGGTAGGGCCGCTGCTCGATGGGTTGGCCCAATTGGGTTCCCATCGCATCGTGGCCTTCTGCGATTCGGGCAGCGTGCATCATGGCCAAGCGGCGGAAGGTCCGGGGTTCTTCGCCTATCGTGACAGTGCGGCAGCCCCCTCTGCCGGGACCGGACGTAGATTTATCGAGGCTGATGCTCGAGCCTCGACCGTGCCTCCTCGTGATGCGACGAAGTTCGTCGTGCGACTTTTCGCAAAAGGATCCTGACGGTCGTGGCGCTGATTATCCAGAAATATGGGGGAACGTCCGTGGGCACGATCGAGCGGATCCACTGTGTGGCCGACCGCATCGAAAGGGCTCACAAGGATGGCCATCGCGTTGTGGTTGTCCTGTCCGCGATGAGCGGTGAAACGGATCGGTTGCTTCGGTTGGCGCATGAAGTCACGCCGCTGCCGGACGATCGCGAACTCGATATGCTCCTGTCGACCGGAGAGCGGGTGACCATCGCCTTGTTGGCGATGGCCTTGCGGGCCCGGAGACTCGATGCCCAATCTTTTACGGGGCGCCAAGTCGGGATTATGACCGACAGTGCCCATACGAAGGCGCGTATTACCCGGGTGAGTGCCGATCGAATCCGCGAGGCACTGCTCAACGGGGTCATTCCAGTGGTCGCCGGCTTTCAAGGGATCAACGAGCAGTCGGATGTCACGACGTTGGGGCGTGGAGGCTCCGATCTGACAGCGGTCGCGCTGGCGGCGGCGCTGAAGGCTGATCGGTGCATCATCTTTACCGATGTCGATGGCGTCTACACCTCGGACCCCAACATTGTACCGGTGGCTGGACGAATCGACAAAATTTCCTATGAGGAAATGCTGGAAATGGCTAGTCTGGGCGCCAAAGTGTTGCAGAGCCGTTCCGTCGAATTTGCTGCCAAGTTCAATGTGCCGGTGGAGGTGAACTCCAGCTTCAAAGAAGGAAAGGGGACGCTTGTGACGCGTGAAGATGAGGATATGGAAGCGGTCGCGGTGTCGGGAGTCACCGGCGATCGAAATCAGGCCAAGGTCACGATTGTGGGCGTGCCGGACAAACCAGGTATTGCATCCAAACTCTTTGGGCCAGTGGCCAAGGCCAACATCAATGTCGACATGATTATCCAGAATATGAGTCAGTCGGGCATGACAGATATTTCCTTCACGATCCCACGGGCAGACATCAAGAAAGCCCTGCCGCTGATTCAGGACGTGGCGAAAGGTATCGCGGCCAAATCGGTTGCCGTGACCGAGGCGATCGCGAAGGTTTCGCTGGTCGGCGTCGGGATGCGTTCCCATTCAGGAGTCGCCGCCAAGATGTTCGAAGTCTTGGCGCAGGAAGGCGTAAATATTCTCATGATCAGCACGTCGGAGATCAAGATCTCCTGTGTCATCGATGAAAAGTATGCCGAGCTCGCGATGCGTTCGCTCCATACCGCATTCGGGTTGGATCACTCACCGGCAGGGGACCGAAACGCGAAGTAGAGGATTTCGGCGAGGTGAGTCTCGACAGGTTCGTCCTGCTCCTGGTATCGTTTCCCTTATGGCTCGAAAATCTTCACAACCACGATCCTCACGAGGCAAGCCTGTCGCTTCCTCATTGCCCGACACGCTTCCTTTTGCCGCCCGGTCGGCGGTGTTAGAAATCTATGACACGACCTTACGTGACGGAGCCCAGGCCGAGGATGTCACCTTTTCGGCGGAAGACAAGGTCCGGGTCGCGCAACAGTTGGATGGGCTGGGCGTCCAGTTCATCGAAGGCGGGTGGCCCGGGGCGAATCCCAAGGACATCGAGTTCTTTCGGATGATCAAGACCGTCCCGTTACAGACGGCGACGGTGGTGGCGTTCGGGTCGACCAGAAAAGCGAGCAACGCGGTACAGAAGGATCCGAATATCCGGGCGTTGCTGGATGCAGAGACCAAGATCATCACGCTCTTTGGAAAAACCTGGTCGCTGCACGTCACCGATGCGCTCGGCATTTCCCTTGTGAAGAATCTCGAACTCATCAGCGATTCCGTGGCCCATCTACGCTCGAAAGGTCGAAGGGTGTTCTACGACGCGGAGCATTTCTTTGACGGGTACAAGACCAATCCGGACTACGCGCTTGAGACCATTCGTCAAGCCGTCGCGGCCGGGGCCGAACGGGTGATTCTCTGCGACACCAACGGCGGAGCGATGCCCTGGGAAATCAAAGAAATTTGCCAGGTCGTTCGGCGTGAGTGTGCCGTGCCCTTGGGGATTCACGCCCACAACGATTGCGAAATGGCCGTCGCGAATTCGCTGGTGGCGATCGAAACCGGCGTGGTGCAAGTGCAAGGGACGATTAACGGGATCGGCGAGCGGTGCGGCAATGCCAATCTCTGTTCGATCATTCCCAATCTTGAACTGAAGATGAAACGTCCGGTGTTGAGAGACCGTTTGAGCCATCTCAAGCGGGTCTCGGGATTCGTGACCGAGATCGCGAACCTCATGCCCAATAAGCACCAGCCCTATGTGGGAGATTCGGCGTTTGCCCACAAGGGCGGAGTCCATATCCATGCGGTGCTCAAGAATCCCGCGACCTATGAACATGTGATCCCGGGGTTGGTCGGCAACCGCCAGCGTGTGCTGGTATCGGACGCGGCAGGTCGGAGTGGGTTACTGGAGAAGGTCGAGGCCTACGGGATTAAATTGGACAAGGGCCACGCCAAATTGCAGGAACTGATCGATACCTTGAAGGAGCGCGAAAGTGAAGGCTACCAGTTTGAGGCGGCGGAAGGCTCCTTCGAGTTGCTCATGCGGAAAGCGATGGGGACGCACAGGCCATCCTTCCACCTCCTGGGCTTTCGGGTGATTATCGAGAAAAAACAAGACCATGGCGCCTCGTCGTCGGAGGCCACGGTGATGGTGAAGGTCGGCGAAGTGGTGGAACATGCGGCAGCAGTCGGAGCCGGTCCGGTCAATGCGCTCGACCATGCGTTGCGG
>WNFB01003266.1_pt1 | contig 18363 bp, 18 predicted proteins | sample 5400501 | NCBI WGS metagenome assembly WNFB01 (sample SAMN13153341, study PRJNA577476) | soil metagenome | isolation source: 200 cm saprolite under Douglas fir tree site 2 hole 1 | place: USA:California | collected 2015-04-18 | reverse complement strand
TGGACGTCGGGGTGACCGATCAGGCTTTGAGGTAGGCAGCCGCGATCGTCAGTCGACACCGCCTCGATGCCAGGCGCGTTGTTCTGGGCCAATAGGAAATGAGAGCGGTCGGTGATGACGATGCCCACGTTGAGCGTGCTGGCCAGCGAGCGGGCGACACCGCTCACCCCCTCCCCCGCAAGCAGCACATCGGTGAGCCCCTCATGCAGCTCGTTGACGAGCAACAGATCTTTGTAGAGAGCCTCCGCGACGGCCTTGGCAACCTCGCTCGAACGGGCGGCGGCGACCGCCTCCTCATATAGACGCGCGTTCTCGAGCGCGAGAGCGGCATGGTGGGCGAGGGCGGCGAGCAGTTCCAGGTCCGGGTCGGCAAACGCATTGATCTGGCGATTCGCCACGTAGAGGACGCCGATGGTGCCGCTTCGCCCGATCAGCGGGACACCGAGGATGGATCGAATGCCCTCGGCGCGGACGGCTTGATCAACCGCGGGCTCGTGGGCAAACGCGGGTTCATTGAGGTAGTCGCTGGTGTAAATCGGTCGCACGTCGCGGGCCACCCGGCCACCAAGGCCCGCGCCCAGCGGCAGCACGATCGCCATGAACTCCGGGGTGCGGTTGCCGGCGGCGACCCGCATCCGGACGCAACCGGCCTCGGCATCGAGGAGTGTGATATACGCAAGATCAGTCCCGATCAGGCTGCGCGCCCGCTCGACGATTGCCTGGAGCACAGTCTCCACGTCGAGTTCCGCGGCAAGTTGGGCGGCCGTCTCGAAGATGGTCGCCAACTCTTCATCGTGGCGGCGCCGCGCTAGGACCCCCTCCTTCACCTTCGCTGGAGCATAGTGCAGCGCTAGAGACCCGTAAAGAGACTCGCGGGAGCGCCTCCGCGGCCTGACAACCCGTTGCACGCGCTAACGGCGGGTTATCGGTAGCTTGTTACGACCCCAATCAACTCACTGGTACCAAGCCACGGCAAGCAGGAAATCTCAGGCAGCCCCAAAAGTCCGGTTTGCCATCCACGCCGGCATGCCGCACCATCGGCGATCCACACCTTGGACACGAAGGAGGCAATTCGGGTCCGACGGTCGGCCGAACAACTCCCGCCGGAGAACCCCGCTTCGGTCCTTCTTCAACGTTCTCAATCAGCACCAGCAACTCTTCGCCCGTGATAAGTCGATAGTCCTTGCCTCGGGCGAAATCTAGGCAATCAGCCGTGTAGCGACCTGAAGTCACAAAAATGGCAGCTTGGGCACCCTCGCACCAGTCACTGGGGGACGCGACGACCGAGAGCCGCTTCCGCGCCGGCGACGGCAGGCTCAACCGTGAGCTGACGCCGCGTCCAGAGCGCAACGGCGAGCAGTGGGTTTGCCGGAAGGTCGCCAGCAACAGCATCGTGTCTGTCGGATATCAGCAAGTCAGCGTGGGCAAGAACTACAGCCGCAGCGCTTGCGATGTCCTGGTGACCGACGGGCTGCTTCAGTTCTGGGTTGGCAGCGAGTTGCTCAAAACGGTGGCCCGCAGGAACCCTGGTGCGGTCCGCAAGATGCACGCCAACGGCACAGCGCCGAGGCGATAAATTGAACGGGAGTGTTACCCATCAACCGAACTAGAACCGTTACGCGTCAACCGAAGGCCGACACCCGGAGCCAAATCTGAATACGAAATCGGTCTTGGTCCTTTGGGCGGTCAGCCGCGGTACAGCAGTTGTACGGCAACGGCAGCGCAATCTCGGCCGGGTGCTGGAAACTCCGTACCGATCATCCGAACTCGAAGCGACCCACCAACCGCGGTCTCATCCACCATGCGTACGGCGCAAAACCGCAAGGTTGCGGCAACCGCCATTTGCCTAACTAAATCGTCCGTTGCTCGCGTCCTCTATTAATGTCGGACGCCTAAGGGAACTGTGGGGCGTTGTGTCGCACGTTGCCATAGAAAGCGATCCCGATCCTCTCGGCGCCCACGGCGGCGTTGACGAAGTCAAGGACCGGGTTCGAGGAAGCGAACACGTTGGCCACCTTTCCAAGACTGGCGGCTGCCACTGCAGCGCTGCCGCCCGCTAGCAGAACCTTCTGCATGAAGCTTCGCCGGGTGGTAATCGGCTTGAAATGGTCCACCGATTCGAGGATCTGTTCCAGGCGCCCGCTCTCGGGCAAGAGTTGGTCGGTCATCCTTTGCCTCCCGTTTGGCCCGTCCGGATCATCGCGCTGCCTTTCGCCCCACAGGCAGCGAGTCGAACGTGCTGACTCTCTATATGGAGGCGCCGTACAGCTGGATCATAGTCAGGCTCTGCGCGATATGCAGAAAGGCGCTGTCGGACCAGCTTCCCGGCACAAGACTGGCCGACCCACTGGCGCAACCTCGCCTCGGTTGCCCAGCGCTTGGGGCACGAATGGCGGGGCGAGCCGGCCTAACTGGCCGTCAGTGTTCCCTTTATGCCCGAGGTCTCGTGGCCGGGCTGGTCGCAGAAGAATGTGTAGGTTACGGCGGGTAGGTTGTCGACCCTGAAGACTATGGTTTCGCCTGCCTCGATCAGTGAGGGCGTCGTCGCGCTCAGGGCCGTGCTGATCGATGGCCGGCAGTCATTTCCGGTCGCAGGCGGCGGCATCCTCTGGATGGTCGGGATCAGCGCCGCCTATTTGCTGTTCGGAATCGCAGTTTTCAGCCTTGGCGAACGAAGCGCCCGAAGCTGAGGCTCCCTCGGCCGCTATTAGAGACCAAGTACTACTTCTGAGGGCGGCCCCCCGCCGGACAGGCTAGATCATCGATCCGAGGTCGGATGCGCTTGTCGGGTAGGTGTAGACCATGTCCTTGAGGTCAGCTGCGCGCATCCCCGCGCGGATCGCGAGGCCAAAGAGGTTGATGACTTCCTCGGCGTGCGGACCCAACAGGTGGGCGCCCAAAATACGCCCCGTCTCCTCCTCGACAAGTGTCTTGAAACCGGTATGGCGCAATCCCACCCGTCGCGAGGAATACCAGTCGGACGTATCCCCACGGTTCGTCGCAAAGCGCAGGCCCTGTGCGTGAGCCGCCTCCTCGGTGAGACCCACCAGGGTCAACGGCGGGGTGGTAAAGACCACGCTGGGGATCCCGGCGTAGTTCGGCATTCGGTGGTTTCCCTTCAGGAGGTTGCTCGCGACGATGCCTCCCTGCATCCCAGCGACCGGTGTCAACGGAAACCCACCGCTGGCAACCGCGTCGCCGGCCGCATAGACGGCCGGATTGCTAACGCTTTGCAGGTACTCGTTAACTGAAACCCCAGCGGTCGTCCACGCGACCCCTGCCACGTCGAGGTTGAGGTCGTCGATCTCCGGCACCCGCCCTGCCGCATGCACGGCCATGTCGACTTCAAACGTTTGCTCCTGGGCACCCGTCCGCGTGTGCACTGCAAGGCCGTCGGGCTCACGTGAAATACCGACGACCTGTGTCTGCAAGTGAACCTCAACCCCCAGTTCTTTGGTCGCCTCTACAAGCGTGGCGACGAGATCGCTGTCAAACTTTGGCAGCGGTCGGCTGCCGCGGTGCAGCACTTGGACCTGAGCGCCGGCGCGGGCAGCGATGTGCGCAAACTCGAACGCGATGTAGCCGCCGCCAACGAAGGCGATGCGGCGCGGCAGGTTATCCAGCTCCAAGAATTGCGTGCTGCTTGTGAGCTCATCCTCTCCGGGGATGCCTAAGGTGGCGCGCCGCGCTCCTCCCGCAATGACCACGTAACGACCGACCAGGGTATCGCCCCCCACCTCGACGCTAGTTGGATCTACGAAATGGGCGCGGCCATGCTTGGCGATAATGCCGGCCTCAGAAAAATAGTGCTCATTCTGCTCAGGTGCGGGGTCGGTGAAAATGCGCTTGAAACGAATGAGCTCGGGCCAGTTGATCGACAGGCCGGGTGCACTAACCCCTTTGCCCTGCATCCGATGACTCCAATCCACCAGTTCCGAGATGCCCACGAGCACTTTCTTCGGGTCACACCCGCGCAGCTGGCAGGTGCCCCCGAACGGACGCGAATCAATGACGGCCACGCTCCACCCGGCCTCACGGCATGCGTACGCTACCGTTTGGGCTGCCGAACCCGTTTGCCCGGTGATAGCCCAGCCGATTCATCACTCCGTTCCAGCTTGCCGACGGTTGCGCCAGTCATATGACGTCACTCCAATCTTTGGTTGCGAGGTCGGCGGCTTCGTCTAGATCGAGGACTCGGCCACGCATGCTGTGCTGCTCAGCCCACCGTGTTGCCAGCTCAGGGCTCGCAAACAGGTTGCTGTTGGGGCACCACTCCTCGTAGACGTTCTCGCAACAGCTCATGAGCTCTTCGTCCGGTCGGAAGAGCACAGCGTCGTTCTTCTGGGGACGACCCCGCGCGAAATGGACCACGATCGTGTCCCCGTCCGGCGGGCTCGGTGAAAATGCCCGACCGTTAGCGCCGAGTGCCCCAAATATGCCCAGGATGTCGTATGCACACCAGGTCCAGAAGCGGCGTCCCTCCAGCTCGATCTCATGGCGATCCGGAACGACGCTCAGCCCGGCCGAGCCGACGACTGTTCCGGCCGCGCCGCGCCGTATGCGTCCTGCGCCGTCCAGCTGGTCGAGCAACCCGGAAAGCCGCTCAAGCCCGATGCCGCTCTTCGCCGACAGGTCCTCCACCCCGATTGGCTGTGAGCGGGCGAGGAGAAGTCGAAACGCAGCCGTCTTTACAAGGGCCTGGGAATCGCTTGGCGGCTCGAGAATTTTCGTCGTCATGCCGCACAACAGCTCAGTTTCGACACGTCGCGCTTGAAAGTCTGTGAGGCAAGCTTGAATGCTTCTGCGAATGTGAGGTATGGCGCCCAGGTATTCGCAACATCGTCGGTCGTGAGCCCGAACTGGATGGCCAGGACCACACTCTGGATGACGTCTCCGGCCCCATCGGCGACCATGCTCGCGCCGAGGATCTTGCCAGTGCCAGCTTCCGCGACGATCTTCATGAAGCCTCGAGTATCACGATTGACCAGCGCTCTAGGCACCGCCGACATCGGCAGGACCCGGCACTCGCAGTTGAGGCCCCGGGCCTTCGCCTCGTCGTCGGTTAGACCCGCGGCGGCGAAAGTCGGCGAGGTGAAGATCACCCGGGGCAGCGAATGGTAGTCGACCTTCCGGCCGGCGGCCTCGAGTGCATTGCGGGCGGCGATGTTGCCCTCGTAAGCCGCGACGTAGACGAACTGACGATGCCCAGTCACGTCGCCAGCTGCCCAGACGCGCGGATTCGTGGTCTGGAGATCGTCGCCGACCTTTATCGCTTGGCGTTCGGTGATCTCGATGCCGGCCTTCTCAAGCCCCAGACCCTGGGTATTCGGCCGCCGACCGGTCGCGGCCAGAATCTCGTCGACCTCGATCGCTTCTTGGCGTCCGTCGTTCGTGAAGCTGATGCGGCGCCCGCCGGCCACGCGCTCGACTGCGGTCACGACAGAGTTGGTGACCACCACTGCACCCTCCTCTTCGAGGACAGCCTGGAGCGCCGCTGAAGTCTCCGGCTCCTCCCGAGACGCTACTTCGCGGCGGGTGATAAAGGTGAGCGCGCTACCCAGTCGCATGAAGAGCTGGCCCATCTCAAGTCCCACGGGACCGGCCCCAAGCACGGCAAGTCGCTTCGGCGGCTCGCGAAGCTCAAGCGCCGTGGTGCTGGTGAGGTAGCCGGCGTCCTTCAGTCCCGCGATCGACGGAACTTCCGGCGAAGCGCCGGTGGCGACGATGTACTTGCCGGCGTGGATGCGCTCGCCGCCGCACTCGATCGTCTCGGGGTCGACGAACTCGGCCAAGCCGTGACAGATGCTGAAGCCGTAATCCTTGGCCAGGTCAATGTACTTCTTAGCCCGTAGCTCGTCGACCAGCCCGGCCTTGGAATCGACCATCGCGCCGAGGTCGAAGCCGTTGGCAGAAATCTGGATGCCTGCGAAGGGATGGTGGCCGGCGCGGAAGTAGGCGTCGGCCGGCGCCAGCATCGCCTTGGAGGGAATGCAGCCCACGTTGACGCAGGTGCCGCCGACCACGTTGGACTCCATCAGTGCGACACGGGCGCCCGCGTCCGTCGCCCGGATCGCGGCACCGAAGGCTGCCGAGCCGGAGCCGATCACGACCAGGTCGTAGTCCTGTCTCTTAAGGCCGACCAGCGGCTTAAACCCGCTCTTCTCGCGCTTGGCGTCCTCGATAGAGACGACCTTGTAGCCGGCCTCCTCGACGACCGCTTTTAGCTGCTCGTTGGTCGCGTCTACCACATCGAGCGTGGCGCGGCCCTCTCGCCAGCTGGCCTCTACTCTGGAAGCCCCAACGCTGGTCAGCGCCTCCGCGATCGTCTTCTCGCAGTGGACGCAGGTCATGCCCTCGATCTGCATCTGCTTGGTCGCCATTCAGTTCTCTCCTCGCGGGCACCCTATGTGGGACGCCGCTAACTTCGCACGCCAAAAATATCGGGGTAGACCCGCTCCGACCCCCGCCCCACCTCGAACGCCTCCTGCACTGACAGCAATGTGGTGCCCTCGTGTTCGGCAGTCCAGCTCGCGCCCGCCTCCTCAGAGGCGAAGAAGAGCACCCGGTGACAGAAGCTCTCGATGACGTCGTAGCCGAAGGGGCCATCCGGGATCACCATCGAAACCACAGCGCCGCTCGGCTTTAGGTCGCGCACCCCGTTCCGATCAACCACAAGGGATACCCGCGTGCCCGTGACGGGGCAGGTCGCTTCGACGCCCACGGTCTTCCCGAGCAAGGCCGGTATGAAGAGGGTGTCCAGTGCACACCAGGCGTACGACGTCTTCCCGTCGATAAGGAAGCGGTACTCCGGCTCTAGCTTGGCGATGGCGAGGCCCCAAAAGCCGACCACGCGGCCTTCGCCATCCCGGTAGACCCCGGGCCAGGAATTGAGCGCCTCCTCCACTCGGCCCACTGGGTTGTTCGTGGTCTGGGCAATGGCTTCGGTAGTGACTGGCTCGCCCTCGGTCAGAAGGCGATAGGTGCCAATTGCGATCCGCTGTTCGGTCGCGTCCAACTGAGGCATGGCCGACCTAATCGCCTCAGCCATCTCCTCTAGCTCGCGTCCGTTGTTCTCTGGTCTGGTTGCCACTCTGCGATGTCCTCCAAATCCGCGAATCCGATGATGTCCATTCCACCGGACAATGACTATGATATCCTGCTTGCCAGATATGAATTCCATCCTTCTTGTTCCGACTGAGACAAGCGCCGCGGCTCGATTCTTTCGCGTCCTAGGCGATCCCACCCGACTGAAGATCCTTGAGCTGCTTGGTGAGGGCGAGCACACCGTTGGCGAGCTGGTCTCGTCGGTTGGGCAACCGCAGCCACGGGTCAGCACCCACCTTGCCTGCCTGCGCCATTGCGGTTTTGTCAGCACCGAACGGCGGGGCAAAGAGGTCGTCTACCGGCTTGCCTTGAACGGACTAGACGGAATCGTGGATCGGGCGGCGGACGCGATGGCGCCGATCACCGAACGGCTCGCCACCTGCACCCGTATCGGACCCGAGTGGGTATGAGCCGAGCCTCGACAGGTATGCGCAGCGAAGGAGGCAAGTGAAGCATGGCTGAAAACACGACCACCTACCCGTTGCCCGCCTGGCGCCGTTGGGTGCCCAGAGTAGGTGCCCTGGGCTCTCTGTTTACGACCGCGTGCTGTATCGGACTTCCGGCTGCGGTCTCACTAGTCTCCGCACTCGGTGCTGGCTTTCTCATCCAGGACAAGTACCTGCAGCCCTTGCTCATCGCATTTCTTCTGATAACCGTCGCTGCAAGCGCGCTGACATACTGGTCGCATCGGAACCCAATTCCACTGATCGTCACCGTCCTGGCGGGCGTGGTTATCTACTGGTTCATTTACCGCGACTACCGAGTAACGATCGTGTGGATGGGAGCCGCCGGCCTGGTTGCGGCACAGGTCTGGGACATAGTGGCGGTTCGCGCGTGCATGCTTCGCGCCGCTCGTTCAACCTTGATCTCAACGCAGTAACGAACGGATAGCCGTGATCACCGAACGGCGGGGCAAGGAAGTCGCCTACCGGCTTGCGCTGAACCGTCTGGACACACTCACGGATCGGGCGGCAGACCCGACGGCTCGTATCACCGAGCGGCTCTTCGGCCAGACCGTCGACGCGGCTTGGTTGAAAATTCCCCTTCGGGCTGGCGGCAGCACGGCTTCAGGTCGGCTTCAACGCGCCTTCAACTTTGCTTGTTATCTTCAGTGCTTGGAGTCCGGCTAAGAAGGCAGTCGTGTCGCTCAAAGGACTGATCGCCTCCACAGCATTCACCGTCGTCACCGCCTGTGGAATCGCTGCGGGCGGGCCGGTCAGAAGCCCACTCGACATCCCCTTAACAGATGTGCTGTCGGGCACCGCGTTCACGCTCTCAACGGCGTCGGGCCGGATCACGATCGTCGAGGGGATGTCCGTGTTTTGAAGCGACTGCCTTGCACAACAGTTCGTTGTGAAGCAGGCGTTACCAAGCCTCGGTACTGATGTCCAGATGGTCTCGATAGACGTCGTCCTGCAGGAGTCGGCGGATCTGCTGAGGCGATATTCGATTCGAAATGGCTTCGACTGGCGCTTCGCGAAGGCGAGCGACGAGATGGACCGAGCCCTGGTGAACCGCTTCGGGTCGGGGTTTCTCACCACGACCTCGGTGCCGATGTTCATCATCGATCGGAGCGGTCAGGTTCACCTCACCCGTGCCGGACGCAAGAGCGCCAAGGACCTGCACGACCTGGTAGGCGCGTTGGAAGCAACATAAGGCGCTGGCCGAACGATGCCTCCTGGCGCCGAGCTCGTCTCTGCGTTTTCACTTGGAATCTTGAGCACGGCTTCACCATGCATGCTGCCCCTGTACCCCGGATTCCTCTCCTTTCTCGCGGCGGGCGGCACCGGCCAGGCCAAGCGTCCGACACCGCTTCTCGGCCTGCTGGTGCTGGCGGGCGTTCTGATCACGATGCTGGCCATTGGAGCCATCACAGCCGCATTCTCGGTCGCGCTCGGGAGCGTTCTGGTGTTGCTGACGCCGCTGGCGGACGCCGCTCTGATCATCCTGGGCTTGCTGCTCATCGCCGGCCGGAACGTGCTCGCATACCTCCCCACAATCGGCGCTCGCCCAGGTACTGAGCGCCCGGAAGTTGGGGCATTTGTCTACGGGCTCCTCTACGGGCCAATCGCCCTCCCATGCATAGCACCGCTCGTGTTGGGAATCTTCGATCTATCGTTATCCGGGGCCTCGTTCGTGCCAAGCGTCCTGTTCTTTCTTGTGTTCGGTCTCGGTCTCGGTGTACCGCTGCTGCTGTTGTCGCTTCTGGCCACGGTCCGCCAGGCTGCGGTGGTGGCGTTCGTCATGCGCCACCAGAGTTCGGTAACCCGCGTGGCGGGTGCGGTGCTCGTCGCCCTCGGCGCCTGGAGCCTGTGGACCAACCTGCCTGCGATCAGCCTTTACCTGGGCGCCTGAATGAACCGATTCCTGGTGGCAGCCAGAGCATCAGGCGGGGGCGCGGCCGTTAGCGTCCATAGGCTCAGCCACACCTACCACACGGGTGGTGAGTCCCTCACCGTGCTGCGCGGTGTTGAGCTGGAAGTAGAGCCGGGCGGCTATGTGGCCCTCACGGGTCCTTCTGGCGCAGGAAAGACGACGCTGCTCTCGATTTTGGGCGGACTCGAGCCGCCGACCGAGGGGACGGTCACGGTTGGCGACTGCGCAGTGGATGACTTGCGCGGCGACCAGCTGGCCGCATTCAGACGAGAGACCGTCGGCTTCGTCTTCCAGCACTTCGGTCTTCTCGGAGCCCTCACTGCCGCCGAGAACGTGGAGCTCGCGCTGGCGCTGTCCCGATTGACTTCTAAGGCCCGCCAACAGCGCGCCTCGGAGCTGCTCGCGGCGGTGGGCCTGGCGGAGCGGGCCCACCACCTGCCCAAGGCCCTTAGCGGAGGCGAAAAGCAGCGTGTCGCCATTGCACGCGCAACCGCCAATGCGCCGCGAATCATCCTTGCCGACGAACCGACCGGCAACCTCGATCCCGATGCTGGGCTCGTTGTGATGGAACTGCTCGAAGGGTTACGCCTCTCCAACGGGTGCACAGTGATCGTTGTCTCCCACAATCCGATGGTGGCCCGCCGCGCGGACATCACCTACCGTCTCGACAAGGGACTGGTCCAACCAGCATGAGATGGTCGGACACGCTCAAGCTTGTATCCAGGAGCGTTCGCCGCCGCGCAGCGCGGGCATCGCTGACGGGATTGGGCGTGGCACTCGGTAGCGGCCTGCTGGTCGCACTGGTGACGATCTCGAGCACTGCGGACACCAACGTGATCGGCAGGCTGAGCCATGGTGGCCCGGTGGCCGCGATCAAAGTGGCTGCAGCCGTCCCGGAACCGGACCAGCTCGACAGCGACTCCTTCCAGAGCCACGGTATCCACTTCATTGATGACCAGTCGGTGGCCGTGATCCGGCGCTCGCGATACGTGAGCTCCGTGGTGCCCGTGATGACCAGCGAGGTGCTCGCGCTCACGCCGGGAACGGAACCTTCTTTCGGGCTCATGATCGGCACCGATCTGACTCAGCTGGGTAGCCTTCCTATCACCGTTCTGGCTGGCCGGATGCCAAGCCCGAACTCCCTGACCGAGGTGGCCATATCGAGCTCCTACCTGGATCATTTGCACCTTCAGCCGGCGCAGGCGCCGTCAGCGTTGGGTATTGAAATCGAGCTCGCGACGCCCCGGCGCGAGGCGGCGGGGACGGTGCGCTTCCGCGGCCGCTGGACCAGGGCGACCATCGTTGGTGTGGTGGCTCAGCAAGTGTCGGATGGCGATTTCGTGGTCCCGATCCAACAAACCGAGCTCGCACGGACGTGGGCCCTCGGAGGCGAACCTGATCCCGATTTTCCGCTGCTGGCCTCTCAGTACACGGGCCTGATCGTGGTCGCGACCAGCCTCGACAGAGTTCATGACGTTCGCTCCGAGATCGATCAGCTCGGATATGCCACCAGCGCGCCTGAGCACCTGATCGCGACGGTTCAGCGTTATCTCCGCGTCGTCGACATAGTCCTCGGAGGCATCGGCGCCGTGGCCCTGGTCATCGCTGCTCTCAGCATCGCCGGCACGCTGCTGGCAGCCGTATACGAACGGCGCCGCGAGATCGGTGTCCTCAAGGCAATCGGCGCACGCGACCGAGACGTCCTGCGTTGGTTCCTCGTCGAGGCCCTGGCCATCGGTTTCGCCGGTGGCATCGTCGGAAGTCTCGTGGGGGTGGGTGTCGCGGAGCTGCTTGGGCTGGCGGTCAACGACTACCTCGTCAAACAGGGTCTGGGTGGGGTTGACCTCAGCACCATTTCCGGGAGCATTGTGCTGGGCGGAGTGGCAGGTGCCAGCCTTCTCGCCCTTCTGGCCGCGGCTGTCCCTGCGCTCATGGCGTCCCGCGTGTCGGCAAGGGAAGCAGTGGCCGGCGAGTGATCGGGCAACGCCTCGCGCTCATGCTGCTGACCGCGGCTGCGCTGACTGCATGTGAGACGGGCGGCGGACCCGAACTCAGACCCTCGTCTTCATCGCCAGCACAACGTCCAGCGATCGTATACGCGGCCGTGGGCGCAAGCGAGACCCTCGGAGTCGGAGCCAAAGATCCCCTGCGCGACGCGTGGCCGCAGGTCTTCTATCGGACCGCCCTGCCGCGGTCGGCTAACTTCTACGACTTCGGTATCCCCGGTGCGACCGTGGCATCGGCGCTGACCGACGAGGCACCCGAGGCGCTCTCGGTCGAACCGACGCTGGTCACGGTCTGGCTCAACGTGAACGACCTCATCGCGGGTGTCACCGCGACCGCATACGAGGGCGAGCTCGACCAGCTCGTCCATGCGTTGCGGCGGGGCGGCGCCGCCCGCGTAATGCTCGCCAACACTCCCTGGCTCGATCGCCTCCCGGTGTACCTCGGTTGCCACGCCGGCACACCGCCCTCCGGCGTCGACTGCCCGCCCGCGCTGGCTGCGACATCGCCGGCCGAGCTGAACGCCGACGTGGACGCTTACAACTCGGCCATTGCACAGGTCGCCCAGCGCGAGGGCGCCATCCTGGTCGATCTCCATGCCCAGGGCGAGGTGCCCGACACGCATCCCGACTGGGTCAGCGGCGACGGCTTTCATCCGAGCACGAATGGACATGCCGCAATCGCAGCTGTATTCGCGGCGACCCTGAAGCAAGCGGCTCCCGGTGGCGCATAACCGCACGGGCGACTGCGCACTGGCAATCCTACTTGCGGGCTGCCTTGCAGCGTGCGGCCTGCCGAATCCCAGCGGTCCGGTCGCCGAGCCGGGAGTGGCTCCGCCGCTGTCGAGTCCCCCTGCGGGATTGATCGTCGCCGTGGGCGACAAGCCCGAGGGGATTGCCTTCGATCCCCTCACCGGCATCCTCGCTGTGGGCGTGCGGAGCCCGGACGCAGTCCTGTTTCTCGACCGGGACGGCCATCTGCTGCAACGCGTTGATGTTTCGGCGGCCCCACGTCACCTGAGTTTCGCCGGACCGGGAGGCCCGCTCCTGGTTCCGGCCGAGAGATCCGGCGACCTGGACGTGGTTGCCCTACCCAGCGGCGATATCATCGCCCGCGTTCGAGTAGGCCGCCAGCCGCATGACGCAGTGCAGGCAGACGGCCGCTATTTCGTGACCAATGAATTCTCGAACACGATCTCCGTGGTCCAGGGCGCCGATGTGATCGCCACCCTTTCCGGCCCGACCCAGCCGGGCGGAATCGCAGCCGGTGCGGGCTTCGTCGGGGTACTGGGGGTCAGGTCGCATCTGCTCGAGGTGTTCGATCCCGGATCGTTGCACGAGCTTGCGACGGCTCCAGCCGGCGACGGCCCGACCCACCTGGTCGCATATGGTGACGCGCTCTACGTTGCTGACACCGGCGGTAGCGCGATCATCCTCTTCAACGCGCTCCCGGTCCTCGCGCGCGTGGCCCGCGTTCCGGTTCCCGGTAGGCCTTATGGAATCGCCCTCGACCCGGTGCGAAAACGGCTTTGGGTCACCCTGACGGCGACAAACTCATTGGCGGAGTTCGCTGTGGGGCCGACCCCGCCCACGCGCGTTGCCAGCTTTGCCACGGTGCGCCAGCCCAACAGCGTCGCCGTCGATCCCAGCACAGGCCGCGTCTTCGTCACCGGCACCGGCGCTGGGTCGCTGCAGATCCTGGATCCACCCGACGCGTCCTGAGCGCGAGCCGGCTGGAGCGCCGCCAGGAGCAGCTTCAGAAAGCTTTCAGGACTGGTTCAGGACCGCATCAGGTGGCAGCCCTATGGTGATCAGGACGCCCCGGCTGTTGCGAACAGGAGTTGGTGAAGCTGGCTGCGACCAAGGTCGACGCAACCTCAGCGCCCCGGCCGCCCGAGACGCCTCTCGAGGTCTATATCGAACCCACCAACCGGTGCAACGAGTTCTGCACCACCTGCCCGCGCACCTTCTTCCAGCGCGAGCCCGCCGCGGACCTCGACTTCACCAAGTTTGTGACCATCCTCGATCAATTTCCGGGCGTCCGACGGGTTGTGCTGCATGGAGTCGGCGAACCTCTCCTTGCCAGGGAGCTCCCTTTGATGGTGGCCGAGGCCAACGGGCGCGGAGCACAGGTTCTGTTCAACACCAACGCACTCGCCCTGTCGCCCCGACTGATGCAGCAGCTGGTGGATGCGGGCCTCGACCAGCTGCGGGTCAGCATGGACGCCGCCGACCCTCGCACCTACCACCGCATTCGCGGAGTCAACGGCTACGAAAAGGCGATGGCCAACACGGAGCGTTTCTGCGCTTATCTGCGTGAGCGCGGGGCAGAAAGGCCCGAGGTCTGGCTCTACTTCATCTGCATGCGGGAGAACCTGCCGGAGCTGCCGGCAGTAATCGAGCGAGCGGCCCAGATGGGCGTCAGCGCGGTGAATCTCCAGCGCCTGGTCTACTTCGGGACCGGTGAGGCCGTCGAGACGCAATCAGTCTTTGGCGACCATGCCGACGCCGAGGTCGAGCGCCTCATCGACGCCTGCGTCGTGACCGCCGCCAGGCTTGGGGTTCGGCTCGAGGGCTCCGGGCGGCGAGACGCCCGCGATGCTTTCACCCAGGTGGATGCGAAGCGCCCATGGTCAGGGTGCAACCGGCCCTGGCGCTCCACTTACGTCACCGCCAACGGGAACGTGCTCCCCTGTTGCATCGCCCCCTTCTCCACCCAGGACTACGGGAACATCATCCTGGGCAACCTGCTAGAGCGACCGCTCAGCGAGATCTGGCACGGCGACCGCTATCAGGCCTTTCGTCGAGCGCATGCATCCGATCACCCGCCAGAGCCCTGTCGAGGCTGCGGTACACGATGGATGTACTGACGCAAGGAGCTGCCCCTGTGCAGCCGGTGATTCTGGTGCCTACTGCGCGAGTCGCCGTTGCAGAAGGGGTCCGACAGCGAGGGCCGGCCGGCATGGTCCTCGCAGCGGCGGGTCTGGCGTCGGTCTGGATTGCGTGGGTGCTGTTGAGGCGCGACGAGGGGCTGGGAACGCCCGCCTACGATCAGGCATTCTTTCAGCAGGTCGTCTGGAACGTCGGTCATGGTCATGGCTTCACCAGCAGCTTCGGGGCCAACTCCTTTCTAGGCCTGCACTTCTCGCCATTGCTGCTGGTGCCGGCGGGCCTCGAACTGTTCTGGACGGACCCACGCATGCTCACGCTGATCAACGCGTTCTCGATCGCGCTCGCCGCTCCCGCAGCGTTCCTTTTCCTGCGCGCCGCGTTCGCGCCGTCTCGTCGAGGCGCCTACCTCGCTGCCGGGCTCGCGGCGGCGTTGCCCTTCACGCCGATCATGCAGGAGGCTGCCAGGGCGGGATTTCATACCGAGGCGATGGCCGTCCCCGCCGCGCTCCTGGCGGGCTGGGCGGGGCTCACCCGTCGCCCCGCGTTGATGTGGGTGGCGGCGGCGGTCGCCCTCCTGGCCAAAGAGGATCAGGTCTACACGATTGCGGTGATCGGGCTGCTCGTCGCGGTCCACGGCTGCTCGGGCATGCGACGCCAGGGTTATTTGATGGTGACCATCGCTGTCATCTGGGGGGTGACGGTGTTCGCGGTGATCATGCCTGCCCTCCGCAGCGGGGCTCAGCCGGATACCGCCAATTACTACGGGTGGCTCGGCACCGGCCCGGTCGCGGTCCTGGCGCCGCTCCGTGAGCCGGCGGCGGTGTGGGCTCAGCTCTCCAGCCCGGCCGGCTGGACCGCGGCGGCAGTCCTGATTGCATGCTGCTGCGGGCTTCCGCTCCTTCGTCCTGGGTGGATGATCCTGATCCTGCCGCCTCTGGTGGCGAACCTGCTCAGCCGCCACTATCCACAGCCGGCGCTGCACCTCCAGTACGGCCTGCTGCTGGTGGTGCCGGCGATGGTGGCTACGGGGATGGGCGGCCGCAGAGCCCTGGCCCTGACAGAGCACTTTCGCCTCGGCCCGGCCAAGCCGCGCGCATGGCTGCTTCGAACGGCGACGCCTGCCCTGGTTCTATTTGCCGCGCCTGGACTCGTTCTCGGAGCGATGCTGGGCATGCTGCCTCCTTCTGGCCACGCTCAAGCAGTTTTTGCGCGCGAGGCCGGCCTGAACCGGCTGCTGTCGATAACAGCAGTCATCCCTCCTGATGCTCCTGTCGCCGCCGACGATGACGTCGGCGCCCCTCTCGCATCGCGCACCGAGCTCCTCATACTGCCCCGCTCGTGTCCTGACTGCTATGTCGTGGTCGACAGGGTGCCATCGCCAGAATCCTTCATGAGTCCCCAGGACCGGCGGATTCTTCTGGCGCAGCTTCCACTCCATCGGCGTCTGTTGGCGGACGACGGTCGATATCAGGTCTGGAGTCCGGTCGATGTCTAGGCTTGCCGCCGTCGTTCCCGCTCTCAACGAAGCCGAGAGCATCGGCGACGTGGTTAGCGGACTGCACGCCTCTGGAGCCTGCTGCGTTCTTGTCGTCGACGGAGGCTCCTCGGACGGCACTTGCGGTCGAGCTTCGGCATCCGGAGCTGTCGTCATCCATGAGCCGCGGCGCGGATACGGGCGCGCTTGCTTGACAGGTGCGGAAGCCGCACAGGCCGCGCATCATCACGATCTGATCGCGTTCCTGGATGGAGACGGTTCCTGCGACCCGAGAGAACTTGGCCTGCTGGCTGCACACGCCGGCCGCGCGGAAGTCGTGCTTGGGATCCGCCGTCGCGAAACGGTCGAACGAGGCGCTTACCCATGGCACGCGCGTGCGGGCAACTTCGTCGCTACGACCGTCATCAGGCTGCGTTCCGGGACCCGAGTCCGCGATCTATCGCCGTTCAAGGTTCTGCGCGCCCCCGCCCTCGCCCGACTGCAGCTGCGCCAGCAGGGCTATGCGTGGACTGCCGAGCTCGTGGCCAGGGCGTGTTCAGACCGCAGCTTGGTCACGGTCGAGGCTCCGATCAGCTTCCGCGCGCGCCGCGGCGGCGCCAGCAAGGTGTCAGGGCGGCTGCTCCCCTCGATCAAGGCCGGACTGCAAATCCTGCGCGCGGCCGTGACCGAGACAAGCCCGCGTCCACGCCTCTTCCTGATGGCGAAGAGTCCCGCCCGCGCCAAGTCGCGACTTGCAGCTGAGGCAGGCGATGACGTCGCGTCTGGGTTCTGGGCCGCATCGATCTCCGACACGGGGGCGCATCTGCTGCGCGCGGCGGCAGAGGAGGCTCTCGAAGCTCGGCTGATGGTGTCCGCGAGCGACGAGATTGGCGAGATGACCGAGCTGCTCGGTCCAGCCTGGATAGTTGACGTCCAGAATCGCCCGGGCCTGAGCGAGGCCCTGGTGGACGTCTTTGCCAGTTCCTTCGCCGCTGGAGCGCCGTTGGCGATGGCAGTCAGCGGCGACAACCCGACCTTGCCACCCCCGCTTGTTCACCTCGCAGTTGAGTCGTTGCGCCGGTTCGATGCCGTCCTGGGGCCGACACTGGACGGTGGGTACTACCTGATCGGGATCAAGCGCTCAGCGTTCACACGTCGGTACGGGCACCGAGAGGCGCGCCAGACCACCGTTCTGCGCCGAATTTTTGACTCCCATGTCAGCGGCGGATCCGCACGCCAGGCGACACAGCAGGCCATCGTTGAAGCCGGCCTGTCGGTCGCGACCCTGGAATCGTGGGCGGACGTCGACACGATCAGTGACCTCCGCCAGCTTGCACGCAACCTGGTTCAGGCACCCGAGGCCGCGCCTGCGACTGCCGCATGGCTCCTGAAAGAGGCTCCGTGGCTGTTGCCAACAGCTGCCGCCGGGGCGGTGTCCGACTTGCAAGCCATCCGATCCGTGTTAGGAGGAAGCGATGTCCAGCAGTAAAACCGCAGAAAAAGATCCCACAGCAGGCACGCTGAGCGAAAGGCTCGAGACGGTCCTGGCCGTGGCGAGCCAGCATGCCGCCGAGGTGGACGAGGCCGCGCGCTTTCCCGCCGAAGCTGTCTCAGAGCTCCGCCGCTCAGGGCTGTTTGGCCTGACAGCGCCTCGCGAGCAAGGCGGGTTGGGAGAGGGCCCGATGGAGTTCGTCGACGTGGTGGCCCGCCTGGCGGAGGCATGCGGGTCGACGGCGATGGTCTACCTGATGCATATCAGTGCTCTCATGCCGGTTCTTGCAGCACCGCCGTCGGGACTGCCTGGATTGGCTCGGGAGATGGCCGCCGGCAAGCTCGGCACCCTCGCCTTCAGTGAGCGTGGCTCACGCAGCCATTTCTGGGCGCCTGTTTCAAGGGCTGCCGGCAGCAACGGCACGGTGCAGGTGAAGGCTGACAAGAGCTTCGTGACCTCGGCCGGCGAAGCCGGCGTATACGTCATGTCGACACTCACCGCGCAGGCGTCCGGGCCCGTGGACTCGGACATCTATGCAGTGCCGTCGGAAGACCCAGGCCTCAAGGTGGGCGCCCCGTGGCGCGGTTTGGGCCTGCGGGGAAACGCCTCGTCACCGGTCGACGTGGACGTCACGATCCCTGTCAATCACCGCCTCGGTGAAGCCGGCGGTGGCTTCAAGTTGATGATGGAAGTGGTGCTGCCGTGGTTCAACCTCGGCAACGCAGCGGTTTCGCTGGGACTTGCTCGCGCGTCGCTTCGAGCGGCGGCCGCGCATGCGAGCGGAACCCGTTTCGACCATATCGGCGAATCGCTGGCGTCCCTGCCCACGATCCGGGCCCAGCTCGCGCGGATGCAGGTTGCGGTCGACTGCTGCGACGCCTACCTGCGAGATGCGGCGGCTTCGGTGGCCTCGCCCGGCGCTGGCACTCTCCTCAAGGTGCTCTCGATCAAGGCATGCAACAACGACTCGGCTCTGGCTGTCACCGATGCAGCCATGCGCGTTTGCGGTGGCGCCGCCTTCA
>WNFB01001820.1_pt1 | contig 18364 bp, 17 predicted proteins | sample 5400501 | NCBI WGS metagenome assembly WNFB01 (sample SAMN13153341, study PRJNA577476) | soil metagenome | isolation source: 200 cm saprolite under Douglas fir tree site 2 hole 1 | place: USA:California | collected 2015-04-18 | reverse complement strand
CCGCTGGCCGCCTGCGGGCGCGATCTTGTCAGCCACCGCCAGGCGGCATACAGGATGCTGAAGTATAGGAGCAGTTCGACGAACCAGATCGGCCCATCGGCAATCGAGTCCACCCGGTGCAGGTACGTGGGGTAAAAGCTCCAGAAGGAGCCGGGCAGGCCATGCGCGATGTAGTAGACCAGCGGTTGAAGCAGCAGGGAGTACACGAGCCACGGCAGGCCCAGGCGGATGATCCGGTCGCGCAGAAAGGAGACGCCGCCCTTACGATCATAAGAGCGTGGGGTAAAGTAGCCGGCGAGCAAGAAAAAGAACCCCATGCCAGCGGCCATACCGATGCTGTTCAGGGCCGTCAGGAAGGTCGAAGTGAAGGTATCAGCGGTCGCCGGGTCGCGATACATCCAGGAACCAGCCGAGCCGTAGGTATCAGAGAGGTGCTGCACCAGCACCCCACAAATCAACAGAATGCGCAGGTTATCCACAAACAGCAGGCGCTTGCCCTGGGGCGCTGCCGCTGCCTGTCCCGCTGTGGCGATGCCTGCCGCCCCAGGGAGCCGGGATGTTGTCAGTTCAGTTTGGGATGCCATGGTTTTCTCCTTTCCTTTCTGGTGACTGCTTGTTCGCTCCTTTGCACCAGTGGATGGCTTCTCCTCTCCCACGCTACCAGCATAGCAGGTCGCTCTCACAGCACAGTCACAAGCTGCCCCCTCATCCTCACAAGACCATCTCGAATGCAGAGCACGAGCGTGGCACACCAGGGAGTTCCTCTCTTCGATTTTCCACTTCTCTCCCGCTCATCGGATCACATCGCTGCATGCTTTACCTGGAAGCATTTAGGCGAGCCACTGAAGCCACTCATGGAGACTCGTTACATTTCCATCTTCTAAGCGTAACATGAGTTCCTCACAGCACCATCACGAAGCAAGGGAGCAGCGTCACGCTTGCATCACAAAGAGACGAGCATAATCGTGTGCCAATTGAGAAAAAATACTACTGCTTTGTGACCCCTTTGTGAGACTCCCGGAGTAGTTTGTGTATGTAGGGTCGCTCGTATGCTATAACGGAGAAACAAGTGATTGAATGGCCCTTCCTTACATAAAGGAAGGGGAACGACAGAAAGCCAAACGAAAGGCAGGTCACGATGTCTGAACCTATCTCAAATCCCTGGAATGTTGTGGAAGCGGATTTTCCTGCTACTGGTTCACCAGCTGAGCAGGTGCAATTCTTCCTGAACTATGCTGTCCTCGCACCATCGCGGCATAATGCTCAGCCATGGCTCTTTCACGTGCGGAGGAATGCCGTTGAGTTGTATGCAGATAGATCAAGAGCGCTCCCGGTAACGGACCCCGATGGCAGGGAGATGATCATCAGTTGTGGTGCAGCCCTCGCCAATCTCCTCATCGCAGTGCAGCATTTCGAATATGCGCCAATTGTGGAAATGTATTCCACCTCTGATAAGCCCGACTTGTTAGCACGCGTCACCCTCGAAAAGGGGGATGTGGCCACGGAGGAGGTGCATACCCTCTTCCACGCCATCCTCCAACGCAGAACGAATCGCCAATTGTTCAAAGACCGGTCGGTGCCGAAGTCACTGCTCTCTGACTTCGAAGACATTGCAGGACGGGAAGGAACCATCTTCCAGGTCGTGCAGGGAGAGGAAGCCCGTTATACGTTGGCGAGCCTGATTGCAACTGGTGATCACATGCTCTGGGGAGATGAACGCTTTCGCCAGGAAATAGCGGCCTGGACGCGTCCGCTTGATAGCCAGAGTCGCGATGGAGTTCCAACCTATGCACTCGGCAAGGGAGAGATGGCTTCCTATCTTGGCCCACTCAGAATTCGCACCTTTATGGATCAGCATCTGGCTGTGGGCTCTCCGGTACTTGCCGTGTTTTGGACATTTACCGATGCCTGGTTCGATTGGCTGGCAGCAGGCCAGGCAGTAGAGAAAATCCTACTGCACGCACGCGCTGCGGGGGTCTGGGCGTCGTTCTTCAGTCAGCCTATCGAGATCGCTACATTGCGAAAAGAGGTACGCGACATGTTTGGGCGAACAGACTTCCCACAGCTCGTGTTGCGTATGGGGTATGGATCGGAGGTGCCACCCACTCCGCGGCGAAGTGTGCGCGATGTGCTCTTGGTGTAACCAGTCGAAGCGGAGTTGTCCATATCTTGATGGCAGTGCTTTTGCCAGTCCCATTGGGCTCCCAACGGCACACCGAAGACACAAGAATGGCTGGCGCTTGCATATATAGAACCTTGTCATAACAGCAGCATCACAACAGCAAACGACAGAGTCACAGATAGAATCGCAGAGGATTCCTTTAAGGAAAGCAGCAGTAGTTCAGAATCAAGCAACCAAGTCGGGAAATCTGTGTTTATGTACGTGTGATGATAGTGTGAGGCGAGACCGTGCTGATGTGATCTTGTTGTAACCCACGTGCGGTATCCTCATGTTGGGAACAAGTTATTCCTACGTTAGGGTCTTACTTAAGGAAAGGAGGGAGCGGTTATGATCCCTCAAGTGCATGATGACAAGATGCCGGTTGAAGCACAGGCGCCAACTCCTGTTGAGAACAAGCAGACGGGGACACCCCTCCAGAAGCGATCGCAGCTAACACCTGCCTCGCCCCGACGATGGAGAGACAGGCTGATGTCCATCCTTGGCGCCGTGTTTCCATTGGTTGCTGGCTCGATGATCTGGTGGCCCTGGGGAGTGCCGGACATCTTCGATGCGGCGTGGGTCTTCACTACGGTTGTCCTGGGGATGGTCTTGTCAGTGATTGTCGGGGCCTTCTTACTCCGTTCAGCGTGGGCCCTCTTGATTGCGCCGGTCGCCTGGATTGCTGGAGAGATCCTCGCAGCCGTTCTACGTCCCCTGGTGCAAGGGGGCTGGCCTGCTCTGCAAGCCGCGAGCGAGAATCATCTCTGGGATGCAGAGCTCACGCTCCTCACGTTAGCGGTTACGCCTCTCATCCTGTGTACGCTTCTGGGCACTGCGTGTGGTATTGCTTTCGATGAGTGGTTGAAGAAGCGAGCGCCTCGATGATAAGCCACCGCTAGTGAAGCGATCCATTCCCGAACTGTTGCTTGGCTATGCGCTAGTGCAAGACGGGCTGAAGATCTGCATCGAAAACATCTCATCAAAATGCGTACGGGCGCGAGCTCCCTGGCTTTACGGATGGGATCTTCATTCATGAGGGTAGAGTGATGTGCCCTGTGATCGATGGAGACTATTTTGTTGTCGGCACATCAGGTTGGGCTGCGAGAAGATAGCCAATGCTCACCTTCGTCAGAATGTAGCGGGGGTGCATCGGATCGGGTTCGATCTTCCGCCTCAGTCGGTTGATGTTCACCTGCAGTATATACCCCTCACCAACATATTCAGACCCCCAGACGTGTTCTAAGAGCAGGTCCTGGGTCACGACGCGGCCACTGTTCTGCGCAAGATAGGCCAGGATGTGGTGCTCAGTCGGTGTCAGTTCGATCTCCCGCTGCCCCATCGTCACCAGGTGCTGTGCATACTCGATCGAGAGCTCGCTGATCGTCGCCGTGCGCATCGTATGCGCCTGTTCGCTCGCTGTGAACTGCGCACGCCGCAATACCGCCCGCACGCGCGCCAGAAGTTCTTCGATGCCAAAGGGCTTGATGAGGTAATCGTCCGCGCCGAGGTCCAGCCCGCGCACCTTGTCCTGGTCCTGGCCACGGGCCGTCATAATGATGATGGGGACGGCAGAGAACTCACGCACCCGTTGGCACACAGCGAAGCCGTCCATCCTGGGCAGCATCACATCGAGCAACACCAAGTCGAGTGCATGGTGCTCAATCTGCTCAAGCGCCTGCTTCCCATCGCTTGCTACGAGGACGTCATAGTCCTCTAGCTGGAGATTGCGTGCGACCAGGCGCAGCAACTGGGGATCATCATCGGCGATCAATATGGTCGATTTCTTTGCTGGCATAGGTATCCATCCTTATCTTCTATGAATTGTGCGTGGATGAATCTTTCTTCTATCAGAACGCATGTACATCCCTCGGCAGCCAGACGTGGAACGTGCTCCCCTGGCCGATGTCACTCTCGGCCCAGATCGTCCCACCATGCAGTTCGACGATGCGTTTGCAGCTTGTCCTGTGCTGCCAATTTGTTCCTCGATGTTGCTTTATTGGCAATCTCATGCGTCCTCTTGTTCTGCCGCATACATGTGTTTCAGTATAGAGGGAAATGCTCACGTTGACCTCACGAAAAGGGCATTCGTATTCACAATTCGGTCACAATCTCAAGGGATTCGAGACTGTACGATGGTTACTTTGAGGTGCGGTGTGATGAAGTCAGGAAAATCCGGGTGTTGCTGTGTACGCGACGTACAGAACTTTACCCTACTCTCTTGCACGTTGTACACGCGATACCCAGCAATTGCAAGCTTTCAACATGCTACTGTATGGTACCTCGTCACAAATAGCGTGATCTCATTGTGAGGCCATCACCATATGTTCGTCACCGTATGGGATGAAATTGTAAGCGTTTTGTGAGTATGAAGCGAGTGTCTGAGATGACCCTGTGACGTCCATGCATTAGCAAGAGGACCCACCTCAGCCGCTACCATTAACCTCGTCTCTCATCATGACGCCTGACCTCGTGAAGGCACTATGAGCGTAGCCTGTACAGGTAACCGTTCCTCTGGAAGCAAACACACAGCGAGGATCATCTTCTACAGAGGGCGAACAAGGGGCGAATCCGAAGCCGACCTGGATGAAGCGGTAAGTTCCCCGCAGACGCTTGATGACTATCAGGCAGCTAGTGAGCTGATCCAGTATGCACATACCGGGTATGGATTGGCAGTCTGATCTATTAGCAACGGTCCCACAGGTTATACAGGCAGATGACAATTGCAGGTGCTACTGCATACGTCAGGACGATTGCACCGGGCCTTGTGTCTTAGCCGTGATAGAAAGCTACTGTTCTGTGAGTTAGCTGTGATATCGCCGCAGTATCCTCCTGAGTAGAGAAACTATCGGGGAGGGCATTATGAAAGACAAAGCAGCCTATGAACTGCTGCCCAGCCAGGGGTTCACTATCCAGGAAATAGAGCAATTGGTGAGACTGCGCAACAATTATGCGCATCGTGGGACACTTGATCGCGCTAGGAACGATCGTCGTTCCGCAAACGACAGGCAGGCACACAGATCGGATAGCCTGAGCCAATACGTGATGAAGGACAGAGCTTCCACCTCTACGCGTCGGTCTATTGGTCTACTGTTGATCGCCATCTCCGCCATATCGTTTGGCGTGATGCCCATCTTCGCACGCATTGCCTATGCTGCGGGGGCTGATCCTATCACGGTGCTGCTGCTCCGCTTCGGCATAGCGGCTGTCGTGATGAGTGTGATCATGCCGGTGCGGAGGCTGGCATTTCCGCGTGGGCGGGTGCTTCTGGGGCTTGTCCTGATGGGTGCGGGAGGATATGCAGGCGTATCCTTGGCCTACTTTACGGCGCTTACGATGGCTTCGGCGGGCCTGGTCGCCTTGCTCCTCTATCTGTATCCAGCACTCGTGGCCGTGCTGTCGGTCGTCTTCTTCAGAGAGCACCTCGGTCTCATCAAGCTGGGAGCCCTGTTCCTCGCGCTCGCAGGAATAGCCTTGACGGTCGGGCTCACAGGAGGAGCAAGCGCGCCTGGGATCGTGCTGGGAATTGCCGTAGCCACGCTCTATGCCGTCTATATCCTGGTGGGGAGCCGCATCGTGCATCAGGCTGGATCCATCGCCTCCTCGACTGTGGTGATGATCTCAGCGGCCACCATCTATGCTGGTATTGTGATCGTCCACGGCCCGGCTTTTCCCCAGACCGTGGCCGGTTGGGCAGCAGTCGTTGCCATCGCGCTTGTCTCAACCGTCCTGGCCTTCGTCACCTTCTTCGCTGGCCTCAAACGGACTGGCCCTATCGCTGCCTCGACGCTTTCTACCCTTGAACCGGTTGTGACGGTCATGCTGGCCACGGTTGTCCTGGGAGAGGGGATGGGTCTATTGCAACTGCTCGGTGGTGTGTTTATCCTGATTGCTGCAATCACACTCGTACGGAGCGAGACGGTTCAGAAAAAGCCGAAAGCTCCTCCTCATGCAGGAAGGAATGAAAAGGATGCTACGCTCATTGGGAAACACCTCTGGACAGCAAGGGGGAGAGCCGGAATCTAACGCGGGACATGCTGGTACCGGTCAGCAGAGTAGCTGCATAATGCTGCGGAAAGGCCCTCCTCCAAACGGCATACCCCTATGAGTCGTTAGTGAGGTGGCATCCGGTCTTTGTGATGCCAGTGTGAGGCTGAAGGTAGATACTTGTCTCTAAGAGGAGAGCAGAGAATCGGGTAATGCAGTTCCCCAAATGTAGCGAAGCAAAAGAAAGTGAGGGTGCTGCCATGATGCGGGAAGCTGTTGAATATGGTGACGTTCGGTTTGTACTGCTATGGGTGTCGCTAGGAGGGCTGATCAGCCTGCTTGGTATGGCCATCTGGGCGCTCATGCATTGGTTGAGCAGCCGGGAGCAGCTACGTCCTCGTCGTCTCCCCGCGAAGGGAGCACAATACCAGCCCTATGGATGGGGCTTGGTTGATGCGCACGAATACGAGCAGATGCGAAGCTATGCCAGTGAGCGCTGGCCGATCGGCGTTCGGAACTGACAACACCAAAGACGTGCTTTGGCTGCGGAGAGCAAGCGGAGAGCACACGACCAGTGTGGTCTGCTCACTTCCAATGCTTCGGCGTTGTTTCATAGAGCGAGGCTGCCCACGTGAGCACATGCCTTTCTTGGCAGCCTCCTCAGATCCCGTAGGAGCGTACGATTTATAGAGGCAGCGGCAGGTCTGCCAAAAGGAGCACACCCATGTTTCAGCATATTCTCGTCCCCTTGGATAGGTCAGCACGTGCGGAACGTGCCATTCCCGTCGCTGCCAGCATCGCACATGCCTCTGGTGGCTGTATCACGTTGCTGCAGGTTGTTTCTCTTTCGACTGAGTTCGCGTGGCGGACGAGGGAATCAGTCATGCTGCAAGCAACCTTCGATGCGGACCGGGCTCAGGCAGCCGCCTACCTGGCACGCCTTGCCGCTTCTGAGGAACTAGCCGGGCTGACCACGATCACGGAAGTGTCCAACGGTCAAACCGCCCAGCTCATTCTCGCTGTAGCCAGCTCACAATCGCTTGAGGCCCCGCCGGTCGACCTAATCATTCTGTGCAGCCACGGAGCGACGGGGTTCACGCGCTGGGCGTTGGGCAGCGTAGCACAGAAAGTCGCTCGCCATAGCCCTGTGCCAGTGTTGATCCTGCAGGAGCGCGGGGCGTGCCGACCGCCCTGCATCCAGGCAGTATGCGTTCAGTGCGTGTCCTGGTACCGCTGGACGGCTCTTCACTCGCAGAGGCGGCACTCACTCCAGCAGCCTACCTGAGCGCGGCCTTGTCTGCGCCTGCTGAGGGAGCGCTCCACCTGGTGCGGGTGCTGCGCCTGCCCACGATGTATGAGTATGGTCAAAAGGATAGTCTGGCAGAGGCGAAAGAGCAGGGTGCGCTGGTAGCACACACCTACCTCCGTGCTGTCAAGCAGCGACTGCACGAAGGCAATCTAGCTGGCCTCAAGCTCTCCGTCGCATCGTCTGTGGTCGTGAACATGGATGTCGCCGCTATGCTGCTTGGCATAGCGGAGGGTGGTGAATATGTGGAAGAGGTGGAGGTAGCTCACAGCTGTGATGTGATCGCCCTGGCAACGCATGGGCGCAGCGGCCTGGAGCGGTGGGTGGTTGGCAGTGTAACTGAGCGCATACTTGGTGCCACGAAACTTCCACTGCTGATTGTACGGCCACGGATGACAGAAGGCAAAGCTGAGGGGTGAGGGAGCTCTCAGTTGTGTCCGAATTGTGAGCAGAATACGCAGCATCGTGATCACTTTGTGATCTCACCGCGCTATCCTTTTCTCGAAAGAGTGAGCAGTTTTCTTTCTCGGAACCAGGGAACCTGTGAGATGATGCATGCATTTGGTTTCTCCTGGGCAGCCATGTTCAGGCGAATGTACCGCTTCTTCCGGCTCTCTTGCAGCACTGCGAAAGAGACACATCTTCCTGAGCGGCATTCAAGAATGGTTCGCTCTCAAACTGAAAAGGAGGCTCCTATGAACCAGATGGACTACAAAGAAGCTCTTGAAATGTTGCGCAGGGTGGGGTTCACCGCGCAGGACATCGATCGGTTACGTAGACTGCGTCGAGAGTACGCTGCACAAGAGATGGATTGGACGCCTGCCGACTATCGTCGCCTGGAGTTTGTCCGCTGGCTGGTGGCCACTGGTAGACTGACAGACCTGACTGTCTGAACCCAGACCTCCTGTTCCCATGATGGCGATCACCGTAAAGGCCACTGCATGAAGGAGGAGTGAGACATGCAATTGAGTGAGAACGCGCACCGGGTGCTGCAAGCCCGCTATCTGCGGCGGAATGCGCACGGCAAAGTCAGCGAAACCCCCGACCAACTCTTTACCCGCGTGGCACGCGCCATCGTGCACGCGGGACTCCTGCTGGGCAACTGGGAGCAATCCGCCCTGTGGGAGGAGCGGTTCTACCGGCTCTTGACCAGCCTCGACTTCCTGCCCAACTCGCCGACCCTCATGAATGCCGGGACACCTCTCGGGCAGCTCTCGGCGTGTTTGTGTTGCCCGTGGAAGATAGCATGGAGTCCATCTTTACTGCCCTCCGTGATATGGCGCTGGTACAACGTTCCGGTGGGGGCACCGGGTTTAGCTTCGGTTGGCTCCGTCCCGCAGGTGACCTGATTGCCGCAACTGGGGGTACGTCGTCTGGACCGGTTTCCATTATGCAGATTTTCGACTGCGCGACCGAGAACATCAAGCTCGTCGGCAAACGACGCGGGGCCAATATGGGTGTCTTGCCTGTCGATCATCCTGATATCCTCGCGTTCATCGATGCGAAACGGACGGAAGGCGTCTTCAGGAATTTCAATCTGTCCGTCGGCATCAACGATGCCCCATCGCTGCACGCCGCCGATGTGGGTATTTCGGTTGCCACCGCCGTCGATGTCGCCAAGGATGCAGCCGCCATCATCCTGCTGGAGCGGAGCTTGCAGGTGCTACACGACGGCATCATCGAGGGACGTAAGGCACTCGGCAATGTCATCAAGTACCTCTTGATGGGCACCAGTTCCAACTTCGGCAATATGTTTAGTATGGCCGGCGCCTTCGTCTTCTTACCGTTCCTACCCATGTTGCCAATGCAGATCTTGCTCAACAACTTCCTCTACGACCTGGCCCAGGTGACCATCCCAACCGACAACGTTGACGCGAGCTTCATCCAGAAGCCGCAGCACTGGAACATCAACCTCATCCTCGACTTCATGGTCTTCATTGGCCCGATCAGTTCCATCTATGACTTCCTCACCTTTTTCGTGATGCTGTGGGTCTTCCATGCCTCCGAGTCGCTCTTCCATACCGGCTGGTTTGTAGAGTCGCTGGCGACGCAAACGCCCGTGCTCTTTATCATCCGTACCGCCAGTAACCCATTGCGCAGTCGCCCCAGCCTCCCGCTCGCGATCACCACGCTCATCGTGGTCGCTCTCGGGATCATTCTGCCGTATACGCCGCTCGCCGTTGACCTGGGCTTCACGCCATTGCCAGGGTTGTACTTCCTCTTCCTTGCCGGGATGACGATCACCTATCTACTACTTGTCGAGCTGGTCAAGTGCCGCTTGATGTGGAGACTTTCACAATGAGGTGTTCCATTCATCCCTGGATGGCCGATAGCGTGGCCGTATCCCACGTCACGTTGCTCTTGTCCATCATGTCAGGAGGCCGCACGATGAGCAGCGGCAGCCTGGTGGCATGGAGGACACGCTCCGTGATACTCCCCATCTCCCAGCGTCGTATGCCACTAAGTCCATGGGTCGCCATGGCGATGATATCGCAGCCACCGAACACCCCGGCCCCTTCTGCATCTTCCCCGTTCTCTGCCACTCTGACGATGGCCTCGGCCACATCTGTATCGACGGCAACCGACCAGGTGATGGGGAGTTTGAGGTTCGCGACAGCAGGGGCAACCAGGCCTTCGCGCAGATGCCCCACCGTCGAACTAAGGTAGAATTTGGCCTTGTATAGGAAGTGCTCACGCTCCTCGGGGTCTTTTTCCTCCCTCTCAGGGTTCACGGGTTTGACTACCCGCACCAGGTGTAGTGCTCCCTGCGCAGGAGTGGCTAGCGCGGCAATCAAGCATGCAGCGGGTTCGAGAGCCGCCTTTGCCAGCACAGAGCCGTCCAACGTGACGAGCACACGCAGCGGGCGTGTCGGGTCTGGGTGAGGACTGGCAGGCACGGGTCCGTCCTCGCGCAGAACTAGTACCGGTATCGGGGCAGAGCGGGCCACTTTCTCCGCCACGCTGCCCAGCACCCAGCGTTTCATGCCGGTGTAGCCGTGGCTACACAGCACAATCAGATCAATGTGATAGGTCTCCACCACCGAAAGGATGGTGTCGGCTGCCCGGCCTTTGATAACTGTGGTTTCGGTCTGGACGTCGCTCAGACTGCTCATATCGGTGATGCGCTCCAGGTAGTTCCTGGCCTCTGCAAGGTCAGCATCATTGATTGTCCGTATTGTCCACGGGTCTGCTTCCGGATACGGCACAAACTCCGTGGCAAAACGTACGACCCGCAGTAAGATAACCGTTCCACCAGAGGCCTGTGCGAGGCGTGCCGCGACGGGAAGCGCACGCTCTGCACGAGACGACCCATCCAGAGGGACCAGAATGTTTCGAAACATGCTGTTGCTCCTTTCACCAGCGCCATTGCTGGTTTTTCTGCATATATCTCCATCATAAGGTCTTCATACAGAGCATATGCTTTCCTGCTCACAGTTCCCTCACAAGAAGTAGCCTCTAGCTCACGGTTGTGTCACAGTATGGTGTTCTGTGTGCAAATAAGGGAGAGGAATGGCATTTAGCTTACAGCCTATCTTCTCCACCATTTCAGCTCGATGAGCGTCATAGTTCAAGTTCAGCTCTCACCAACCGATCTTCTAGCGAATATTGGAGGCGGAAGCCGAGCTTCCGACAAACCTCTTGCATCCCCTGGTTTTCGGCAAGGATGTCACCGGTAAGGCGCTGGAGTTTTTCGTCGTGGCCGAACTGGATCAGCCGACGCAGCAATTCGGTACCCAGCCCCTTTCGCTGGAACTGGTCGGTGACGAGCAGGGCAATCTCGGCCTCATTTGCACCATGGGCTTTGATTAAGTGGCCCACGCCAATAATCTCGTCCTGCCCAGTCTGCGGGTTTTTATAGTCGGCGACGAGTGCCATCTCCCGGTCGTAGTCAATGAAACACAAGCGGATCAACTGCTCGTGGGCGACCCGCTGGCTCAGGTTCAGCGTGTGCAGCCAGCGGAAATAGACACTGCGATCCGAAAGCGTTTCGTGAAACTTGACCATCAGCGGCTCGTCCTCCGGGTGGATAGGGTGAAGCGTGACCGGGGTGCCGTCAAGCAGCGTCCAGGGTCGTTCATACTGCATGGGATATGGGCGAATGGCAAGCTTGGGCAGCTTCTCCTCGCTGATCTCTGGTCCATGCAGGACCACCCGCGCATCGAGGACGAGCAGGCGTTCCGGAGAGGCGAGCAGGGGGTTTATGTCGATTTCCTTCATCCAGCGTTGCTCTATCACCAGATAACTGAAGAGAACCAGGAGGTGCTCAAGTGCGACGAGATCAACGGGCGAGCGTCCCCGCACCCCTTTGAGGGCAGTAAAGATGCGGGTCTGTTCCATCACTCGCCGTGCCAGGGTGGTGGTGAGCGGCGGGAATGCTAAGGCCCGGTCCTGGTAAACTTCCACGAGTTGTCCGCCCGAACCGAAGAGCAGAACCGGGCCGAACTGTGGGTCAAGGCTACTGCCCAGGATGAGTTCATAGCCGTCGAGCGTGACCATCGGCTGGATGGTCACTCCTAGGAAGTGCTTGGCCCCGACTTTCTCGCGGACCGAAGCTTCAATAGCATGGTAGGCGCCGCGCACCGCGTCCGCTCCTGCCAGATGTAACTGCACGCCGCCCACGTCGCTCTTGTGAGTAATCGTTTCTGAAAAGAGCTTGAGCACGACCGGGTAGCCGATTTCCTCCGCGTGCTTGACGGCCTCGGATTCGTTGGTGGCCACCCGCGTCTCGACCGTTGGGATGCCATAGACGGCCAGAAGCTGCTTAGCTTCAACCTCGGTGAGAAGAGTCCGGCCCGACCGGCGGGCGCTGTCAATCAGCTTCTCCGCCAAGGCCCGGTCGGGCCCGTCTTTGTCGAATTCCAGGGAAGGGAGCGGGGTTTCGTATAAACTACGCAGATTGGAGCGGGAGTGCCACATGTAATCAAATACCTGGGCAGCGGTGTCGGGGTAGGGGAACGTAGGGATACTGGCCCGGTTCAAAATCATCGTGCCGCTGGCCACTTCCGCCCCACCCATCCAACTAGCCAGGATCGGCTTGCCGGTACTGGTGGCGTAGCGCTTCACCTGCTCGGCGGTAAGGGTCGGGTCGGTCATCGCCTGCGGGGTCAGGATGACCAGCAAGCCGTCGCTGTTCGGGTCTTGCGCCGCAATCTCAAGCGCTTTGGCGTAGCGTTCAGGATCGGCATCGCCCAGAATGTCTACCGGGTTGCCGTGGCTCCAGTGTGCCGGGAGCATCTGATCGAGCGCGGAGAGGGTTTGGGGGGCCAATGCAGTCGTTGCGCCCCCGCCGCTCATCAAGGCATCGGTGGCGAGTACTCCTGGGCCGCCTGCGTTGGTCAGGATAGTGAGGCGTGGACCCCGCGGGCGCGGCTGTTTGGCAAGCACTTCGGCCATCGAGAAAAGCTCGTCGATGCGGTTGACGAGGAGCACCCCACTGCGGCGGCAGGCCGCCTCGAAGACTTCGTGGCTGCCGGTGAGCGCACCGGTGTGTGAGGCTGCCGCCTGGGTCGCCGCCTGCGTGCGGCCGGCTTTCAGAATGATAATCGGCTTGGTCAGGGCAACTTCCCTGGTGGCGGAGAGGAACGAGCGAACATCGCCAATGGTCTCCAGGTAGATGACGATGCAGGTCGTCTGTGGGTCTCCACCCAGGTAATCAATCAGATCGCCCCAGCCGACGTCCACCATCGACCCAATGGAGATAAAGGCGCTGAACCCAACGTTTTCGCCCAGGCTCCAATCCAACACGGCAGCGCAAAGGGCGCCGCTCTGGCTGATGAAGCCGACATGGCCCGTCCGGGCCATGGTGCTGGCAAAGGTGGCGTTGAGGCCGGTCAGCGGGCACATCACGCCAAGGCAGTTGGGCCCGACGATGCGCAGCTTCCCCCGGCGTGCTTCCTCCAGGATGTGCTGCTCCAACTTGGCACCCGCTGCGCCGCTTTCCTTGAAACCGGCCGAAATGATAATGGCCCCTTTGACGCCCGCCTCGACACACTCAGCAATAATACCTGGCACGGTCGGCGCGGGCGTGGCAATGACAGCGAGGTCGACCTGCGAGGGCAGGGCGGCGAGGTTGGGGTAAGCTTGAATGCCCAGAACACTGGTGCGCTGAGGATTGACAGGAAAAACCGTTCCCCCAAATGGATTGCTGATCAGATTCCAGAGGAGAGTACGCCCGACGCTGCCTGCTTTTTCCGTCGCCCCAACGACCGCAATACTCTTGGGCGCGAAGATGGCATTGAGGGGATGGTGCTGCTTGTCGCGAAAAACAGCGGTAGGGGTTACTCTGCCAGCGGGTGGTCCTTTAGCTCTACTTGTCTCCATAAGCCTCCAGGTCCTTTCATTGACAAAAACAAAAGTAGATGCTCAACACGTATGGTGCCGGGAAACGCAGTGTGGTGCGCTCTTTGCTACAGTTTGCACTGATAGGGGTCGCACTTGGAAGCATGTTCTTTTTCATATGGCTCTTCACCAGCACCTAGTTGCAGCACCTGCATGCCTCATCCTACAGGTCCCTCTGCTTGCGAGAAAGATAACTGCTCACGCTTATGAGCAAAGCATAGCCTCGTGATGTCACAGAACGATCACAGCGCCATGCCTTTCTCTCACATTTCGTACACAGTACCATTGATACTGCCCGCTTGTTTTGCTGTGATTGCCTTGTGACCGTGAAGTGCCCAGAGGAGGCTACCAAGCCTGGCCTGGGCCGCGTACATGGAAGCGTGGCAGATCGTTCACAGGGCATAAGCGTTCCCTAAAGATGAAAGGGTGCTTTGCATATGGATACATCTCAATCTCAGCCTGAATGACCAGGGCGACAGGATCATCGGACCGGTCTGCAGCATTTCCTGCTCATCCTCATCATACTGAGCACCGTGGGAATAACTGCCTTGCCCCTCGTTCACCCGATAACGCGTTTTTTTCATGCGGCGGCTCGCTTCCTCAAGGGAAAGCGAGCATCACCACTAGCGTAGACAGCAACCTCATGTACTGATGAAGATAGGATATTGGCTTCACATCGCCGTCACAAGATGGCCACGAGATGAACCTCATGTGATCTACCTTCACTCTGTTCTGACCCAGAGACGCATTGTGACCCGCAACCCGGAGCTACTCAAGAAGTTGCTCCGCTTCGAGCTGATTGATGTGGTCACTACTCTGGGGCTGGCAGGGTGCGTGAATGCGGCCATGATCAGCATGGCCGCATCAACCTTCTACCGTGGGGGCTTGAGTCATATCGGCACGATAGATGAGGCATACAAAGCGCTAGCCCCTTTACTGGGGCAGGCGTCTGCTTTCGTGTTCGCCATCTCGCTGTTGGCATCCGGTTTGTCATCCACGACGGTCGGGACGATGTCGGGCCAGGTGGTGATGCAGGGCTTTCTCCGCCGAAATATCCCGGCCTGGCTGCGGCGTAGCATCACCATGCTGCCATCTTTGATGGTCATCATCATCGGTCTTGAGCCGTCGTGCACCCTCGTTGTGAGCCAGGTGATCCTCAGCTTTGGCATTCCCTTTGCCCTGGTCCCGCTTGTGCTGTTCACGCGGGCAAGGATGTAATGGGGCTGCTGGTGAACCATCGGCTGACGACGGTGCTCGCAAGCATCGTCGCAGGGTTCATCATCAGCCTCAACATCTTCCTAGATTGTACCAGACCTTCTTTGGAGGTGGTTAGCCATGTCCCGGCAGATAACACAGGACGATCTCACTTTCTTTGTCCCTCTCGACGGATCACATCTCGCAGAGTCGGTTCTTCCGACAGTGGAGCATCTGGCACAAGCCGTTGCCATGCGAAGGTGACGCTGCTGCATATCATGGAGCACCATGCCCCGACAACGATTCAGTCTGAATGCGAGGTTTTCAGGCAGCGTGGCAGCTCGCATTACGGGACGAACCAGTTGCCCACTGCTGCTGTTGGTGCGTGCCGGGACGCCTGTGGATGAGGGCACCTGAGGTTCTCCATCAATCTTCAGCTTTCACCCAGCTCAAGGCTTGAACATCCCAGAGCGATCACAACGCAGCAGGTCGCGCACCTTCTCGTCAATGGTCTGTGGAAAAGGCTTAAAAAGCAAACCATCCTCTCTGTATTTCTAAAGAAGTTCAAAACGTTTCTGTGAGAAGATTGTGAAGCCCTAGCCCCCAACTGTGATGCCAATGAGACAGTGCTGTTGCACCCTCTCACTAGAGAGGTACATGACCGATACTTGCAACAAGACATAAAAGGAGCAAAAGGATGTTTCAGCGAATCTTGGTTCCATTGGATGGATCGATGCGTGCGGAACGCGCCATGTCGGTTGCAGCACGCATTGCACGGGCTTCTGGCGGGTCGCTGATCTTACTACGTGCTGTAGAACCGCCCGTTGAATATGAGACGTACCTGGCGGAAGAGGAGTCGTTGCCGGAAAGTCCTCCAAAAAAGTACGTCGGTGAGGCAGCCGATTACCTCAGACGCGTTGCTCGTTCTGAGGTCTTGAAGGGTATCCCAGTCGTCACGGAGGAGATGGTGGGCGCTCCTGGGCCGGCGATCCTTGACTATGCCGCGTCTTCCCGGACAGACCTGATTGTGCTGTGTAGCCATGGCTATACCGGCTTCAAGCGTTGGGCCATAGGCAGTGTCGCGGACAAAGTAGTTCGCCACGCACCAATGCCCGTGCTGCTCTTGCGTGAGAGCGGCCCAGCTTTGCGGATCCCAGATGCGCAGCATCCACTGCGCGTACTGGTGACGCTGGATGGTTCTGAGCTGTCTGAGGCGATCCTCGAGCCAGTGACATGGCTTGTAGAGGCCTTCGCCCCGCCAACTCAAGGCAAGCTAGATCTTTTGCATGTGGTGGATACCTCGGCCATCGGAGGAACATACCCAGAGCGAGTGAGAGCCGAGATCATCGAGCAAGTGAAACACCAGGCCAGGGAGTACCTCACCATGATCACGAGCAAGATCCGAATCATCATCGCCGCGGATGGCGAGTTGCCAATAACGTGTTTTGTAGTCACCGCGCAAGATGTGGCCACAGCGATTATCAGGGCGGGGGAAAGCAGTGAAGATGCTGAAGGGCTTCCTTCGGCGGGTAGCTATGATGTGATCGCCATGTCGACACATGGCCGTGGCGCTCTCGCGCGCTGGATAGTCGGAAGCATCACCGAGCGCGTGCTGCATGGAACGGCGCTGCCAGTGTTTGTCGTGCGGTCGCAGCACGTGGAACTCCATATGCCCGGGACAGAAGCGCAAAAACGTATTTTAGGGGTCTCACAAAAGAAAAAAGTCCTCGAAACAGCAAAATCCGAAGAATGGATACATGAGTCGAAACACCAATCATGAAAGCAATGGAGCCGATTTGCCCGGCAGGAAACGGACGATGTAGTGGAAGAAAGTGAGTGGTATGGAGACCATTAACAGCTTGTTCGCTACCGCGGTAGAACAATTTGGTGGGCGCATAGCGCTTATGGAACCGGGTACAGCTACAGACATGTCTACTTTCACATACAGCGAGGTTCAACAAAAAGTACAGTATTTTGCAGGCTATTTGCAAGAAATAGCCCTCCAGAAAGGGGAGCGAGTACTCATCTGGTCTGCCAGCCGCATTGATTGGATGGTAGCATTCCTGTCTGTGCTACAGATAGGTGGCGTCGTAGTTCCTCTGGATATCAATTCCAGGGAAGACTTTATCCGCCACATTGCACAAACCACCGAAGCGAAGTACCTGATCGCGCCACAGCAGCGGCTTGCGACGCTCAAATCCCCTCCAGTACCACAGATCGACCTTGATGTGCTCCCAGGGGGGCTTCGATGCGACCAGATTGCAAGCTATAGGCGATGACGACCTGGCGGAGTTAGTTTTCACATCGGGGACGACGGGGCAGCCAAAGGGAGTGATGCTGAGTCATCGCAATATTGCCAGTAATGCTGCTGCCACGCTCAAAAGAGAGGATATTACGCCCAACGATCGCGCCCTCTCCATCCTACCATTGAGCCATATGTTCGAGTTAACCATCGAACTCGCTCTCTTGAAAAGTGGCGCCAGGTTTGTGTACGCAAGATCGCTGCTGCCAAACACCTGGTTGAAGCTGCTTGGCTCACAGCACATCACATGCATGGTGCTGGTTCCACAGGCTTTACAACTCTTTCTCAATGGGATTGAACGCCAGGTCCGCTTACAAAAGAAAGAGAGGCAATGGGAACTGCTGCACCGTATAGCGGCGCGGCTGCCGTTCGACATGCGGCCTCTCCTCTTCCGGTCTGTGCGTAAACGCTTTGGCGGGCATTTCCGCTTTTTCGTCAGTGGAGGTGCTTATTTACCGCCAAAACTGGCTCAGCGCTGGGAGAATATGGGCATCAGGGTCATGCAAGGGTATGGAACAACCGAGTGTTCCCCAGTGATTTCTGGCACCTCTTACAACGAACATCTTTTGGAGAGTGTCGGCAAGGCTCTTCCCGGGGTCGAGGTGCGCATTGCTGAAGATGGTGAGATCGTAGTGCGCGGGCCGAACGTGGCACCTGGATACTGGAAAAACCCCGAGGCGACTGCCGACGCATTTCAAAATGGCTGGCACTATACAGGCGATCTTGGCTCTATGGATGACAAAGGCAACCTCTACCTGAAAGGATGCAAGAAGAACCCGATTGTGCTGGCGAACGGCATGAAAGTCTATCCAGAAGATATCGAAAATATCTTGTTGACTATGCCGTCCGTCAAAGATGCCGTCGTCGTTGGATTAACGGGGGAAGATCAGGGGACGGTTGTGCATGCCGTCCTGTTGATGGAAGACCCCGATGATGTCGAGACAACTATTCAGCAGACCAACAGGCAGCTTGCCTCGCATCAACAGATACGCAGCTACACTATCTGGCCAGAGCAAGACTTCCCACGCACTTATACGCTCAAAGCGAAGCGGCCAGAGGTACTTAAGAAATTGCAGGC
>WNFB01001817.1_pt1 | contig 18373 bp, 12 predicted proteins | sample 5400501 | NCBI WGS metagenome assembly WNFB01 (sample SAMN13153341, study PRJNA577476) | soil metagenome | isolation source: 200 cm saprolite under Douglas fir tree site 2 hole 1 | place: USA:California | collected 2015-04-18 | reverse complement strand
ATTGGCTGAATGCGTTCCCCTTCCCGGTGGTCTTTGGGAGGTCTATAATCGCGGCCACTGCCATGGCGCTTCCAGCTAACACGCGGCTTGGTCCGTACGAGATTATTGCGCCCGCGGGTGCAGGCGGCATGGGGGAAGTTTATCGCGCCCGCGACACGCGCCTGGACCGGACGGTCGCGATCAAGATCCTGCCCTCTTATCTTTCGGAGAGACCCGAGTCCAAGCAGCGCTTCGAGCGGGAGGCGCGGGCCATTTCTTCCCTGCAGCATCCCAACATCTGCACGCTGTATGACATCGGGAGCCAGGAGGGCACCGACTATCTCGTCATGGAGTACCTGGAAGGCGAGACGCTGGCGGAACGTTTGGTCAAAGGCCCGCTGCCGGCGGAACAGGTGCTGAGCTACGGCGTGCAGGTCGCCGAAGGGCTGGAGAAAGCTCACCGCAGCGGCGTGGTTCACCGTGACCTGAAGCCGGGCAACATCATGCTCACCAAGTCCGGCGCAAAACTGATGGACTTCGGGCTGGCAAAGACAACCTTGGCTGCACCCCCGGCCTCGGGCCTGACGGCGACGCTGACCTCTCCGCACCCAAGTCAACCGCTGACTGCCGAAGGCATGATCGTGGGAACCTTCCAATACATGTCGCCAGAACAAGTAGAAGGGAAAGAAGCCGACGCGCGGAGTGACATCTTCGCTTTGGGTGCGGTGCTCTACGAAATGGCGACGGGCAAGCGGGCATTCAGCGGCAAGAGCCAGGCAAGCATCGTGGCTTCCATTCTGGCTTCAGAGCCGAAACCCATTTCGGTCGTCCAGCCGATGTCGCCGCCCGCGCTGGACCGCGTGGTAAAGGGCTGTCTGGCGAAAGATCCAGACGAGCGCTGGCAGACGGCCCATGATGTCAAGCTGCAACTCGAGTGGATCGCCGAAGGCGGATCCCAAGCCGGAATCCCAGCCCCGGTCAGCGCCAGGCGGAAGTTGTCACAGAATGTGGCTTGGACGGCGGCGGCGGTATGCCTGCTGGCCGCGATCGGATTCGCCATAGCCTGGACAGCCCGTGCGCCCAGTCCGCGGTCGCCGGTACGGGTTACCATCCTCGCGCCCGAGAACAGTTCCTTCAAACCTTTTGACCTGGCCATGTCGCCAGACGGCAGCAAGCTGACTTTTGCCGCCACGGATGCCGGCGGCAAGTCCCAGTTGTGGGTACGTCCGCTAGGCTCGCTCTCCGCCCAGCCGCTGGCGGGAACCGAAGGCGCGGTGCTGCCCTTCTGGTCCGCCGACAGCCGCAGTATCGGGTTCTTCGCCGATGCAAAGTTGAAGCGAGTTGAGGCGTCTGGCGGGGCACTGCAGGTGCTGGCCGATGCCCCGTCTGGACGCGGGGGAACCTGGAGCGCCGAAGGTGTCATTGTGTTCGCTCCGTCCGCCACCGACGGACTCTATCGCATGGCGGCCACCGGCGGAACTCCGGTGCGGGTGACCACGCTCGACGAGAAGAAGAACGAGGGCTCGCATCGCTGGCCATGCTTTCTTGCCGATGGACGCCATTTTGTGTTCCTAGTGCGGCGGGGAGGCGCGGTGCCCTCGCTGGCGCCCGGCGCCCAAGGGGAGGGCGATGTCGGCATCTACGCCGGCTCGCTCGATGGGAAAGAGAAAGTGTTTGTAGTGAACAGTCCGCGCCGGGCCATGTTTGCACGGCCGGGATACCTGCTGTTCATGCGCGGCAACAACCTGATGGCCCAGCGCTTCGATCCGGCGCATTTGCGTCTGACCGGCGAGCCTACGCCCGCGGCCGAGCAGGTGGCGGTGGATTTCACCTTCAACGCGGCTTATTCCGCGTCCGACACCGGCACTCTGGTCGTGCACAGCGGAGGCGTGGCGTCTTCGTCGGTGCTTACCTGGTACGATCGTGCCGGCAAGGCGGACGGATCGCTGGCCAGCGACAACTTCAACGTCATCCGCTTTTCTCCTGACGGGCACCGTTTGGGGGCCAGCATCTACGACAATTCCGGCGGTGAGGACATCTGGCTGTTTGACCTGGCGCGCGGGGTGCGCACCCGCTTCACTTTCGATCCCGCTCTGGACGACGACCCGGTCTGGTCGAGAGACGGCAGCATGATTGTTTTCGACTCCAACCGAGGCGGGACTTACGCGCTTTATGAGAAACCCTCCAATGGCGCGCGCAAGGAGGAACTGATCTTCACTGATCCGGCCACCAAGTTCAGCAGCAGTTGGTCGCCGGATGGAAAGTATGTTCTGTTCGACCGTCTTGATCCCCAGCCCAAGGGCAGGACTGCGATTTGGGTGCTGCCCATGTCCGGCGATCACAAGGCTTTTTCTCTGATCGCTACGGACTTCGACGACAGCTACGGCGTGTTCTCTCCAGATGGCAAGTGGGTGGCCTACAAGTCGAATGAATCGGGGAAGGACGAGATTTATGCCGTAGCCTTCCCCACCCCGGCCGCGCGCTTTCAGATTTCCACCAGTGGCGGGGACAATCCCCAATGGCGAGCTGACGGCAAGGAACTTTTCTATACCGATCCCGAAAACCGAATCATGGCGGTGGATGTCGCGGCCCACGGCGAGACCCTGGAAATCGGCACGCCCCACTCTCTGTTCGTGCCCCGGTTGCAAAATGTGAACCCTCCCTACGCCGCCACGGCGGACGGCAAGCGCTTCCTGGTGAACGAACAGCCACCGCAGAGCGCGTCCCACCTGACGGTTGTGTTCAATTGGGATGCAGATTTGAAGAAATAGCAGGTCGGACGCTGCGGATTTACGCGTTCGCTCCGCAGCATTTTTTGTACTTCTTGCCTGAGCCACACGGGCAGGGATCGTTGCGGCCAATCTTGGCTGTGCCGCGGACTACCTGCTGCACTGGCTGCAAATCTCCCGACCCAGCCATGCGCGCCTGCTCCAGTTCGCGGCGCTTCTTGCGCTGGAAAGCCTCTTCGAGTTCATCCACCGAAGTGGACACCGGACGCGGCCGACGGCCATCGCCACCACCGCTTGCTCTCGGGACCGGCACGCCAGCCTCGGGGCCTCCGCCGGCGAGACCAGCGACCTCGGGTCCGACAGCCCTTTCGCGTTCTTCCGGCCGCTCCAGAATCTGCATCAGGTAGAGATACCGGACTGTCTCTTCCTGGAAGCGCTGCATCATTTCTTCAAACATATCGAACGACTCGCGCTTGTACTCCACCAGCGGATCATGCTGGCCGTATCCGCGAAGACCAATGCCCTCCTTCAGGTGGTCCATGTTGAGGAGGTGGTCTTTCCACTGCGAGTCGAGCACGCTCAGCATGATCATGCGCTCGTGATAGCGCATGGCGTCCGGGCCGATGAGTTTCTCCTTGGCGTCGTAGCGCTCTTTGAGCTTGTCGAAGATGGCATCGCCCAGTTCCTGGCGGTTGAGCGTTTCCGGCTTGATGCCCTCGGCAAGAATGTCCACACCGAAGCGGGTGAACACCGCGTCCTTCAGGCCCTTCAAGTCCCAGTTCTCGGGATGGACTTTGACGGGGCAGAACCGCTCCATCAAGTCACTGAGACTGCCGGCAACGTAGTCCTCGAGGATGAGCTCCTTCTGATCCACGCCCTCGAGCAACTGATGGCGCAGGCCGTAGACGGCCTCGCGCTGCTTGTTCATTACGTCGTCGTACTCGAGCAGGTGTTTGCGGGCTTCGAAGTTCTGGGCTTCGACCGCCTTCTGAGCCGCCTCGATGCGGCGGGTGATCAGCCGCGATTCGATGGGGATGCCCTCTTCCATGCCCAGCCGCTGCAGCAGGTTCGAAACCCACTCCTTGGCGAAGATGCGCATCAGGTCGTCTTCGAGCGAGAGATAGAAACGGGACGAGCCGGGATCACCCTGGCGTCCCGCGCGGCCACGGAGCTGATTGTCGATGCGGCGTGCTTCGTGACGCTCGGTGCCGAAGATGTGCAGACCACCAACTCCTACTACGTCCTCATGTTCCTTGTCGGTCTGCTCCTTGTGACGGCTGTGGGTTTCATTCCACTGTTCTGTGGGAGCGCCATATTCGTTACCGGCGTAGTACCAGACGGTGCTCTGCGCGTCATCTACGCCGATTTGAATCTTGCCCTGGGCGGCACGCAGAGGTTGAGCGATGCCCTTCTTTACGCACTCCTGCTTGGCCATGAACTCAGGATGACCGCCGAGAAGAATGTCCGTTCCCCGACCGGCCATGTTGGTGGCGATGGTGACGGCGCCTCTGCGGCCCGCCTGCGCGACGATCTCGGCCTCCTTTTCGTGATGCTTCGCGTTGAGCACGACGTGCTTGATGCCCTTTTTCTTCAGCAGTTCAGAAAGACGCTCGGACTTCTCAATCGACGTCGTACCCACGAGGACCGGCTGCCCGCTTTGGTTCAGTCTCTGGATCTCATCTGACGCCGCGTAGTACTTCTCTTTCTCCGTGCGGTAAACGACGTCGGGGTTCTCGACTCGCCGCAGCGGCTTGTTGGTCGGGATGACCATCACTTCCAGCCGGTAAATCTTTTCGAACTCGGGCGCTTCGGTTTCCGCCGTACCGGTCATGCCAGCCAGCTTTTTGTACATGCGGAAGTAGTTCTGGAAGGTGATCGTGGCAAGTGTCTGGTTCTCGCGCTCGATCTTAACGTTTTCCTTCGCTTCAACAGCTTGGTGCAAGCCATCAGACCAGCGGCGGCCCGGCATAAGACGGCCGGTGAACTCGTCCACGATGATGACTTCGCCGTCTTTCACCACGTACTCCACATCGCGGCGGTAGAGGGCGTGCGCCTTGACGCCGGTCTCAACGTGGTGCTTGAGGTCCCAGTTCTCGGGATCGGCGATGTTGCCAATGCCCAGGAGCTGTTCTACCTTCTCCCAGCCCTCGTCCGTTACCGTAATTGTGCGGTGCTTCTCATCCACGACGAAGTCGCCCGTCATCTTCTTGGGCTCGCCGGGAGCTACATCGATCTCTTCCCCTTTCTCCAGCTTGGGGATGATGCGGTTGACCTTGTAATACTTGTCCGTGGATTCCTCGCTGGCGCCGGAGATGATAAGCGGGGTTCGGGCTTCGTCAATCAGAATGGAGTCCACCTCGTCCACGATGGCGAAGTTGTGCCCGCGCTGCACGCAGTCTTTCAGGTCGAACTTCATGTTGTCGCGCAGGTAGTCGAAGCCGAACTCGTTGTTAGTGCCGTAAGTGACATCGGCGGCATAAGCTTCACGGCGCTCTTCGTCGTCGAGTTCGTGGACAATTACACCCACGCTCAGGCCGAGGAAACGATACAGTTTGCCCATCCACTCCGAGTCGCGCTTGGCCAGGTAATCGTTGACCGTGACCACGTGTACGCCGCGCCCGCTCAGCGCATTCAGATAGACCGGCAAGGTGGCAACCAGCGTTTTTCCTTCGCCGGTCTTCATTTCGGCGATCTTGCCCTGATGCAGGACCATGCCACCGATGAGCTGCACATCAAAGTGCCGCATATCGAGAACCCGGCGGCCAGCCTCGCGGACCACGGCGAAGGCTTCAACCAGAATCTCATCGAGTGCTTCGTTCAGCGCCTTGCGGCGCTCGTCTTCCAGCTCTTTGAGGCGGTCGGGGTCGGTGTCCGGTTCGTCGGCGGTGCGGCTCAGGCGCTCCTGGATGCGCTGCCGGAATTCCTCGGTCTTGGCGCGCAGTTGCTCGTCCGAGAGCTTCCGCATCTCGGGCTCAAGCGCGTTAATGGCCTCCACCTGGGGCATCAGGCGCTTGAGTTCGCGCTCGTTCTTGGTCCCGAAGACCTTGGCGATGACGGTGTTGATCAAATCGTGGTTCCTATGCGGGGCACACTAGTCCTACTCTCTTAGAAGCCTAGCACATTAGATGCGAGCCAAGCAGGTAAGTCGCCAGCGTAGCTATTGAACCGCCGAACACGCGGAGAGCGCCGGGAAAAGCAGGCCGATCCTCGGCGGACTCCGCGGTCTCGGCGGTAAACAGGGTTTTCAGGTATATTTCCGCTAACCCATGCCGACTTTCTACGCCCGCTTTCGCGAATGCGCCGAGCTCTGGCCCGAGAACGTTGCCCTTGAGATCCAGCGGCGCGACCGGGTTGAGAGCTACACCTATGCTGAAGTGCGGCGGATGGCGGAGTCGGTCGGCCGCTGGCTGGTGGAAAACGGGTTTGAACCCGGCGCGCGGATTGCCATTCTGGCTGACAATCATCCGCGCTGGGTGGCCGCATACTTGGGCATCGTTGCAGCTGGATCCACAGCCGTAGCGCTGGATACGGCGCTCCATGCGGATCAAGTCGCGACGCTGCTGACGGATAGCGGTAGTTCGCTGCTCTTCTGCGATGTCAAGCACATTCCGCTCGCACGCGAAGCGGTTTCCAGCTTGCCTATCGGACTGGTGCTGACCAACCCAGCCGATCTGAGTGATCCGTCGTCCAGAGCAAGATGGGTAACGGATCTTGACAGCATCTTTGCCGCCGGCCCAGGCACATTCTCTCCGGTGGCAGTTGCTTCGGACAGCCTCGCCTCTCTTCTTTACACCTCTGGCACAACCGCCGACCCCAAGGGCGTCATGCTCACCCACGCCAACCTGATGGGCGAGGTGGCCTCAGTGTTTGGGCTCCTGCGTATCGGCCCGGAGGACGCCGTGCTCGGCGTCTTGCCCCTTTTTCACGTTCTGTCACAGATGGCCAACTTGCTGCTGCCGCTGGTGAAGGGCGCGCGCGTAGTGTATCTCGAAACCCTGAACACCACGGAGCTGCTACGCGCGCTACAGGAGCGCCGGATCACCACCTTCGCTGTGGTGCCGCAATTTTTCTATCTGATCCACGAACGCATCTTCAAAGAAGTCCTGAAGCGCGGGAGGCTGGCGCCGTGGGCGTTGCGGGTAACGATGGCCATCACACGCGTCGCCCGGCGATTCGGCTGGAATACCGGAAGAATTTTTTTTCGCCCGATCCACAAGACTTTTGGCAGTAAGATGCGCTACCTGATCACCGGCGGCTCGCGCTTTGATCTTCACATTGCAAGCGCCTTCCACGCCCTGGGCATTGACGTCCTGCAAGCCTACGGCTTAACAGAGACGACAGGCGCCGCTTTCGTGACTCCTCCCAAAGGCATAGTCATCGGCTCGGTCGGGCCGCCGCTCCCGGGCGTGGAAGCAAAAATTATCGATCCTCAGTCACAGGAAGACGGAGGCCTGGCGGTCGGCGAAATCGCGATCCGGGGCGCCATCGTGATGAAGGGCTATTGGAACCGGCCTGACGTCACTGCCGCCATTCTGAAAGATGACTGGCTTTACACCGGCGATCTCGGCTATTTGGACGCGCACGGCAACTTGTTTATCACCGGCCGTAAGAAAGAAGTGATCGTCCTCAGCAACGGCAAAAATATTTATCCGGAAGAGATTGAGGCCCACTACCTGAAGTCGCCTTACATCAAGGAAATTTGCGTGATGGGTTTGGAGGGACGGCCCGGAGATCCAGCGTCGGACCGGCTTCATGCCGTGGTAGTGCCGAATTTTGAGCTGCTGAAGCAGCGCAAGATCGCCAATGTGAAGGAGGTCCTTCGCTTCGACATTGAAAGTCTCTCGGCGCAACTGCCTTCGACCAAGCGGATCGGGGGCTACGAAATCTGGCAGGACGACCTGCCCCGTACCACCACTCGCAAGCTGAGGCGCTTCCAGATCGAGAAGCGTGTGCGGACAAATCAGGCTGGAGGGCAGACCACTGATTCAGAAATTGCTCCGGAACGGCCGCTGAGCGCGGAGGATGCCGCCTGGCTGGAGCAGCCCGGAGTGCAGCGCGCGCTCAAAATCGTTCGCGCGGCGGCGAAGACAGCGCCAGAAGTGATCCGCCCGGACGACAATCTTGAACTCGACCTTGGCCTCGATTCCATGCAACGGGTCGAACTCCTGGTGGCGCTTGAAGAAGAACTCGGCGGCGATGTTGAGGAGTCGCGCCTCTCCGAAATCTACACCGTGCGCGAATTGGTGAATCTGGTTCGGGAAAACGTCGCCGCGGGCAGTACGATAACCACTTCCCGCGCCCAGTTTGCCGGCTGGAAGACCGTGCTGAAAGAGGAGCCTACAGACCCAGAAGTCCTGGATTTGGCCCGGCCACGGCCTATCGCCGATTTCGCCTATGGGCTCACCCGGCTGGTGCAGCTCTTTGCTTACGACCGCTTTCAGTTGCGAGTAAGCGGGCTGGAAAAACTTCCACCTCGTGGCCCTTACATTATTTCGTCCAACCACCAGAGCTTCCTTGATCCAGTGGTTCTTGGCAGCCTTCTGCCGTGGCCAGTCTTTCGCCAGCTCTTTTCGGTGGGAACGAGCGAAATTTTTGGCTCCGGTTTCATGCGTATCCTCGCACGCTGGCTGCGCGTGATTGTGGTGGATCCGGACGCGAACCTGATTCCCGCGATGCGCGCCGGTGCTTTCGGCCTGCGGCACGGCCGTATCCTTATTCTTTACCCGGAGGGGGAACGCAGTATTGATGGCAGACCTAAGGCCTTCAAGAAGGGCGCTGCGATTCTTTCCATTCATGTCCAGGTTCCCATCGTTCCAGTGGCGATTGAGGGCTTTTATGACGCCTGGCCGCGCGCCAAGCCGTTGCCGAAGTTCGCGCCGCTGAAGATAAGGTTCGGCGATCCGATTTACCCTCCGTCGGAATCGGAGGCATCGGAAGTCGCATATGAGAAGCTCACGGCCGAGTTGAAGGCGCGCGTTGTGGGAATGTGGAAGGAACTGAGCGGAGAACCCCGCAAGGAAGCTGCGGCCGCTGCTGACTGACCCTGACTAGGCCCCCGCGCCCTGCGCCTGCTGGCCGAACGCTTTGACGAACGCGTCTACGATCATCGAGTCGTACTTCGTTCCGAAGCCCTTCGCGATCGACTCCACAGCCTGGGCCGGCGACATCTTTCCCCCGCTCGTGCCGCTGATGAGTGACTCAAATTTCTCGGCCAGCGCCAAGATTTGAACTTCGATCGCGGCATCCGCCGGGTTGCTGCCGCTCCTCACCAGTTGCTGTTGACCGACGAGGATGGGAATCGCCCGGCGTAGCGAGCCGCCCATGACTTTGGCAGCAGTCTTTCCCCGCTTTTGCACGCCCTTCTCCAAATCCTCCTGCGAGAGATTGGCTGCCTTATAGAGAATTTCGTTGCCGATGCCGAGTTCGCTTAGGTTGCGCAACAGGGCCGCCGTGCGGACATCTTCCGTGCTCTCGGAATCGAGTCCCAGAGACTCGGCGATTTTCGTGGCATACATCGAAATGCGGTAGGAATGGGCTTCGCTGTACTTCTGATTGGAGAGAAACTGCTGCAGGATGACCAGCATTCCGTCATAGCCATCCTTCAATTCGTGCAAGCTTTTCTGATTCCGTTCATACAGCGTGCCCATGGCATAGCCGGCAATGACCAGAATGCCGCCCCAAACCGTGAGGTCAAACCAGCGGGGGTCGATCGGGAGATGCTCGATGTGGTGGCTGAACATCGCGGGATTCAGATAGGTGAGCAGCACCACCAGAATGACGCTGGAAAGCGCGGTCAGCGTGGCGTGACGTCGTCCAAAGTTGTAAGCCGAATAAAGGGTGGGCAGGAAGTAGAACACCAGCGCCATACGCTGCGATGCCACCAGGGAATTGATCATGGCGGCGATCAGCACCATGAACAGCAGTAAGAAGAGCTCTTTAGTTATCTTTCGCACGATTCCTCCGCAAACACGGCCTACGGGGTGCACACACAACTGGCCTCCCGCTGGAATCACCAGGACCGCGGTGAAACACGCCCAGACTGTGAATGGTGGAACAAGATCGTCACTGCTCCAAATTACCGAGGTAATTGGCCTTCGGAGCAAAATGGGAAGGCTTTGTTACTTGGCCCGGGGATGGGTTTGGTCGTAGACCTGGAGCACGTGCTTCATGGAAAGCTGGGTATAGCGCTGGGTGGTGGAGAGGCGTTCGTGGCCGAGCATCTCCTGGATGGCCCGCAGGTCGGCGCCTTCCTCCAGCATATGCGTGCCGAAGGCATGGCGCAGAGTGTGGGGATGAACATCCGGCGAGAGGCCCTTGGCCACCGCGATTTTCTTTATGATCCGTCCCACGCTCCGGGTGGTGAGGCGGCCGCCGCGCTGGTTGATCAGCAACGCCGAAGGGTTCTTCTGGTGACCACCAAGCATTTGCTGGCGCACCGGCAAGTAAGCAGCAAGCGCCGATTTGACCGAATCGCCGAAGGGCACGTAGCGCTCCTTCTTCCCTTTGCCGCGAATGAGGATGGCTTCAGTGCTCAGGCGGATGTCATCGAGATTGATGCCGGTCAGCTCGGAGTTGCGGATGCCGCAGCCGTAAAGCAGCTCGAGCATTAGCCGATCACGCTCAGGAAACGATGCCACTTGGGGCATCTCGCCGTCGAGCACCGAGTTCATTTCCTCGATGGTGGGGACGCGTGGGAGCTTTTTGGGCAGTTTCGGGGTAGAAACCAGTGCAGCCGGATTCTGTTCCACGAGGCCTTCCTGCGCCAGCCAGCGATACAAAGAACGAACGGCCGCCAATGAACGTGCAACCGAAGTCTTGCTGAGCCTTTTTTCGTAAAGAAGGGAGAGGAACCCGCGGATGGCGACGTGGTCGATGCTGCCCCACGGACGCGAGCCGATGTAGGCCGCAAAGCTCCCCAGATCTCCGGCGTAAGCCTTGATGGTGTGTACCGAGGCATTGCGCTCGCGCAGGGAGCGGAGGAACTGGGCGATGGCTTTCTCGACGATGGTGTGGGGCTGCTTAGTCATTGTTGATTTTTGATTGCTGAATGAATGATCGCCGAATGAATGCTTGCGGAATGAATGATTGCTGAATGAAAATCACCGCCCGCAAAGCCTTCGGCAGCTCGACCCAATCAAGAATCACAAATCAACAATCAACAATTTTTTGCCTTGCCTTCGCACGCGGATGATGCTTCTGGTAGACGTTCTTCAGTCGGTCCAGCGCCAGATGCGTATAGACCTGCGTGGTCGAAATATCGGCGTGACCCAGGATCGTCTGCACCGTTCGCAGGTCGGCGCCGTTTTCCACCATGTGCGTGGCACAGCTATGACGCAGCATGTGCGGGCTGGCGTTGCGTCCGCTGCCCGCGGAGGCCGCGCGGACCATCTGCCAGACGCGCTGGCGGCTCAATTTTCGCCCGCCTCGGCCGAGGAAAAGAAGCGGCGAAGTCCTTTCTCCTCTCCGGCCCGCCGCCAGCACCGTGCGCGAATTTTTCATATACTCGGTTAGCGCATCTTGGGCCGATTTTCCCAGGGGAACGATCCGCTCTTTGTCGCCTTTGCCCCGCACCAGCACATAGCCGAGATCGAGCTTCAGGTCCTCAAGTTTGACTCCGATGATTTCAGAGACGCGCAGCGCCCCGGCGTAAAACACCTCCAGCATGGCGCGGTTGCGCGCGGCTATCGCCCCAGCCTCCTTACGAGGGGAATCGGCTCCCGGACGCAGCAGCATGGCTTCCATTTCGTCGCGTGCCAGGGATTTCGGCAGGACCTTCCACTGTTTTGGCGAGTCGATGTTCAGTGTGGGATCGTGCTCGATAAGTTTGTCGAGCAGCAGATACCGGTACAGATGGCGCAAGGCCGAGAGCTTGCGGCCCACGGATCGCCCGTCCACAGCGTTGGCGAACAACCGCTGGATGAAGTCTCGCACATCGTTGCGGCGGGCGGTGAGCAGCGTGCGCTTGCGTTTTTCCAGAAAACCTGTGAACTGGCCGATGTCGGTGGTGTAGGCCGCAACCGTGAGCGGCGCCAGTCCCTTCTCGATCTTCAGGTAATCCAGAAAGCCGGAGACCACACGGGAGTTGGCTTCGGAAGGCACAGAGAGAGTATGCGCGTTATCGGACGCAGGGAAAAGTGATGAGGCGGATGCCGGAGACTACAACTTATCTACTTATCTCATTATGTTACAAGTCAGCAAGTGGCGGGCTCTTTTTTGGCATGAACTGGTGGGATAATTGGGGCGATGAAGCACCATGACGCCAATCGGCACCCAGGCCCATGGCGCGTGATGCGCGTGGACGCGGAGTTTGCCGGACTTCTTGTCGCGGTTGGCTTTCTGTTGATGGGCCTCGTTAGCATGCCCATCGCGACATGGTTCCTGCTCGGTGCCCTTGTGCTCGGCGTCGTGGTCGCACTGCTGCTCGGTTTCAGTAGGAAAGAATAGTTAGGGGCGCAACTTACTGTCGCCAAACAGGCGATTCCGCCACTGATCTGAGGTTGCTGGTGAGATGGCGATTTTTCGCCAACAACCCTTTTGAGATGCCGCCAACTCCACGGCTTTCATTGACTTGCCCTCGCACTCCCGCCTACCATACCTCGACTCCATGATTGGCCAGACCATCTCGCACTACCGCATTGTCGAGAAGCTCGGCGGCGGTGGGATGGGTGTGGTCTACAAAGCTGAGGACACCCGGCTTGACCGCTTCGTCGCCCTTAAGTTCTTGCCTGAAGACGTGGCCCAAGACCGACAGGCTCTGGAGCGTTTCCGGCGTGAGGCCAAGGCCGCGTCCGCCCTCAACCATCCCAATATCTGCACGATTCACGACATCGGTGAGCAGGACGGCCAAGCGTTCATCGTCATGGAGTTCCTGGATGGGGTGACGCTAAAGCACCGCATTGCGGGCAGGCCATTGGACATTGAAACGGTGCTGTCGCTGGCCATCGAGATCGCGGATGCGCTCGACGCCGCCCACTCCAAAGGGATCGTTCATCGCGACATCAAGCCTGCCAATGTTTTTGTCACCGAACGCGGGCACGCCAAGATTCTGGATTTCGGGCTGGCGAAGGTCGCCGCCGCGCCCAGTTCGTCGAGCCAGATTGCAGCGGCGAACACGCTGACGGCCGCAGGCGACGAACAGCATCTCACCAGCCCCGGTTCTACGCTCGGCACCGTCGCGTATATGTCGCCGGAGCAGGCGCGGGCAAAAGAGTTGGACGCGCGGACTGATCTGTTCTCGTTTGGAGCAGTGTTGTACGAGATGGCGACGGGCACACTGCCGTTCCGTGGAGAGAGTTCCCCAGTCATCTTTAAAGCCATTCTGGACGGGACTCCCACGTCCGCGGTGCGGCTGAATCCCGATGTGCCAGCCGAACTGGAACGGATCATCAACAAGGCTCTGGAGAAAGACCGCAATCTGCGCTACCAGCACGCAGCCGACATGCGAACGGATTTGCAGCGGCTGCAGCGCGACCGAAGCTCGGGAATATCGGCGGCCGCGACGGCGGAGGCCAAGGCCGCCGGCCGTAGTTGGAAGAAATGGGCGATCGCGTTGACGGTGGCTGTGGCCGCGGTAGCGGCTGGAGCGTTGTGGCTCGCGCGGCGTCCTGCGACCGCCAAGAATGCACAGACCACGGTTGCCGTTCTGCCGTTCCAGAACCTCGGTGCCGATAAGACAATGGACTTTCTGGGGCTGGGACTTCCTGACGAGGTAGCAACCACCTTGAGCTATATCCCGGCGCTCGCGGTGCGGCCCTTCGAGATGACGCGCAGATATGCCAACAAGGAGGTGGACCCGCAGGCAGCCGGGCGCGAGCTGCGAGTCACCGACCTGGTGACCGGGCACTACGAGAAAGAGGGTGACCGGCTGCGCGTGACGCTGGAAGTGATCGACGTGGAAAACAACAAGGTGCTATGGCGGGACAGTATCAGCGCAAGCGCGGGAGACATGATTCCGGTGCGCGAGCAGATCGCGGCCCGGCTGCGGCAGGGGCTTGCCCCGGCACTGGGATTGTCGGCCGGCGGCGCCGATAATGCCGCATCGCGGCCACGGAATGCAGAGGCCTACGAGCTCTACCTGCGCGCCGTGGCTATGCCGCGCAACGACACGCCCAACAAGCAGGCGATCCCGCTGCTGGAGAAGGCGGTGGTCCTGGACAGCACCTACGCACCAGCATGGCAGGAGCTGGCGAACCGGTATTACTACGATGGGACGTATTCCGACGGCGGGCAGCAGGCATTTGAACACTCCGAAACGGCGATCGCCCGTGCTCTGGCGCTGGATCCGAACCTCACGTTGGCAGCACAGGGATTGGTTGTACAAAGCACAGAAACGGGAGATCTGAACCGGGCGTACGACGAAGCCTCTGAGATGCTGAAAAAGAGGCCGGATAGTGGCACGGCTCATTTCTCCATGTCTTACGTGTTGCGCTATGCGGGTCTACTGGAAGAATCCGGGCGGGAGTGCGACATCGCATTGGCGCTAGACCCGAGGAACTACGACTGGCGGTCCTGCGGAGCGACTTTCCTGCTTCTCGGAAATTACACGCATGCGCGCGACTTTCTGCGCCTGGATGCGGGATCGGACTTTTCGCAGGGATTTGAATCCGACATTGACTTGCGGGAAGGCAAACCGGAGCAGGCGCTGGCCACAGTTCCAGCGACGGATGAGAACTTTCGCCGGCTGTTGGCAGCGTATGTCGGCCACCGCCCGTCGGAATTGCAGGCATGGACCCTGGCTGCACTGCCGAGGATGCTGGCACGCCGCGATTCGGAACAGAAATTTTGGAGTGCGAGCGAGATGGCGTATATGGGCCAGCAGGATGCCGCGTTGAAGCTGCTGCGACGCGCGGTTGAACAGAACTATTGTGCCGTTGCGGCGGGAAAGGATCCGGCGTTTGCCAAGCTGCGCGGGAACCCCGAATTTACTCAGATCACGAACTATGCCAAGCAGTGCCAGGAGAGATTCCTGGCGCATCGCGCACAGCAGCACTAATCATTCAGCAACTGCAAACCCCGGCTGGTTGGGCAGGGCCCGTGATTTTTCGTGGCGGGCGGTGGAGTCGGTGCGGTGCTCCGTTGTGGCAAGCGAACGCCGGGCGCTTATGCGCTCCAAAGCGACACCGCCAAGAGCCACACCGCCCACAAAGATTTCCTCGCCCTCTGGAAAGACGCCGACCCGGAAGCTATTGCTTTAACGAAGGTGTCTTGGGATCTTGCGCCTTCTGTCGCGGCTTCGTCTTGTTCGCAGCAGGTGCCTTCTTGGCGGAAGGCTTGCTCATGTTGCTGGCATGCTGCTCCTGCTTCTGGTCCTTCTTGCCAGCAGCCTCCTTGGTCGACGCCGGTTTTATCTGTGCTGTCTTAGCCTGAGCCTGTTTGGACGGCGCCTGCGTGGCCTGGGCTTGTTTCGCGTTCTTGTCGGCGTTTTTGTGATGGCGCCAGAACGCGACTTTTGCGAGGCGGCTATGGTGCTCCTTATTCTTATCTTTGTCGGCATGGTTCCCGCCAGCCTGGGCCATCGTCAGCGCGCTGAACAGCACCAGGCTGACCACAAGGCTCAGGGTAGTTCGGATTGCTTTACTCATAAAGCCTCCCGGTTTCGGGAATTGTGCAGTGGTTAATGGGGGCTCACAAGTGACGAAAGGGAATACTGAATCGGGGAATCGGGCAGGGTGGCGATTTCATGCTTTCCCTGCTGACAGCTTTTGCACCCTACCTCGAATGCCGAAAAGCCAACTGCACTGGGCTGGTTAATGTTGTAATCACGCGTTTACACCACCTATTTTGCGCACCCTATCGGGTCATTTGTGAGGTAGGTTATAAACCACCAAGGACACAGGGGGCACAGAGGAAGTTAGTGACGACTTTTCTCTGCGTCGCCTGTGTCCCCTGTCGGTTACTGTATCTCCTTCAAAATCTCAACTGCATACAGCGCACCTTCCGGCGTTTCCTCGTGTTTGAAGTAAGCGAACACATTCCGTCCTTGGCCCAGGTGTTCACGGATGCGCTCCACCATGGCACGGCGCTCCTCGAGCGTATAAATCGGCTTGCGGTAGCGGTAGTAGCAAAAGTCCGCGGTCACGACATCGGGTGTAACCCGCTCTTCGGTTTCCGCCACGCACAGCGCCCGGTTGCGAGACTTCAGGAGATTGAAGATTTCATCCGTAAACCACGAGGCGTGCCGGAACTCAAAGGCCGAGGGTACAGCGCGCGGCAGAGTAACCAGAAATTCCTCCAGCAGAGTTAAGTCTGCTTTCAGGTTCGGCGGCAACTGGAACAGCAGCGGTCCGAGCTTTTCCGCCCGCGCCAGGGGCTCAATCGTGCTTAGAAATCGAGGGAGAAATTCTTCCGTCTTCTTCAGTCGCTTGATGTGGGTGATGACCTGGTGCGCCTTCACGCCAAAGCGGAAGCCTGAAGGTGTTTCTGCAATCCATTTTTGGACCGTAGTCTCCTTCACCAGTTGGCGGAAGGTGAAATTGACTTCGACCGTGTTCAGTTGAGCGGCGTAATGCTGCAAGAAATTTTTCTGCGGAAGCTTGGCGGGATAGAACTCGGGCTTCCAGCTTGGATATGCCCATCCGGATGTGCCGGCGTAGAGTTGCGCCATGTTGACCTCGGCGGCCACAACTTATGAATGGAGGATTATATCTTCCTGTGTTTTCGCCGTGCCGCCGGGCGCGCAGGCGCGAGCTTCGCGCCTCCTTTCCGAGTCTTTTTCAAACCTGCGGGACGAGCCTCCTCCGCCTGTGCCGCCAGTTCTATCCCGGCCTCGAGGACCTCGGGAGCCGCGCCCTTTTCCATCCCTGGCAACTGAGGCAGTTTCTGCTTCAGCTTGAGCACGGGCTCGAACAGGTCTCCCATCTTGTCTACACGCTCAATCACTTTAGCCGCTTCGAACACCAGCAGGCTCGCATCTTTCTTCTTCAGGGTGTGCTCCACCTCTTCCCATTTCACCGGCGTGGAAACCGTGGGATGCTCCCGCGCCCGCAGCGAATACACGCTAATCGTGGTTTTGTGCTCATCGTTCTGGCTCCAATCCACCAGCACCTTCCCAACGCGCAACTGTTTTTTCATGTCGGAAACTACCAGTTCCTGATGCTCGTTTTCCAGCAGCCGTGCGAGCGCATGCGCAAAGGGCTTAGTCACGTTGTAGCGGGTGGGCGTGTTCAGCGGAACATAGATCTGCAGCCCCTTGGAACCGGAGGTCTTGGGGAAGCTCTGCAAGCCGAAGTGCTCGAAGATTTCTCGCAACCAGATTCCCACTTGCGCACATTGCACGATGTTCGCCGGCTGCCCCGGATCGAGGTCAAAAACCATCATCGTGGGAGTGTCGATGTCTTTCGCCAGCGAAAGCGAGGGGTGAAGTTCGATCGCGGCCAGATTGGCCACCCAGACCAGTGTGGGAAGATCGTTCGCCAGAATGTAATTCACATTGCGCCGATTGCCCTCGCTCCAGATCGGCGCAGTCTTCACCCATTCGGGGCGGTGCGCAGGTGCGTTTTTTTCGAAGAAGTACTCGCTGTCTACTCCGTTCGGATAACGCTTAAGAGTAAGTGGGCGCCCGGCCAGGTGCGGTACCAGCACGGGCGCGATGCGAACGCAGTAATCGATGACCTGCCCCTTGGTGAAACCGGTCGCCGGGTACAGAACCTTATCGAGGTTGGACAGGTTCAGCCTTCGTCCGCCGACCTCAACCATAGCTGTTTTGGGCACGCTGCGGGTTCTCCCACCAAAGACTCCCAGTATAGTGGCGCGAATGCTGCAGCCGCGAGTTTCTTGAATGCGATATCGCACGCAAGGCGTGTTACCACCAATGCCTGGTGGATCGTGGCAGACCTTCACGAAGCCACATCACTTCGGGGTGCACAAGTATCTGGTTGATCGCCCGGGTTTTTTTGGCTTCAGGTCCTGCCACCTCGGATCGATGCACCCCACTGTTCTTGGAAGTGTCATTGTGCTACCCTTGACGTAGGAGTTCGCGGGTGTCTCGGAAGCCTACCAAGAAGGAACGAGCGGCTAAGAAGCTGGCTGAACTGTTGGGAGAACACCTCTCTAAGCTCACTCCTGAGCAGCAGGATGCCATGCATGAGAAGTTCGAGCGGCACCGCCTCTCTAACCACCGCGACTCTGGAGCCAAAAAGCCTTCGCCTTTGCGAGCTGAGATTCGTTGAGCTTGTAGTCTTCCTTCAGGGCGCTCAGAAACTCATCCAGATCGAGTTCCAACAGTTCACGCGCGTTTCTTTCTAATCTCCGTTGAAGCCGGACGGCTTCCGGATCCGAGTATCTACGCCCGCGGCGCTCCTCTGTTCGCCTCACATCCTCGATGTCTTTGTCCTTCGACTTTTTGCGATCATGTTCCATTTCGCACTGCCTCTCATGACTTGGCCACGCGCTTTGACTTCGGGCGCACTGTTGCTGGGTCTGGCACGGCATATTCCGTTGGGCGGCGAGGGCGACTGGCGACGATGCAATCGAGAACACCGATCCGCTCGATCGGGGTTAAACGATTCAATTGCTCCACGAGTTCCCCAGGGGCGAGCTCTAACCTGTTCAGAGCTTCGTTCCGCCATGTCACATTCGGGTTCTCACGAATGAAACCTTGTACGATCGCTGGTAAGGCACGAGCTACGGCACGATAGCCTTCATAGCCAAAATCTTCCAGCGCTGGT
>WNFB01010638.1_pt1 | contig 18378 bp, 16 predicted proteins | sample 5400501 | NCBI WGS metagenome assembly WNFB01 (sample SAMN13153341, study PRJNA577476) | soil metagenome | isolation source: 200 cm saprolite under Douglas fir tree site 2 hole 1 | place: USA:California | collected 2015-04-18 | reverse complement strand
CCGTTCGGCTCTCGCGGTTGGTGGCCCTGGATATTTCTAGCAGCCATTTTTAGCATTGCGATTTCCGCGATCATTTTCTTCTTTGTCCCCGCCTCTGTTTCCGCGATTCTCACTGCCGAGTGGTGGCTGGGCGCCGCACTCGTCGTCCTTTACGTCTTCAAGAAGTATGAGGAAGTTCGCCCCGGAGCGATCCTCACCGGCGGCATCGAACTTATCCTCGTCACAGGTGGTTTCATTGCTTGCCTCGTTTATCGGGGTGGCGTCAGCCCGCTGGATCTGCGAACGGCTTCTTTCTGGATGATTCAGTACATTTTTCTCGCGGTGCGCATGGCCTGGATGTTGTTCATCGGCTTGATGGTGATCTGCGCGCTCATCGAGGGTGTTTGCCGCTTGCGTCTTCGCCTCGCAACACCCGCCCATCCGGGTAAGAGGTCCCGCGCCCGCGCGGCTCTGCGCACCGGGCGTTTCGCTGTCGCGCTTCCTGCTGCCCTCTTTCTGCTTCTGACCATTTTTCTCTGGAGCGGCATCTATCATTTCACCGCTCCTCGCGTGCAACTTTTCAACGATGTTGTTCCCGGCGTCGCGCCCCTCTTGGATCGATTCCCGATTCTCGTTCTTTCGCCGGAAGCCACCGCTTCTGTCCTCCACACCGTCCACTTGGATGATGCGCGCAACCTCCAGCGCTCCTACCGTTTTCTCGAAGGACTCCTCATCCAGAGCGCGCCTCCAGGCCTCCCCGTTGTTCTCGGATTTATTGCCGCAGGCCTCTGTTTTCTTGTCCTGATGGTTCTTCCGTCCGTCTTCTTTGAGTTTAGGACTCCCTACTCCGCTCCAAATGGCAAAGCCAGCCTCCTGGGCTCGTGGCTCTCGAGCGGCTTGCATTCTTTCCGCTGGGTGATTTGGTGCTTTTGGATTGCGGCCTTTGCCGTTCCCAATGTGTATCTGGCGATCATCAAGCTGGCGATTTGGTTGCATTGGGTTACACCGGCTCCCACCTTCCTCGAATCGATTTATGAGTTCTGGGGAATGGTGTTCACCGCCAAATTGCTCTCCGCCGGAGGAGCCCTGATCGCGGGATCGGCCGCGCTGCTCCTGGGCGTTCTCGTAAAAAATTTGAGTTCTGTGCTCGATGCCGTCCTCGATGTGGACAACTATTTGCGTGCCTTCCCCAAGGAAAACACTCCCCGGGCGCGCATCGTCGAGCGCTATGTCTCGCTGCTACGTTACTTGCACACCTTTCGATCTCCTGCCGGCACGCGCTACGACCGCATCATCATCGTCGCGCATAGCCTCGGCTCAATGATCTCTGCCGATCTTCTGCGTTTTCTCGCGCGCGGCTCCTTGCTCGAGCTCACGCGCTTTGCTTTCGCGGATCATCCCAATCAACGTATCCCCATTCATCTTTTCACGATGGGCAGCCCTCTTCGTCAGCTCATGAATCGCTTTTTCCCTCACCTCTACCTTTGGATCCGCGAAATCCCCGATGGCGGCGGAGAGTTGCCCGCTATTCCTGTGCATGGCAATCCGATCCCTGCCGCGGCGACTCCGGACCCTGTGATGGAGCTTTCGATCCGGCAATGGATCAATTACTACCGCAGCGGCGATTACGTCGGCCGGTCGATTTGGGAGGATGGCTGGTTTCTTCGAAACAACGCGGGCGACGCAGCAGGCGCATATCCCACCGCGCCGGAAATATTCAATGACCCCACGCTCACGCGCGTCGAGGCTTGCATCGGCCTCGGCGCACATACCCACTACTGGGACCGCACCGCGCCCGACGTCGCCGAAAAGCTGAACGAATTGATTTAGCGGCTATTTGCTGGCTGTGATTCCGTTGTGAGACCCGAGGTAGGAGCGCGCATGTGCGAGTTGCGGAAGATCGGAATCGGCGGCTTTCCATGCCGCCAAGAATTCCTCATATTCCGTCGTTGCCGCTTTGCTGTCGCCAGCCTGCTCGCTCGCCATCGCCATGCCGTAGAGCGGAAAGCCAGAGCGCGGCCGTTCGGCGAGTGCCTCTTTGTACGCCGCCCTTGCTCCACTCCAGTCCGAGGCTCCCATGAATGCGGTCGCTTCGCTTTCGCCAACGGGTTGAATGTAGGCCGGAGGCTCATGATACCCCAGCGCTTTTTCTTCTTGCGCGGCTTGTGCATAAAGCTTTTTCGCCTCGTCGTTCTGCTTCTTTGCCATTAGCAAACCAGCGCGTAGTTCCAGGGACATGATGGACAAGCTGCTCACGAGCGGCTTCGGCATAGCGTCTGGCATCACTTGCAGCTTCGGAGGGCCTGCATCCGGTTTCTTTTTGTCCTTGTCTTTTTCTTTGGCCTTGGCGTCCTCCTCGTCTTTCAGACGATTAGAAATCCGCCATTGTTCGGCATCGAACTGCTCCGATGCAGCTTCCGCGTGAGACAAATCGTGCTGATCGAGTGCCTGCATGCCGAGAGTGAATTGAGTGAGTTGGCGCGTCAGAAACTGGAGATTCAGGAGCGTCGCCGGCGGATCACTGGACTTCAAGAGTGAAAGAGCCGTGGTCCAATCCGTGGTGCGCAAAGCGACCGGAAGGCGAGGGTCGAGCCTGGAGATCGCATCGCGCGGCGACCAAGGATACAGCGTATCTTCAAGTTGCCCGCGCGCTTCCCGCAACTTGCCGGAGAGCGCGTTCGCTTCGTTCAATTGGCCGGCTTCCATCAAGTTGGCAATGGCATACATCAGGTTGTGCACGTAGTTCCAATCGTCGTCGACCTGCACGTGCTGCGCCTCCATGTACTGCTCATCCGCTTTCATGGACGCGGCAAAGGATTCTTTCGCGCGGGCGTAGTCACCCGTGCGATAAAAGATATGGCCCGGCATATGAACCATGTGCCCTGAGGTGGGGGCAAGGCGGCCGAGAATTTCTGCGCTGTGAAGGGCCTGCTCGGGATGAGGGCCGTCCTCGACCGCGTGAATCCAGTAGTGATTCGCGGCAGAGTTATCGGGGTCCTCCTTAAGGACGGTTTGAAAAATGGCCAAAGCTTCTTTTTGGCCGCCGCGCGGCTGGCCGTCATCGTCGTAGCCATCCCTGAGCGCCCACGCCAGAAAAATTTGCGCCTGTTTATCCTTAGGATCGCGCTTGACTAACTTGCGGTAGAGTTGCACCTCCTTCGACTCCTTTGTGCTCTTATCTTCCGTTTCGGATTTTTCGGCGGCCTCGGCGGCGGCGCTCGCCTCGATGTACAGGCGCTCCGCTTTGCTGGCGCGATTCTTCAGGCTAACGGCTTTGGTTAATGCCAGGTCTCCGTAGTATTTGGCGCTGCTGTGGCGAGATTTCTCGGCCTGGTAGATGCCCCAATAGCACATCGCGCACTGCGGATCGACGCGAACGCTTTGTTCGAAGGCGCGAACCGATTCGTACTCCCAAAAGTCGTGCAGCAAATTCAACCCTTGGTCAAACCACATCTGCGCCTCGGGAGTGGCGGTGATACGGATGTGGGCATTTCCGATGCCAGTGAGTTTTTGAGGTGGCGGCAGCTTTTCCGGAGCAACCTCTTCGCGCATGTCCATCCTGTGACACTGCATCCCGCTCTGCGCAGAAATCCGCGGCGCGTAGCCAACCATCAGACAGCCCGTGATGAGTGCAAATGCAGCCAGCTTTCGCGATGACAGAATGGGACCCGACACATACACTGTCATAAGTTCCTCCGCAAACTTCGTCGAAGACTTTTCCATTCTGGATTAAGTTACCTGCTATCCGTGGCCGTTTTTCTCGACCACCACTTTTCCCGCGAACGACCGATACACAAACGTAAAGTATCCCGCCGCAAGCAACATTCCGATGCTCCACCAGATCAGCCCGACCTTCAATCCGTACGCTCCTGCCTTTGCGCCGGTCCAGTCCGAGGCTGCCAGGAACGCCGCTTCGGTCTCGGCCACGGGACGAATGTAGGCCGGAGGTTCATAGTATCCCACTGCTTTTTCTTCTTGCGCGGCCTGCGCGTAAAGTTTTTTGGCCTCGTCGTACTGCTTCTTTGCCACGAACAACCCCACGCGCGTCGAGGCTTGCATCGGCCTCGGCGCCCATAACTACTGGGACCGCACCGCGCCTGATGTCGCCGAGAAGCTGAATGAACTCATCTGACCGGCTATGAGCGATCATCCCGTCTTCTTGTAAATGATTTCACAGAACTGTGCTCCCTTGAGCATGCACTGGGTCTGTCGAATTGAGAGCGTCTCTTTGAAGCACTTCGCGACGCCCCTGCCGATGCCAATCGCAAGCGCGCACATTTTTCGCGGAGACGTATATACCAGAACCACCGTGTCAGGCCCTTCCCTGCGCGCCTGCAATTTCGGCGGCTTTGCGGAGGCATCGCTCACACGCACGACGGCATGGACCGTACCTTCGGTGTGCTCAATGACGTCAAGCGATCTCCACTCCGGCTTAAGCAAATGGCCATACATTCGGAGAAGTGATGGAACGATGAATTCTCCAAAGGCTTCAAGGATTTCCGGTTGCGAACTGCCCGTCATTCCCGAGGCCGTAGAAACGAGAGAAGCGATTTCTAAGTCCGGATATTCGCCCGCGGGCAGATAGATCTTCCTGCCCAGGCTGGCCTTATCCAATAGCGCATTCCAGCCGTCATGTCCGTGCTGGCTAACCACGAATTTTTGCAGCTCTGTGAACACCACTCCGTGCATGGCATGCTCCCTTCACTCGTATCAGAGATGCTGGCTGTGTATTCCGTCTCAGGGGGAAGTTCCGATGCTGTTGGCGAGCATCCCTGTCTTTGGAGATAGGTGTAGCACAACGAGTTTAGTAGCAACAGAGCGAAAAGAGAGCTTGGTGAATTGGATAATGGTTGCGTCAGAGCGCGAATGAACCTTCGAAAATAGGGCGCGTTGCGGCCGTGGTCAGGAACGTACTTCTTGGCCGTTTGACGAGTGATTGTTTCAGGTCTAACCTGCTCTTCCTCTGAATGAATCGTAATCTGCTCTGAGGCAACCGAGGTTCTGCGAATGTCTCTCCTCCTCTTCGCACATTTCTTTCAGCAGTGGAGGGCGCATTTCACTTTTTTGCCCGGGGCCGCGGTGAACGAAATGATGGTGCTCCGCTGGCTCCATTTTATTTTTGGAATTATCTGGATCGGCCTGCTTTATTTTTTCAATCTCGTTGGCACACCCGCGATGAAACAACTCGATGCGCCTGTGCGCGTCAAGGTTTATCCAGTGCTTATGTTGCACGCGATGGCGTGGTTTCGCTGGTCCGCTCTAATTACTGTGCTGGTCGGGATGCGTTATTTCCTTATTCTGCTCTCCACGGAAGCGCGCAATTCCGGCGATCACTCTCTCGTTGTTCGTTCTTTTGGATGGTGGCTGGCGGTGTGGCTGGTGGCCTATGAACTTATTTATCTCTTGCAGCTTCCCGCCAAAGGAATTCGCGACAACCCCTGGCTGCGCGTTCTCGGCATCGCCATCGTGGTGGTCGCCGCGTCCTGGATCGTACTTGTTCTCAACAGCGGCCCGCATGCCTCCAACAGCCATCTCGCCATCAGCGTCGGCGGCGGACTCGGCCTGATCATGCTGCTTAATACCTGGGGCGTGGTTTGGCGCGTGCAAAAGCGCTTGATCCTCTGGACTCGCGCTGCCGCGGAGCAGGGAACTCCTCTCCCGCCCGAGGCCGAGCGTCTCATGCGCTGGAATTTTCTGACCGCGCGCGTTTCCTTCTGGCTAACGCTCCCCATGCTTTTCTTCATGGGCGCCTCGAGCCACTATCCGTTCCTCAGCAGCGTCTCGAAGTAAACACCCCTGCCCGCGCCGGGGTCAGCGCAGTTGTTGATGAAATGTCTGCGGATCGCCTTCGCCCACGCGCTCGCCGGAGAGCGGGACGCCATAATCCTGCGAATCCATCTTCATCGTCGCTGCACGCCCGTCCTGCATCGTGAACGTAATCCGATTCCGTGGTGACGAGCGCATTGCAAAGCTCCCGTCATCCTGCTTAAGCAGTCGCTCCGGGCCTTCTCCCAGCGGCTCGATCATCAAGCGCCCATTTTCATCGAACACACGATAAGTACGCCGGTATTGCGCGAAGGAATCATGCAGTCCCGGTGACAATCGATCCAGTTTCAAAACAAATGTTCCCGCAAGCTGCGTGCGTTCTCCCGCCGAAACGCCTTGGTCGGAGAGAACTCTTTCGGCCGCGCTCTTTGTCGCCGGAAGTTGCGGCAAGCCCAGCACCGCTCTCGCCAGCGCCCGCGAAATCGCGTAGGCATTTTGGTCCTCGGTATTCGTCAGCACGATCACCGTCAGGCCATCATCCGGAAAATCGTACAAGCTCCCGCTATAGCCGAGCAGCGAACCGTGCTGTCCGATCCGCCGGTGCTCCTCTTCGTGATTCAAAATGATCGCGAAGCCATACTGCGCCTTCGGATCCTGCGCACTCATGTGCGCCGCCGCGCCTTCTGCCGTGATCATCATCTTGAACGTCTCGGGCCGGACAAGTTTCTTCGCGCTGATGGCCCTCCAAAGCCGGTAGAGGTCTCCTACCGTGCTGCAGAAGCGCAAATCCGCGTTGTACGCCATGTCGTTTTCAAACGCCGGCACGTACCGGTTCTCGAACTTGCGGTACGCATGGGAAAGTCCGGAAACCACCGTGAAATCGTCGCAGTAGGTTGTGGACTTCACTCCCGCGGGCGCAAAAATATTTTGCTGCACGTATTCGGCAAAATTCTGTCCCGTGACCCGCTCCACAATCGTCACCAGCAGTTGAAATCCCGAGATCGACCAGTCCCATTTTTGCCCCGGCTCATTCACCCATTTTTTCCCCGCGTAAAGCGCCATTACCTCATCCAGCGCTTTCGGTTGCCGGCTTGTCGCTTCAATGGGATCGCCCAGATAGTGATAGTCGACGATTCCGGAAGTGTGGTTCAGCAATTGCCGGATACTCACCCGATGGCCCTGCATTGGAAATTCCGGAACGTATTTCGAAATATCATCGTCGAGCGACAGTTTGCCGCGCTCCATCTGCTGCAACACGGCAATTCCCGTGAACGGCAGCATCGGCCCCACCACGTGGTAAACCGTTTCGTCCTTCGTGGGAACTTCCAGTCCCAAATCCGCGAACCCATATCCCTTGTGCAACAGGATCTGGTCGCCCCGCGCCACCAGCACTGAAGCGCCCACCACTCTTTCCTGCGCCATCATTCGGTGGGCCACTTCATCCAAATCATTTGCGGACACTTGCCCGTAACACACCCTTGCCGTGCTCAGCGTAAGAACTGCAATTAACGCGAACGAACGAAGTTTCATTGGACAGCCCCATGAGTAAATTATATCGGAATCAAACCGCTTCATTACGAAAGCGACCCGGCGCAGCCTATCACATCATGTCTGGTGGAGATAACTGGTGGGGCTGGCGAGAGTCGAACTCGCGACAAACGGTTTAGGAAACCGTTGCTCTATCCATCTGAGCTACAGCCCCATGCTTGTTCATTGTAATACGTCTCACAGCCACGGCCAGCGGGTTCATTGCGGAGGTTTGACAGGCGGCCCGCTCGGCGCCGTCGGCCTGACAGTTCCCGGATCCGACTGCTCGCTTGGCGCCAGCCGCGAAATCCTCAAGCTCTTGAAAATCGTCGGCCAGTATTCTTTCGCGAGATAGCCCACCGCGCTGAATCCCATGCGAATCCCGAATCGTGAGAACGTCTTGCCGGTTGTGCGCTCTTCATCCGGCAGATAACTGTTCGCCAGGCCTTCGGCCATCAGTGAGCCGAGCAGACCCGACCAGTTAAACGCTTTTTCGCCGCTGTCCGTATGCGTCACCACCAGACTCCGCAACGCATAGCCTACTCGCGTTCCGAAGCCCCCGTGCAGCCTTACAAAGTAGCGCGGATCATGATGCAGCATCGCAGGCAGCAGAAACGTTCCGAACACGTGGCTCGTCGCGTTGCTGGCCATCGACGACCCGAAGCGTTTGCCGTAGCCGCCCCACTCCTGGCCGTATCCGGGCAGAGAATTGCGCGCCTGGGAGATTCCCGAGGTAAACGCGGAGCCTAGCGACCTCGATGGCGCAATCGTTTCATCCAGCGCGAGTTCCAGTTTTCGGTGCGCATTCAGAGGACGTCGGTCCGTGGCCAGTTCGGGAAAGAACGCCGACCTGCTTCCCATGATTTCCACAGTTGTTTTGAACCGCCCGCTCTGGGAAACATCACCGCTCCAGAGTGTTTTTTATTCCCCACGGTCGGCCTCTTGTGACATTCGCCTGCGGTTGCGCTTCTCGGGGCGCGGGTCCTGTTTCACCTGCTTCGTCCCCGGGAATATCTTCTCCTATAAGATGCTCCTCTAGGATAGAAATCCCTGTGGGGATTTCTGGTTAACAATAAGACCCCCACCCCCGCCATTTTTTGGATGTGTGGCACACAAAGGACTTTAAACTCTGCATTTTTGGATGTGTGGCAAATAAAGAACTTACGGAGCGAAATTTCGGATGTGTGGCAAATAAAAGAGTTAGGGGCGAAGGAAAGAGAGTGGGTAGTGGATCGTGGGTAGTGGTTAGTGAAGAAAGAGTTCAATACGGACTGCAGGGAGGACACCTCGAAGTAATAGGGGCAGGGAGAAATCGATTGGTAGCTGAGAATCACGAGGGATGTTAGCAAAGCTATTACGATCTGTCAAGTAGTATGTACTTATTAGTAATTATAATGGTCGGTGGAAAAGAGAGGAAAAGCGTTCGAACGGAGAAAACTCAAAATCGGAAAAGTTAGAAGAGAAAAACCCCACTCATGCTGCGCATGAATGGGCACCCAAAATCGTCGCCGCGAAGAGGATCGCGTGTTTTCGCTGCTCGTCCATGTGAGTCTCCTGCGGTCAGGTTTGAACTGAAAAAGAGGAAGCGGACGTTCAGTTTACCTCTCCTTGGACATCTTAACCATCTTCGCTCAAGGACTCCCTTTGGGAGTGACGGCCTTCCTGGTGGTACAGTATTGCGGTTATGGGATTCATCCAATTGCGTATTGGGCTGCGTGCGCTCCGTGTCGCAATCAATAAACTCTTCGACGCAATAAAGGAGTATTCCAGCGCCACATATGCCCAAAATGAAGCACGCAAGACTGAGAAACTTCCAATTGACCCCCAACACGTAATCGTCTCCTATGACGAGGAGACGGCAAGAAACACGAAGCATGAGCAAGATCGCCAACACCGCACTCAAAATTCGATAAAAAAAGCGGCGTGGTGTGCCTTCGTTGCAGCCGTAATTTATGCGGGGATTGCCGCTTTCCAGTGGAACGAGATGCGCAATGCTACCGTTATTAGTCGCGAGGCGTTGGAATCCGTTCAGCGAGCTTTCGTTTCTTTTCAACACTTTGAATATCTCAGAATCCAAGACCCAGATCGTTCCGACGTACACACGTGGAATATCACAGCGATTTTTGAAAACGGCGGCACGACAAACGCGATGAATGTAGTCGGTATCATTAAAGTGAAAGAATTGCCGCTGGAGCCAACTGACGAGCAGTTCAGGGGCCAGTACACTCAACTAATCCCTTGGCAGTGACGGGCGGATCGCCCTGTGCATTTCACTCCGAGCGCAGCGCTTGTATGACATCGATGCGCGCGGCGCGTGCCGCCGGCAGCGTCGACGCTACGACCGCGGCCGTTAGCAGCACGAGCGCGGAGAGGACCACGGGCAAGGGGCCCGGTATCTTCACGTCCGGGAAATAGCTGCCCGCCAAACGCGCCACCACGAACCCGAACGCCGCGCCTGCGAGGACGCCCGCCGCAGCCATCACGGTGCCTTCTGCGATGACGCCTCTCAGGAGATGCCGCGGCTGCGATCCAAGTGCCAGTCGGATGCGGAATTTGCGCATCCGCGCCAGTAAGATGAATCAGGACAAGGCAGCGTGAGAACCCCAAGCCGTAGGAAAACATGAACAAACAGGACCAGTCAACATGATCACCATCTTCTCGAAGCGCATGAGTCGTGTCTCAGTCTTCGCCCTGCTGGCTCTCGGCCTGTGTCGCGCACTTCTTTTTCCGTTGGTTCAGCAAACCGTTTCCGCAACTTCAGTTAGGCCGACGGTTCAGCAGAATTTAGATGACCTATGGTGGAAGCACGCGGTGATTTATGAAATTTATCCGCGCAGTTTTCAGGATTCCAATGGTGATGGCGTGGGCGACCTCAATGGCATTACATCTCGGCTTGATTACCTGTGTGATCTTGGAATTGACGCCATCTGGATCACTCCCATGTATCCGTCACCCTTGGTGGATTTTGGATACGATGTTTCCGACTATACGGCCATCGATCCGCTCTACGGCACGCTCGAGGATTTCGACACATTGGTGAGTGAGGCGAAAAAGAGAGACATCCGCGTGATCATGGATTCTGTTCCCAATCACACCGCGGATCAGCATCCGTGGTTCACAGAGTCGCGTTCTTCGCGAACAAATCCCAAACGCGACTGGTACATTTGGCGCGATGGAAAGGGCCCGGGACAGCCACCCAACAACTGGCAATCGTGGTTTGGCCATTCCGCATGGCAATTCGATCCGGCGACGAATCAGTATTACTATCATCACTTCTACAAGGAGCAGCCCGATCTGAACTGGCGGAATCCGAAAGTGCGAAAGGCGATGTACGACGCCATGCGCTTCTGGTTTAAGCGCGGCGTGGCCGGCTTCCGGCTCGATGCTGTCTCTCGGTTGTTCGAGGATCCGAATTTGCACGACGATCCGATCCTCGCGGGGCAGAATGCTTACGGCGACCCGAACATCGTGCACAAGTACACAGATAACCTGCCGGAGGTTCACGAAGTCTTAAGGGAGATGCGACGGGTGGCTGGCGAGTTTCCTGGGGATCGTGTATTGATCAGCGAGGCGGACGAGCCGAACATCACTGAGCTCACGAAGATGTATGGCAGGAATGATGAAATCCAATTACCAATGGATTTTCAGATGGCCGACGTAAACAAGCTCTCCGCGCCAGATTTTCGCAGGTTACTGGACGAGGTAGAAAATAATACGGCAGCAGGGCAGCCTCACTATTTTTTCAGCAATCATGATCAAGCGCGTCAGTGGGACCGGTACGGAGACGGCGTGCACAATGATGAGATCGCCAAGCTCATGGCGGCGCTGCTTCTCACGCCCCGTGCTACCCCTCTCATGTACTATGGCGAAGAGGTTGGGATGCGGACCACGCCACCTGCCCGGAAGGCAGATGTTCAGGATCCCATCGGAAAAATCGGCTGGCCAACGGAGAAAGGCCGCGACGGCGAGCGCACGCCCATGCAGTGGGACAAGACAAAAAATGCAGGATTCAGTTCGGGGGAGCGGACCTGGCTTCCCGTGCCACCAAGTGCGGCGGAATATAATGTAGAGTCCGAATCGCACGATCAAAATTCCATATTTTCCTTCTACAAAAAAGTGCTGGCCTTGCGGAAGACTGAGCCTGCTCTGCAATATGGAAGCTATGTAGAGCTGGACCGCGACAATCCGTTTGTCTTGTCCGTCCTACGAAAAATAGACGGTAAGGGCGACTCCATTCTGGTTGTGCTCAATATGAGCGCTATGCCGCATACGATCAAGTTTGACCTGGCCTCCAACGGGATCAAAGAAAGCTTCGCAAAGCCACTCATAGCAGCGCCGCAATTGGGTCCAGACGCAACCGTTCTTGCCCATTTCACTATTCCCGCATTCGGAGTTTTCATCGGAGCCGTTGACTGAAGGTCTTGACAACGATTCGGCTGAGAGGAAAAACCGCGGTGAATTTGAGCCAACTAGCAACGACCTTGCAACGGAATTTTCGGAGCTGATGAGCTGAAGTTTGCTCATAGCGATGAGCTTTCGTCGCGGCTTGCGGCAGGCCGTGGAGGGCCTGCGTCAAGCACGCGCCAACGGCGCGTACTGCATCGGAGTTGCAGACACGTTGGTGTCCCCCATTGCCCGCCTTGCCAATGAATGCTTCATCGCTCCCATGCGCAATCGTGCCGCCGAGAGTTTCGGCGACGGCTTGTTCCATCTCCGCCAACGTTGGCGGACACCGAGGCTCACGCTAGATCACACCGGCGATACTGACCCGCTTTGCGTTACACTGGATCCGATCCTGTGACCGCGCACAAAAACACGACGATTGACCTTCACTGGACTGGCCGAGCGCGCTCTATCGCGGCGGTGCTTCTAGAATCGGATGGTCACCGCGCCGTGCTGGATCCCGGGCCGAGCTCAACGCTCTCCACACTTCGCGAGCAGCTTCGTTCACGCGAACTCACGGTAAACGACCTCGATGCCATTTACCTGACCCACATTCATCTGGACCATGCTGGCGCGACCGGAACGCTAGTGCGCGAGAATCCGCACCTTGCCGTTTACGTCCACGAGCGCGGGGCACCGCACATGGCGGACCCCTCGAAGCTGCTCAGCAGCGCTGCGCGGCTTTATGGCACGGCCATGGAACGTCTCTACGGAGAATTTCTTCCCGTGCCGCAGGAAAACTTGCGCGTTTTGCGAGGCGGCGAAACGCTGGCGTTTGGCAGCAGCAAGTTCGAAGTTTCATCGGCAAACGGCGTCCCGCGCGGCTCTTTTTGACGCATTTTGGCGTTGCGCATGATCCTGCCGAGCACATCAAACGCTACCGTGAATGTCTGCACAGGTGGGGCAAGGTCACGCAGGAAATTCTCGCCAAGGGCCTTGAGGAAGCGGAGGCTTCACGCGCTTTCGTCGAAATCATCGGCGGAGAGATCAAGAAGCAGCTCTCGAGCGCCGAGGCCGAGCACTACTACTTCAACGCGGGTCTGGGGCTTTCCTGGCTCGGGCTGGCGCGTTATTACCGCAAACGTGCGGCGGCGTAGGCGTGAAGAGGAAAAATGCCCGCGAAAGTCCGCAGCCGCTACATAAGCCCTGACAGCGGCTTTGCCAAGCGTTCGGGTCATCGAGCTAAAACGGGTTTTCAAGCGGAAGCGGATTCAGCCTTCGACCGTAACCGTAAGGGCGGAAAAAGTTTGCGCCAGTTGATCGCCCCAGGCTTCCTTTACTTCGAGGGCGATGGCGTACGAGAGAAAACGGTTTGGGTCCCTGAGCGATCGCTCCAGTGATTCATCCGATGGATTAATTCGATTCAGCGGGTCCTGCTCGACCTTCTGGAGGAATTGCCGGAAGCCTTCGATCTGATCGGTTGTTTGGCGGCCCAAGAGAGTTCTGCGTTTTAACCGCGGCCCCCAGCCGAGATTGATCAGCAGGAACGCCGCGAGCATCAGCACGAAAGAAAGCGAAACACCAGCCGCCAGCTTAGTCAGAAAGAGAATCATGACGGCCCCGAACACGGAAATGGCCGCGGTTCCGGGCAGCAGTTTCGTCCAGCCAACTCCGGCGCGAACGGCGGTCTTCCACGCTGAAGCGAAGTTAAGCTCCATCATCAAACCGAGAATCAGGCCGCAGAATAGAAACCACATCGTGAAGAACACCGCGCCGGTGGTATCGCGCCCATGGGCCATCGCGGCGAGCACCAAAGCAGAGGCAAACGTGGCCAGCACACCCAGAGTGATGATTCCCACATGCCGCGTGAAAAATTTGCCAGCGAGCTGTTTTTGCAATTCTTCGTGGATATGGAAGATGTACCGGCCATTTTGCGCGGTGTTGCGCTGGTCCATCGCGGGGGTGAGTTCGATCGCGGGGCCGTCTTCAAAAAGGAGCGCGAGCAAACGCTTTTCTTCTGGGGCAAGGTTGGCTTCCGTGGCGCGGTCGCCCATGAGCCGCGACAATTTGTATTTTCCGTTGCTGGGCTCCACGCGCAGACATCCGCGGACAGCGAGTTCCGCAATCACCGCGGCGAAGGAGCGGCCATCGGTTACGCCGGAAGCGATGTAGCGCGCGGCGGCGGCCGATAAATTTTCAGGAGGATCGTAGCGCGTGACAACCGTACCGGGCTTGGGATCCGGACCGATCCAAAACCAGGCGATCAGGTAGTAGAGAAATAAGAACGTGGGTCCAGCGAACAGCCACTGATCGGGGCCGAGAGCGTGGAGTTTTGGCTGGTGGATGAAGCCAGCGGGCCAAGTGACAACGAGGCTCAAGCTCTGGCGCGGACCTACGTTTGTCGAGCGGTAAGTGATACTGGCCGATGGATCATCGATTCGATCGAGGGTGGTCTCCAGGCGGCGGGGACTGCTCACGCCGCGCCCCGCGACGCGCGGCTCGACTTCGATACTCTCGGCAGAAATTGCGGGCGGCAAGTGCAAGGACAGAATAGCTTCCGCGATAGGCGCGTTGCGTTCATGGCCGTTGGAATTCCAGTACAGGATGTCACGCGCGGCCCCGAGAGTGAGCGCGGAATCCACGGTGTAGCGAATGACGAAACGGTGCTCGCCGGAATCGAGCGGTACATCTTTTTCGCCGATGCGAAGTTGCGAATAGCCGTAACCGGAGCCTTGCTCGTACGTGACGGGATGGCCGTCTTGGGTCACTTCCAGGATGCTGACGCGAATGCCGTTGTCTCTCTTATATTCACCGACGTAACGGCGATCCCAGCGGTCTTCGGAACCAATCGGCAAATTTCTCATGAAGCCGTACTTATAAAACGAGGAAGCATTGTTCAGGGAGATTTCCTCGCGGACTTCGAGTGTGGCGTCTTCTTTGACGGTGACATCCGTGCGGAAGAAGGTGATGCCGGCGGTGTTCGGGGCATCCGCGCGGGCGGAACGAGGCGAGCACAAAGCGATTAGGAAAATCAGGTGGACTGGGATGTGGCGTCGCATGAGTGCCCCAAATATCGTCAAAGATTCGTCTGCCACTATGTTACGCGGACGAATTCGTTTTCTTGATTAGCTTTGCCGGGCGTTGCGGCGAGTCGGGTACCCCGGGCAGTAAGTTATGGAGCGACGATTGCCAAGCTGGGGCGCGAGGCAAGAAATCGGTCTGAAGACCGGCCACTACAAAGGCTTGCTACGATGTGAGTCGTTGTGGCGTTATGCGGTGGAGCTGGCGGAAGAAGTTTCGGGGGATTCCGCGACAGGCCCCGTCGCTGGGGCGCTGAGCGCCTCAAGGCGGGCGGCGAGTACTTCAGCGAGAAGATCCACGAGGAGTTTGGCCTTGCTGCCGTCAGGATCTTTTTCGGGGTTGTATTCGACCACGTTGATCGCGAGAAGATTTTTCGAGGCAGCGAACACGCGAAGCGCGTCGCGGACTTCGTGGAGCCGGAGGCCCCCGGAGCCAGGCACGGGCACGGCACCAAAATCCTCCGCGGCGATCACGTCGGTATCAAAGTGCAGGACAAACACGCGAGCGGAAGCGTGCAAATGGTCGAGGGCATCCGTCGCTGCTTTCGCTGCGCCGACGGCCTGGATATCGACAGCCAGGACGCGCCGCATGGGCGACTTGTTCAAAAATTCCTGCTCGGGCGGATCGATGCGTTCGAGACCAAAGAGCGTGATGTCTGGCTCACGCACCAGCGGCGGCTCGCCCCAGAAGCGGACCAACTCGGCCGCGCCACGCCCAGTGAAATGCGCTACGACCATGCCATCGAGCCGACCAGAAGGAGTCGTAGCCGGAGTATTCAAGTCGGCGTCGCGATCCACCCAGAGCAAGTTGACATGTTTGTAGTAGCGGCGGGCGGCGGCAACGACGCCCATGGCCTGAACGCACTCGCCGCCAAGCGTGAGGAGAAGCGCGCCGGATTTTATGGCTTGCTCCGCGCGCAAGCGGAGCTCGTGTAATCCGGCGACGACTTCGGCGGCATTTCTCGCGCGGGGATGCTCGTCATCCTGGGAGAAATGATGCGGCGCGCAATCTCCGTGATCGGCGACTTCGTAACCCGCGCTTTGCAGTTTCTCGACGAGTCCGGCGGCGCGGAGGGCCGCAGGCGCTTTCTCGAGTCCGGGCTCGAAAGCGGCGGCGCTCGAAGGCGCACCAATCAGAGCAATTTTCTTCTGCTGACGGACAATTTTGACCGCCAAGGTTTGCTCCTTGTGTTGTGTTTCCCCCGCGAAACGTGCGGAACAGCTCTACCTGTTTGGCCCGGCCCGCTAAACTCGCCCCCGCAGGCCATCTAAAATGCAATCGCTCTAACGCCGCGGCGCAGATGCTATTGTCGCCAGTTCCGGCGGCAGCGTAAACCGCACATCTTCGCGGATCAAATCGAGATCGCGCTGGTCGGTAAAACCGCACTCGGCGAGCCGCTGACTTACCTGTTCCACAAGGACTTCGGGAGCGGAAGCCCCGGCAGTCAATCCGACGCGCTTCACGCCTTCGAGCCATTTCACGTCGATGTCCGAAGCGGCATCGATGAGCTGGGCCGGCACGCCGCTGCGCATGGCCACTTCGACCAGGCGGTTGGAATTCGAGCTGTTCGGCGAGCCCACGACCAAAATCAGGTCCACATCTTTCGCGACCTGCTCGACGGCTTCCTGGCGATTTTGCGTGGCATAGCAGATATCGTCCGAAGCGGGACCCTTGATCTTCGGGAATTTCTGGCGGAGGCGCGCGACAATTTCCTGCGTGTCATAGAGGCTGAGCGTAGTTTGCGTCAAAAAGGCAAGCTTTTCCGGGTCATCCACTTCGAGGGCGTCCACGGCGGCCACGGAATCCACGACGATGGTGCGGTCCGGCGCCTCGCCGGAAGTGCCGACAATTTCCTGATGATCTTTGTGGCCGATAAGAATTATGGTGCGCTGTTCACGAGCGAACTTGAGGGCCTCGAGATGGACTTTGGTGACAAGCGGGCAGGTCGCGTCGATGACCTTGAGCGAGCGTTGCTTGGCTTCATCACGGACCGGGGGCGGCACACCATGCGCGCTGAAAACCAGGACTGCGCCATGAGGGACGTCCTCGATGGATTCGACAAAAATGGCGCCACGGCGGCGCAGTTGTTCGACCACGTAGGTGTTGTGCACGATTTCATGGTGGACGTAAACGGGCGCGCCATAAGCTTCAAGCGCCAATTCCACAATATCCACGGCGCGGACCACGCCGGCGCAGAAGCCGCGGGGTCTGACCCTCAGCAATACTTTGGCATCGGTATGCGTTTGCATCGCCATCCTATAGTTATAAGTTTACAACACTCTATCATACCCTACGCGGAGGCGGAGTCGCATCCCGTTTTGAATGTGTGGAATGTCCCGTTCGGAGGGAGGGCGGGAGAGTTGCTATGACTAGATCCTCTATGGCTTAACTTAGGGGGCAGTGCAACTTTGATGCTGGCCACTGTGTGTGGTGGAGTGCTTTACGGTGTGGTGACTCGGCCTCGCCCATTGGCGCACCAGTGATCGGAAGGAGGATATTAACCCACATTTCCATTTTGAGACTGTTCCGCCGAACCTTTGGATCATCGCCATCATCAATATTCATGCGGGTGTGAAAGCGATGAAGACGCTCCGGAGGTCGGTACCCAATGGGTGAGAAACAAAATCAGCCATTTCATCTCTTGTTCGATGCTTCTTTGAAGGTCGATTTCCAGGGATCGCGAGTGACTTCCAATGGCGGCCTGATCTTGGTTCGCGAGTTGGATGAGCGACTGGGTCTGGAGAAGCTCATCGAGGAACACTTGAGCGACTCGCGACAAGGCTTGAACAAGCAGTTCACGCTGGCCGATCTGCCCGATATTACTGGCTGTTGCTGGCAGAAAGTCACCTCACGCGGCGGCTGTTTGGGAGCATGCTGCGCAGGATCGCGGCGCTGCCGATGCCATCGGGTTAGCACTCCCATTGTGGTTACAAAATCTGGAGCCGAAGGAGGAAGGTCGGCACAGTGTCTGAGAAATCGATTACGCGGCAACAAGCGGGGCGCTTCAGACCGGCAAAGAACGAGCCGCCGGCACGCCGAAGCCTCGCTGGGGGCTGCTGTGGTCATAAAATTCTTGAGTCTAGGGACGAAGGAGAGTTAGGATACGCGAGCTTCGAGTCCAAATCGGAAATTCCGGGGAAAATATGATAGACCACGTTATTCTCACAGTCAGTGACTTCAAGCGTTCAGTCGCTTTCTATGCCAAGGCTCTGAAGCCACTTGGGATCACAACCTTTATAGACTACGAAGGCAAAGACGGACACCCAGACTTGAAAGGTTTTGGTGATGGCAAAAGACATTTTTTCTGGCTCAAAGAAGGGAAGCCCGATCCTCAGGCCGTTCACGTCGGATTTGTAGCGAAAGACCATTCCGAAGTAAATGCATTCTACAAGGCCGCTTTAGCAGCTGGAGGAAAGAGTAAGAAATCACCTCAAGCTCGTCTCGAATACTATCCTGGCTATTATGCGACCTGGGTGCTTGATCCTGACGGCCACGATATTGAGGTCGTCAATAAAAGCTAGCCGCCGACAGAATATTGTTCATCAAGGTGGGGCATCTTCCTGTTGGCTCAACACCTCTAGATCTCGTTCTTCTTTCACGCCCTATACAGAACATTTGAAATAAATATATCTGGAACTTCTA
>WNFB01001812.1_pt1 | contig 18382 bp, 13 predicted proteins | sample 5400501 | NCBI WGS metagenome assembly WNFB01 (sample SAMN13153341, study PRJNA577476) | soil metagenome | isolation source: 200 cm saprolite under Douglas fir tree site 2 hole 1 | place: USA:California | collected 2015-04-18 | reverse complement strand
CTCATCGAGGGCGCTCGCCTCGTCGTCACCCAGGACGACCGGCGGACGCGCATCCCCGGCGGCTTCGTGCTCGTGCGCGACGGAGTGATCGAGGCGGTGGGCTCGGGCGCTCCGCGCGGCGTCGAGCGGATCGACCGCCGGATCGACGCGCGGGGCAAGGTGGTCCTCCCCGGCCTCGTCAACACGCACCACCACTTGGCCCAGACCCTCACCCGCAACGTGCCGCGCGTGCAGGAGGCGCCGCTTTTCCGCTGGCTCACCGAGCTCTACGAGGTGTGGCGGGGCACCGACGCCGCGGCGGTGGACGTGGCCGCGCGGGTGGGCCTGGGCGAGCTGCTCCTGACCGGCTGCACGACCACCACCGACCACCTCTACCTCTTCCCTCGCGGGCAGGAGCGGCTCATCGACGCCGAGATCGCCGCCGCCCGCGACCTGGGGATCCGCTTCCAGCCGACGCGCGGCTCGATGAGCCGGGGCCAGGCGCAGGGGGGCCTTCCGCCCGACGACGTCGTGCAGGACGAGGAGACGATCCTCGCCGACTCGCACCGTCTCATCCGCGAGCATCACGATCCCCGTCCGGGCGCGATGACGAGGATCGCGCTCGCCCCCTGCTCCCCGTTTTCCGTGACCGATGACTTGATGCGGCGCACCGCGGACCTCGCTCGCGAGCACGGGGTGCGGCTCCACACCCATCTCGCCGAGACCCTCGACGAGGAGTCCTACTGCCAGCAGCTCTACGGCTGCCGGCCGGTGGAGTATCTGCGCCGCCGGGGCTGGCTGGGCCCGGACGTGTGGCTGGCCCACTGCGTCCACCTCTCCCCCGAGGAGGTCTCGCTCTTCGGCGACACCGGCACCGGGGTCGCCCACTGCCCCTCTTCCAACTTCCGTCTCGGCTCCGGCATCGCCCCCGTGCGGGCCATGCTGGAGGCCCAGGTCCCGGTGGGGCTGGGTGTCGACGGTTCGGCCAGCAACGACACGTCCAACATGCTCGCCGAAGCACGGCTGGCGCTGCTCGCCCACCGCATCGGCGCGGACCCGTCGCGGTGGGTCACCGCCGAGGAGGCGCTGTGGATGGCGACGCGCGGCGGCGCGCGCTGCCTCGGACGAGACGACATCGGGAGCATCGAGGCCGGCAAGTGCGCCGACATCGTCCTCGTCGACACCCGGCGGCTCTCCTACGCGGGCGCCGCGAGCGATCTCGTGGCCGCGCTCGTCTTCAGCCCCTTCCCCGCGCCGGTCGACACGTCGATTGTGAACGGCCGGGTCGTCGTGGAGGGCGGAGAGCTCGTCGGCGTCGACGTCCCCGCGCTCGTGGAGAAGGCCGACGCGATCGCCGAGGGCCTGCTCCGGCGCGCTTCGGAGCGCACCGGGCGCAATTACTTCGAAAAGGGCTAAGATCGCCGACGCCATGCTCGCCCGCGGCATTCGCAGCTATCACCGTCCCACGCGTCTCGAAGACGCGCTGAGCCTCGCCGCGCAGGGAGCCGTGGCCCTGGCCGGCGGCACGCGCGTGCTCGCCTCCGCGGTCGAGGCCCCCAACGTCCTCGACCTCGCCGCCCTGGACCTCACCCGGGTGGAGAGCGAGGACGGCGACCTCGTGATGGGCGCGATGACCACCCTGCAGGAGATCATCGAGTCCCCGCGGGCCTACGAGGGCACGGCCGGCCTGCTCCCGGCCGCGTGCCGCGTGCACTCCGCGTCCCGGATGATCCGGGGAATGGCGACGCTCGGCGGCGAGTCGGTCCATGCCGCCCACGACTCGGAGCTCGCGGCCGCCCTGCTGGCCTTGAACGCCGTCTACGTGGTGACCGGGCCCGCGGGGCCCGTCGAGAGCCCGGCCCTGCGCTTCCTGCGCAAGCCCGCGGAAGACCTATCCGGAGGCGGCCTTCTCACCTCGCTCTTCATACCCGGGGCGCCGGAAGGCGCCGCCCTGGAGCGCGTGGCCGTTCTTCCCTCGGCCCCGTCCCTGGTCGCGGTCGCGGTGACCGTCTCGTTCTCGGGCGAGCACCTGGCCCGGGCCCGCGTCGCGCTCACCGGCCTCGAAGGACCTCCCTCGCGGATCCTCGAAGCCGAGGCAAAGGTGGAGGGGAGCGCGGGGAGCCCGGAGGACCTCGAGCGCTGCGCGGAGCAGGTGCTCCGCCACGCCTCCTTCCGCGAAGACGCCCACGCTTCGGCGGACTACCGCCGCCGGGCCGCGCGAACGCTCACGTTGCGCGCGCTGCGCCGCGCGATCGATCAGGCGCGCAGCCATGAGCCCGCCCAGATGCAGCGGCCCCGGCCATCCCTGCCCGTGCGCCTGCCCGTGGCCGTCCCCTACTTCACGTCCGGCCGGATCGAGATGACGGTCAACGGCGTCCTTCGTGCCGGGGAAGCGGAGGCTCGGACGACCCTGCTCGAATGGCTGCGGCGGGAGCGCTACTGGGGCGTCAAGCATGGCTGCGAGACCGGGGAGTGCGGGGCGTGCACGGTCCTGCTCGATGGCCGGCCCGTGCTCGCGTGCCTGACGCTCTCGTTGCGCGCCCAGGGCCGGAGCGTGCTCACCGTCGAAGGACTCGGCACCCCCGACCGCCTGCACCCCATCCAGGCGGCGTTCGTCGAGACCGGAGCCATCCAGTGCGGCTACTGCACGCCGGCGATGGAGCTGTGCGCGAAGGCGCTGCTCGACGCCCAGGCGGATCCCAGCGACTCGGAAGTGCGCGACGCCCTGGCCGGCTGCCTCTGCCGATGCACCGGCTACGTCAAGCCCGTCGAGGCCATCCGGCGCGTGGCCCGCGGGGCGCGGCAGTCGTGAGAGGCTTCGCGGCCGCGGTCGTCCTCGCCGCGCTGCCGGCGGGCGCCGTCGCCCAGACCCAGGTCGAGCTGAGCGTCGGGGGCGGGATCGGCTCGAGCCTCACCCGGCGCGCGCCGTTCGCCCTCGACGGCCAGACCTACGGCGGCCCCTATCGAACCTGCCCCGAAGGGACGGCGGCGGGGTCCTGCCGGCAGGGGGGAGCCACCGACATTGCTTTCGCCCTCGAGAGCCATTATTCGTCGCTGGTGGTCGTCGGCCTGGAGGCGCGGCGTGGCGTCGGCGGACCGTTCCTGGCGGGAGTGGGGGTGCTCGGCGGGCTGGCGCTGCGCTCGCAGCGGATCCTCACCGCGGACACGGGCGAGGTCGTCGACGGCCGGCCCGTCGCGACCCAGGATCTGGTGGATGCCGCCGACAGCCACTCCTTCTCCAGCACCAACGGCGTCGGCGCGCTCGCCTATCTCCACGCGGGGCTGCGCTGGCAGCGCGGCTTCGAGAGCCGGACGACGATGGGCTATCGGTCCTCCGGGACCCGCGTCTTCGTGGAGGCCGGCGGCGGATTGCTGGGCGCAGTGCCTGGCGGCGGCGACGCCGGCATCGGCCACCCCCCCGGCTTCCACGTCGCCGGCGGCCTGGTCTTCAAGCGCACCAGCTCCCACCCGCTGACCCTTTCGCTGCGCTACGTGCAGGCGCTGAGCAAGCGCGACGAGGCGACGCTCGTCGCCTCGCGGCAGAGCTGGGCCGTCTTCCAGGTCGGTTGGCTGTCGGGGCGGTGAGAAGGTCAGCGCCCCCTTGCTCAATCAAGCAGCTGGTACTGGCCGATAGCGCCGCGGGCGAGAGCGGCGTAGGACAGGATGTACGTGGCGTCGACCAACTGGTCCAGGCTCTCGTTTCCCGTGGCCGTGAAGTAGGCGAACAGCACGTCGGCGAACGTCATCAGCAGAAAGCCGGCCAGCAGCCCCGCCCAGACCTTCCACACTTCGCCGCCCCGGAAGCGGACCGCGATGCGCAGAAGGATGATGACGGGGACGAGCACCGCCAGGTCCAGCACCGGGTACGCCACGTTCAGCGCCATCGCCAGCGGGGCCGCCGGCACGTCGATCACCGGCTTCAAGACCGGATAGCCGACGAGGGCGGTCGCCACGCCCACCGCCACCGCCGTCCCGACGCGCTCCCTCCGGGTCCCGATCGGGTAGCCCGACTCGGCGTACGCGGAGATGGCCCGCACGAGCGCCACAAGCAGGAACGGGTACGCCAAGACGAAGAAAAGGTCGGCGAGGGACGGGAACGGGCTCGGCAGCCGCCAGACCACCTGGTACGTCGCGAGTACCACCTCTCCCGCGACGAACGAGAAGAGGCCGGCCGCCATCATGCGCCACACCGGGCGCATCGGGTTGTCGGGCTCGAACCTGGCGGCGACCCTCAACGACATGATGGCCGCGCATGCCAGGAAGCCGAGCTTGCTCAGGTTGCCGAGGTAGAGCCGCAGCTCGTCCCCGACGGGACCGGTCGCGATGCCCGCGAACGGGAGGACGAACGGCGCCGCCGTCGCGAGCGCGACGACGAGGAAGGCCGTGTCGATCCGGGTGTGCCGGCTCATGCCGCGCCGCGCGCGGCCATCGCGGCGTTGATCTCGGCCACGACGGCGGCCGCCTTCTCGCGCCCGACGAAGATGTTCAGGCCCAGGGCGAGCTTTCGCAGCAGCGCGTCGAACTGCTCCCGGGTGATGTCGGTGCCCTCGACGACGATGCCGAGCTTCTGGCAATGGGCGAGGGCCGCGGCCCGGGCCATGGTCTCGCCCAGGTATGGCGACAGCGTCCCGACGATCGTATCCAGCGCGTCCTTCGTCTTCGTCACCCGGCATCCACGGGGAGAGAGGCGCCGGAGTGTAGCACGCGCATGCGGCCGCGCCAGGCGACGTCGCTCACTGCCATTTGCGTCGATTTGACGCGGGTTTGCCCCCGTGGAATCCTCCCCGGGGATGCCCAGCCCCAAGTCCGACCTGAAGACGGTCGGCAGATCCGAGCGCAGGGTCGACAGCGTCAAGCTCGCCACCGGACGCGGTACCTTCGTCGACGACATCGCCCTGCCGGGACTGCTCCACGCACGGATCCTGCACTCGCCCCACGCCCACGCCCGGATCGCGCGGATCGACGCGTCCCAGGCGCGGGCGATTCCGGGCGTTGCCTGCGTGCTCACCCACCACGACGTGCCGAGAGTCGCCTACACGACCGCCGGCCAGGGCTGGCCGGAGCCTTCGCCGTACGACGCGTTCATGCTCGACGACAAGGTCCGCTTCGTGGGCGACCGGGTGGCGGTGGTGGCCGCGGACGATCCCGAGCTGGCCCAGCGCGCCTGCGAGGCGATCAAGGTGGATTATCAGGTCCTGCCCGCGGTCCTCGATCCGGAGCGGGCGATGGAGCAAGGGGCGCCGGTCATCCACGACGAGGCCGACGCGACCGGGATCAAGGACCCCGCGCGGAACCTCGCCGCGGAGATCGCCGCCCAGGTCGGCGACGTCGCGAAGGGCTTCGCGGAGGCGGAGCACGTCCTCGAGCAGACGTACCGGGTGCCCTACGTCCAGCAATCGTCCATCGAGCCCCACGTCACCATCACCTGGCTCGACGAGGACAACCGCCTCATGGTGCGGACCTCGACCCAGGTGCCCTTCCACGTCCGGCGGATCATCGCGCCGCTGCTCGGCATCCCCATCCGGCGCATCCGCGTGATCAAGCCGCGCATCGGGGGCGGCTTCGGGGGCAAGCAGGAGATCCTCATCGAGGACCTGTGCGGCATGCTCACGCTGCGCACGGGCCGGCCCGTCCGCCTCGAGTACACGCGGGAAGAGGAGCTGACCGCCGCGCGCACGCGCCATCCGCAGATCGTCACCGTCAAGAGCGGCGTGAAGGACGGACGCTTCACCGCCCTCGAGATGCGCGTGCTCGAGAACACCGGCGCCTACGGCACCCACGCCCTCACGGTGATGAGCGTGACCGGCAACCGCGCGCTGTCGCTCTACCGGTGCCCGAACCTGCGCTACGAGGCCCGCGCCGTCTATACCAACCTCGCGGTGGCCGGCGCGTTCCGCGGCTACGGCTGCCCGCAGGGCTTCTTCGCCCTCGAGAGCCACGTGGACGAGGTCGCGGCCTCCCTCGGCGAGGACCCGCTGGAGTTCCGGCGCCGCAACCACGTCCAGGAAGGTGACGATCAGCCGATCGCGGAAGTGCTCGGCGAAGGCAAGGAGGGCTTCAAGCAGATCATCCGCTCCTGCGGCCTGCCCCAGGCCATCCAGCTCGGAGCGAAGGCGATCGGCTGGAAGGACCGGGCCCGGAAGAGGAAGATCGGCAACGGGCCGGTGCGGCGCGGCGTGGGCATGGCGATCGTGATGCAGGCCTCGGGGATCCCGGGCGTCGACATGGGCGCGGCTTCGATCAAGATGAACGAGGACGGCTCGTTCAACCTGCTGATGGGGGCCACCGACATCGGCACCGGGTCCGACACCATGTTCTGCCAGATCGCGGCGGAGTCGCTGGGCGTGTCCGTGGAGAAGATCATCCCCTACTCCTCGGACACCGACATGACCCCCTTCGACCCGGGGGCCTATGCTTCGTCGACGACGTACGTCTCCGGCCGCGCGGTCGAGAAGGCGTCCCGCCTCGTCCTCCAGCAGATCACCGGGGTGGGGGCGAAGATGCTGGAGATGAAGCCGGAGGACGCGGTCGTCCATGGGGGCAAGGTCTGCGCGCCGGACGGCCGCTTCGTCACCTACGAGCAGGTCTGCCTCTCGTCGCTCTACCAGAAAGACCAGTTCCAGATCATGGCCACCGCTTCCCACATGTCCTACGAGTCGCCGCCGCCGTTCGCGGCCGTGTTCGTGGAGGTCGAGGTGGACACGGAGACGGGCCTCGTTCGCGTTTTGCGCATCGTGGAAGCGGTGGATTGCGGCCAGGTGGTGAACCCCCAGATGGCGGAGGGCCAGGTGGAGGGCGCGGCCCTGCAGTCGCTCGGGTACGCGCTCTACGAGCGCATGCCGTTCGACGGGCAGGGCCGGATGCAGTTCCGCTCCTTCCGCGACTACACGATCGCCTCCGCCACCGACGCCCCGGAACTGACGACGATCCTCGTCCCGACGCACGAGCCCACCGGGCCCTTCGGCGCGAAGGCCATCGCCGAGATCCCCATCAACGGCCCCGCGCCCGCCATCGCCAACGCGGTCGCCCACGCCACCGGAGTGCGCATCCGGGAGATCCCTCTCACTCCCGAGCGCGTTCTCGCCGCCCTCGAGGAGGCGCGCGCCCGCACGCCGCGGCCGCGGCCCGCCTGAATCGGTTGCGGCGGAGGCGCTTTCGGCCGGAGCGTGGTATTACGGTGAGGTCAGGCCCGCGGATGGGCGGGAAGCGCTGGAGCGCGCGGTGCAGGCCGGGGCCTTCACGGTGCGCGAGGCGCGATGAGGCTTCTTTCGAGGAGGATGAACGTGAGGCATAGGCGCCAGGAAACCCGGATGCTCCTGCTCGCACTTCTGCTCGCGGCCGGCCTGCCGGCGGCGGCCGCGGACGCGCCGCCGGTCAAGGCCGACCCCAAGGCCGCGGCAATCGCCGACCAGGTGATGGACGCCCTCGGCGGCAAAAAGGCGTGGGACGACACCCATTACCTCCGCTTCGATTTCGGCGTGGAGAAGGACGGCAAGTTCCAGGGCCGCTCCCACACGTGGGACAAGTGGACGGGCCGGTACCGGCTCGAGGGCAAGACCCCCGCAGGCAAGAGCTACGTCACCCTCATGAACGTCAACACCAAGGACGGCTCGACGTGGGTCGACGGGAAGAAGCTCGAGGGCGAGGAGGCGAAGAAGGCGCTCGACAGCGCCTACGGCGCCTGGATCAACGACACCTACTGGCTGCTCGTGCCCTACAAGCTCAAGGATCCCGGCGTGGTCCTCGGGTACGGCGGCGAGCAGAAGGGCCCGGCCGGCACGTACGACAAGCTGGTCTTGAGCTTCGACAACGTGGGGCTCACGCCGAAGGACAAGTACTGGATCTTCGTCAACCGCGACAACCACCTCGTGGACCGTTGGGACTACGTGCTCAAAGGCGAGAAGGTGCCCCCCACCACCTGGGAATGGAAGGGGTGGAACAAGCACGGCAAGATGATGTACTCCTCCGAGCGCGTGAACCCGAAGGAAGGGCGCAAGCTCATGATGCCGGTGTTCGACATGCCGGAGACGGTGCCCGACCAGGTGTTCACCTCCCCGCAATTACCACCGCAAGGCTAGACGAGAGGGGTAGGGCCAACCGGCGACGGCAGTTCGGCCCCCCTACGGGCGCGGCGTCCTTGACAGGCGTCGCGCCCGGGGGCTATCGTCCCGCCGATCTCCCTCCCTTGACTGCCGCCGCCCGGCGCGAAGCCGTCCGCGCGGAGAGGCTCAAGCCGGTCCGCACGCTCTCATGGAGGAACCTGAATGTCGCTGAAGCGTTTCCTGGGGACAGGGGCCCTGCTCGGCCTTGCCGTCGTCGCGTTCCTGGCCGTTCCCAAGGCTCCCCTCGCTGCCGCGGCGGGGACGACTCCGGAATGGGCGGCCAACACCACCGTCATCGAGGCCTGCAGCTGCCCGATGTTCTGCCAGTGCTACTTCAACACCAGCCCCGCCGGCCACTCCCACGGCGCGGGCATGGCCGAACACTTCTGCCGGGCCAACCTCGCGCACCGGATCAACAAGGGCCACTACGGCGAGACCTCGCTCGACGGCGTGAAGTTCTGGGTCTCCAACGACCTGGGCGGCGACTTCTCCCAGGGAAAGATGGACTGGGCGGTCCTGACTTTCGACAAGTCGACGACCCCGGCTCAGCGCGAGGCCATCCAGAAGATCGTCGGTTACGTGTTCCCCGTGCAGTGGAATTCGTTCAAGACCGCCGAGGGCAACATCGACACCTGGCGCTACGACAAGGACACCGCGGTAGCCACCCTCGACGGCGGCCAGTCGGGGGAGGTCCGTCTCAAGCGCTTCGCGGGAATGACCGCCGAGCCCCTCGTCATCAGGAACCTCCCCTACTGGGGCGTGAAGCGGCACGAGGGCTTCGTCCTGATGCCGAACACGGTCGAGGCGTACCGCGTGGGGCCGAAGGCGTTCGAGTACAAGGGCACCAACGGGTTCATGATCACGTGGGACATGAACTCGAAGGACGTCGCTCCGCCGGCGGCCGGCAAGTAGCCGGATCTACCGTCCCGCGAGCAGCGGCGGGAGCGCCTCCAGGTCGGCGTTCCCGCCGCTGATGATCACCCCCACTCGCTTCCCCCCGGCGTCGACCTTCCCCGCCCAAGCCGCGGCGAGGCCGAGGGCTCCCGTCGGCTCCACGACCAGCTTCATGCGCTCCCACACGAAGCGCAGGACGTCGAGAAGCTGCTCGTCGGACACCGTCACCATGTCGTCCACGTTGGCGCGGATGAGCGGGAACGTGATCTGCCCCAGCGACGGCGTGCGCGCACCGTCGGCGATGGTGCGGGGGTTGTGGACGGTCTGGAGCGTGCCCGTCTTGAACGAGCGCGTGGCGTCGTCGCCCAGCTCGGGCTCGACGCCCACGACCCGGCCCCGGGGGTTCCGGCGGCGCGCGGCCAGCGCGGAGCCCGAGAGGAGCCCACCCCCGCCGCACGGGACGAGGAGCAGGTCGAGGGCCCCCACCTCTTCGAACAGCTCCTTGGCCGCGGTTCCCTGGCCGGCGATGACGTGGGGATGGTCGAAGGGCGGAATGAGCACCTGGCCTCCCTCCGCCTGCAACCGGCGCGTGACCTCTTCGCGGTCCTCCTTCGCGGGCTCGTAGCTCACGACGCGCGCCCCGTAGCCCTCGGTTGCCCGGCGCTTGGCGGGCGGGGCGTCGGCGGGCATCACCACCGTGGCGGTGGTTCCCACCAGCCGGCTGGCCAGCGCCACCGCCTGCGCGTGATTGCCCGAGGAGTAGGTGATCACGCCGAGCCGCCGCTCGTCCGCGGACAGGCGGGAGATCGCGTTGTAGGCGCCGCGGAACTTGAAGGCGCCCATGCGCTGGAAGCTCTCGCACTTCAAGAAGAGCCGCGCTCCCACGCGCTCGTCGAGGGTGCGGGACGTCACGACCGGTGTGCGGTTCGCGACTCCCTCGAGCTGCTCCGCGGCATCGGCGACGTCGTCGTAGGAAACCATCTCCCCTCACCCTACCCTCTCCCCGCTGGGGAGAGGGGAAGCTCAAAGATAAGGCGCGTTGACGGGATTGGCGCGGCGCGTGTCGAGGGCGCCGTCCACGGCCAGGGCCATGTTGAGGTAGGCCGAGAAGTCGATCACCCGGCCGTCCTCCGCTCCCTCCCGCGCGGCCGCCGCCACGACCCTGCGCTCGCTGTGCCGCACCTCGAGCTGCAGCACCCCGTCGGTGAAAAGCCCCCGGTCGAGCGTGCGGTCCACTTCGAGGTGGTACTCCACGCCGCGGATGCGCGCCCAGATGGCGTCGATCGAATCCGCCCGCTCGGCGAAGAAGCCGTCCCGGCCCGGCTGCGCTTTCCAGGCCTCCAGTGAACCGAAGAAGCGGGGCTTCTCGATGTACGGCCCCCCATCCTCGGGGCAGAAGGTGTCGCAGTTGCCGCACTCGTTGCAGAAGTCCTGGAAGTTCGCGATCTGGTGCTGCTTCTTCACCTCGAACAGGCCCCCCGGCACCGCCTTCACGCCGCCCTTCTCGTAGCGGTAGCTCTCGTACTCGCGCCGCAGGACGGCGGTCTCGTAGACGAAGTTGGCGTCGTTGGGGCAGACCGGCACGCACTTGTCGCAGTTGACGCAGTCGAACAGCCACAGCCGCGAGCCGATCTTGCGCGGCGGCTTGCGGTTGGCCTCCGCCCGGTAGCGCGGGTCGCGCATCGCCTTCTCCACCAGCACCGGTGTGTTGAGGAGCGCAGCCACGCGCACGAGCTCGTCGTAGAGAGCCGCCTGGCCCGCCCCGGCGAGGATGCCGAGGAGGTCCACCTCCTCTTCCGAGCGCAGCGCAGCAGCGAGCGACGAGCGAATCGGGCCCTCGGGAGCCACGCGCCGCAACGCCTCGTCACCCTGGCCACAGGCCTTCACCACGTAATCGCCGAGGCGGCGCACCCGGAGCGCTCGCATGCGCTCCTCGAGGTTCTCGGCGTACTTCGGGAGGCGAGCGTAGCCGCCGGGCCGCAACAGGTCGGTGCAGGTCGTGATGGGAGTGAAGCCGAGTGCCGCGCAATCGGGATAGTTGCGGGCGTCGACCCCGGCCGAGAACGAGATGGGGACTTCCGGCCGCGCCCGCCGGTATCTCTCGACGAGGTTCAACGTGATGACGTGGAGCGGCTCGCCCGAGAGGTACATCACCGCCTCGGAGGCGGGAAAGAACGGGCGGTGGTTCTCGACCACGAGCGTGTTCGAGAGCTTCACCTGGAACCGGCGCCCGCGCGAGCGGGCCACTTCCGAGAGGCGGTCGGTGATCTCCAGGGCCTGTCCCCACTGCAGGTCCTTGTCGAAGTCCTGCGGCCGCGTGCGGACCTCGTGGTAGCCGAGGACGTCGTGCAGCAGTCCGTCCACCGCCTCCCGGCCGAGCAGCGTCGGGTTGAGCTTCACCGTCACGTGCACGTCCATCTCGGTGAGGAGGAACCGGACGATGCCCTCGATCTCGCCCGCCGGGCAGCCGTGGAAGGTGGAGAGCGTGATCTGGTCGGAGAGCGCCGTGGTGAAGTCGAGATCGCGGAAGCGCGCGAGGTCCGGCGGGATCTCCCGCCGCCGCGCCTCCACCTCGGCGCGGGCGTCCTTCATGGACTCGATCCAGCCGCGCACCTGCAGCGAGCGGATGCCGGCCAGGTCATAGCCCACGCTCATGTCCAGGATCGTGTCGTGCTTGAGGACGTCGGACGGCCGGCCGAGGAGGCTCGTGTGCTTCAGCACGTCGACGAGCATGGAGCCGGCCACGTACTCGCGCAGGCTCTGCTCCAGGCGCAGCTCCTGGCTCCACTCGACGTTGTAGCCGACGGTGACGGCGTCGATGCAGGGCCGCGGGATCACGAGCCGGTCGTTGATCTGGACCGTCTTCAGCTCGAGGATCCGGCTCCCCGCCAGCCACGCGAGCACCACGTTCTGGGCCATCTGGTCCTGGGGCCCCGCGGCGGGGCCCAGCGGGCTGGCCGCGCGGTGGCCGTGAAACAGGACGGAGGTGTCGAGGTCGGGGGCGCCGTGCCAGAACTTGCGCGCGGGCAGATCGAAGACCTTGCCCTCGCGCTCGTGCTCGCGAAGCATCCTCCGGAGCAGGTCTGGAAACGGCGCCGGTATCAGCTCGGCCATCAGTGCGTGCGGGAATGATAGAGCCGCACGGAGCCGACGATGGTGTCCACGGCTTCCGAATCGCGCGCGGCGTCGTCCTCCTCGCCGGAGTACGAGATCAGCAGCGCCGTTTCGTCGTCCGACACGGCGAAGTACCGCCAGCAGACGCCCTCGCTCAAGCGCGTGTGCGAGTAGACCCCGCACCCGGTGCCGAGGGAGGCGGCGATGTCCTCCTCTTCGACGTCGACGCCGAGCGAGGCCAGGAAGCGAGTCAGGAAGTCGGCCCGCCCGAAGCTGGGCTGGAGCCCGCCCACGTGGCGCGCGCCCGAGAGGTACACGACGCCACCGCCCCGGGGGCTGCGCAGCGTGGTCACGCTGTCCTCTGTCTTCATGTCCCAGCCCTCGGGGACCTCGATCGTGAACCAGCCGCGGGCGTCGGCGAGACCGGGCATGGCACCGCCGTTCTAGTCTAAGACCTTACCCGGGCGTGCGCGCGTCGGCTCGCCGTCACGCACGACCAGCTCTCCGCCGACCAGCACGTCGCGGATGCCGGCGGGAAACCGCGCCGGCTCCTCGAAGGTGGCGCGGTCGGCCACGGTCGCGGCGTCGAAGACCACGAGGTTCGCCCGACAACCCGGGCGCACGAGGCCGCATCCCTCGAACCCGAACGCGCGGGCGGCTTGCGACGTGAGCTTTCGCACCGCTTCTTCGAGGCTCACGAGGCCCTTTTCCCGCACGTAGCGGCCGAGGATGCGGGGGTAGGTGCCGTACGCCCGCGGGTGCGGCCGGCCGCCGAGCAGTCCGTCGGTGCACGCGTTGACCCACGGCCGCCGGAAGATGCGCTCGACCACCCCGTCGTCCTGGGAGAACGAGATCATGGCCACGCCCATGCGTTCCTCGAGCAGCAGGTCGAAGGCGGCTTCGAACGGATCCTGGCCCCGGGCCCGGGCAATCTCCGCCAGGCTCCTCCCCAGCCACGCCGGGTGCCGGCCGGAAGGAATGTCCGCAACGACGATCCCCTCCGGTCCGCTCCAGCTCCAGAAGTTGTCCCAGTCCGCGGGGCCGGGCGCGGACATCGCCGCCTTCATCCGGGCCCGCGCCGCCGCGTCGCGCAGGCGAGCGAGCGTCGCCTCGGTTCCCCCATCGTGGGCCCAGGAAGGAAGGACGGCTCCCAGCAGCGTGCTCCCCGCGACGTACGGATATTGATCGGCCGTGAAGTGAAGGCCGTCCGCCTGCGCGCGCTCGATGATGCCCAGCACCTCGTCCACGCGCCCCCAGTTGCTGCGTCCCGCCACCTTGAGATGCGAGATGTGGACCCGGCAGCCCGCCTCGTGCGCCACCGTGACCATCTCCCGTACCGCCTCCAGGATGCGGTCGCTCTCGCTGCGCATGTGGACGACGAGCGGACGGTGCGTTCCGGCGAGGACGCGCCCGAGCGCCACGAGCTCCGCGGTGTCGGCGTAGCAGCAGGGGGGATAGATGAGCCCCGTCGACATCCCGCACGCGCCTTCGGCGAGCGCCCGGCGCAGCAGCGCCTGCATGGCGGCCGTCTGCCCGGCGCTCGCCCGCCGGTCCTCGCCCCCCATCACCCACTGCCGGATCGCGCCGTGCGGGACGAGGTACGCGACGTCGGGGACGGGCCGCGACGAGGCGACGCGGCTGAGGTAGCCGCTGACACTGGACCAGTCCCACGGCACGCCGAAGTCGCCGAGCAGCCCGGACAGCTTCTGCTTCCACGCCGGGCGCTCCTCTTCCTTCACCGGCGCCACCGAGATGCCGTCCTGGCCGAAGACCTCCAGCGTGATCCCCTGCCGCACCTTCATGGGCAGGGCCGGATCGGCGAGCACCTTCACGTCGGAGTGACTGTGCGTGTCGATGAAGCCCGGAGACACGACGTGGCCCGCGCAGTCGCGGCTCTCGTCGCCGGCGAGGCGATGCCCCACCGCCACCACGCTCCCGTCCCGCACCGCCACGTCCGCCGAGAGCGGCGGGCCCCCCGAGCCGTCGACGACCGTCCCCCCGCGGAGGACGAGCGTGGCCGTCACCTACAGCATGTCCTTGGCGATATCGCCGTACGTCTCCGGCCGCCGGTCGTCAATAAGCCGAGGGGGGCTGCGGCGCCCCCCTCGGGCACCCCGCGCGCTCCGCGGGAGTCTGGTCCGAGCGCAGCGAGGACCCGCTGGCGCGGCTCCACGCAGTGGAGGCGCGCAGCAATCCCGCTCCGCGCGCAGCCTGTAGCCGTTGTCATTACAGAAGGTCCTTGGCAATGTCGCCGTACGTCTCCGGCCGCCGGTCTCTGTAGAACTGCCAGTGGGCGCGCACCTTCTGGATGAGGTCCAGGTCGAGGTCGGCCACCACCAGCTCGTCCTTGTCGCGGCTGCCCTGGACCAGGATCTGGCCGTAGGGGTCGCAAAAGTAGGACGAGCCGTAGAACTCGCCGAAGTTCCACGGGGCCTCGCGGCCCACGCGGTTGTTGGTGCCGACGAAGTAGCCGTTGGCGATGGCCATCGACGTCTGCTCGATCCGCCAGAGGTTGTCCGAGTGTCCGCTGGTGGTTGCCGAAGGAACGAAGACGATCTCGGCCCCGTGCAGCCCGAGCGCCCGGCCTCCCTCGGGGAAATGGCGGTCGTAGCAGATGTAGACGCCGATCGTGGCGTAGCGCGTCTTGAACACCGGATAACCGAGGTTGCCGGGCTTGAAGTAGAACTTCTCCCAGAACGCGGGCAGGCAGTGCGGGATGTGGCTCTTGCGGTACTTGCCGAGGTAGCTGCCGTCGGCGTCGATGACGGCGGCGGTGTTGTAGTAGACGCCGGTCGCTTCCTCCTCGTACACCGGCACCACCATCGCCATCTCGTGCTTGCGGGCCTGCTCCTGCATCAGCTTCACGGTGGGCCCCTCGGGGACGCGCTCGGTGAAGCCGTACCAGCGGGTGTCCTGCTCCGCGGCGAAATACGGGCCGTAGAACAGCTCCTGCAGGCAGAGGATGCGCACTGCCTGGGCCCCCGCGTCCGCGATCAGCTCGAGGTGCTTGTCGATCATGGCCTGCCGGATCTCGGGCAGGCTGGCCTCGGCCGGCGACTTGACGTTGCTCGCCTGGATCAGGCCGCAACGCACGAGTCGTGACATGGGCCCTATTTAAGCACGCTCATCCGCGACCACACATCCCGCGCGGCCTCGCGGGCGCGCGCGAAGATCGCCGCCGCGTCCACCCCGGCCATCCGCCGGTCGCGCACCGTCCATCGCCCCGCGACCATGACCGAGCGCACGTGGCTGCGATCGACGCCGAAGAGCAGATGGCCGGCCAGGTTGTCGCCGTGCAGCTCGGTGGGCGGCCGGTAGTCGAGGACCACGAGGTCGGCGGGCGCGCCCGCGTCGAGCTTCCCGAAGGGCAGGCCGAACAGGGCCGCGGCCAGACGGTGCCCTCCGGCCACGAGCTGCAGTGTGGCGGGAACGGCGTCGTCGCGGCCGGCCTCCCGCATCTTCAGGCAGGCGGCGCGAGCCTCGGCGAGCATGTCCTCGTCCATGCCGTCGGTGCCGAGCGCGGCGCCGCGCAGCGCGGCGGTGGGCGCGTAGCCGACGGCGTTGTTCATGTTCGAGCGCGGGTTGTGCGCGATCCAGCATCCCTTGGCGTGCGCGACCTGGACCTCCTCGGGGCTCAGGTGGACGCAGTGGGCGAGCAGGGTGCGGGAGGCGAGCAGGCCGCGGCGATCGAGCCGCTCGATGACCGTGCAGCCGTGACGCGCGCGGGAGTCGTCCACATCGGCGCGGTCCTCCGCCACGTGGATGTGGAGGCTGCTCCCGGTGTCGGACACCGCGCGGGCCAGCATCTCCAGGGTCTCGTCACCGAGCGTGAAGCTGGCGTGGGCGCCCACGAGCCCGCGGGTCAGCGCGGTCGCGCGCTCGCGGGCGAACGTGATGTTCTCCTCGATCCCCAGGCCGCGGCCATCCGGCCCGTTGCGGTCGGTGACCTCGTAGCAGAGCGCCGAGCGCAGGCCCACTTCTTCCACCGCGCCTTGCAGCGCGCCGAGCGAGCCGCGGATGAAGGAGGGCGAGGAGTGATGGTCGATGAGCATCGTGGTCCCGGACCGGGCCGCATCGACGGCCCCGACCAGCCCCGACAGGCGGACCGACTCCGCGTCCAGCGCGCGGTCCAGCTTCCACCACACGCGCTGGAGGACCTCGACGAAGCTCCTCGGCGCCGACGCGGGCCCGGGCATGCCGCGGGCGAGGGCGCTGTAGAGGTGGGTGTGGGCGTTCACGAGCCCGGGCATCACCACCGCGCCCTCCAGCTCCAGCACGTCCTCTCCGGAGCGGGACGCGAGGGGCCGGCCGCGCTCGACGATGCGCTCGCCCTCGATCCGCAGGTCGGCTTCGTCCACCCGGGGCGGATCGAAGGTGGCGAGGCGGGCGCCCTTCAGCAGCATTGAGGCCACCAGGAATTCTAGCGCGCGGGCGCGTAGAATCGCTCCCATGGCGGAAGCGAAGGTCAGTGCCCGCGAGGCCCGCGAGGTCGCCGAGGCCGCCCGCGAATCGGAATGGCGGGCGGAGAGCTTCGTCCGCGACCTGTTCGACGGCAAGCTCCGTCTCGACCTCGTCCATCCCTACCCGCGCCCCGATCCCGAGGAGGAGGCGCGGGCCCGGCCCTTCCTCGACGCCCTCGAGACGTTCCTCCAGAACGAGGTGGACGGCGACGAGATCGACCGCACCGGCAAGGTGCCGCCTCACGTCGTCGACGGACTCCGGAAGCTGGGCGCCTTCGGCATCAAGATCCCGCGGGAGTACGGCGGGCTCGGCCTCTCGCAGCACAGCTACACGCGCGCCGTCCGGCTCGTGTCGGGGGTCGACGGCTCGGTCACGGCGCTTCTCTCCGCGCACCAGTCGATCGGCGTTCCCCAGCCGCTGAAGCTCTTCGGGACCGAGGAGCAGAAGAAGCGATATTTCCCCCGACTCGCGAAGGGCGCGATCTCCGCCTTCGCCTTGACCGAGGCCGGCGTCGGCTCCGACCCCGCGGCCATGGAGACGACCGCCGTCCCGACCGAGGACGGCCAGGCGTTCATCCTCAACGGCGAGAAGCTGTGGTGTACGAACGGCACCGTGGCCGAGCTGCTGGTCGTCATGGCCCGCACCCCGTCGAAGGTCGCGGGCGGACGCGAGCGGCGGCAGATCACCGCGTTCATCGTGGAGACCAATTGGCCGGGCGTGGAGGTCGTGCGCCGCTGCGAGTTCATGGGGCTCAAGGGGATCGAGAACGGGGTGATCCGATTCACCGACGTGCGGGTGCCGCGCGAGAACATCCTGTGGAAGGAGGGCAGCGGCCTCAAGCTGGCCCTCATCACGCTCAACACCGGACGCCTGACGCTGCCCGCATCCTCGGTGGCGGCGGGCAAGCGCTGCCTGCAGATCGCGCGCACCTGGGCGGCCGAGCGCGTGCAGTGGGGAGCGCCGGTCGGCAAGCACGACGCGGTGGCCCAGATGCTGGGGTCAATGGCCGCGAGCACGTTCGCCATGGAGGCGATCTCGGAGCTGTGCTCGCTGCTCGCCGACCGCCACGACTACGACATCCGGCTCGAGGCGGCGATCGCCAAGCTGTACAACTCCGAGGCGGGGTGGCGCATCGTCGACGACACCGTGCAGATCCGCGGCGGGCGCGGCTACGAGACGGCCCGGTCGCTGGCCGCGCGCGGCGAGCCGCCCATCCCGGTCGAGCGCATCATGCGCGACTTCCGCATCAACCTGATCTTCGAGGGCTCGAGCGAGATCATGCACCTGTTCATCGCGCGGGAGGCGGTGGACCGTCACCTGAAGGTCGCGGGCGATCTCGTCTCGCCCGACGCGCCCCTCGGCCGCAAAGCCGCCGCCGCCCTGCGGGCCGGCCTCTTCTACGCGACGTGGTATCCCGCGCGGTGGCTCGGCTGGGGCCATTGGCCGCGCTACGCGGGCTTCGGCCGCCTGGCGACGCACCTGCGCTACGTGGACCGGACCTCCCGACGCCTGGCCCGGAGCCTCTTCCACGCGATGGTCCGCTTCGGGCCGAAGCTCGAGAAGCGGCAGGCCGTGCTCTTCCGGCTCGTGAACGTGGGCGGCGAGCTGTTCGCGATGGCGGCCGCGTGCGCCCGGGCCGAGATGCTGCGCCAGTCGCCGGGGACGGACGCGGCGGGCGCCGTGGAGATGGCCGACCTCTTCTGCCGCCAGGCGCGGCGCCGGATCCAGGACTCGTTCCGCAGCCTCTTCCGCAACGACGACGTGCGCACGTACCGCGTCGCCCAGCAGGTGCTCGCCGGCGAGCATCTGTGGCTCGAGCAGGGGCTCGTGCG
>WNFB01001811.1_pt1 | contig 18386 bp, 15 predicted proteins | sample 5400501 | NCBI WGS metagenome assembly WNFB01 (sample SAMN13153341, study PRJNA577476) | soil metagenome | isolation source: 200 cm saprolite under Douglas fir tree site 2 hole 1 | place: USA:California | collected 2015-04-18 | reverse complement strand
ACCTTCCCGGCTGTGGTGACCCTCGCAACAGTTCCAGCGAATATGTTGGTTATGAACATGTTACCTTCACCGTCGAGGGCCAGGTCGTTTGGGCATGTGGACTCACTGGCAATTACTGACATAGCTCCTGATTGCAAGTCTACACGCACAACAACACCAGCCGCCGTCTGAGAGAATCCAGTACATGCGACGGCAATTAGCGACTCTCTCGAGCCTTCATCCCCGCCAGGGGATCGACTCTCATCTTCGCCCCGACCGAGGGCTACTTGCCCCACCGCTGGGAACCCAGGGATGCTGAAGGTGCGGGTTACAGTGCCGGAACTATCGAATTCTAGAATTGTTCCTATGCCAGGCGCGAAGCTTATCGCTCCCACAAAGAAGCGGTTCCCCTTGATCGCTATCCCTTCGGCAAAGAGACCGGCTGGCAGATCTGCGAGAAGTATCGGAACAACCTAAATAACTGAATCATCGGTCCTCGACCCCGATGAAGGAGATCCTCTGTGGCTATGGGGTTGACATCGATGCTGTGGCCGGTTGGCTCGGTTCTTACGGAGGGGAAGACTCTCCGAGCGACATTCAACGGGGTTTGTTTGCTGGGGAAGTTGGCACCCCTAGGCTGCTGAAGTTATTCGAGAAATACAAGATCAGGACGTCTTGGTTCATCCCTGGTCACTCGCTCGAGACGTTTCCGAAAGAGTGCAAGATGGTCGCTGAACAAGGGCACGAAGTAGGAGCCCACGGTTACACTCACGAAAACCCGATCGCGTTGACACGAAAGCAGGAGGAGGATGTCATGGCCAAATGCGTGTCACTGATCAAGGAGGTTGCTGGAAAACCACCTCAAGGATACGTTGCACCTTGGTGGGAAATGTCTTCAGCCACACCTGAAATTCTCTTGAAGTACGGATTCAAGTACGACCATAGTGAGGGACACCATGACTTTCAACCGTACTACGCTCGTGTCGGCGAGAAGTGGACGAAGATCAACTACAAGAGGCCCGCCGCTACTTGGATGAAACCGCTGCAGCGAGGGAGGGAGATAGACATCGTCGAGCTCCCGGGGAACTGGTACATGGACGATCTTCCCCCCATGATGTTCATCAAGAAGGCGCCCAATAGTCACGGCTGGGTCAGCCCTCGCGACATCGAGCAGATGTGGCGGGACCAGTTCGACTGGGTGTACCGCGAGTACGACTACGCAATCTTTCCGTTCACGATCCATCCCGACGTGAGCGGTCGCCCTCAGGTGTTACTTGTTCACGAGAGAATGATAGAGTACATCAACGGTCATGAGGGAATTCGTTGGGTTACGATGGCTGAGATGGCGGAGGACTACAGACGACGTCATCCGTTCCGAAAAGAACGTAAGTAGCTGCCAGAGGCCTACGCCCCGCCCCGCTGACTCTGGGCACTCGCGCGATATAGTTCAAGCCAACGAGTGCCGATATACCTCGGAACAAATCTGAATCTTACCTTGGCGTTACCAGGTTACGTAAAGGTTCATATAAGGGCCAACCGGTCGAGATTCCGTTGGTCGATTCTGAAGAGGCCGACATAGAAAACGAACAATTCTTCAAGCGCAGAATGACTCGTCGACAAGCCATTGCCAAAGCAACAGCCGCCGGAGCTGCCATTGGAGTTGCAATAGTTGCCGGGGCTGGTGGATACTTTGCGGGGACGTCAGTATCACCGGGCAAGTCTAGCACCACAACTGTCACAACTACAGCGACCCAAGCCACGACATCAGCGGTTAGCCTGGGCGCTACTCCTGCGGATCGAGCCGTCAACGCCGTAAAGGCGCTTAAGGCTTCAGGTGCGATTCCCGCCGGAGCGAAGATAAGGTTTCTCGAAGCCGCCTTCCGCGCGGGTAACATGACACCGACGGCGGGACAAACTCGAACGGACCCTTACACGGGGAAGGTGATACAGAGCTCTATCAACATGCTGACGAAATGGAACGACCTAACGGGGGTACCAGTAGAGATGGACCTGCTCAACGACCTGCAACTGTACGACAAGGCTATCTCCGAGGCCACAACCAAGGCTGGAACATGGGACTTCTTGGGCCAAAGGATTGACTTCCTGGTCGACTTCATCAATTCAGGCGTCGCTCTCGACCTGACTGCCTTCGAGGCGAAATACGTGCCGGAGATCAGAACAGGCAACTGCCCAGTGACTCCCGTCTTCGCCCAAGGATACTACACCTCCGATGGGAAGTACTGGGGATTCCCGGGTTGCGGGGACTGGTTTAGCTACTACAACCGGCGGGACCTGGTCACCAATCCAAAGTTGCAGAGCGCATTCGAGACGCAATTCGGCTATCAGCTCCCTGTGCAGGGGCCTGATACATGGGCTCAGGTACTAGACATGGCCAAGTTCTTCGACATGTACAAGGGTTCCGAGCAGACTCTCCCCGACGGGAGTACCGCGACCCTACGTGGTTCGTACTTCTTCCGGGATAATTGGTTCAGCAACATCGAGTTCCGAATTCGATTCCTCGAACTCGGAGGCCTTCTCTTCGATAATAACAAGAATGTAACCTTGGACAACGCGATCACTAGGCAGGTGTTAACGGACATGAAGGCGCTCACTTCGTACCAGGTTAAAGATGCTTTCACATCTTCCTGGCCTACGATGTATCCGAACTATTCAAACAAACAGGTCTTCCAGACTATCTCATGGGCATCAGTAGCGCAGTTCGCCGCGAGCGGTCCTGTGGGGGGACAGGGATTTGGTGTATACCAGACCCCGGGTTACCTGGTGAACAACAAGCTGATCAGAGTGACAGTGCTGTACGACCAGACATCCTACATCATAGAGAAATACGGGAAACTCACATCGGTGGTGCCTGACGTGCCGTTCCTGTTTGGCCAGTGGCTAACCGACCCTGAAATCAGCACTCAAGAACTCGCCAATCCCGGTGCGATTTCGGACTACTTCAGGACCTGTCATGGACAAGACGAGAGAATGATAGCGACATTCTTCGCCGTATGGCCACCCAATCCTGGTATAGAACCAGGGCGCCGAGGAGCGGCAGAAGCCTTCGATGTGCAGTTCCAGTCGCTGTGTGGAACCTGGCAAATGGCAGGAATGCACGAGCTTCAGGACCTCTGGGGGACGCAGATGAATGCGTACTTCACTGGTGTCCAAGACGTCGATACGTCAGTCAAGAACATGCAATCGGGGACAGATGGGGTCATGGACCGCCTCGGGCGAGATGCACAATTCCAGCGGTGGCAGCACGTAGTGCAGACATTCCCTCCCGCGCTGAAGGTTCTCCACGGAATCAGCTGAAACACTGAATGAAAAGGGAGCGAGAAAGATCGCTTTCTTTTCTTCCCAATTTTTGGTTAAGTCGCCGAAAGGTCGGGGTCTAGTTGGATAATAAGAAGGGCCGGACAAGCTGGCTGAAGAGGAAGTTCGGGTTCAATGTGTTGCTTATCATACCCCTTCAAGTTGTCCTCAACTTCGTTCTGATAGTCCCGTTTGCCCTGGCCATTTACCTGAGCCTGACTAACTGGTCACCGATAACTGGAACGTGGTACACGTCCCCCATAGTAGGCGCTGACAACTACGTTTCAATACTGACGACGTTAAGGTTCCAGCAGGCAATCTACAACACCCTCGTCATCGTGGGCGGGGCGGTTACTCTGGAGTTTGTTTTGGGTTTGGTTCTTGCTCTCGCCTTCTTCTCGTGGGATTTTCGTGGCAAGTCGATCTTCGCCTCGATCTTCCTCGTTCCAATGATGGTGATACCGGCGATCTCGGGTTTCACATTTCAGACGATTTTCGCTACTCAGGGGGCCCTCAACGATGTGCTCACCAGGATCTCAGGGACGGCGGTGGCCGTCGATTGGTTGCACGTTCCGTCGAGCGCTTTGTTGGCCGTGATCCTGGCTGACGCCTGGCAGTGGACACCGTTCATGTTCCTGCTGATGTACGCAGGCATGACGGCATTACCCTCAGACCCGATTCGGGCGGCAAGGGTGATGGGCGCCACCGAAAGGCAAATCTTTCGCAGGATAATGCTGCCAATGCTTAGGCCGATCATAACGATAGCTCTGATAATCAGGAGCCTCGAAGCCTTCAAGATCTTCGACGTGCCATTTATCATGACTCAGGGCGGCCCAGGAACTACGACCGAGACGATATCGATATTTCTCTATAAATTTGCGATTGAATTTGCAAGGGTTGCGTGGGCATCCGCCGGCGCGATAGTGATATTCGTCGCAATCGTCTTCGTGACTCTCTGGGCATCGAAGCCATTGCTACCGAAGGCGGAGTGAGAATGTGAAGGTTAAGAAACCAATCTATTACGTGGTGATGCTCGTCGCCGCCTTCTTTGCCCTGTTTCCCCTATTCTGGCTTGTAACCAGCTCCTTCAAGAGCCCGCTGGAATGGTTCCTCATTCCGGTGGTGTGGATACCAGCACATCCGTCGTTCGACAGTTATTTGGCGATTTTTGGCTTGCCTGCTCCGAGCATAAACGTGGTTGGGGGGGTTCTCGTTCCTTCATTCTACGCGTTCAGAAACAGCCTCCTTGCGGCCATCGGGACGACGTTGGCTGCGGTCGTCATAGGTTACATGGGGGCCTACACCATCTCTCGATACAAGACCGGCGGCGCCATGACCTACTTCTTCGTCTTGACCTCCCGCATGCTTCCGCCCGTGGCAGTAGTAATACCCCTACTGGTCTTCTTCCAAACACTCACGCTTGTGGACACCGTGGAAGGATTGGTCCTGATCTACCTGGGTGTCAACGTCGCGTTTGTTATCTGGATAACGAGGGGGTTCATCGATGATGTTCCCAAAGAAGTTGAGGAGGCGGCGGCGTTGGACGGGGTCGCCAAATGGTCCATCCCCTTCAGGATAATTCTGCCGCTAGTCAAGGGGGGCGTTGCTGCCTCGGCGCTCTTCGTCTTCATCTTGAGTTGGACTGAGTTCGGTATCGCCTTGATTTTGACTCAATACAATTCCACTACGATTCCTGTCCAGTTGTTCAAATACCAATTCGGTGGCGGACCCGCTCTCGGTCCTATGGCGGCGCTCAGCACCTTGGCCGTGATACCGGTAATAATCTTGGGATACCTCATTCAGAAACAACTTGTAAAGGGACTGAGCATGGGCTCAATCAGAGGTAGACGCTGACATGAAGCACTACTAACCTCGATGTCTCTTACGGTTGTTTCTCAGCCTTGGCGCTTCCACGGAGCCTTTCAATCGAAACTAGGTTAAGCTCGTGCTTCGCCGTCTCCCCCTCCGCCAGCCTAAGGACGAGTATCTTCTCTAAGAATCCAGGCGCCTTAACCGAGACGGTGACCGAGGTAGGAGCCAAGCCAGTAATCATGAACGAGCCATCGGGTGCCGGTTCAAATTCTCGTCCACTTACACTAACCTTGGCATCGGTGACCAACCCACTTTCCTCGTCGAGGAGTCTGATGACAAGGGTTGCAGGAGAAGCTGGTTTGAGAAGTTCAGGGGGCACTGGTTCACCCTCCGCCGCGTAGAGGGCCACTGCGCTACCTGAAATCACGGCGGTCCCTTGATTCGCTGTGATCCTTAGAAGCGTCCCCGCCTCGGGCGCATCGACCTGAATTGTCGTCTTTGCGGTTTCAACCTCAAACATAGGCTCCCCTTTCTTGAACAGCGCGCCTTCCTTCTTCATCCAACTCACCACCCTCCCGGCCCCGCCGATATCGTTCGGGACATGCATGGTCTTAACCAAAGAAATCCCCGCACACAACCACACTCTTGTGGAACGAGTCCCTGACTCGGAGGAGTTCGGACAGATTGCTAAACAAGGGCTTGAAAGCTTTCCTTGTCGAAGAGATGCAGTTTGTTCTTGTCAAACTCCAGCCAGACCTTACCGCCGGGTTTCAGATCAGACCCTGCACGGATCAATGCCTTCACCAGGTTGGTCCCTACATGGGCAGACAAGAGCGCCCTAGAACCCATCGGCTCCACGACGTATACGGTTGCCTCCATGCATTCACTACTCCTATTATCGGGGTGTATCGAGATATTTTCTGGACGAATCCCGAGAGTCACGTCAGAAGGTCTCCCGTCGCTGGTGGAGAGCGGCCGCGAACTAGTGACATCCAGGCTGAAGGACTCCTGAGCTAGTATCGTCCTGCCATTCTTGACTTCACACTTGCATTCGATAAAATTCATCCTCGGGGAACCTATGAAGGAGGCGACGAATTTGTCCTTTGGTCTCTCGTAGATAACGGTCGGGGTGTCGATTTGCTCTATAATCCCCCTATTCATGATCGCGATTCGGTCGGCCATCGAAACCGCCTCCAGCTGATCGTGGGTCGTGTAGATGATCGTTTGACCGATCTCCCTGACGAGCCGTTTGAGCTCCGACCTCATGTTCGCCCTGATAAGGGCGTCGATGTTGGCTAGAGGTTGATCAAGCAAGTAGACCTTCGGTCTCCTCACGATAGCTCTGGCCAGCGCCAACCTCTGGAGTTCTCCTCCGCTGTAGGTCCTTGGATACCTGTCGAGGATGTGGTCTATCTTCAATAGACGAGCGACATCATTGACCCTCTCGGTGATTTCGCTTTCCGGTACTTTTTTCTGACGAAGTGGAAATGCTATATTCTTGAAGCCTGTCTTGTTTGGATACAGTGCGAGATTTTCAAACACCATCGCCACGTCCCTGTCCTTTGGCTCGAGATCGTTCACCAACTGGTCACCGACGTAGACCTCCCCCGAGTCGGGGACCTCCAGACCTGCAATGATCCTGAGCATGGTGGTGGCGCCAGCACCGGGCGGCCCGGCGAGGACCAAGAACTCCCTATCTCTCACCTCGAGGCTAATATTATCAAGCACCGTCTTGGAGCCGTACCGCTTGGTGATATTCACGAGTCTTATGTTTGCCAAACTTGCGTCACCTCAGTCAAATTATCGCAGGCCTCTCGCCATTCTTGCTGAATACGTGAACCTGATCTTCGTCAAATGTCACCGAGACCTTCTCGTCGACTTCAAGGCTGGACGCGGTGGGTACGATGGCCTTCAGCATGAGGCCGTCCAGCTGAACGGAGACGATGCTCTCGAAGCCGAGGGGTTCCGTCATGAAGACCTTCCCACTCATGCGTGACTCGTGCCCGGGGGGGAGGGTGGAGAGACGAGTCACGCTGAGGTGCTCTGGCCGGATGCCTAGAACTAGTTCGGGACTGTTTGCGAATTCAGTCAGTCTATCCCGGCGGCTCGTGAGATCAAGAGTAAAACTTTCATTTACAAGGTACGCCCTTTCATCGCCGAGCTTCAGGCTGCAGTCGATGAAGTTCATCGACGGGCTACCGATGAAGTTTGCCACAAACTTGTTCTCGGGACGATTGTAGACATTTTCGGGAGTGTCGTACTGTTGCAGTCTCCCGACGCTCATGACTGCAATTCTGTCGGATAATGTCAATGCCTCCAACTGATCGTGAGTCACGAATATCGTCGTCTGCTCAACTTCCTTTTGAAGTCTCTTCAATTCTGTCCTCATTACATTTCTTGATTCGGCATCAAGGTTGCTCAGAGGCTCATCAAGGAGGAGGACCTTCGGCTGAATGATCAGGGTTCTTCCGATGGCGGTCTTTTGCATGTTTGTGAGGGAAAGTTTGCCCGCCTTCTCGTTAAGCACCTCTTTGATATCGAGAAATTCCGCCATTCGTTCGACCTCCCTCTTTATTTCCATCTGTGGGGTGCCCCTGATTTTCAGCCCAAAGGCGAGATTGTCGAACGTGCTCATTTGCGTGAAGATGGCGTAGCTCTGAAAGACGAGACCTATCCCTCTGTCCTTTGAAGGTATGTCATTGATCCGCTGGTCGTCAAAAAAGATGTCGCCCTTGGTCGGCGTCTCGAGCCCCGAAAGACAGTTCAGCGTCGTTGTTTTCCCACATCCTGAAGGACCCAGGAGGCTGACAAATTCCTTGTCCTTGACATCTAGGTCTAGGTCCTGCACTGCGGTCAGTTTTCCGAATTGCTTCGTAAGGCCCTTTATGATGACTTTCGTCATTGCCGAGTGATCAACCGTCTACAGGTCTGGTCTCTTCGTCTGAAATGGCTTCCCCTTCACGAACTCTCCTCTGCCCCTCCTACCGATAAACTTGCCGTCTTCATGGACGATATCGCCCCTTGAGATCGTCATGATAGGGTAACCCGTCACTGTAACGTCTTCGTATATCGAGTAGTCAATGTTGCTGTGCAAGTTATCGAGAGAGAGCCTAACCCTCTTCTGGGGGTCCAGCAAGACGATATCCGCATCACTGCCTACAGCAATTGTGCCCTTCCGGGGGTAAAGACCGAACAGCTTGGAAGGGTTGTAAGAGGTAACTTGAACCAGACGCGTAAGCGGGATTATTCCTTTGGCGACACCCGCTGAGTAGAGAATCGGAAGAATGACCTCGGTGCCTATCACTCCATTAGGGACCTTGGTGAAGTCAGGCTGATTCTTCTGCTTGGAATTGAAACAGACATGGTCACTAGCGACCGTCTTGATGAAACCGCTCGCCAAACCTCGCCAGAGCTTCGCCCTATCATCGTCGCTTCTAAGCGGCGGAGACATGATGTATCTGTTCCCGTTCGGTTGTCTGTACGCCTCCTCGGTAAACGTCAGGTAGTGAGGGCACGTCTCCGAATAGACCGGCAATCCCTGGTCCGCGGCTTCCTTGATCTCGTCGCGCGCCAGACCCGTCGACATGTGAACCACGTACATCGGTGAGCCAGACATCTCGGCCAGCCGAATTCCTCTCTGAACCGATTCGGCTTCCACGAGAGCGGGCCTTGACTTCGCATGGTACTCCGCCTCTACCTTGCCTTCACTGATGAGTTTTGCCGCAAAACACTCTATCAGGTCGGCATTCTCGCAGTGTAGTCCTATTATGCCGCCGTGTCTCACTGCCTCCTCCATGATGCTGTAAATCGCTCCGTCGTCCAGATACAATTCCTTCTTGTAGGCCATGAAGAGCTTGAAACTCGTTACGCCCTCTCCGATAAGCGGTCCGATCTGGCCGAGATTTGTGGTGTTGAAGTCCCGGATAATCATGTGCAGGCCGTAGTCCACACAGACCTTTGGGTCAGCCTTTTGCCGCCACGTCTTGTAGGTGTTAAGAATTGTCTCCCCTCTGGGTTGAACGGCAAAGTCGACAATCGTGGTTACACCCCCGCAGGCTGCCGCTACGGTGCCCTGATAGAAATCATCGCTTGAGACAGTCCCCATGAAGGGCATTTCCATGTGTGTGTGGCCATCGATGAGTCCCGGGAGAACGAGTTTCCCCTTAGCGTCCACTACCCGATTTGCGCTCTCACCTATCGTCGCTGCAATCTGTGTTATCTTCCCGTTTTGTATCCCGATAGAGCCGTCAAAAACGCTCGACTCTGTCGCAATCTTGCCGTCTCTTATTATGAGATCTAACAAGATCGAGCATTGCTTTTCGCTCGTACTTCGTTTATATTTCTTCCTATCTTGCTCGAGAAAGCCCGAGGATGACGGATCAATAACTCGAAAGGGATGACGGGAGAATCAGACCCCAATCAAGGACAAGGAATCCGTTGCAGAGTTCGAAGATTGCCTATCTGCTATCTTAAGGAGCAAGAAGCGTTGTGAATTCTCGACACGAAGAGGAGAGAAACTCATGCAGAAGCGCGAAGCATCCCGCTCTACAACTTCATGATACAATCCTTACTGGCGCACTGCCATCCGATGGAGATCGGAATCAGTGCTCACGGATTGCTACGCCCTGTCCAGCTCGAGCAAAGCCTCCAGGAGCACGTTGGCGCCTAGAGCCAAGTCCGTGGGGTCGGTCCACTCATCGGGAGCATGGCTGACCCCACCCTTGCTGGGAACAAAGATCATTCCCGTCTCACAGATTCGGGCCATGTTCTGGGTATCGTGTCCGGCTCCGCTTGGCATGACTCTGTAGGTTGCGCCCAACCTCTTCGCGGCGAGCTCAATGGAGCCCATCACTTTCTTGGACATGGGTTGAGGCGCAAGTCTTGCTCTCTCTCGTGTGGTGTACTCCAGCCCGAGCTTCTTGCAGACCGCATCGATCGCAGACGTTACTTTCCGTATCCCCTGGTCTATGCGCTCTCCCGATATGTCGCGAAGGTCGATTCCAACCTCGACCTTCCCGGGAATGACATTCATCGCACCTGGCTGCACGTTGAGAAGACCAACCGTCCCGACCGAACTTCTGCTCAACTCCCTACCTATCTTGTTGACTTCTAGGATGATTTGTGCAGCTGCCAGCATTGGATCGCGCCTCGCGTTCATGGGAGTCGTTCCTGCATGTCCGGCCCTGCCCTGAATCGTCACCAGCATGTGAACGAGTCCAACTATACTCTCAACAATCCCGATCTTCAGGTGCTCCGACTCGAGAATCGGACCCTGTTCAATGTGCAGTTCTAGCCAAGCTCCTATCTCACCGGGCGTTCGACGTGGCGAGACAAGAGCCCCTTCCAGCAAACCCCCAGCCTCCAGGGCCTGTCGGTAGGTGATGCCAGCGTTATCCCTTAGCTCGTAGGCTGTCTCCAGGTCCATGACTCCTGAAGCCACCTTACTCCCGACCATCATCGGAAACCTGACTCCCTCTTCATCGCTGAACGAAATCAGCTCAAGGGGATGTCTAGTCACGGCTCTCTCATCGTTAAGAGTTCGAATGACTTCCAGACCTGCTAAGACGCCATAGCACCCATCGAGCGTTCCGGCACTGGGTACCGTGTCGATGTGAGAACCAAACGCAAGAACCGGGAGCTTCTCGTTCATCGAGCTTCCGCGTCTTCCGACGATATTGCCAACTTGGTCAACCCTGACTTGCATTCCTGACTCCTTCATGCGTGTGATGAGAAATCTTCTCGCCTCGAAATCCTCGGGCGTCAGGACGAGCCTTGTTCTTCCGGATCCCTCCCTCGCCCCTATCTTGCCGAGCTTGACAAGGTCATCGAGGAGGCGGTCCCCAGAGACACGCATTCACCGGATCTTCTCCAATCGGACCTTCTTGACCCGCCCTATTTCTTCCTTATTTTTGTTTGGGGTCTGCCGTCCTCGATCTTCAGCATTTCTATTATGGCTCTGACGTCCTCCTCTCTCTTGGCTGATATTGGGCGTATTGCGGCGCTTCGATTAATCTTCTCCACCTCTCTTTTGACCTCGGATAACACCTCGGGCGAGACGGCGTCGACCTTGTTTATGAGAACGATTTCACCGAAAGCAACCTTGCGGATTGTCAGGGGCATTTCTGAGAGTAGAGGCATGAGCTGCGTTGCGTCTACCAAGATGATTAACGGCAGCATCTCAAGTTCGAAATCCTTTGCCAGGCTGACAATAGAGAGGATCTGAGATGGATCGGCCGCCCCCGAGGGTTCCAGGACCGCAAGGTCTGGCTTGATCCTCCTATCCACGAGTCGGAGCGTCTTGATCATGTCCTCCCCGAGTTGGCAACAAACGCAACCCCCGAAGAGTTCTTTGACCTTCAACCCGTATGAATCAATGAGCTTATCATCAATACCTATCTCGCCTACGTCGTTTACTATGATTGCGACCTTCAGCCCATATTCGCTAACGAGCCTCTTGGCCGAATTTATTATGAAGGTGGTCTTGCCGCAGCCGAAGAAGCCGGAGACGACCAGCAGCTTCAAGATTGAGCACCGCGATGAGGAGTTTACATGCCGTACATAAATACGCGGCGGTAATACACCGCAAAGACGGAGGTTTTCAGCGGCGATACTGGGCGTGCGTACTCGCAAGGGCCTGCCCTACATAGTGGCGACCTCCCTGCTCATTCTCACAATTTTCCCGTTATTTTGGATGGTGTCATTCTCGTTCAAGGGGGTGGAAGAACTATCCCAATTTCCAGAGCCGATTTACTGGCTGCCTCAGCGGCCAACGCTCTTTAACTACCAAGACGCTTTCGCAACAATCACGGGCCTCAAGGCGATCTGGGAGAGTTTCTCGATAGCCTTGGCAAGTACTGTATTTGCGCTACTCATCGGCTTTCCGGCCGCCTACGCGGTTGCCAGACACCGTCTTTCGAGGACCAGGTTTTCGGTTCTTCTCGTTCCCCTTATTCTGCGCGTCATGCCTTCCGCAGTCCTGGCCATCCCGTTGCTCGTCTTCTACTCCACCTTCGGTCTGATCGATACAGCGGGCGGCATGGTCCTCGTCTATGGGGGGACCACCGTCTTCTACGTGATCTGGCTGGTAAAGCCGTTCATTGACGCCATGCCCCCTGAGGTTGAAGAGGCCGCCATGGTGGACGGAGTCCCACGATGGAGGGTTCCGTACTGGGTAACACTCCCCACGGTAGTGGGTGGTGTGCTGATAGCCGCTTTCTTCGTATTCATACTGGATTGGACCGAATTCGTCTTCGTGCTTAGCCTGGGCCGCATAGATATACAGACGATCCCGGTGGTGATGACCTCCCTCTCAGCCTTCGGCGTCCTTTCCGGCGCCCACGGCGACGCTTCAGCCGTCAGCACCGTCTCCCTCCTACCGTTCCTGGTGGGAGCGTATTATTTGCAGAAACAATTACTGCGAGTCCCACTGTTCGGACCAGTTGGAAGGTAAAGTCGGGTGAAGCTTGATTGACGCTCCGGGGCGTTTTGGCCCCCTTTCGTCATCGAGCATGCTAAGGGTGCATTTCGGCAAGTCCTGATAGATAAATAGCCTGTGCTCATCCCAGCATTTCGGGCCGGGAATCTCGGTGGCTGCAGAAAGAAAAAGGAGAAGGCACCAAATTTTTGTGTATGCGTTATTGGCGATTGTTGTCGTCGGAACCCTCTTCCCGGTCTTCTGGGTAGTCTCCAGCTCCTTCAAGACCGAGTTTGAACTGTTCTCATTGCCTGCTCACTGGCTCCCTCAAACACCCACCCTCTCGAGCTATGCAGTGGCTTTTGCCAGTCAGAGCGGAGCACAAGCCATCTCTAACAGTCTTGTCATCGCCCTCGTCGGCACCCTTCTGGCGCTTCTCATCGGATTCCCGTCAGCGTACGTGATTTCAAGGTACAGAGGCGGGAGGTTTGCCCTCTTCGTACTGCCCCTTATCATGCGTGCTTCCCCTCCTGCCGTCATCGCGATCCCGCTCCTCATCTTCTATTCTTCCCTCGGGATGGTGGATACGCTGCAGGGATTGGTCTTGCCTTACACAGCTGTGACGGTCTTCTACGTCATATGGATGATAAAGCCCTTCGTAGATGCCGTGCCACGTGAGCTTGAGGATGCTGCGATGATAGACGGCGTGCCAAGGTGGAGAATTCCCTTCGGCGTCGTCCTGCCCATCGTGGCGGGCGGAGTCGTAGCCGCGGCCATGTTTGTCTTCGTTTTGGATTGGACGGAATTCACACTAGCACTTATGCTGACCAGAATGCAGACCCAGACCATCCCGCTTCAGATGGCAGCGTTCAATGCCTTGGGAGCAATTTCGGAAGGTCAGGGCCAGGCCGCGGCGCTTAGCACGGTTTCACTCGCACCCTTCCTGATAATCGCGTACGTCTTCCAGAAGCAACTAGTGAGAACCTTCTCCGCCGGAGCAGCCAACAGGTAGGGAAGCCACACAGGCCAACTGCTGCAAACTTGTCGCCAGGACGGACATCGGTAACGCCCCATGAGAAATGCTATTGAGAGGGTTGAAGCAATCTTAGAGAGGAGTACCGGAGAAAGGACCTGCTCCTCGCCCCTGCAGACCGCAACCCTCGAGCTGATGGGTCTGGCGGATACCTACTGGCCTCAGGCCCACTCCGATCCTGAGATGATGGCCAGACTATCCGCGGCAGCGCATGAGTTCGGGGGAATTCCGAGTCTAAGAATCCCATTTGACATTTGTGTCGAGGCCGAAGCAATCGGATGCGAGGTCAGGATGGGGAGGGCGGACACTCCCCCCTCAATCATGAACCCCGCGTTCACAGAATTCGATGAGCTCAGGATCCCAAACTTGGTGCAGGAGAGGGGGCGTATCCCAACGCTGCTGAGAGCCACCAGGCTCCTCAGTGGCAGGTACGGAAATTCGATTCCGATCTTTACCATGATAGTTGGGCCGATGACGTTGCTGGGTTTCTTGGTCGGTATCGAAAAGACACTCTACACCCTCTCCACCCAACCTCAGGCCCTGGAGAATGCCCTTGACACCATCGCGCGATTTAACGTTGATTTCGCGAATGCTCTTGTAGACGAAGGCAGTGATTTTGTTCTCGTCGCTGACCCTGTGGCTTCAGGAGACCTGGTGGCAGCCGAGCATTTCGCCAGATATGTCCTCCCACTTTATCAGAGAATTCGACGACAGTTGAAGGTAAGGGCGATCCTGCACATTTGTGGAAACACAAATCCCTTCCTCAGGTACCTGCCCGAAACGGGGTTCGAGGCGTTCTCCTTTCACGGTCCGGAGGTGGAGGTAAAGGTCGCAAGGAGGATCATCGGTGACAGGATGGCTCTAGTCGGCAACCTCCCCAGTGCAACGCTACTGAGGTATTCCACTCCCACCATCATTCAGGCTCGCTCTCTGAAAGCCCTCCAAGACGGCGTCGATATTTTGGCACCCGCTTGTGGTTTTCATCCTCACACACCCTTGGCCAACATGAAGGCGATGGTTAGGGCGGTTGACAAGTATGAGTCTAGGGCAGATTTCAGCGATAAGGAGACGTGAACCGTTCGAGCGGGAGCACCTTGCCATCCTCTGTCCTCGGGCGATTATCGCACACGTAAGTTAGTTAGTCAGCTAGATGCAAGAACCACGAATTTCGTAAGAGCCGATAGTCCAGCGCTTCATCAGGACCATTGTGTACTGGATGGCTTCACGCAGGACCCTTTCATCGAGACCGTTGGACACGTGTTTTTTCAGGTGGTCCTCGTAGAGGTACAGCGGGGTCAGACTCTCACAGTGGGGACACTTCATAGGGAAGAGTTGGTCGAAGAAACACATGGGGGCGCTCCTCAGTCGAGTAGCTGCTTTACCGTTGGTTTAGGCCTGGCTTTTCGAGGCACCCTTTTCACGACCTTCCCGTAGCCACGCTTTCCCACGATTTCACCGTTCTCGGCCACGACCTGACCGCGGACGATGGTCGTTATTGGGAAGCCTGTGAAGGTTTCGCCTTCGAAGAGCGAGAAGTCTCTGATTTGAGAGTAGTGCAGAGTCTTGCTGTCTAATCGCACCCGCTTCTTCGGGTCGACTATCACCAGATCGGCATCGTTCCCCACCCGTATCGAACCCTTGTTCGGGATGCTGTGAATCGCCGCGGTGTTCGTCGCGGTCAAGTGAGCGATTCGCTCCAGCGGGACGCCTCTCTTGTTGAAGCCTTCGCTAATCATGAAGGGGAGCATTGTTTCTGAGCCGGGGTAGCCGAGCATGGCACTCCAGATGTCGCCTTGACCTACTTTCCGACTCCTGGTCACTGGACAGTGGTCCGTGCCTATGCAGTCCACCCAACCGTCTTTGATACCCTGCCACAGCCCTTCAACATGGCCCCTCGTCCTGATCGGTGGATTGACTTTCCCGAGGACGCCGATCTTCTGATCTGTCTTTACGAAGTAAAGGTATGAGGGAGTCGTCTCGATGTACATCTCCACCCCGTTTCTATCGGCCCAGTCTACGACATCTTTCGCTGTCGCCACGGTGTTGTGAACGACGTAGAGAGGGCACCCCGTGATCTTTGCCATCACGGCCATCTCCCAGATTTTCAGCTGTTCGCAATAGTCCGGGCGCGAATCATTCCACGCGGCAAGGTCCTTCGCTCCGGAAGCCTTCACTCTCTCGGTCAGCTTCCTCGCGATCTCGTAGTCCTCGCAGTGCACCATCGCCACTCCCCCCAGCTCTTTGATCTTCTCGAAGGAGAGGTAGAACTCTCCGTCGTCGGGATGGAGGATGTTCAGCATTTCGTATTCCGGACGATTGGTGAAGTGCTTGAAGGAGGTGACCCCGAGCTCGAAGGCGGCTGGGAGTTCCAGGATGTGTTGCATCGACATTATGGCAGCGTAGAAGGTCATGTCGATGTAGGCGTTCTTGTTTGCTATCTCTGTTAGTTCAGGAACAGCCACTTTGAGCGAGCGCTTGTCAAGGATGCTGTGCATCGTAGTGGTCAGTCCGCCTATGGCCTGTACCATGGTGGAGTCCGGCACGTCCTCCCCGAAGGGATTGTAAAGTCCTAGGTGAACGTGAGGGTCTATAGCCCCGGGCATCACTGGCAAGCCCTTGGCGTCGATCACCTTGTCCGATTTGGGGAGATTGGGCTCCTTTGCAATCGCGGTGATCTTGCCACCCTCCACCGCTATTCCTGCTTCGTAAATTCCTTCTGTAGTCACGACCTTCGCGTTGTTTACGACAAGGTCCACTACCAACTCGAAGATTCCAAGAGTTTCTTAGCTCGTTTACGTTATTTATACTTATACGACTGGAGCGACATCGTGGTAGTTACGTGTCGCACTTACCCGCCGTCATAGGCGCTCGTGTCAGATTGATCTTTCCCAAGGTTCAAAACAAGGCTGGGCTTGAACTTTTCTTTAGAGACCTCACGCTATCTCTGTTCGAGACAAGCAGCCTTGGCGGAAGGCTCATCGGTCACATAAAACTGTATGGAAAAGGAGGTTCGAGAAGTATGATCCGGGCAAACGCGACTGGCTTGCGTGAAAGTGTCCAAGTTGAGATTCGAAACTCTCACCCGGAAATCGGGGTAGAGCTTTGGCTAAACGTTATTGCGTACAAGATGTCAGAAGATGAACTTCGAAGAAACCTTCTAAGAACGCTTATCCAGACGGCCGAAAGGCACGGTGTGAAGGTTCGGGGACTAGAGATTGAGGACGAGCATGGACAGCATTAGGGTTTTGGTTCCCTCGTCCGGCTCATTCGTGGATGAAGCCCTGTTCTCGGGACCCCGAAGCCGGTCGCGTTCCTTTTTTCGTCTGGCAGCTGCTCTACTCCTCTTCGAGGTCGGCTGCTAATGGGCGGTTTTTTGTCTCTCCCTCTTGAAGGAATAAGAATTGTCGCGATATCCCAATACGGCGCGGGCCCGTACGCTACGATGCACCTGGCAGACCTGGGAGCCGAGGTCATCAAGATCGAAGATCCTTCCACGCGCGGAGACTCGGCGCGTGAAGTCAGGCCGTATAAGCAAGATAGTGACAGCCTCTTCTATCAATCCTTTAATCGCAACAAGAAGAGCGTCACTCTCAACCTCCGAAATCCTTCTGCGCGAGATGTGTTCCACAGGCTCGTCAAGGTCTCCGACGTTGTGTTCAACAACCTTCGCGGCGATCAACCCGCAAAGCTTGGACTCAACTACGGATCTTTGAAGTCGGTAAATCCGAAGGTCGTCTGCTCCGCTCTTTCGGGTTTCGGCACGACGGGCTCCAAGGCCGTGGAGCCTTCCTACGATTACATGCTCCAGGCGTACTGTGGTCTTGAAGACATCACTGGAAACCCCGGTACGCCACCCACGAGAGCGGGTATCCCCGTCATCGACCTCGCGACAGGATTTGCGGCGGCCCTGGCGGTGATGGCTGGCCTGTACAGGGTCAGCAAGACGGGGAAGGGCTGCGATGCCGATGTCAGCCTGTATGATGTTGCGATCTCCATGATGAGCTATCTGGCTACATGGCACCTGAACAAGGGCTTCATCCCACAAAAGACTGAGGACTCCTCACACCCGACCCTCGTACCAGTCCAGAACTTCCAGACAAAGGACGGCTGGATAGTGGTGATGTGCATAAAGGAAGAATTCTGGGATCGCCTCTGCCTCGAGTTAGGTGCGGGAGGACTCGTCAAAGACCCTCGCTTTAGGGACTTCGAAGCACGGACGCGCAATCGGCACATCCTCATTCCTTTGCTGAAAGAGATCTTTAGAACCAAGGGCACCGCCCACTGGCTACAGAAGTTGCGAGGCAAGGTACCCTCAGCCCCAGTACTCACCTTCTCCGAAGCCCTCGCCAGTCCACTGCTTGAAGAGAACCACATGATCTGGGAGGTCGATACGCCAGGATGGGGAAGGCTGAAGGAAGTAGCGTGTCCGATCAAGATTTCAGACTCCTCTTACGCAAGAAGGCCGGCACCGCGCCTCGGAGAGCACACCGAAGAGATTCTCCGAGACCTTCTCGGATACTCGAAGGAGGAGGTTGATTCGTTGAGGGAGAAGGGGGCGGTCTAGGGAAAGAGGTAACCCACAGGAAATCATAAGTATAGGGAAAGTATACCCTGGCCTAATGTTGGAAGATTTAGAGTTCACAAAGAGGGACGAAAAGATCCTATACATCGCGGACGCCATGGAGAAGTACAGAAAGGCGGGAATTAGCGGGAAGGCCAATTTCGGGGAACGTCCGGTCCTCCTAATCGTGGACGTCCAGACGGGGTTCACGTCAACAGAAAACCCTCTGGGCGGCAACATGGACAGCATGGTCGAGAACATAAAGAGACTGA